>Ga0075428_100002935_pt1 | contig 18593 bp, 15 predicted proteins | sample RhiMetdeltSRZDD2_FD_75291 | JGI IMG/M metagenome (GOLD analysis project Ga0075428, IMG submission 75291) | Populus rhizosphere microbial communities from Tennessee, USA - Rhizosphere MetaG P. deltoides SRZDD2 | ecosystem: Host-associated > Plants > Roots > Rhizosphere > Soil | place: USA... | reverse complement strand
GCTTCCTCGAGCGCGCTGCGCGCCTCTTTGAAATTCTTTGTGACATTCTGGGCACGGCCCAATTGCACGTACGCATTGACGTTATCAGGATCGACGTCGAGCGCTTTCTGCAGCAGCGGCAGGGCTTCCGCCGGACGGTTGGTTTCGATCATCACCCGTCCGAGCTTGTTGAGAATGATCGGAGAATACGGGCTAGCCTGCAAAGCGCGCTGGTATTCGGCGGTCGCCGCGACGCTGCGTCCTTTGCCCAGCAATTGATCGGCCAGATGAGTGCGATTGCGCGCCACTGCCGATTGGATTTCTCTCAATTCGACCACTTCTTCGTCTTCGCGCTGGTCCTTTTTGACCTTCAATTTGCGCACGCGGCTTCCTTCGATTTCTTTTAGCCCTTTGGTTTTGAGAAAACCCTTCCATTTGGTTTCGAAAGCATCGAAAGACATGCCGTAGACTTTTTCGATCGCTTCTGGTGTCGGTTTGTCATTCAACGTGGCGAGCAGTTCGCGGACGCCGGCCCGGCCTTTGCTCTGGTTGATGAAATCCACCGCCGAGGCGGCCTCGGCGTAGGCGAGTTGCACTTGCTCGGGAGTGTCGAGGTGGATTAAAGACGGCTCCATATTTTTGAAGCCGACAAACTGGTTTTTCGCCAAAGCTTGCACGAGCAAGGTTTGATTGGCCGGTGTCAAATAATCTTCCGCAGCGTCGGTGGTGGGCGCCGGTTTGCGCCAGCGGGTTTCGTAAAAGCGCGCCATGCCCTCGTGCAGCCAGATTGGCGCTTGATTATTGCTGAGCGCGACAATCGCGTAGTGCTGGTATTCATGACTGAGGGAATCCAACCAGCGATAACCGAAGCTTAACGCGCGCGGCGAGATGATCATGAGCTTGTTGAACTTGCAGATGCCCACGGCGCCGGTCTCCTCGATATCGCGCAGTGAAAGCGTCGAAATGGCGTTAAAGCTGGTCGCGTCGGGCGCGATTTCGACGCGGACTTTCTCCTTCGGATAAAAACCGAGCTCCGCTCCGGTGGTTTCATAACTCTTTTCCAAGGCCGCGAGCGCGTGCGGCACGAGAATGGCGTCGCGTTTATCGTCCGCGAACAAAACGAAATGCGCGCTTTCGTGGCGCTTGAGCGATTTGTGGACATCGACGGTGAACTGCGTGAGCAGCTTTAGCGCTTGGCGTCTTTGGTTGGTCGAGTCGATGGCGAGAGCGCGCTCGAAAACCGCCAGCGCTTCGGTGTAACGGCCTTCGTAGAATTTCACTCGCGCGTCGAATTCGAGCGCCGCCGCCGACTTGGGATCTTCCTTGAGCGCTTTGGCGGCGAATTCTTCGGCCTGGGCTGTGCGCCAGGCGTCCAACATTTCCTCGCCGCTTTTGAATTTTGGGTCGGGCTCCGCGCCAAACGTCGGCCCGGCCAACAGCAAAAAAAGCACGAGACAGGAGAACAAAGAAACTCGATACTTCAATGCGGGATCACTCGGAAAGATTTTTGAAATAGCGCTCGATTTGCTCTTTCATCTGGGGCGGTACGCCTTGCTTGAGCGACTCGAGGATTTCCTCGCGGAAATTGCGCGGTGCTTTGTATTCGTCTTTCCCCGGCAGATGAAATTTTTCGGTGTCGAGGCCGCTGAACCCACTTTCGATATCGAATTGGGGAAACTGCGGCATGCCGGGAAGGGGCGTCATCGAGCCATAGGGCAGAAATCGTCCCTGGCGGAACAGGCGGGTGATCGGCATGTTGCCGAGCTGGCCGCGCTGCGCCATTTGCTGCATCGAAGATTGCATCTGTTGCTGCGATTGCGACAACCGGTCGAGGGCGGCTTGCTCCGGCGGCACCGCGCCGCGCGAATCCAACTGGCCGAGCCGATTTTGCGCGCTGCCCATGGATTGCCCGGCTTCGCCGATGTTCTGCACGATCTTCGGATCGAGCTGAGGGAAGAGCTGAAAGAGCGATTCCAATTTCTCGTGCAACTCTTCGGTCCGTTCTTTGAGCACGTCCTGGCGGTGCGCCAAGTCGCGCACGTCCCGCTTCTCCGCATCGGAGAGTGCCCGAGACGGCTCGTTGAGCAGCGCTTGGAGCTCGGATTTTATGTCATCGAGGCTTTTTTCGGCGCGCTGGGCGCGACGTTCCTGTGCCGGCGAGCGTTTTTTGCCGAGCTCTTTGCGCGCCCAACCGTCGCCCTCGCCGTAACCGGGAAAATCTTTGTTGGAGAGCTTGGCGATAAGATTCTTGAGCAGCGAATTCATCGTCGCGTCGTCCAAGTTGGTTAGCAGGTTCGGGTCGTCGGGGCCTTCACGGTCGGGAAAGAGTTCGGTCAATTGACCCAACTCGGCGACAGCCTTTTCGAGGAAGCGATCGAGTTTGTTCTTGAGCGCGGAGTCGCGCTCGGTCAGAGCCGAATTGTTGATCCCTTCGGTTTTGACCAGGATCTCTTGCTGCTCCCGGGCAATTTCCTGAAGCTCGTTGCTTTGGCGCTGCATCTCGCCTTGCATGCGGCCCATGCCCGAAGCCATGGCGGAGCGCTGGGCGTTTTGCATCGCTGCAGCCATCTGCGCCATCTGACTAAACAACTCCCGTGCCATTTGGCGCGCGCCTTCGATATCCCCGGCCATGAGCTTTTTGCGAATCTCATCGAGAGCGCGAAACATATCATTGAAGCCGAGACCTTGCATGGTGTCGGCATTCATAAAATCGTCAGGCATCTGTTGCGCGAGCTGCGAGACCGCCTGCTGCAAGCTCGCCAAGGTCTTCGCCAGCTCGGCAATCTGTTTCATGATGGCGTCGAGATTCTTGTCGCCGCTCTGGAGCTTCTCCAAGGCGTCCATAAGGCGCTCTTGATTGCGCGCCAAGTCTTGCGCCGTCGAGGCCAACTCCTGTGCCTTCATCCGCTTGCCGATGTCTTCGGACAGAAGCGACATGCGCTCGAGCTCGGCAGCGATATCGTCGCGCGCCTTGAGCTTTTCGCTGTCGTTGGCGGCCTGCTCTTGTTTCTTTAAAAGCTCGTTTTTGGTGAATTCCAGATTGCGCTTGAGCGCCTCGAGATCGGTCCAAGTAGCGTAATCGGACATCCGGTCTTTTTCCGTCTGGCGCATTACGTCCTCGGTGCGCTTGAGCGCGTCGGTAAGGTTCTGCTCGAACTTTTTGTCTAATTCCGGTGCCGCCGGCCTTTCGCCCGGCGCCGGGGTTTCGAGATGATCGCCCAAGAGATCGACCATGCGCTGATTCAAGTCACGCACCATGTCGGCGACTTGTTGGTGTTCGCCTTTGAGATTTTTCAGCTTCAATCGAATCGAGCGCGAGGTGCCGATTTTCGGGCCCGAGATCGTGTCGTTATCGAAGACCTGGAGGAAGAATACCGCTTCTTCGCCGTCGCGCAAGCCGAGCTTGCCGAGATCCCACGCGTACTGGTCGCGCAGGATGAGCCGCTTAGCGTCCTCCTTTTGCAAGCTGATTTTTTCTTCGCGATCACCGACCTTGGTGATCAAGGCGATTTCTCCGATGCCGAAATCATCGCGCGCGCTGTATTCCAGCGACAGGGTTTCGTCACCGTTGATTTCCAAGTCTTCGGTCGGTCGCAGCAAGTCGACCGTGGGAAAGCCGTCGGGTTTGACGCGCAGCTCGTAACTGATCGGCGTGTTGCGAAAGCCGTAGCTGTCTTCGACCAGGATCCGATAGGATTGCGCTTGAAACAAGACGAGGTTCGCCTGCAGTTTGCGGCCATCGATTTTGAGCGGAATTTTCTTGCCGTCATCCATGACGATGTCGGCTTTGACGACATCTTTAGTCGTGACCGCATCGAGCCGCAGCGTCGATCCTTTGAGCCCTTCGATATTGCCTTCCGGCACGGAAACCGATGCGAGGCCAGTGTAGGCGGGCGGATAAAGCATCAGTTGGACGTTGGCGATTTCCGGCGGATCGACGGCTTCGGCAGTGTAGGTCGGCGATGTAAACGGGCCTGTGACCGCTCGGTAGCGCAAAGTTTTTTCTAACCGCGCGACCTTGGCGCTGAATTGTCCTGCGCCGAGATTTTCCATCGGCACTTTTTCCAAGCCGACCGGTTGGCCGCCCTCGTCGGTGGCCGTCCAAGTCATCAAATCCAAAGTCGCCGGTAGCGCGCCGGCAGTAGCGGCGCGGATCGTCACTGGCGCCCCGCGCACGACGCGCAACCCTTTGGGCTCGATCTCGACGGTCGTTTGGCTCGGTGGCAAATGATCGAGCGGTCGGGTCAACAGGCTGATCGTGCCGCCCACCCAGGAGGGATTGAGCAGCACCATCGCCGCTACCGGGACGATCAAGAAACCGAGCAGACGCAGGCTGGTTATCAAGCGCCGTTTGTCGAGCAGATCCTCAACCCGCAGGCCGGCGATCTGTTTTCGGGTCGTGCGTAGGAGCGCCAGCACCATGCCGGAGGAAAAGCCTTGAGCATTTTCGGCGCCGACAACCTGTGGGTAGAGCTGCAAGGAATTGATGAGATTATTGCGCAGCCTGGGTTGTTTCTGCTCGATGTAGAGCGCCGCTCGTTCTTGCGAAAGCCGGCGCAGGAAGCGAAACAGCGACCAGCCGAGCGCCGTCAAAAGGACGATGGCGGTGAGAATGCTGTAAGCGAGCGGCGCATAAGGAAGGAGATTCTTGAGCTGATCGACACCGGGGCCGAGCGCGAAAAGCAACAGAGCGCAGATCGCCGTTAGGCAGAGTCCCTCGACGCCCTCAAGCAGCTTCAGGCGCCGGATGAAGCGCCGTAAAAACGATGACAATTCTTGATATTCTTCTTGACCCATGAAGCGTCACGAACAGATCGCATATTAGCCCCGATTAGGGGGGCTTGTCTATCCCGGTCGCGCATCTTTCGATCGGTGGCAAGACGGAACTTCTTGTGCTATGCAACTTCGATACACTGGAGATAAAAGCGAAAGGAAATTGTTAGCAATCATGGAGAACTTGGAACCGGAAAATTATAAATTGCACGAGGGGCACGACGATGACTTCGATGACGACGAAGAGCTCATGGACGAAAACCATCCGATGTGGCGTTCGGAGCGGATCACGCTTAACTCGGTCGGCATCGATATCGGCTCGTCCACCTCCCATCTGATTTTTTCTCGCTTGACGCTGCGCCGCCAGGGCGTCGCGCTGTCGAGCCGTTTTGTCGTCATCAATCGCGAGATTCTCCACGAGTCGCCGATCCTGCTGACGCCTTACATCGATAAGACCACCATCGATACCAATAGTCTCGGCGACTTTATTCATGAGGCTTATCGTAGGGCGAATCTGACGCCCGAGGATATCGATACCGGCGCGATCATCGTCACCGGCGAAGCGGCGAAAAAGAAAAATGCCGAAGCGATCGCCGCGTTGTTTTCTGCCGAAGCGGGAAAATTCGTTTGCGCCACCGCCGGGCACAACCTGGAAGCCATTCTTGCCTCCTACGGTTCGGGCGCCGTGCACATGACGTATCATGAAGGCGGAGATTTCACCGTGATGAACGTGGATATCGGCGGCGGCACGAGCAAGATCGCGATCGTGCAAGGCGGCAAGGTCATCGATACCTGCGCGATCGAAGTCGGCGCGCGGCTGGTTGCCATGGACGAAAACGGCGTGATCAACCGCTTGGAAGACACCGCGCTTAAGTTTGCCAAGATGTCCGGCATCGATGGGCTTAAATTGGGCGGCACGATGGGCGAGGACGACAAGGAGAAGTTCTCCAAGGCGCTCTGCGATGCGCTTTTCGAAGTGATGGAACGTGGCCCGCTTTCGCCGCAAGTGCAAGATCTGTTGCTCACGCCCAATCTCGATTTCAAGGATCCGATCCATGCCGTGATGTTTTCTGGCGGGGTCTCGGAATTTGTCTACGGTTATGAAAAACGCAATCTCGGCGACCTCGGCGCGCAATTCGGCAAGAAAGTGCGGGCGCGGGCAAACCAGCTCGGCGGCGGCAATATTCCGCTGCGCCCGGCCGAAGTGCGAATACGCGCAACCGTGATCGGCGCATCCCAGTACACCGTGCAGGTGAGCGGCAACACCATTTATCTTTCGCATCCGGACTTGCTGCCGCTGCGCAATCTGCAGGTTGTGACGCCGCAATTCGAGCAAAACGAAGCCATCACCGCGGCGGAGATCAAAGACGCGGTCAGCCGCGCGCTGCAACGTTTCGATGCCCACGATACCGATCGCACGGTGGCGCTGGCGGTACGCTGGGAACTTGGTCCCGCTTATCCGTTGATTCGCACTCTCGCAGAGGGCTTGGTCAGCGCGATGAAAGGCCACACCGATCAGGGCCAACCTTTGGTTTTGGTCTTTGACGCCGATATCGCCAAACTGATGGGCAATATCATCGAGCGCGAGCTAATTCCTGGCGCCGGCATCATCTCGATCGACGGCATCGATCTCAAAGATTTCGATTTCATCGATATCGGTCAAGAGCTGCCCGATGCCAAGGCCGTCCCGGTGGTCATCAAATCGCTGATCTTTCGCCATACCGAGCACGGTCGCGGCCATCATCAATCGCATTGAAACGTTCCGTGAGCGCTGAGAGCGCTTAAGCTCGGCGCTCTCGCGCCTGTTTTATTGACTTTAACCGACTATTTTAATACTTTTAATTTATCTTGATTTTACAGGTGCTTAACTTTTATGGACGAGCAGAGCGGACTGCATAATTTTCTCGAGATTGTGACCAAACCTGACAATATCCCGATTGTCGGGATGCTGATTCTCGTCATCTTCTTTACGTGGCTGGGTCTGCGCGAAGCATTCCGAAACGACAAACTGATCGAAGAAGGCAAAGAAGACGAGATCCCCAACGAAATGTGGAAATAATCCATGGTGAGGGCGTGGCTGGTTATTTTAGCCCTCCTCATGGGCATGGGGATTTCTTTTGCCGCGGGCAGCGACTCGATTCTCGCAAGCGATAAAAGATGGGCGCAGGCGCGAGAAGAGCTGGCCCAAGGCAAAGCCGCCGAAGCGAAGGCGGATTTCGAGAAACTGCTTGCCGTGTACCCCAATGAGGCAGATCTGCACTTATTCCTCGGCATGGCGCTGCTGCGCTTGCGCGATCCGAGCGCAGCGGAGGCCGCCGTTAAACGAGCGGTCGCGCTAAACCCGCGCCACGTCGACGCCAGGACATTTTTAGCATGGATCGAACTGGAAGTGCGTGGCGATATCGACGGCGCGATCGGTGACTATCAAAAGGTCATCGAGATGCACCCGGAATTGCCGGAGGCTTACAGCAATTTGGCGGTGGCGCAAAAACGCAAAGGAGATTTTCCCGGCGCGGTCGCGAGTCTGAACCGTGCCCTGGAGCTAAGACCTGATTTTTCATCGGCCTTGACCACGCGCGGCGGCATCTTCGCGGAACAAAATCGTTGGGCCGAGGCGGAACGCGATTTCGCGGCGGCGTTGAAGCTCAACCCGCGCGACGATGGAGCTCTCTATGGGCTTTCGCAAGCGCTGCGCGAAGGGAAAGATTATGCTGGAGCCCAGCGCGTGCTCGGCGCGCTGATCTCGCGCTCGCCCAATTTTGTGTATTGGCTCGAATGGGGGAGAATCGGCCTGATTCGGTACTGGTGGGTGCTGCTGTCGCTGGCGATAGCCGTTGCCCTCAGGGGACGTTTCAAGAAAGTGAGGACGGCAGTAAATGGCTGAAGCGAAAAAACGCAAGGGAACGGCGCTGCTGGCGGTCATGAACGAGAACTGCTCAAGCTGCGCCGGCTCGCCGATATGCGAGGCCCATTGTCCGGTGGAAAATTGCATTAATCTGCTCTACGAAGAATTGCCTCAAGGCGGGCTAAAGCCTTACCGGGTATTTGTCGACAATGATAAATGTATCGGCTGCCAGATGTGTTACAGTGACGATCTGACGAAAATCCAACAGCATAAAGAAACCGGTGAAATATTCTACGAATATGCCAATCGGTTCTACGATGCCAATCGCAAACCGGTGCCGCCCGAAGCGGTGCCCAAGCGTATTCTCCTACAATTGATCGGCACGGAATCGGAAGACCGCCTGGATAAAAAAATCTGCCCATGGGACGCGATCAAGATGTACGAGTTCGACGAGGGTCTGACGGTTTCCGAATACTTCTACGACATCACCAAGATCAAAGAGGTGAACGGGGTCTACGTCGTCGAAACCGAGGAAAAAGAGCGCCTGGAAGAAAAGCAGGCCGAGCTTTACGAGTGACCCGGCCTCGAGGAGCGATTCGAGCATGGCGGGAAAAATCGAAATCATGGAAACCGTGCTGCGTGACGCGCATCAATGTTTGGTGGCGACGCGCATGCGTACCGAGGACATGCTGCCGATCGGCGCTGCGCTCGACGATATCGGCTACTGGGCTCTGGAGACCTGGGGCGGAGCGACTTTCGACGCCACTTTGCGCTTTTTAAAAGAATCGCCGTGGGAGCGCTTGCGCAAGCTTCGCGCGGCGATGCCGAAGACCCGTTTCCAAATGCTCTTACGCGGCCAAAACGTAGTCGGTTACCACAACTATCCCGATGACGTAGTCCAAGCCTTCGTAACGCGGGCGTCAGACAACGGCATCGACGTGTTTCGTATCTTCGACGCGATGAATGATGTCCGCAACATGAAAACCGCCATTGAGGCGGGGCTTAAAACCGGCAAGCTCGTCGAAGGGACGGTTTGTTACACCATCAGTCCGGTTCACTCCGCCGATTACTTTCTGAGCGTGGCCGAAAAGCTCGCCGACATGGGCGTGCAAATCATTTGCCTGAAAGACATGGCCGGCATGCTCGCCCCTTACGCCGCTTACGAAATTATCAAGAAAATCAAATCACGGATTGCTTTGCCGCTGCATCTGCATTCGCACTGCACCGCTGGCTTAGCGCCGATGAGTTACATGATGGCCATCGAAGCCGGCGTCGATATTCTCGACACCGCGATCGCGCCGTTTTCCCAGGGCACCTCGCAGCCCGCTACCGAGCAGCTGGTCGCCGCGCTCAAAGGCACGGTGCACGATACCGGCTTGGATCTCGCCAAGCTCGGCAAGATTGCCGATTACTTCTATCGGGTGCGGCGCAACTATGCCGAATATGAAAGCCCGGTGAACAATCAGGTCAAGACCGATGTGCTGACTTCGCAAATCCCCGGCGGCATGCTTTCCAATCTGGTCGCCCAACTACGCCAGCAGAACGCCGAAGATAAGCTCGACGCCGTGCTCGCCGAAATGCCGCGGGTGAGACAGGACTTGGGCTATCCGCCACTGGTGACGCCGACCAGTCAGATTGTCGGCTCGCAGGCGGCTTTGAACGTCATGACCGGAAAACGTTATTCGGTCGTGGCCATGGAAACGCGCAATTACGTGATGGGACTCTATGGCGAGCCGCCAGGGCCCGTAAGCGATGAAATGAAAGCGAGGGTTCTCGGCAAAAAATCTCCGATCACCTGCCGGCCGGCCGATTTGTTGAAGCCGGGTCTTGACCAAGCCCGCCAAGATGCCGCAAGTATGGCGCAGAGCGAAGAAGACGTGTTGACCTACGCGCTATTTCCCGAAATCGCGAAAGATTACTTTTTGTGGCGGGACTCGCATCAGAATACGGCAAAGGCGGTAAGCTACAGTCAATAGTTGTTGAGTTATTGGGCACAGGGAAGCTTGGTTCCCTCACGCCTAGATGATTTTATTCAGCGGGTATTCGATGATGCCAACCGCGCCGTTTTGAATCAGCTTCGGAATCAGATCTCTCACTTTCGCTTCTTCGAGCACGCTTTCGACGGAATACCATTTTACGCCCTTGAGATTGGGCGAAGGATGGAGCGTAGCGACCGTCGGCGCGGTGATGCTCGGAATCAGCTCGACGACCTTCTCGAGATTACCTTCCGAGACATTGAGCTTGATGCCGACCTTGTTCTCGGCCGAAAGCGCGCCTAGTAACAGCAATTTAATCTGCTCGATCTTCGCTTTTTTCCACGGATCCTGCCAAGCCTGCTTGTTGGCGATCAGTTGCGGGCAAGATTCCATCAGCTCATGAATAATCTTGAGGCCGTGGGCCCGTATCGTGCTGCCGGTTTCAGTGACTTCGACAATGGCATCGACCAGCCCCTCGGCGGCCTTGGCCTCGGTGGCGCCCCAGGAAAATTCGATGTTCACAGGGATATTTCTTTCGGCAAAGTACCGCTTGGTGAAATTGACCATCTCGGAGGAAATTCGCTTGCCTTTGAGGTCGTCGATGTTTTTGATCGGTGAGTCCTGCGGTACCGCCAACACCCAACGAGTCGGACGAAAACTGGTTTTTGAATAAACCATTTCACAGATCACCTGGACATCCGAAGCATTTTCCAGGATCCAATCTTTGCCGGTGATCGCCACGTCCAACGTGCCCATTTCGACATAGCGCGACATTTCCTGCGGACGCGCCAAACTGCACCGAATCGTGTCATCGTCAATCGAAGGAAAGTAGCTCCGGCTCGTGGTCGAAATTTTCCATCCCGACTTCTTGAAGAGCTCGATGGTCATTTCTTCGAGGCTCCCCTTCGGGATTCCCAGTTTTAGCTCGCTCACTTCTTATAAACCTCTTGGGGGTCGAAGACGCGCTCGGCAATGACGTTCCAATCCTCGCCGGCGCGCTTGCGGAAAAAGCAACTGCGGTAGCCCTCATGGCAGGCGGCGCCGCCGACCTGGTGGACCTGGAGCAAAATCGTGTCGCTGTCACAGTCGATGAAGGCGTCTTTGACTTCCTGAAAATTGCCCGATTCCTCGCCTTTGAACCACGGCCCTTTGCGCGAGCGGCTGTAATAATGGGCTTTGCCGGTTGCTTTGGTTTTTTCCCAAGATTCTTCGTTCATGTAGGCGACCATCAAGACGTCGCGGGATTGAAAATCCTGCACGATCACGGGAACTAAGCCATTGCCTTTGGCGAAATCAATTTTTGCCGTTGCCATCTGCGATTTCCTCGAAGCTCTTTAGCTAACATAGATGTAGGGGGGCTTCAATCGATCCGCGCGCGCCTGCGCAGCTCATGGCGCTTTTTTGCCGCGCGCTTTCAGGACCGGGATGTCGTCGAGTTTTTCCGGCGGTAACAACCGCCAATATATGCCTTTCGGGCGCGCGAAGGAGGAGGTTGGAATGAAGACTTCAGTTGGCGTCACGATGGCGCTAAGAGGAATATCGTGCTCGGTCATCGGGATTTCTTCGTCGACAATTTGCAGCGGATGAACGGACGTGATGATCGGCGTGTCCGGTCCGATTTTCCCTTCTTCCGTCAGCAGCGCGAACTCGAGGTCCGAATAGCCGCCGCCCTTGCCGACCCGAGCACCTTGGCGATTTACCGCCACCGAACCGCAGACAACCAAGTCGATCTTTTTAACTTGGTCCAACGTTACCGGCCGGCCGTAATGCGCCGCGCCTTTGATCGAGGAAGCCGCGTACGGTGAGCATTTCAGTCTTTTAGGATCGAGCTCGATGAACGGCTTGTCGCTACGCAGCCGCGGCACGGCCATGTAAACGATTTTTCCTTCCGCCAACGCTCTTTGCCGGATGGCGCGCTGCGGCGAGTCGGGGTTGCTCTTTAAAACCCTGGCGGCTTTCCAGTAGGGCATCTCGCCTAATTGTTTGGCGCAAGCTTCGGCGCCGATAAAATTAGGGATGCGTCCCTTGGCGCCGGGGAAGCGCGCGGCTTTACGTTTTTGCAACAGTTCCCAGACGTAGCTCCTAATTTCGTCTTTGGGTTTCATGAAATGAGCGACCGAAAAAAGACGAGAGACATGAGGCGCGAGGCGTCAGAGAAAGACAGGCAGGCAAGAATTGCTTGCGGCTTTGTCATGGGCTTGCGTCTTTTGCCTTCAGTTGAATCCCGCATTGATTGACTGTCTATAAAAGCGAGTTGTAAGATTATTTACAATGCTAGAATTTATCGTTGTTTATGTTACCGCAGGGTCCGCGCAGGAAGCCGACCACCTGGCGCAGGCACTGGTGGGCGAAAAACTTGCGGCCTGTGTCAATCGCATCCAATCTATTCAGTCGGTGTATCGCTGGCAAGGACAGGTTGAGCAAAACGAAGAAGAACTGCTTATCATCAAGACCCGTAAGGAACTATTTCCGGCGCTGGAAAAGAGAGTGCGCGAGCTGCATAGCTATTCGGTTCCAGAGATCATCGCTGTGCCGCTCGTTGCCGGCAGCACCGGCTATCTCGGCTGGCTTCAGGAACAGCTCGCGGTGAACGCGCCGCCAAGAGAAGACAACACTAGGACCATCCGGGAATTCTCCGCGGGCGGCGTCATCTATCGGAGAAACGGCGACGATACTGAAGTCGCCCTGATTCACGTGCACAATCGCTGGGGCCTGCCCAAAGGACATGTCGAAGAAGGTGAGCGGGTCGAAGAAGCCGCGCTGCGTGAGGTACGCGAGGAAACCGGCCTGGAAGGAAAACTCATTCGCAAGCTCGGTGATATTGGTTACTCCTATCGCGATAAAAACAAAGAGCACGAGCCGGTGCGCATCTACAAGCGGGTTCACTTTTACTTATTGCGCTATATCCGCGGCGATGTGCGCGACCACGACCACGAGGCGGACGACGCGCGCTGGTTTCCGATCGAACAAGCGATCAAGCAGCTCAAGTTTGCCACGGAGCGCAAAATGGTGCATCGCGCCTGGTCCATGCTCACGGCGCGCCAGCGCCAACAGCGTCCGCCGCCCGGGGCGCAAGGCAATTCGTGAGCGGAAGGGATTGTTCAATTCGTTGATTTCGTGCTATCCAACGTTCGTTTCATGTAGACCGGTCTGATCGGAATGAACAAGACCTCGCAAGGAGTAATTTTTTCCGTGCCGTACGAGATTGCCGTCGTGCGGCCACTGCGCCAAACGACGCTGAGTGAGCGCTTCGAGGCGCTGCGCGCGGCTCGTTTCAATACCGAACTTATTCCGCAGGATTGGATTTACATCGATTTGTGCACGGACAGCGGCGTCAGCGCGCTGAGCACCGATCAACTAGCCGCTTTGGCCGGAGCGAAATTCATCGAGCCGGGCATGGGGCTGGCAGCTGAAGCAAGCCGATCCTACGCGCTCCTGGCGGAGCAAATTCAAAATCTTTTTGGCTTTTCCCACGTCGTCGCCACAACTCAAGGCCGGTCGGCCGAACGAATCTGGAGCAAGCTTCACGTAAAACCCAATACCGTGGTCGCCGGCAACATGCTTTTTCCCTCGACGCGCGTGCACCTCGAGATGAACGGCGCCAAAGTGATCGACGTGATCGGCGAAGCCGCTTACGATCTGACATCGGGGGAGCCGTTCAAGGGCAATCTCGATATCGATAAGCTGGCGGCGCTGATTCACGAGCAGGGCGCCGATAAGGTGAGTTGTATTTACGTCGAGCTCAGCGTCAATGCCTGTGGCGGCCATCCGGTATCTCTGGCCAACTTGCGAGATATCCGTGCGCTCGCCACGGCGCATAAGATTCCGCTTTTTCTCGACGCTTGCCGCATCCTGGAAAACAGTTTCCTGATCAAGGAGCGCGAGCCCGGCTATCAGAACCACACGCTGCGCTCCATCGTGCAAGAAACTTGCGCGCTGGCAGACGGCTGCACCCTGAGCGCGCTCAAGGATTTTTTGGTTTCATCCGGCGGCTTGATCTTGACGCGCGACCGAGGCGCTTATCAAAAAGCCGCCATGCAGGCGTTTATCGACGGCGTGCAATTGCCCGGCAGCGCGATGGAGCTTTTGGCGACGGCGCTGCGAGATATTTTTGCCGCGGACGCATACGTGGCCGACCGAGTCGGACAGGTGAATTATCTCTGGCGCCGTTTGAACGGCGGCGTGCCCTTGATCAAACCCGCCGCCGGTCATGCGGTCTTCGTCGATGTCAAAGCATTTCTGCCGCATCTGGGCGCAGTGCAGTTTCCCGCCGAGGCCTTGGCGGCATTTATTTACCACGTGTCCGGCATTCGGTTGACCAAGGGGCCGCCGCCGGCGCCGGGCCAAGCTGCGCGCGGCGTCGAGCTTCTCCGCCTGGCGATCCCGGCGCGCAAGTATTTGCAAGCGCATTTGGACGATGTCGCCGAGGCGATTCTCTATGCCTATGCCAACCGCGGTGAAATAGCCGGACTTAAACGCAGCGAAGATCCGGCGCGGTCGAAGCACGAGCCCGCATACTTCGAGCTATCATGAGCGCGCCAACCGTCCAGTTTCTCTCCTCATCGAACGGACGCCATATCGGCGAGATTTTTTTTCGGCGGGTCGCAGAGCTCGGCGTCCAGACGTTCATCAAACTTCAAAATGGCAGTGGCTGGGAGGAAGTTTCCTGGCGTGACTTCGGCGCTCAGGTGCGAAGCATTCTCCTAGCGCTGTACGGTCTCGGTCTGGTAACGGGCGAGTCCATTGCCATTATCGGCGAAAACAGTCTTCAGCGGGCGTGTGCCGATTTAGCGACCTTGGCCGGCGGGTTCCCGAACGTGGTTATTGCGCCGGCATTGTCCGACAGCTTGCTCCTGAAAGTGCTCGCCCACGCGAAATGCCGGGCGGCGTTTGTTGAAGACGCGATCGGCGTCGGCCGCCTGCTCAACCTGCGAGGGCAACTCCCCGACCTGGCGCATATCTTCGTCATGGAAGAAACCGGTGTCCATCTGCCGCATACGATTGACTTCGCTGAGCTGGTTGAAAAAGGCCGGCGCGGCAACGCCGAGCGCTTGACGAGTATTCTCGAATCAGTGCACGCGCATGATCTGGCGACAATCATGTACACCTCGGGATCGACCGGCGAACCCAAAGGCGTCATGCGCACGCAGGATAACTTGCTCTCAAACATCACCAACGGCGGCGAGATCATCGTGAGTCGGCCCGACGATTTGTTCGTGATCGTGCTCAGTCTCAACCATCTGCTCGGGCGCTTCGGTTTTCTCAAGAGCGCCGTGACGGGCCGGACTACGGCAATCATCAAAGCGACGGAGATGGATCTCGACTTGAAAGTGGTCGAATCTCTGGCGGGCACCGCGATGGCGATGGTGCCGCGGGTGATGCAACGGATCTGGAACGGCCTGCTCGATCGGGAAGATAACCGCCAGCGCTGGGAAATGATCGAGATTCTCGATCGAAAAAATAGCGCCGACGGGCTCAGCGCCGCCGAGGGCGAAAAGTTCGATGCTCTCGTGAGCGACCTGAAAAAGAATGCGCGCCAAGCGCTCGGCGGGCGCATCAAGTATATCTCATACAGCGGCGCGGCGATGCCGCCGCGGATCATGCGCTTTTTCGAATTGATTGGCATCCCGCTGATTGGCGCCTACGGCTCGACCGAGTGCGGCGGTGTGACGCTTTGCGGCGTCGGCGAGAACCGGCCGGGTAATTTGGGCAAGCCTTTTCCCAACGTCGAAGTACGCATCGCCGCGGACACTGAAATCCTCGTCCGCGGCCCCACGGTTTCGCCCGGTTATTTTGAGAATCCCGAGGCGACGCGGGAAGTTTTCGACTCGGAGGGCTGGTACCACACGGGTGACTTGGGCGCCCTGGAGCCCGACGGCTCGCTCAGAATCATAGGCCGAAAAAAGGACATTTTTTATTGCGCGGACGGATCGAACATTTACCCGGCGTTCATCGAGCTGCAGTTGGAAAACGAGCCGTTCATTCGCCAAGCGGTCTTGCTTGGCGACCATCGGCCCTTTATCGCCGCGCTCCTCGTGCCCGAACGCGGGCGCATCGCCGAGTCTCTCGGACTCGGGGAATCCGCTCTGACCGACGTTGATATCCGAGCCGCGCTGCAAAGTCGGATCGAGCAGTTCAATGCGCGGCTGGAGCACTACGAGAAAGTTCACAAGTTTGTCGTCATGAAGGACGATTTTCCCTCAGAAGTGCGCAGCGTCAATATTTTTCAGAAAATAAAAGTCGATCGCAAAATTGTCGCGCAGCGCTATCAAAAGGAAATCGATGAAATTTATTTGTCTCCGCCAAGGGAGGTCCTGCTTTGAATCCAGTGGCATTGATCACCGGTGGCGGAAACGGCATCGGCCGGGCGGTAGCGCAGCGCATGGCGGTGGGCGGAATGATCGTCGTCGTGGCGGATTACGAGTACGCCGCGGCGGAGCAAGTGCGCGCCGAGGTCGAAGAAGCCGGCGGTACGGCCGCTGCCCTTTCGCTCGACGTGACGATAGCGCGCGAAGTCAAGGTGGCGGTGGGCGAGGCGGCGCAACGCTTCGGCCGCATCGACGTGCTCGCGAACATCGCCGGCGGCAGTTTCTACACCAAGCGCATCGAGGACTTCACTTGGGCGGAATGGAAGGTAGTCATCGACACCAATTTGAAAGGCACTTTCTTGATGTGTCGCGAGGTAGCGCCGATCATGCAGAAACAAAAAAACGGACGGATTCTCAATACCGCGTCGAACTACGGCGTCACCGGCTCCGCGTTGCGCGCACCCTACTCCGCGGCCAAGGCTGGCATCATTGCGTTCACCAAGAGCTTGGCGTTAGAGCTTGCGGCCGATGGGATTCGCGCCAACACCGTCGCGCCTGGCCCGACCGATACGCCGCGGGTCATGGAAAAAGAAACTCCGGAAGCGCGCCAGCAACGCTGGTATTCATCGATCCCGCTCGGACGCACGGGCCGACCTGAAGATCTCGCCGAGTTGTATTATTTCCTGACGACGCCCGAGAGTGCGGCGATTACCGGGCAATTATTTCATTGCAACGGCGGATTGGTCTAACGGGAAAAAGAATTGGTGGCGCATCGCGGCAAGCATATTGTCTAGCGCTGATTCATTGCAAAAAACTATTCGAGATCGGATTCAATCGATGCGACTGCAAGACAAAGTGGCGCTGATCACCGGCGGAGCTCAAGGCATCGGCCGCGCCATTGCGCTCGGCATGGGACAAGAAGGGGCACGAGTGATCGTCGCCGATCTGCAAGCGGAAAAAGCCGAAACGGTGGCGGCCGAGCTGCGCGCTCTCGGGGCCGAGGCGCTCGCGCTCGACGTCAACGTCGCCAGCGAGCAGTCCGTGCAGCGGCTCGCCGAACGAATTTTCGAGCGCTTTGGCCGGGTCGATGTCCTGGTCAACGACGCCGGCGTTTACCTGAAAGCGCCGGTGGTGAGCAAGAGCGAGGAAGACTGGGATCGCACGCTCGACGTCAATCTCGGCGGCAACTTTCTCTGCGCCCGCGCCTTCGTTCCCGCCATGCGCCGACAGAAAAGCGGACGCATCATCAGCATCGCGTCTTCGATCGCCCATAACGGCGCGCGCGAGTTTGCCGACTATGCGGCGTCGAAAGCGGCGATCATCGGCTTTGTCAAAGCGTTGGCGCGTGAACTCGGTCCCGATGGGATCACCGTCAACGCGATTTGTCCCGGCTCGGCCAACACCGATATGCCGCGACGGCATCGCTCCGAAGAGGAAACGATGGCGCGTTTGCGCGCGACACCGCTCGGCCATGTCTTGGAGCCTGAAGACATCGCCGGGCCGATCCTCTTTCTCGCCAGCGACGCGGCCGCCTATATCACCGGCCAGACCTATAATATCAACTGCGGAACGGTTATGATCTAGAGCTCGCGAAAGCCCGCCGGCGTTTTCATCACTCCGAGTGTCCGTGCCTAGAGGAATCTTTAATGGCAAAAGCCTTTTCGATCGCGTCGTGGAACGTCGAACACTTCAAACAGGATCCGACCCGCGTCGATCGCGTTATCGATTTCGTAGCGGCGCAGAATCCCGACATGCTGGCGCTTTACGAAGTCGAAAGCAAAGAGGTTTTTGCCAGCGTCACGGCGAAATTTCCCGGTTACACGTTTCAGATTACCGAAGGAGAGGAAAGCCAGGAAATTCTCGTCGGCGTGCCTGCGTCGCTCTCGGCTTTTCTTACTCAGAAGTTGGAATTTAAGTCCGGCACCACATCGATGCGACCGGGGCTGCTGGCCACGGTCACCGTCGCGGGCAAAGGTTATTGCGTGCTTTTTCTCCACCTGGCGAGCAGCAACGAGCCGCGCGGTTTCGGTTTGCGCGACGACATGGCCCTGCGCGCGATCAAGTTTCGCAAGACTCTCGACGCCGCAGCGGGCGGTAAAGCCAATTGTCTGTTTCTCGGTGACTTGAACACGATGGGCTTGGATTATCCGTATCAAAAAGCCATCGATCCGTTGACGGAACTCAAGAAGTGGGACCTGCGGGCGGCGCAATTCTATGATATGCGCCGGCTCGTCAAAACCCATGACGCTTCCTGGTCCAACGGGTCGGGCTCGTCGATACCCGACAGCAGTCTCGATCACGTCTACGCCGCCAAGCATCTGAAGTTTACGATGTTCCCCTCGCCCTGACGGGACGAAAGCCGAAGTCGACGTGCGCGGCAGGACGAATCAGACGACCGCGACGGCAAAAGACAAGTGGATCAAAGAGTACTCGGATCACAGTTTGCTGTATCTGGAAGTGCAGGAGGTTTAGACGCCGATTCATTCGGAAATTGAAGCGCGGTATTGGTTTCGCAGTCTATATTCCATCAACTTCCCTTCGCTCCATCACTGTTTTGAATTCCTCGCCGCGAGGATGATACAAGCGTTTAGGGCAACGTCATGAAATACATCTTGGGTGTCGATATCGGCGGAACGTTTACCGACTGCGTGGCAATGGATGAAGATGGCACGGTCACTTTGGGCAAGGCGCTGTCGACTCCCAATGACTTTG
>Ga0075428_100002934_pt1 | contig 18596 bp, 19 predicted proteins | sample RhiMetdeltSRZDD2_FD_75291 | JGI IMG/M metagenome (GOLD analysis project Ga0075428, IMG submission 75291) | Populus rhizosphere microbial communities from Tennessee, USA - Rhizosphere MetaG P. deltoides SRZDD2 | ecosystem: Host-associated > Plants > Roots > Rhizosphere > Soil | place: USA... | reverse complement strand
CGGCAGCACAGTCCGCGCCGGTCGAGGCCACGATGCGCCCCGTGAAGGTAGAGGCGTTCGCGCCATGCTCGGCGGCCGAGACCCAGTACGAGTCGATCGCCCGCACGTGTCGCGGATCGGCCTCCCCGCGCCAGCGAAGGAGGAAGCGCTCGGCCGCAGTGTCGCCCCTGGCGACGACGTCGTCGGCGACCCGGTCCGCCCCGCGGGCGGACTGCGCCACGATCGAGATCATCGTCGCCGAGAGACGCGCGAGGTCGTCACGGGCCTCAACGTCGGTCATGTCGATCAGCTGCTTCAGGCCCCACTGGCCGGCGAGAGCGGCAGTGGCGGCCTGGAGATCGGCCATCGCGCTCCCCGTCTTGGCGGGGAGATCGACGTTCTCGGCGCGCGGCATGCCGGGCTCGAAGCTGTCGTCCACCAGGAGCCCCCACACCTTCTCGTAGGGGACGTGCCCGACGAGCTCTTCGATGTCGACCCCGCGGTACCGAAGCGCGCTGCCTTCCTTGTCGGGCTCGGCGATCTCGGTCTCGAAGGCGACCACGCCTTCCAGGCCCGGTTTGAAGTCGCTGCCTTCCATCGCCGAGAACGGTACCGAACCTCGTACGGATTCCGCCCCCAAAGGGCCGAAACCGACTGGAGACCTGAGCCGTCGAGCAGGCCAGACCCGACGAGGAGGCCCCAGCCGGTTACGACCTCCAGCTACCATCACGCCGCGCCCATGGCTCATCGCGTGACCCTGATTCCCGGTGACGGCACCGGGCCCGAGCTTGCCGAAGCAACGCGCCGGGTCCTCGACGCAACGGGCGTCGCGCTCGAGTGGGACGTCCAGCAGGCGGGAGCCGACGTCATGGACGAGCACGGGGGCAATCCGCTCCCCGACCACGTCCTGGAGTCGATCAAGCAGAACGGCGTGGCGCTCAAGGGCCCGATCACGACTCCGGTCGGCACCGGCTTCCGAAGCGTCAACGTCGCGCTCCGAAAGACACTCGACCTCTACGGCCAGGTGCGACCGTGCAAGAGCTACGAGGGCGTGCGTTCCCGCTATTCGGGCGTCGACCTCGTCGTCGTCCGCGAGAACACCGAGGACCTCTACGCCGGGATCGAGTTCGAGGAGGGAACCGAGCACGCGGCCTCGCTCATCGACTGGGTCGAGCACCACGGCCAGGGGCGCATTCGCGAAGGCTCCGGGATCTCGCTCAAGCCGATCTCGATCACCGGCACGCGCCGAATCGTCGAGTTCGCGTTCGACTATGCGCGGAGGAACGGCCGCCGCAAGGTGACCGCGGTGCACAAGGCCAACATCATGAAGTTCACGGACGGCCTCTTCCTTCGCGTCGCCCGCGAGGTGGCGGAGGAGCAGACCGGCATCGAATTCGAGGACCGGATCGTGGACAACCTCAGCATGCAGCTGGTGCAGAGGCCCGAGGAATACGACGTCCTCGTGTGCCCGAACCTCTACGGCGACATCGTCTCCGACCTCTGCGCCGGCCTCATCGGCGGCCTCGGCCTCGCCCCCGGCGGCAACTTCGGGACGCACGCTGCGGTCTTCGAGCCCACGCACGGCTCGGCCCCCAAGTACGCGGGCCAGAACAAGGTGAACCCGATGGCGATGCTCCTCTCCGGCGTGATGATGCTCCGTCACCTCGACGAGCGCGAAGCGGCCGACCGAGTGGAGGCCGCCATCGCGGCCGTCATCGCGGACGGACGCAGCGTCACCTACGACATGAAGCCGACGCGCGACGACCCGACGGCCGTCGGGACCAGCGAGGTCGCCGATGCGATCATCGACCGAATGGGAGTACGGGTATGACACGGAGGCAGAAGGTCACCGTGGTGGGCGCCGGGAACGTCGGCGCGACCGCGGCGCAGGAGATCGCGCGCCGCGACTACGCGGACGTCGTCCTCGTGGACATCAAGGAGAACCTGCCGCAGGGGAAGGCGCTCGACCTCAACGAGGCCGGCCCCGTTCTCGGCTACGAGCCGACGATCACCGGCTCGAACGGCTACGACGCGACGGCCGGGTCCGACGCCGTCGTCGTCACCGCCGGGCTCCCGCGCAAGCCGGGGATGAGCCGCGACGACCTCGTGACGACGAACGAGTCGATCGTCGGCTCCGTGACGCGCGAGGCGGTGGAACACTCGCCCGACGCTGTCCTCATCGTCGTCTCGAACCCGCTCGACGCCATGTGCCACGTCGCGATGAGCGCCTCGGGCTTCCCCAAGGAGCGCGTCTTCGGGATGGCGGGCATTCTCGACACGGCTCGCTTCAGCGCGTTCATCGCCTGGGAGACGGGCGCGTCCGCGAAGGACGTGACCGCGATGGTGCTCGGCGGCCACGGCGACCAGATGGTGCCGGTGGTCTCCGCGACGACCGTGGGCGGCATCCCGCTCACGCAACTCGTCTCCGCCGACCGGATCGAGCAGATGGTCGAGCGCACGCGCAAGGGCGGTGGCGAGGTCGTGAACCTGCTCGACACGTCCGCCTGGTACGCGCCGGGCGCGGCGGTCGCGCAGATGGTGGACTCCGTCTGCCTCGACCAGAAGCGCGTGCTCCCCTGCACTGCTTACCTCGAAGGGGAATACGGAATCGACGGCCTCTACATGGGCGTGCCGGTGAAGATCGGCGCGGGCGGCATCGAGGAGATCGTCGAGCTCGAGCTCTCGGAGGACGAGCGCGCAGAGCTCGACAAGTCGGCGGACGCCGTGCGCGAGGTCGTGGGCGTGCTCGCCGGGTCGAGCTGAAACGCCGCTTCCTCACAATTGCCGCGATCGTCGGGGTGCTCGCGATCGCGGCTGCGGTCTTCTCCTTCTACCCGTCCGATCACTACATCTTCCTGCCCGACCCCGCGCGCTCGGTCGAGCCTCTCGTCCACGTCGAGGGCGAGCACGAGGACGAGGGGCCGGGCGGCATCTACATGGTCGACGTGATCGTCCGGAAGGCGAGCCTGCTCGAGCGCTACTTCCCGGGCATCCACGAAGGCGCCACCGTCATCCCGGCCGACGTCTACAACCCCCAGAACCTCCCCGAGCGCATCCAGCGGCAGCAGGGCCTCGCGGAGATGAGCTCGTCGCAGCGGATCGCGGCGGCGGTCGCGCTCCGCGAGCTCGGCTACAAGGTGACGCCTGACGGGGTCGTGGTCAGCGCCGTCGACGTGGGCTCTCCCGCCGACGGCGTCCTCAAGCCCGACGACGTGATCGTCGGTGCCAATGGCAAGGACGTCGCGGAGCCGGAGGATCTGAGCAGGGTCATGTCGGACGTGAAGCCCGGTGAGACGGTGACGCTCCAAGTCGAGCGCGCGGGCTCCGAGCAGACCGTCGAGGTGGGGACGAAGGCCTCGGACGACAACCCGCCCCGGGCGCTCATGGGCATCCTCATCGAACCGAAGCTCGACCTCCCCGTGGACATCACGATCGACACCGGCCAGATAGGGGGGCCCTCCGCCGGCCTCGCCTTCGCGCTCGACATCATCGACGAGCTCGGGCCGACCGACATTGACCACGGCGAGAGGGTCGTCGCGACCGGCGAGCTCGCCCTGGACGGGACGGTGCACGAGATCGGCGGCATCGAGCAGAAAACCGTCGGCGCACGGGACGCCGGCGCAGACGTTTTCCTCGTTCCCGACGCCAACGCGGAGGCCGCGCGCAAGTATGCGGACGGGCTCCGCATCGTCCCGGTCTCGGACCTCGACGAGGCGTTGCACGCTCTGGCAACATTATAGTTGCCGCAAGTGACAACGGTTGCAACGTTCTTGGCGGAAATTGCGGGAGTTTGGTGAACAAAGCCCTTCAAACCGGGTCTGAGCGCGCCTATAGTCGCGCCTTCGGGACTTGATGACCAAGCGGCTACTGAACACCTGCGACGACTGTTTCTTCCGGCGAGCCGAGCTTTGCGCCCTCCCCGGAAACAGTCCTTGCCCCACCTTCCGGGTGGCCAAGTCGGCACTCGAGCCGCCGCGTCAGCCCAAGCTCATCGCGCGGCCGCAGCTCGCCGCCGCCCACGCAGCCGCCTAGGCGGGCGGGAAGCGCGGGTCCGAGCGGATCGCGTCGAAGTCCGCGTCCGTCTGCGCCCACTCACGGGTGCGCGGATCGGCCTCGACGGCCTCGGCCAGGTGGTCCAGCGCGTCGTCCGCGCGGCCGGCGAGCGCCTCGAAGCAGGCGAGGTTGTAGAGGACGTTCGGGTTCCCCGGATAGGCGGCGAGCGTCCGCTCGAAGATCTCGATCCCGCGCTCGGGCTCGCCTGCCTCTAGGTGAGGCGACGCTTCGAGCCAGGCCTCCCACGGAGACGCCCGGAACGCCTTGCCCGGCACACCTCCGACCACGAGCACGGTCGTTCCCTCCCCCAGCCCGATCGCACCGCGGCGCACCTTCGGATCGGAGACGAAGACGAACGTGCCAGCCGGCGCGTCGACGTCCTCGCCGTCGAGGGTGAAGACGGCGTGGCCCCTGGCGACGAAGTAGAGCTCCTCATGGCGGCCGGCGCCGGTGCCGAGCTCGTCGTGCTCCTCGATCACGCGACCACCGTGGGCGAGCGCCGTGTAGGCATTCACTCCGAAGCTCTCGATCCCGAGGCGGACGCGCACGGGGAGAATCCCGAGCTCGCCCGCGCCGGCGACGGGCGAGATCTCGTCGAGGTGCGCCGTCACGGCGCGGCGATCAGGCCGCAACGGCAGCCGCTTCGCGCACGAGCCGCCCGAGGCGGGTGATGCCCTCGTCGATCTCGTGTGCGGTGGCAAAGGAGAACGCGAGCCGCGCCGCTTCCTCGCCGCCCCCGTGGAAGAAGAAGTCGGCGCCCTTGATGAAGACGACGTCCTCCTCTCCTGCGCGGGCGAGAAGCGTCTCGGCCGCCACCCCGCTCGGGAGGTCGAGCCAGAGGAAGTAGCCGCCCTCGGGCTGGTTCCACGCGGTGCCTTCGGGCATTTCGCGCGCGAGGGCCGTGAGCATCGCGTCGCGGCGGATCCGAAGCCCGTCGCGGACGGTCTCGAGGTTGGGCTCGAAGCGGCCACTGGTCAGAAACTCGAGCAGCGCCGCCTCGACGAAGATCGCCGGCGAGACGTAGTTGGAGAGGACGAGCTCCTCGATCGCGGGCACGAGCTCCTCCGGAAGGATGAGATAGCCGGTGCGGATGCCCGGCGCGACGGTCTTCGAGAACGACGAGAGGAAGACGGTCGATCCCTCCGAGAGCTCGAACAGGCGCGGGATCGAGTCGCCCTCGAAGCGGAGCATGCCGTAGGGGTCGTCCTCGAAAACGGTTGCGCCCCGATCGGCCGCGAGGTCGAGGAGGCGCCGCCGGTTCTCGAGCGAGAGCGTGCGCCCGCTCGGGTTCTGGAAGGTCGGGATCGTGTAGACGACGTCGCCCTCGCGGAGCGAGCCCGCGATCGCGTCGACGTCGAGGCCGTCGTCCGCGAGCTCGACCTGCTCCACCTCGGCGCCGAGCTTTCGGAGGATCGAGAGCGAGCGGTCGTAGCAAGGCGCCTCCACGAAGAAGCGCGAGCCCGACTGCACGAAGTGACGCGCCGTGAACGCGAAGCCCTGGAGCGACCCGTTCGTGACCATGACGCGCGCCGGGTCGACACCGTGCTGCTCGGCGACCCACTGCTTGAGCGGCGGGTAACCGCCCGGCGGGCCGTACTGGAGAGCAGTCGCCCCGTCGCGCTCGAGCGCTTCCCGCGCGCAGTCCCCGAAAGCCGCGATCGGCAGGAGGTCCGGGCCCGGCATTCCGCGCGCGAAGGAGATCAGCGCCATGCCTCCGAGTTTAACGAGGCGGTCAGGCGGCGGTGACGCCGACGAGCTCTGCGACGAGGCGGGCGACCTCGGTCGGGTTCGTGCCGACGCGGACGCCGCAGGCCTCGAGCGCCTCCTTCTTCGCCTGGGCCGTGCCGGCGGTGCCCGAGATGATCGCCCCGGCGTGGCCCATGGTCTTCCCCGGAGGGGCGGTGAAGCCGGCGATGTAGGCGACTACGGGCTTCGTCATCTCGGCCTCGATGAAGCGGGCCGCCTTCTCCTCCTCGGCGCCGCCGATCTCCCCGACCATGACGACGTACTCGGTCTCCGGATCGGCTTCGAAGCGCGCGAGGACGTCCAGAAACGACGACCCGACCACGGGGTCCCCCCCAATTCCGACGATAGTCGATTGGCCGATACCGAGTTGCGTCAGTTCGTGCCCGATCTGGTACGTGAGCGTGCCGGATCTGGACACGAGGCCGACGCCGCCCTCTTGGAAGATCTCCGCGGGGATGATCCCGACGTTCGCCTTCCCGGGCGAGAGGACGCCCGGGCAGTTCGGCCCGACCAGCGTCGCGCCGCGCGGGCGGATGTAGTTGTAGACCCGCAGCATGTCGTGGGCCGGGATGCCCTCGGTGATGCAGATGACGGTCTCGATGCCCGCGTCGACCGCCTCGTAGATCGCGTCCGCGGCGAAGCGCGCGGGGACGAACACCATCGCCGTGTTGGGGCTCGTCTCCTCCGCAGCGGCCCGCACGGAGTCGAAGACCGGGATCCCTTCGACCTCGGCGCCGCCCTTTCCGGGGGTCACGCCCGCGACCACGTTGGTCCCGTAGGCCTTGTTGCGGGTCGCGTGGAAGGACCCTTCGCGCCCCGTGATCCCCTGGACGACGAGACGGGTGTCGCGGTCGACGACGATCGCCACTAGCCCTCCCTTCGCTTTCGGCCCTTCAGGCAAATCCGTTCAAGACGCATTCGGTCACCCTCGAGGCGGCCGGCGACGAGCTCGCGCACGCGCTCGGCGTCCTTCCCGGTGCAGCCTGCCCGCTCGAGCCACGGCTCCAGAAGAACGGGGTGCACATACCCGTGCGCCTGCTCGACCTCCAACCCCGCGTCGGCGAAGTACGAGCGCCACTCGTCCTCGGTGTAGTTGCGGACGTGCGACGGGTCACGCACGCGGTCGGCCTCCTCGGCATCCTCGCCCGTGAAAAGGTTGTCGGAGACGAGGACGAGGTCGCGGGAGACGCGAGCCATCTCGCGCACGGCGGCCCGCACGTCCTCGAAGTGGTGCGCGGCGACGCGGCAGGCGACGACGTCGAAGCTGTCGTCGTCGAACGGCAGCTTCTCCGCCGGCGCGAGCACGTCGGGCTCCATCCCCGGAGCGGGATCGAGGCTCACGACGTCGAGCCCAGCCTCGCGCAGGCGCCTGGCCACGTGGCCGCCGCCCGTCGCGACGTCGAGCGCTGTCCGCGCGCCCTGCGCCCACTCGACGAGAAGGTCGAGATCCTCCCCTTCGCGGTGCGCCTCGCTCGTCCGGTAGGCCGCGGCCCGCTCGTCCCAGACCGAGCTCATCTGCGCTCCTTCGCCAGCTCGACGACGCGCTCCGCGGCTGAGAGCATCGTCTCCTCGACGTAGAGGTTGGGCGGCGCGGCGTCGGCCAGCATGGCGCGGCCCTCGGCCGCGTTCGTCCCGTCGAGCCGGACGACGATCGGGAGGTCGATGGTCATTCGGTCGAGCGCTTCGAGGATCCCGCGCGCGACCTCGTCGCCGCGCGTGATCCCGCCGAAGATGTTGAAGAGGATCGCCTCCACCTGGGCATCGGCGGTGATCACCTCGAGCGCGTCGACGACGCCCTCCGCGTCGCCTCCCCCGCCGAGGTCGCAGAAGTTCGCCGGCCTGCCGCCGACCTGGTCGATCACGTCGAGCGTCGACATGACGAGGCCCGCGCCGTTCCCCAGAATCCCAATCTCGCCGTCGAGCTTCACGTACGTGACGCCCTTTTCACGCGCGAGCCGCTCCTGCTGGTCGCCCGCTTCGGGGTCGCGCATCTCGGCGATGTCGGTGTGCCGGTAGAGCGCGTTGTCGTCGACCGTGAACTTCGAGTCGAGCGCCTTCACCTCGCCGGCGGGGGTGACGATCAGCGGGTTGATCTCGCAGAGCATCGCGTCGGTGCCGACGAAGGCGTCGTAGAGCTTCCCGACGATCGCGAGCACTTGCTTCTGCTCGTCGGGATTCTCGAGCCCTGCGGTGAAGACCAGCCAGCGGGCCTGGAACGGCTGGAAGCCGACGAGCGGGTCGATGTGCAGGCGGGCGAGCGCGTCAGGGTCGGTCTCGGCGACCTCCTCGATGTCGACGCCGCCCTTCGTCGTGAACATGAAGAGCGGCTTCTTCTCGCCGCGGTCGAACGTGACCGAGAGGTAGTACTCGCGCTCGATCTCGGAGGCCTTCTCGATCCAGACGCTCGAAACGACGTGCCCGCGGATGTCCATGCCGAGGATGTCGCGCGCGCGGGCCTCGGTGTCGTCAGGTCCCTCGGCGAGCTGGATCCCACCCGCCTTCCCGCGGCCGCCGGTGAGCACCTGCGCTTTCACGACGACCTGGCCGCCGAGCTCCTCCGCGGCCGAGCGCGCCTCCTCCGGAGTGGTCGCAAGCTGCCCCTCGGACACGGGGATTCCGAAGCGCGCAAAGAGCTGCTTTCCCTGAAACTCGTAGAGATCCATCCGGGCGCGGCGAGTCTAGCGACTCCGCTGTAGCCTTCCGGCGCCACCCGAGAGAGGAGTGAGGATGAGCATGTTGCTGGAGGAGGAAATTCGGACACGCGGCATCGCCGAGTTCGACGTCCGCGACGAGACCATGGACCAGGACGACATGGACTCCGACTCGGACGACACGGATTCCGACGACACGGATTCCGACGACTCGGACGCCGACGACACGGATTCGAGCGACGCCGACACCGACGCAGAAGACCCGAGCTAGCGCGCTCTCGCGCGCGCTCGATCCCGTCTCTGGCGAGGAGTTTCTCGCCGAGCACTGGGAGCAGAAGCCGCTCGTCGTCCCGCGGGGGGAGGAGGGTCGCTTCGACGACCTCCTCTCGGTCGCGGACGTCGAGCGGCTTCTCACGTCGGGCGGGCTTCGCTTCCCGGGCTTCAGGCTTGCGAAGGCCGGCGCGAAGCTCGAGGTCGCCGACTATACGAAGGACATCTCCTGGCGGCCGCAGCCCTTCTCGGGCACCGCAGATGTCCAGCGTGTCCTCGCCGAGTTCGAGGACGGCGCGACGATCGTCCTCCAGGGCCTGCACCTGAACTGGCAGCCGCTCGCGGAGTTCTGCCGGTCATTGGAGGCGGAGCTCACCCATCCGGCGCAGGCCAATGCGTACTTCACGCCGCGGGCAGCGCAGGGCCTGCCGGTCCACCACGACACCCACGACGTCTTCTCGCTCCAGGTCGCGGGCGAGAAGCGCTGGCTCGTCTACGAGCCGGCCTGGGAGCTGCCGCTCAAGCACCAGCGCTACAAGGCCGAGACGATGGGCGAACCGGGCGAGCCCGTCCTCGACGTGACGCTGCAGGCGGGCGACACGCTCTATCTCCCCCGCGGCTGGCTCCACGAGGCCAAGACCTCCGAGACGGACTCGTTGCACCTGACCGTGGGCGTGAACGTCTACACGTGGATGGACGCGTTCCGGGCGGCGCTCGACAGCTGCGCGCGCGAGGTCGGCTTCCGGCGCTCGCCCGACGGCGAGACTCCCGGCGAGCTCATCGAGCTCCTCGCAGACCAGCTGAGCCCCGAACGTGTCGAGCGCAGGCGCCGGCGGAAGCTCGTGCGCACCCGGCGGCCGGTCCTCGGCGGGCAGCTGAGCCAGCTGCGGGCGCTCGAGAGCCTCGACGCCGACACCGTCCTCGAGCGGCGGCCGACCGTCCTTTTCGACTCCGAGGGCGCGACGCTCTCCTTCGAGGGCAAGGACCTCACACTTCCGGACGCGGCCGCGGAGGATCTCGCCTTCATCGCTCAGTCCGACGAGCCGTTCACGCCGGCCGACCTTCCGGGCGACCTGGACGACGAAGGGCGCCTCGTGCTCGTCCGCACGCTGGTGCGCGAAGGCTTTCTCGTGATCAGCGCAGCCGCGCGCGAAAACGGCGCGGACGCTGAGGCGTGACCGAGCCGCACGTCATATAGACCGGGTCCTCGCCGAGCTCGGCCCAGGCCTCGGCCGCGTATTCGCGTCCGGCGGCGCGTAGCGTGACGAGCCAGCGGTCTTCGGCCTCGCGCGAGACGCGGAGGATCTCGACGTCGTGCACTCCCGTGAGGCCCGTCTCCTCGCGCACGGCGAGCTCGGCCGCCTGCACGCCGAACGTGTAGGCGGAGCGGCCGCGGTAGCGCTCGAGGTTGAGGCGCCCGGCGAAGTAGTCGTCGAGGATCGGGTCGAGGTCCTCCTCGCCGACGCGGCCGTAGAAGAGTCCCTCCGGGAGGACGACGACGTTGCCGGCGAAGCGGTCGCCGCCCACGTGCGTCGACTGCCAGACCCATTCGGGGTCGACCTTCCCCTTCAGCCGGTCGTAGAGCGGCCGCCCGTACTTCGCGCAGCAACGGTCGCGCTTTCCGTGCGTGCAGACGACGAAGAGCGGGTGCTCGACCGGGACTCCCGGCGTACTCCCCTCGAGGAGCGCCGACGCGAAGTCGTAGCCGACGAGATCGTCGTGGTGGTCGAACTCGAGCCCGTAGAACCGCTCCTCCCCGGGTCGGCAGCTGCCCACGTAGAGCATCCGGCGCTTGTGGGAGCGCCGCTCCGGCCGCTTGACGAAGAGGAGGCGGGAGTGCCCGAGCTTCCGCAGCTGGTCGCGCAGATGGTCCTTGAGCGGCTGGGAGAGAAGACTCCCGCCGAGCACGTCGCGATCCCAGAGACCGCGGTATTCGATGAGCACCCAGCGGTCGACGCGGCTTGCCGTCGCGGCGAGGTCCTCGTGTGCCGCGCCCGACACATCTGCACAGAACTCGCGCCTGGCTCCGACGGCCACTGCTGGAAGGCTACCCACTGTAAGGCAAACCTTACACGGGCCTTCCGAGCCGTCTACGCCCTCCTCACGCGAACACCTTGGTCTTCTCCGGGCGGATGAAGACGGCCTGACCGGGCTCGAGCTGGAGGTTGTCGCTTTCGTCGCGGCTCAGCTGGACCCAGATTTCGCTGCCGTCCCGGAGTGCGACCTCGATGCGAACCTCGAAGCCGAGATGGACGACCCGCTTGACGATGGCCTCCCGCGTCTTCCCGTTCGCCTCGAGCTCGATCTCGAAATCGTGCGGGCGGACGAACGAATCGCCGAGCCGATTGACCGGCCCGACGAAACCCATCACGAACTCGCTCGCCGGGTGCTCGTAAAGATCGCGCGGCTTCCCGGTCTGCTCGATCCGGCCCTCGTTCATGAGCACGATCCGGTCGGCGACGTCCATCGCCTCCTCCTGGTCGTGCGTGACAAGGACAGTGGTGACGTGGACGTCCTCGTGCAGACGGCGCAGCCAGGTACGGAGCTCCTTGCGGACGCGCGCGTCGAGCGCACCGAACGGCTCGTCGAGGAGGAGCACCTTTGGCTCGACTGCGAGCGCACGGGCGAGGGCCATGCGCTGGCGCTGCCCTCCGGACAGCTGCGCCGGATAGCGCTCGGCCAGGCCGTGCAGCTGGACGAGCTCGAGGAGCTCGTCGACCCGTTCGCGGATCTCTTCCTTCGGGCGCTTCCGGATGCGGAGTCCGAAGGCGACGTTCTCGCGCACGGTGAGGTGCTTGAAAGCTGCATAGTGCTGAAAGACGAAGCCAACGCCGCGTTTCTGGGGCGGAAGGCCGGTTGCGTGCTCGCCGAGGATGAGGACTTTGCCCTCGTCGGGCTCCTCGAGACCGGCGATCACGCGCAGGAGCGTCGACTTGCCGCTCCCGCTCGGCCCGAGCAGGGCCGTCAGCGAACCGCCCGCAATCGCGACCGAAACGTCGTCGAGGGCGGCGAAGTCACCGAAGCGCTTCGTCACGCCGCGGACCGCTATCGACACGGGGTGTCTCCTTTCGGAAGAGGTTCATGAGGAAGAGTGTCATGAGCGCAAGGACCGCGAGAACCACCGACGCGGTGTAGGCGCCCACGAGGTCAAAAGCCTGAAATCTGTTGTTCACGTGCAGCGTGAGCGTCTGCGTCTTGCCGATCAGGTTTCCGGACACGACCGAGACCGCCCCGAACTCACCGAGGCAGCGCGCCGTCGTGAGCACGACGCCGTAGGTAATGCCCCAGCGGATCGCCGGCAGCGTGATCCTTCGGAAGGTGGAGAGCGAGGACGCCCCGAGAGTCCAGGCGGCCTCCTCCTGCTCGGTGCCGATCTCGCGCAGCACCGGCACGACCTCGCGCACCACGAACGGAAGCGAGACGAAGATGGTCGCTAGGACCATCGCCGGGAGCGCGAAGACGATTTGGATCCCGTGCGCGCTCAGCCACGGCCCGAACCACCCGGTGCGGGCGTAGACGAGGAAGAGCGCGAGGCCGACCACGACCGGGGAAAGCGCGAAGGGCAGGTCGACGAAGGCGTTCAGGAAGGCCTTCCCGCGAAACCGCTGGCGGACGAGGACGAGTGCGCACGCGACGCCGAAGATCGTGTTCAAGGGCACGGCGATCAGTGCGATCAGGAGCGTGAGCCAGAGCGCGTGCAGGAAGTCCGGGTCCGTCATCGCGTTCCAAACCGGCTCGAGGCCGTGCTGGAACGTCCGGTAGAAGACGAGTCCAACCGGGAGCACGAGCAGCAGCGTGAGATAGGCAAGAGCCGCGAAGCGGAGGCCATATCTAGCTCTCATGCTTGGACCCCCAGCGGCGGAGCAGGTCGATGGCCAGAAGCATCAGGAACGAGAGTGCGAGGAGTACGACGGAGATTGCCGCCGCAGCTGTCGGCCGGTCGCTCTCGATGTTCGAGAAGATCTGCACCGAGGCAACCTGGGTCTTGAACGGGATGTTCCCGGAGATGAGGATGACCGCCCCGAACTCTCCGACCGCGCGCGCAAAGGCGAGCGCGACACCCGAGAGGATCGCCGGCACGAGGTTCGGGAAGACCACGCGGCGGAAAATCGTGAAGCCGGTGGCGCCGAGCGAGGCTGCCGCTTCCTCCATGTCTCGGTCGAGCGCCTGGAGCACGGGCTGCACCGAGCGGACGACGAAGGGAAGCGTGACGAAGAGGAGCGCCGCCACCACCGCCATGCGCGTATAGGCGATGTTGACGCCGAGAGGACCGCGCGGCCCGTAGAGGGCGAGCAGCGTCAGGCCGGCGACGATCGTCGGGAGCGCGAAGGGCAGGTCGATGAGCGAGTTGACGAGCCCTTTGCCGGGGAAGTCGTCTCGGACGAGAACCCACGCGATCAGCGTGCCCATGACCGCGTTCAGCAGCGCGACCACGATTGAGGCACCGAATGTGAGCTTGAGGGAGGCGAGCGCCGCCGGGCTCGTCACCGCGTTCCAGAAGCCCTCGAGCCCGCTCCCGGTCGACTTCCACACGACCGCGGCGAGCGGGATCAGGACGATGAAGCTCAGGTACCCGATCACGAAGCCGCGTCCGAGGGCGGCACCCCCGGACGCGGCTCGACGAACTGGTAGGCGGAGCGCTTCGGCTCTAGCCTGAATCGGTCGACACCCCCAGCGACATCTCGATCTTGGCCACGATGCCGTTCTCCGGATCGAAGAACTCGTCCTTGACGGTGCCCCAGCCACCGAAGTCCTGGATCGTCGAGAGCGACGCCGGGGTCGGGTAGTCGAAGGTGTCGGCCACAGACTTCACGACCGGCCGGTAGCCCTTCTCGCCGAAGATCTTCTGCGCCTCGTCCGAGTAAAGGAACTTGACGAAGTCGGTCGCGGACTGCGGGGCGTCGTTCGTCACAGCGACCGGGTTCTCGATCAGGATCGTCTGCTCCGGGACGACGTAGTCGACGTCCTCGCCCTTCTGCTGGGCGGTGATCGCCTCGTTCTCGTACGAGAGGAGGACGTCGCCCTTCCCGCCGGTGAAGGTCTGGAGCGCGTCGCGGGCGCTTGCGTCCTGGACGGCCACGTGCTGGAAGAGCTCGTTCAGATAGGCGACCGCTTCTTCCTTCGACTTCCCCTGGCTGATCTGCGCACCGTAGGCGGCCATGATGTTCCACCGTGCGCCACCCGACGTGAACGGATTCGGGGTGATGACCTCGACGTCCGGCTTCAGGAGGTCGTCCCACGTCTTGATGTTGTCCGGGTTGCCCTTGCGGACCACGAAGACGACGACCGAGTCGGTGACCATGCCCTTGTACTCGTTCTGGTTCCAATTCGCATCGACGAGGCCCGCATCGACGAGGCGGGTGATGTCGGAGTCGAGGGAGAACTCGACGACCTCGGCCGGCAGCCCGGCCTCGACCGCCCGGCTCTGCTCGCCGGACGCGCCGTAGGACTGCTCGAACTCGACACCCCTGCCCTCCGCGGTCTTCTGGAAGGCGGGGATGATCGCCTCGTAGGCCTCCTGCGGCGTCGAATAGGCGACGAGCGTCAGCTTGCCGCCGCCCGATCCCTCACCTGCTGCGCTGCTCGTTCCTCCGCAGGCCGACGCCACGAGTGCGACGACGAGCGCAAGAATCGCTCCGGCTCCCCCTAGTAGCTTCACTCTACCTCCAAATCTCGACATTTATTGTCAACAAAATGGGCTAAGCTGGTTCGCCAAAGTATTCCAAGGTTGCTCGCCTGTCAAACTTGAACTGGAGAGGACGCAATGTGGGTCACACGCCGAACCGATTACGCGACACGAGCCGTGCTGGCACTGGCGATGGCCGACGACGCGATGAACCTGGAACAGCTCGCCGACGCAACGGAGGCTCCGCGATCCGTGCTCGAGCAGGTCATGCCCGCCCTCCGGGCGGCGGGCATCGTGCGCTCGGTTCGAGGCCCTGGCGGGGGCTACCGCCTCAACCATCCTCCGCAGGAGCTCACGCTCGAGCGGGTCGTGCGCGTTTTCGAGGGGCAGCTTGCGCCGATCGGCTACGCAACGCGCCACGAGCCCGATCCGTGCCCCGCGATCGTCGGCCGGTCGCTACGGCCGGCCTGGGAGCAGGTCAGGGACGCGACTATCACGATCCTGAGCGGCATCAACTTCGGAGACCTGGCGGAGGCGGCTCGGGCAGAGCCTGAGCGCACCGCGTCCGGCAAGGCCCGCTGACCGTAGAGCACTCGCCTCGCGGCCTCGCCGCGACTCACTGCCTCGCGGGATCGTCCTCCGGCTCGCCGTCCCGCGCGACGACGCAGATCACCTGGCCTGTCGTGACCGCCTCGCCTGCGGCCACCGACAGACGGGTCACGAGCCCATCGCGGTGGGCGGTGATCTCGTTCTCCATCTTCATCGCCTCGACAATGCAGATCACCTGGCCCGCGCGAACCTCGTCGCCCTCGGCAACCTCCACCGCGAGCACGGTCCCCTGCATTGGGCTCACGACGGCGTCGCGAGCGGCTCCGTGCCCTGCGGCGCCTCCTGCCCGCTCTCGACGCCGTCGCGCCAGCCCGGCGAACGGCGGCTCGGGCCGGAGCACCTTCACCTCAAAGCGGCGGTCGTCCACCTCCACTTCGAGTGTGTGCTCGCGAACGCGTCCGTCCGGTGAGCGCGGTACGCTAGTTGTCTCATGGGACAACTTCTCTGCTTCCTGCGCAAGCTCTTCCGACTCGACCACCCCGTGGCAGGTGTCGCCTGCGATGAAGCAGGGGCGGCGAAGCAGCGCCTTGTGGAACCCGACGAGCGTCTTCACGCCCTCGATCTCGAACTCGTCGAGCGCACGCAGCATGCGCGCGCGGGCCCGTTCTCGGTCGGTGTCCCACACGCAGAGCTTCGCCACCATCGGGTCGTAGAGGCCGGAGATCTCGCTGCCCTCGACGACGCCGGAGTCCACGCGCACGCCGGGCCCGGCGGGCTCCCGGTAGCGCGTGAGCGTCCCCGGCGCCGGCAGGAAGCCGTTCGACGGGTCTTCGGCGTTGATCCGGCACTCGATCGCGTGCCCGCGGAAGTCGAGGTCCTCCTGGCGAAGGCTTGTCGGCTCGCCTGCGGCGATGAGAATCTGCTCGCGGACGAGATCGACCCCCGTGACGAGCTCGGTGACGGTGTGCTCGACCTGGATGCGCGTGTTCATCTCGAGGAACCAGTAGTTGCCCTCGCCGTCGAGCAGCCCCTCGATCGTGCCCGCGCTCCGGTAGCCCACCGCACGAGCGGCGTCGACCGCGATCTTGCCGATTCGCTCGCGGAGATCCGTCGTCACCGCCGGCGAGGGTGTCTCCTCGATGAGCTTCTGGTGCCGCCTCTGGATGGTGCAGTCCCGCTCGCCGAGGTGGAGGACGGTTCCATGGTCGTCGGCGAGCACCTGGACCTCGACGTGGCGTGGGTCGACGATGAACTTCTCGACGTAGACCGTCGAATCGGCGAAATAGGACTCGCCCTCGCGCTGCGCGGCGGCGAAGGCGCGCTCCGCCTCTCCTTCGCCCTCCACGACCTTCAGGCCCTTTCCGCCACCTCCAGCCGAGGCCTTGATCGCGACGGGCCAGCCGAACTCGTCGCCCAGCCGCGCGACATCGGCCGCCGACGTGACCGGCTCCGTCGTCCCCGGAACGATCGGGACGCCCGCGCTCCGCATGACCTCCCGTGCCGCCACCTTCGATCCCATCACCTGGATCGCCTCGGGCGGAGGTCCGATCCAGACGAGGCCCGCATCCGAGCAGGCCCGCGCGAATGAAGCGTTCTCGGCGAGAAAGCCGTATCCCGGATGCACCGCCTCGGCCCCCGCCTTCCGGGCGGCCGCGATGATCCGCTCCTCATTGAGATAGCTCTCGGCCGGCGCCCCGGCTCCGACGAGGTAGGCCTCGTCTGCGACGGCGGCGTGGAGCGAAGCGCGGTCCGCCTCCGAGTAGACGGCCACGGTGCCAATCGCTAGCTCGCGGAGCGTGCGGAAGACGCGGACCGCGATCTCGCCGCGGTTGGCGACAAGAACCTTTCCGAATGGAGGCATGGGCGCGCGTATTCTGTCTCTTCCATGCACTTCGCAGACCAGCTGACGCTCGCGCGGGCGTTTTCGGTGCCCGTCGTCGTCGTGCTCTTCGCGTGGGACTTCCCCAACCACTACTACTGGGGGACCGCGGTCTTTGCCCTGGCGATGACTACCGACTACGTCGACGGCTGGTGGGCGCGGCGCACCAACCGCTCCTCGAACCTGGGCCGGCTCCTCGACCCCGTGGCGGACAAGCTCCTCGTGATGGCCGCGCTGATCATGCTGGTCGGAGTCGCCCTTCCCGCATGGATGGTCGCCGCGATCGTCGCGCGCGAGTTCCTCATGTCCGGGCTCCGCCTCGCGGCGCTCGAGCGAGGTGTCGTCATGGCCGCACGGGATCTGGGAAAGCTGAAGACCGGGGCGCAGGCCACCGCGGCGGCCATCGCAGGGCTCGCCGCGGGCGGAGCGTTCAGCACCGACATCGCGTGGTGGGCGGGGCTCGTCGCGCTCGCACTGACCTGGATCTCCGGCCTCGACTACTTCATGAGCGCACCCAGGGTCCTCCGTGGGCAGCAGCCTGCGTAGCTTCGCGCCGGGGGACCGGGCTGCCGTGCTCGAGCTCTCACGGCATGCGCTGCAGAAGCCGCAGGAGCAGGTGGGCAATCCCCTCTGGACGACCGCGGAAGAGCTCGAGAGCGAGCTCTCCGACTGGGAGGTCCCGCCCGAGGAAACCCTCTTGGTGGACGAGATCGACGGCGAGGTCGTCGGCTTCGCGGGGGTCGAGGTCTCGCCGGGGTTCGACCACGCCGACCTCTTCGGGCCGCTCGTCGCCCCGAACCACCGCGGGCAGAAGATCGGAACGGTGCTCCTCGAGGCGGCGATCGAGCGGGCGGAGAACCTGAGCGCGCGCCGCATCGTCGGTGCGGTTGGCGCGAGGAATGCGACGGGCCGCATCCTTCTCGAGCGCGCCGGGTTCGCGCCCTCAGGGAGCGCGACCGCGGTCTTCCGGCTGAACGAGGCCGACCATCGCCGGGTCGAAACCGGCCCTGCGGAGCTCACCGCTCGGCCGGGCACGCCCGACGATCTCGAGGCAACCATGCGGCTCTACCGCGAGTGCTTCCCGGACGGCTCCTTTCCGGAGAGCGCGTGGCTCGCGGGCCTCGAGCAGGGCGCCGTCTACATCGGCGAGGCGAAGGGCGAAAGCCGTGCGATGGTCAACATCGACGCGGCCGACCGGTGGATCTACCACCTCGGCGTGACCGCGGACGAGCGCGATCGAGGCATCGGCGCCTACGTCCTCTCCGAGGCTCTGGCGGGCTACTGGTCGCACCATCCGGGCGAGACGCTCGGGCTCTCCGTGCAGGCGGACAACCTGCCCGCGCTCCGGCTGTACAGACACCAGGGGTTCGCGCCCATGCTGGTGCTGCAGGCCTTCGAGCTCCCCCTGTAGTGCTCCGTCCGGTGATGGTCTCGCTTCTCTGGCGCCCGATCGGAGCCGCAAAGGAAGGACGCAGGGAGGCTCGATATCTGGGCATACCGGCGCGACCGAGGACGCCGCTTGGCGGTTCCGAGCGCCGCAAGCGATGCCCTGACTATTGCTGGACGGAGCACTAATGCTTCTGGGAATCGACCAGGGCACGACGGGCACGACCTGCCTCGTCCTCGACGAAGCCCTACGGACGCAAGGGCGCGGCTACCGCGAGGTGGCGCAGCACTATCCACGGCCCGGGTGGGTCGAACAGGACCCGAACGAGCTCTGGGAGTCCGTGCTTGCGGCCGCGGGCGAGGCGCTGGAAGAGGCGGGGGCGGCGGCGGCCGATCTCACCGCGATCGGCATCACGAACCAGCGCGAGACGACGATCGTCTGGGACCGGGCGAGCGG
>Ga0075428_100002931_pt1 | contig 18601 bp, 8 predicted proteins | sample RhiMetdeltSRZDD2_FD_75291 | JGI IMG/M metagenome (GOLD analysis project Ga0075428, IMG submission 75291) | Populus rhizosphere microbial communities from Tennessee, USA - Rhizosphere MetaG P. deltoides SRZDD2 | ecosystem: Host-associated > Plants > Roots > Rhizosphere > Soil | place: USA... | reverse complement strand
GTCGCGTCACGAGCGGCGTAACGACTCGGCCCGCGACTCGCGGTTGACAGCCGCTCGGTAAGTAGCGATCATGGCTGCCTTGCGCCCGTAGCTCAGCTGGATAGAGCGTTGGCCTCCGAAGCCAAAGGCCGCAGGTTCGACTCCTGCCGGGCGCACCACTTGGTGGTGTCGAGTATCGCGACGCGAGTGCGAGTGTGCTGTAGAGGTGAGACGGGCCGTTAGCTCAGTTGGTAGAGCAGCTGACTCTTAATCAGCGGGTCCAAGGTTCGAGTCCTTGACGGCCCACCATTCAAATCGGGGAGCCGCGCATCGCGCGGCTCCCCGATTTGGTTTTGGTTCCTCCTGTCACGCGCGTTCCTTGCATGAGACTGCCGCAGTCTCGTACCTCAAATCAGCAGGTGCATCTCTTGACTGCTATCGACATAACATCTCAGATTGTCGCTGCGACAACAGTCCCTAGAGACAACGTTGGGTCGGTGCGGCGGCCCTGGGTAGCCATATTGGCGTTGACGAGACTGCGGGCGTGGTTGCCAGTTCGATCAGCGGCGAGTCAACCGTTCGCTGGGCCTTTGTCCTGGTCGATATCTGGCCAGCGGTCGCAGCAAGCATCACGACCGGAATTCAGCCCGCCGTGTGGCTCCGCCGCTGCGCGCGTTCGGTGGCGCGCTAGGGGCAGTCGTCGCCTTGGCCCTCGTGCTCGCCGTGGCCAGAGGCGTGCTTCATCAGTCCAGGATTTCGACCTCATCGGGCCACTTGTCCCGAGCTTGAGCTGTCGAGTGAACTCGCAGATTGCCTATTTCAACCGCTCCATGACCGCTGCCAACTGCTGCTCGATCTCAGTTCGTACTGCATCGGTGAGCGGCGCTGCATCGGCACAAACGGTACCCAACCGTCCTCGCAGGACTGCGACGCGCGCCTGCGCCTCTTCGCGGCGAGGACGCAGTTTCTCCTGTTGGTCAGCCTTATGCGCGGTGGCGGGCGGAACGCCGCGTTGCAAATGAAAGTAGCGGTCGAGGCTCACGAGCTTGATCGCCATCTCGTCGCAGAACGCTTTCTTGTCCATTTGGTGAACACTCCCCAATGAACTTCTTAAGTCGTAGGTCTGCCTCGAGGACGCGTTCGCGCACGAGCCACGCCTCTTCGCAATAATCGAGAGAACATATCCATGCCTCCCGGTACCGACGGACAGTGGACGGGCGCGGCCCGCTTCAACATCAGTCCGACGACGATCGACGACGGGTTCGGCGTGACGATGCCCGATACGCGCGGTCTGTTCGTGCTGCACGCCGTGCTACTCCACACCGGGAAGGTCCTGTGCTTCAGTGGCCACGTCGAAGCGGCCATGTACGCACCACTGTACTACCTCTTCGATCCAAAGGCGTACCCTCCAGGAGGTCCACCGCCCGCGCCTGGCCCGTTGATAACGCCAACCGCGTTTCCTGGTCGTCCCGATCTGTTCTGCTGTCATTACGTCCAGCTACCCGACGGACGTGTGCTCGCCGCCGGTGGATCCGAGCACGACATGACCGTCGGCGGCGTCGTCGTCTATCAGGGCAGCACCGGCTCGAAGACGATCGCGATCTTCGATCCCGTTGCGACCTTATGGAGTCTCAGTCGCACCGGTGGGACGCCGAACGAGCTGGCGCAGGGCCGATGGTACCCGACGCTGGTCTTGTTGCCGGACGGTCGGGTGGCGGCATTCTCCGGCCGTCGGGAGAATGCCGTTCCCGCGACGCTTCCAAACGGCACGACGATCGCGGACGAGGTCGAAATTCTTTCTCCACCTGACTATGCCGGGACGACGCTCGGCAGCGCAACCAAAGCGCTCCCGATCTATCCTGGCCTTCACCTCGCGAAGAACGGGCGCATCTACTTTACGCACACCTGCTGGGGTCAGGAGATGCCAAATCCCGACACGGCATCGATCCTCATCGCAAACGGTGCGACATCGGCGAGCTGGACGAACTATGCCGGCCTTAAGCCGCCGCATCCGCGCCGTGAAGAAGGCATGAGCGTCCCGTTGCCGCCGGTGCAGGACGGCAAGATTCTGGTGGTTGGCGGAAGCAAAGCGTGCAAGGCCGGCGGCGGCGCAGTCGGCGTATTCGAAGGGGCGACCCCGTTTGGGCCGAACGAATTCGACCACATCGAGCTGGCCGCCGATGCGCGGTCGGCGAACGTCCTCAACACGAACACCGAGCCGCCGACATGGTCATCGGCCGGCTCGACGGCCTTCGGCCGCATCAATGGCCACTGCGTGCTGCTGCCCGACGCCACCGTGTTCATCTGCGGCGGCCACGACAACTACAAGTGGCTGCCGAAGCCGACGACGAACCCTTCGCTCGCCGCGGAAATCTTCAAGGAAGGTGTCGGGTTTCGCACCGTCGCGGCCATGACGGATCCGCGTATGTACCATTCCGTCGCGCTGCTCCTGCCCGACGGGCGCGTGTTCACGGCCGGTGGCGCGGACGGCAACGCCGTCGAGCCAACCCCGGACCCGCCAAACCCGTACCCCGCCGGCTGGAACCCCGAGCGGCAATATGTCGCGGGTGATCTGGTACTCAACTCGAAAACCTTCGAGTTCTACGAGCCGCCGTACATGCACAACGGCCCTCGCCCCGTCATCACCGACGTCACCCGCAACGGTACGGCGACCCGGCGCATCGAGTATGGACAGGCGTTCGTCGTCAGCACGCCGCAGGCGGCGAGCATCGACCGCGTCGTGTTCATGCGTCCCGGCGCCTGCACGCACCACACCGACACTGAGCAGCGGTACGTGCGGCTCGACTTCACGAAAGGCACCAACGTGCTGAACGTGACGGCGGTGAACGACGCGAACGTCGCCCCGCCCGGCTATTACATGCTCTGGATCGTCGACGCGGCGGGGCTGCCGTGCCAGGAGGCGGTCTTCGTGCAGCTCGTGCCGAGAGTCGGTCAGTCGGGTGGCGGCACGACGTGCGCCGTGGCGACCGCCTGCTTCGAGTCGCCGCTCAACCCGCGCGTGCTCTATCTCCAGACGCTGCGCGCCGAGGTGCGCGACGCGACGCCGGCCGGCCGGCGATTCATCGAGGCCGTGAACCGGGTCTATGGGGCGTGCTCGCCGCGGCTGGCCGCCTGGCTGTCCCGTGACCCGATCGCGCGCGTCATCGTTCGCGACACGATCGTCAAGCCGATTATGGATGTCGTCGCGGCTTGCGATCGGATTGCGGCGCGGACACCGCGATTCCGTCAGGCCGTGCTCATTGGTCTCTTCACTTCGGCCGCGGCGGCCGGCATCGTGGCGATGCCGGCCGCTGCGGTCTTGGTCGCCGCGCGCCTTGCCGTGCAGCAGGCGCGAGGCTCACGCGGCGCCGCTCCCGTCACGGACGCGAAGAGGTAGCATGCCGAACACCGCCGCAGGGACCCTCGAAATCCTCGCGCTCGAGCTCGTGAAGGCGCTCGGACCTCTGGCCGCGCGGCTGCACGATACCCATCACGCGCGCATGCTGATCGCGGAACTCGGGCTCGTCATGCCCGAGCAGGTCGTGACGCCGGCTCTAGAGAACGCGATCGCGACGGTACACCGCGGAGCCCACGCGCTCGAGGACGAGGCCACCGCGCTCAAGAGCGCCGTCGACGGCGGCAACATCGGGGATATCATCGCCGAGGGCGCATCGCTCGCCCGGACGATCGCGACCCTGATCGACGCATTCGACACGATCGCGGACGAGATCAACGCGCTCGGCTCCGTGCCGAGCGTGAACGCCGCCGACTTCACCGCGTTCATCGCCGCGTTCCCGGAGCGGCTCTTCCACATGATCACCGTTGAGTACTTCGAAGGCCACGTGCGGATTCCGCACGCCATCCTCGAATTCCTCGGCATCATCGAGAAGACGCGGCTGAACGTCGGATCGACCGACCCGGGCAAGCCTGAGGTCGTCCAGAAGCGCATCCGCTTCGATCGCATCGGCCAGGTGCTGCAGTCCCCCGACCAGATCCTGACGACCCTCTACGGGTGGGGCCAGCCGGGGTTCGACGGCGACCTGTTCCTCAGCCGCATCGCCGCCGTCCTGCGAGCTATGAAAGTGCCGGTGACGCAGTACCAGCTGTCGGGGCCGCCGTCACGCAGCGTCATCGAGGTATGCGTGCTCCGCATCGTGCCCACGGCTGGGCTCAATCCTCCCGGTCTCGAAGCGACGATCACCGCGTCGATCGGCGACGGCGTCTCGATCGAGCTACCGATCGCCGCCGGGTGGCGCGCACAACTCGAAGCCGAGGGCGCGCTGAGCGCGTCGGTCGGGATCCGCGTTCAACCGGCGGCCGATGTGACGGTGATTCCGCCCAGCGGCGCGGTGCAGGGGCGGTTGAAGGCGGGCATCGCCCGCGTGCCGGTCGCGCCTGACACTGCGATCGTGCTGCTCGGTCTGGCCGGCGGTACGGGCCTGAGTGTCGGACGGATCGAACTGCGCCTCATCGGCGGGTTCCGCTGGGACTCGGCGGCGTCGAAAGCCGAAGGTGACTTCGGGTTCGAAGGAGAGCTGCGAGGCGGCAAGCTGAAGATCGGCATGGATGGCGCCGACGGGTTTCTCGGCGCCCTGCTGTCGGGCATCCAGGTCGAAGCCGACTTCAACCTCGGCATGGGATGGACTGCCAGCCAGGGCGTGTACTTCACCGGCAGCAGCACGCTCGAGATCCAGCTTCCCGCGCACATCTCGCTCGGGCCGGTCGAGTTGAGCGCTCTCACGCTGAGCGTCGGCATCGACGGGCATCATTTTCCAATCGGGCTCGCCACCGACATCAAGGCTGCCCTCGGTCCGATACAGGCGGTCGTCGAGCACATCGGTGCGGCCGTGGATCTCAGTTTCCCGCCGGGCGGCAACGGTGACATCGGGCCGGTGGACATCGGATTCAGGTTCCTGCCACCGAGAGGTGCGGGCCTGTCCATCGACGTCGGCGTTGTCAAGGGCGGCGGCTACGTCTTCTTCGATCCGGACCGCGGTGAATACGCGGGCGCTCTCGAGCTGACCTTCTCCGAGGTCGTCGCGCTGAAGGCCATCGGGATCATCACCACGAAGATGCCCGACGGCTCGAGTGGCTTCTCGTTGCTCATCATCATCAGCGTCGAGTTCGGCAGCGGGATCCAGCTGGGCTACGGCTTCACGCTGCTCGCGGTCGGAGGCTTGATCGGCCTGAACCGCACGATGAAGCTCCAGGCGCTGATGGACGGCGTCCGAACCGGCGCCATCGAGTCGGTGATGTTTCCGACCGACATCATCGCCAACGCGCCGAAGATCATCAGCGATCTGCGCGCGTTCTTTCCGCCGCAGGAAGGGACGTTCCTCATCGGACCGATGGCGAAGCTCGGGTGGGGCACGCCGACGCTCATCTCGGTCTCCCTCGGCATCATCATCGAGATCCCTGGCAACATCGCGATCCTCGGCGTCCTCAAGATCGCGCTCCCGACCGACGAGGCGGCCATCATCAAGCTGCAGGTCAACTTCGCGGGCGCGATCGAATTCGACAAGGAGCGGCTGTACTTCTTCGCCGCACTCTTCGATTCACGCGTCGTGTTCATGACGATCGAAGGGGAGATGGGTCTGCTCGTTGCCTGGGGCGACGATGCGAACTTCGTGGTCAGCGTCGGAGGTTTTCACCCGCGTTTCAACCCGCCGCCGCTGCCGTTCCCGAGCCCGCGCCGCATCGCCATCACCATCCTGAACACGCCGGTCGCGCGCATTCGGGTCGAGGGGTACTTTGCCGTCACCTCGAACACGGTGCAGTTCGGCGCGCGCGCCGAGCTCTTCTTCGGCCTGAGCGTCCTGAACGTCGAAGGCCACCTTGCCTTTGACGCGCTGTTCCAGTTTTCGCCGTTCCATTTCATCATCGAGATCTCGGCGTCGCTCTCGGTCAAGGTGTTCGGCGCCGGGGTGTTCTCGGTCCGGATTCGCGGCTCGCTCGAGGGACCGACACCGTGGCATGTGCTGGGGCACGGCTCGATCAGCCTGCTGTTCTGGGACATCGACGTCGATTTCGAGAAGACGTGGGGCGACAGTCGAAACACCGAGCTCCCGCCGATCGCGGTGCTGCCGATCCTGCAGGGCGAGATCGACAAGGCGGAGAACTGGCGCGCGGTCCCGCCGGCGTCGAGCAAGCTGCTGGTCTCGCTGCGCAAGCTGCCCGCCGACGGCCCGCTGGTCCTACATCCGCTCGGCGTCCTGCGCGTCGCGCAGCGCGCCGTGCCGCTTGGGCTGAAGCTCGACAAAGTCGGGTCGCAGAAACCGAGCGATGTGAACCGTCTGTCGATCACCGTGTCGGGCGGCGGGCTGGCCCGCAAGGCTGACGCGTTCGAGCGTTTCGCGCCGGCCCAGTTCCAGAACTTCTCCGACGCCGACAAGCTCTCCAAGCCGGCGTTCTCGCCCGAGCGGGCTGGGCTCGACCTGTCGGCGACCGGCGCCGAAGTCCGCTCATCGGTCATGGTCAAGCGCATCGTGCGCTACGAAGAAATCATCATCGACAACAACTTCAAGCGGTTCGCGCGGCGGTTCCGCAGCTTCGCCGGCGTGCTGTTCGAGCTGTTCCTCGCCGGCAACTCGGTGGCGCGATCGGATCTGTCGCGGCACTCGAAGCGAGCCATGCAGCCGTTCGATGACAAGATCACGGTGACGGACGAGACCTTCACGGTGGCGTTCCAGTCGAACAACCAGGCGTTCGCGGCGGAGGCCGTGAGCTTCCACAGCGAGGCGAGCGCCCGCGACTACCTATCCCGTAGGGTCGCCGGGGACCCTTCACTCGCCGATTCGCTGCACGTGATCCCGAGCTACGAGAGGGCGGCATGAGTCACCCGCAAGGCACGTACTCGTTCCTGCCGTGGCTGCGGCAGGGGCTTGCGAACCAGATTCAGGCGTCGGATTTCGATCCCGGGGTGCAGGTGCGCGCGACCGTGTCAGTGCAGCTCGAATTGAGCGGCGACAAGGTCGGCGGCGGTGTGCAGATGGCGCCGCCGGTCGTGCGTGACGTTGCCCTCTACGGCCCCGGAGATATCGTGGGCGTCGAGCGGCGCGCGATTGTTCGCATAGAGCCGCGCCACTGGATCACGAACTTCGAGCCAAACTACCTGGCGCACATCGAGTTCTACGACGAGGACATGCCGTGGCGCTATACGCCCGCGGCGCCCGACCTCGCCAAGGGGCGACTGCGCCCGTGGCTGGCGCTGATCGTCCTCGAGGAGGGCGAGTTCACCGACGGTCAGAACATCAAGGACAAGCCGCTTCCATACGTGGACGTGGCCAACCTGAGTGTCTTCCCGAAAGCCGACGAGCTCTGGGCGTGGGCGCACGTGCATGTCAACCGCAGCCTCGCCGCGAGCGACGGTGAGTTCGTCTCGCGCGACATGAACGCGGTGCTGCCGAAGTTCGAGGCGGTGCTGAACGAGAACCCCGATCTCGCGTATTCGAGGATTCTCTGTCCGCGTAAGCTGGCCGAGAACACGGCCTATCACGCGTTCCTCATGCCGACCTTCGAGACCGGGCGCCGTGCCGGTCTCAATATCGACATCGGCGCGATCCCGGCGACGATGTCGGCGTGGGACCCGGCAGGACGGCCCGAGGCGCTGAGCTTTCCGTACTATCACCGGTGGTTCTTTCGAACCGGCAACGCCGGCGATTTCGAAACGCTGGTGCGTCTGCTCGTGCCACGTCCGGTGGATCGCCGCGTCGGCACGCGCGAGATGGACGTGCAGGCGCCGGGATCGAACGTCCCCGGGATCGACAAGCCTGCACTGCGCGGATTCCTCAAGCTCGGTGGGGCACTCCGGCCGCCGACGCCGGTTCCGCCTCCACCGCCGGACCCGTGGGAGCTCTGGGACGATCCGTTTCCGCGTCCGCTGCAGACCGAGCTCGCGCGGCTGATCAACCTGGCAGACGATTACCAGGCGGCCGGCGATCCGGACCCGATCATCACGCCGCCTCTCTACGGTACGTGGCACGCGATGACCAAGCGTGTCCTGAAGGAGCGGGACAACACCACTCCGATCGTACCGTCCACCAACTGGATCCATCGCCTGAACCTCGACCCGCGCTTCCGCGCCGCCGCCGGCATCGGTACTCGCGTCATCCAGGACAACCAGGAAAAGTATATGGACGCGGCATGGGAGCAGATCGGCGATGTGCTCGAAGCCCAGCGTCGCACGCGGTATGCGCGCTTCAGTCTCATGGTGAGTGACATCTGGTACGACCGCCACCTGCAGCCGATGCTCGGCGTCAGCCGCCAGAAGACGCTGCTGATGATGGCGCCGCTCAACAAGCGCATGCTGGTGGGCGGCGTCACGCTCCACCACGAGCTGACGCAGAGCGTCGTCCAGCCGGCGATGATGTCCGTAGCGCTGCGCCGGATGGTGCGGCCGCGGGGCCGCCTCATCCGGACACTGCCGTTCGATGCGGCGCGAAGGCCCGACGATCTGCTGGCGCGGGTCAACGCCGGCGAGGTGAGCGCTGCGCCGCCCAAGGTGGCACCGGCCGGCACGCTGACGGACGATCAGGCCGCCGGACTCGTCGAGCCTGCCGGGGCGCCATCCTGGATCATCGATCTCCTACGGCGGTTTCCGCGGCTTCCGATCGTCCTGCTGATCGTCACGATCCTACTGGCGATTCTTCTGTTGTTCCTGGTCCCGCTCCCCATCGCGGGCGCGCTGGCCGTCGTGATTGGCGCAGCAGGGGTCTACGCACATCGGCGTCTGTCCCGATTGCGCGACGGCGTTGCGGCGTCCGACGTGCTGCGAGGGGAGAACAAGACGCCCGCGGCGGTCGATGCGCTTCCTGGCATCGCCGACTTCAAGATCGAGGCACCCGAGTCGGGATTCGTGCCAAGGCTCGGTGGCAACGACAGCGTGGAGGCAGCGCGATTCAAAACTGCGCTACGAGACACCTTTGCACTGGTGCAGGCGAGCACGAAAGTGGGCGCCGTCCGACCCAAGAAGATGCTCGAGCTCGGACGCATCGCGACCGACGCCTTCGCAAGCATCGATCCCGCGCAGACCATCACCAAGCGCGTACGCGCCGGCTTGTTCGTGCCGCCGCGCGTTGCCGGCGCGCTCACGCCGGCGCCGCCCGAAGTCTTCGTCGAGCCGATGGCCTATCCGGTCATCGATCAGCCAATGTACGAGCCGCTGAAGGACAAGTCTGCGGAGCTCTTCCTGCCGAACATCAACCTGATCGAGGCCAACACCATCACGCTGCTCGAAACCAACCAGCGTTTCATCGAGTCCTACCTGGTCGGCCTCAATCACGAGCTCGCACGCGAGCTGTTGTGGCGCGAGTATCCGACCGACCAGCGCGGAAGTCCGTTCCGTCAGTTCTGGGACGTGCGGAGCTTCTTCAACAGCACCAATGCCAGTAACGAGGATCTCAAGGAAAGCCTACGCGACATTCCGCCGCTGCACCGTTGGAGCCGGAACTCGGCGCTCGGCGACCACGACAACCGCGAGACCGGGAACGCCAGCGAAGAAGAACTCGTGCTCGTCATCCGAGGCGAGCTCTTGAAGCGGTACCCGACGGCGGTCATCTACGCGCACCGGGCCTGCTGGCAACGGAAGGAAGTGACCGCAGCCGATCACAATCTGGATCCCTGCGACAGGTCGGGGGCCATCGACAACACTCAGGAGCGCCGCCTCGCGCCGCTGACGCCGGCGGAGGAAGCCTCGCCTCCGCGCACCAAGGTGCTGACGCCGCTGTACGAGGCCAAGGTGGACCCAGACATTTATTTCTTCGGCTTCGATCTCACGGTGGGCAAGGCGCAGGGTGGCACCGGGGAGAATCCCGACGACGATCCGGGATGGTTCTTCGTGATCAAGGAGCGGCCGGGCGAGCCGCGGTTCGGCCTCGACGCCGACGCATCGCCGGTTCGCAACCTATGGAGCGACCTGTCGTGGCCCGAAGTCTGTCCGGGCCCGCCCGGCACGCACATCGACATCGCCGCGACCCCGGCGACGTTCCCGCTCGCCACGCCCGGCGCGGCCGAGCAGGAGAAGGCCGTACAGCACCTCGACGACAAGAAGGTGACGTGGAGCCACGACATGAGCTCGGCCGAGCTGGCCTACATCTTCTGGCAGGCGCCCGTGCTCGTCGCCGTCCACGCGACGGAGATGCTGCCGAAGTGATCGCCGGAGGACCCGATGCCTGAGTACGCGGACCTTCGCGACGAACTGAAGCGCGCGCGCGAGAACCGCGAAGCGGCCGATGCCGCCCTCGCGGCGGCGCGCGAGCGTCTCACGCGCCTCATCGGCCAGCGGAACACGCGTGAGCGCGTCTTCGACAGCCGCAACCCGGACCACCGTCGCGAGCGCGAGAAGCTGGCGGAGGCCCAGCGCGAGCTCGAGGCGGCTGCCGAGCGCGGCCAGGCGGCGCTCGGCAATGCACGCGCGGTCGAGGTGGGCGTGCGACGGGAGCTGGATCGCTTTACCGACCCACGCACGAACATCGGCCGGCTGAACGACCAGACGCCGATCCTGCTGATGCCAGTGAGGCTCGAAACCCGTTTCAAGACCGTCAGCGTTGACAACCGCCAACAGTCGGAGCTCTGGGTCCGGATCTATCCCGACGAGTGCTGGCTCGATTCGTTCGAGCCGCAGCTGAGCGAAACGGAGCTGGCTAACGCCCAGGCGTATTGGGTCAACGTGTGGAAGGCCGGCGGCATCGAGGATCAGCGGCGCGGCGCCTGGCGGACCCTGGTGAATTCGCACGGGGCGGGCCGCGCGCGCTGGATGGTTTCGCAGTATCAGCCGGTGAACGCGCCGCCGCCGATCAAAGCGCGGCCGCAGGACGTGATCCTGACGATTCGTACCGACACCGCACTCGCCGGCGTCGATCTGACGGCGGCGCGCACGTACTGGCGAGCCGCCTGGCTCGCCGACGGCGACGCGGCGGGAGTCGCCGCGGCGCGCGCTGGGCTCGACGCGGCGGTCGGCGCGCTACGCGCCGCGGAGATCGCGACCGGCTACGTTCCAGAGAATCTCGACGCGCCGCTGCTCGCCGGGTACACGAAGGCGCAGGTCAACGTCACCGTCGAGCAAGTCGTCTTCGCCGCCGTCGAAACGAAGCAGAGTGCGTGGTCGCTGCCGCCGCGTGCCACCCTGCTGCCCGAGCGCTTCGTGTTCATCGGGTACCACGGCACGGATCCACCCCTCGTCCTTTCGGGCGCGCCGGTCCCCGCGACGCTCGTTGTCGGTCCCGACCCGTCGGCACCGGAATCGGAGCAGCTGCGGCACGATGGGAACGGCGGCCTCCTGCTGCCCCCGGACCTCCAGTGGATTGCCGATTTCGATCGCGCGGTCAGCAACGGCATGGGGTTCCGTATTCCTCTCACCGATGTCGAGGCGCGCGGCGGCTTCGATCGGGTGCTGGTCGTGGGCGTCCGGCTAGGCGCCGACGAGCGGACTTCGCAGAAGGATCTCGAGACGCTATTCCGGCATCACGCGAGCTCGCGCAAGGGTATGGCGCTCGTTCCCCAGGGAACCCCGACCAACAACACCGAAGGAATGAGCTCGGGCGGGCAGCGGGCCGACGATCCGGACGAGAGCTTCGACGACACCAGCGCGCGGCTGTTCGCGGCCGATGCCAACTGGCTGGACAAGCGCGACGGTCAGTGGCTCGCCGAGTACCTCGGGATCGATCCCGTGGTGCTGCAGCATACGCATGGTGCCGGCGGGACCGATCAGGGCGCCGCGCGCGCGATGAACGAAGCCCTGTGGCCGGCCACGCTCGGCTACTGGATGGAGAGCATGATGGCTCCGGTGTTTAGCCGAGAGGCCGTCAGCGCGACCCGCGCCTTCTTCAACCGCTACGTCGTCGGCAGCGGCGCGATCCCTGCCTTGCGCATCGGATCGCAGCCTTACGGCGTCCTGCCGGCGACCGCGTTCACGCGCATGGCATGGTTCAAACAGATCCCTGGCGACCGCGACTTCTTCGCGACGACCGTCGTGCGCAAACGTCCCGAGAGCGCGTTTCTCACCCGGCTCCACGCGTTGCTGATGGCGATGTACGAGGATTGGGGGCAAGCCGCGGCCGGCGTGTCGTTCGTCGGCCGCAACGGCGATCCGCACGCGCTCCTCCTCGACATCATCGGTCTGCATTCCGGATCGGTTGAATGGTCGCAGCGCTACGCGGAGAGCTTTCAGACGGTGTTCAATCGGCTGAACCTCCAGGGCCTCGGCGGGTTCTTCGCCTCGATCGTGCTCGCAATCCAGCGGTCCATGGCGCTCGGCAAGCTGCAACAGCTCGGCGGAGGCACGCAGGCGCCGTCGCTGCTGGACAAGCTGTTTTCCGGCCGTCATCACGAGCTTCGCGGCGGCGTGATCGACGATCGTCCACTCTCGGAGCAGGACAGAATCCGTGGCTACACGCCGGGCGGGGCCAACTACATCGAATGGCTCATGGACGCGGCAAACCAGTCGCTCGACGCGCTCTACGCCCAGAATGGATTCACCGACGACACACCGCCGGGGGCGCTCTTGTATCTGCTGCTCCGGCACGCGTTGCAGCTCGGGTACCACGACGTGAGCGTGACGCTGCACGAGCTGGCCGGTCTGTACACACCGGACGTCGCGATGGCGGCGCGAATGGACGATCCATTCATTCACGTCCGCGAGAGCACTGCCAGGAGCGAGAGCCGTTACGAGCCGTTGTATGCCATCGCGCAGCCCATTACCGGCAGCGCCACGCTGCCGGTGCACCGCTTCATCGCGAACCAGTTGTTCGTGCTGCCGTCGGCGTTCGGCCTTCGCGATCAGCTCGACGCGATGGAGCGGCTGAAAGGCGAGTCCACCGCGCGTCTGGAGCGGACGTTTGCCGATCACGTCGATTGCTGCTCGTATCGTCTGGATGCCTGGATCCTCGGCATCGCCAACTATCAGCTCGCGCTCATGCGGAACCTACGCGATGGGCAGCAGGACCCGGCGCGCCGGGGCGTGTACCTCGGCGCTTACGCATGGCTCGAAGACGTACGACCGGAACACAAACCGCTCGTCCCGGTGCGCATCGCCGATCCCGAGGTCCGGGCAGACTTCGCGAAGGCGGACGCACCGCTGATGCGCGACCCGACGAACCAGGGGTACGTTCATACTCCCTCGTCCAATCATGCCGTGGCAGCTGCGGTGTTGCGCAACGGCTTCATCTCGAACGCCTCGAGCGCGAATCGCCAGAGCATGGCGGTCAACCTGACGTCGGAGCGCGTCCGCACCGCGCTCGGCCTGCTCGAGGGCATTCGCGGCGGCCAGAGCTTGGGCGACCTGCTCGGCTACCAATTCGAGCGCGGGCTGCACGATCGACACGCGCTTGCCGAGGTCGACAAGTTCATCTACAAGCTGCGAAAGGCGTTTCCGCTGCGGGCGGATCACCTGAAGGACACTCAGACCGACGAGGGGGTGTCGATCGAGTCGATCGAAGCCCGCAACGTGCTCGACGGGCTCGCGCTCGTCGAGCAGATGAAGCGCCCGGGCAATACCACGTATCCGTTCGGCAGGACCGGACTGCCGGCGGCCAGCGGCCCGGAGGCGGATGCCATCAACGCCGAGGCCGATCGGCTGCTGGAGGCGCACGACGCGGTCGCCGACCTCGCGCTGGCCGAGGGTGTCTATCAGGCGGTGTTGGGAAACTACGATCGCGTCGCCTCGACCTACGACGCGTACGCGCGCGGGAATTTTCCGCCCGAGCCCGACATCGTGCGAACGCCGTACCAGGGAATCGGCATCACGCATCGCGTGGCCCTGCACCTCGAGCCGGGGGTCAGCAGCGCCTCCACGCCGGTTGTCGGCGTCGCGATGACACCGCGTGCGCAGGCCGAGCCGGGAATCAACAAGTGGCTGTCATCGGTGCTGCCGCTGCCGGATCAAGTCGGCTGCACCGTCACGTTTCGAGACGCGGCTACCGCTGGAATGTCGACGCGGGAGGTCACGCTTCACCAGCTCGGCCTGCAGGCGGCCGACATCATTGCCATCCTCCAGGACGGCAACCAGCAGGCGATGTCCGAGCTCGACGATCGCGTCGTGCGCCACGCGGTTCTCAACTTCGGTCCCCGCCCCGACGTCGTGCCGTCGATCGCCTACATGGACAACGTTGCGGCGCCGTACTCAGTGTTCGAGCTGATGCCGCTCGTCAGGCATCTGCGCCGCGTCGTTACGCGGTCGCGGCCGGTGCAGCCCACCGACATCGCCTTGCTGAACGAGGCGCAGCCCAAGCAGGATGACAACCGTCGCATCGACAAGGCGCGGCTGGATCTCGTTCGCAACGACTTGCAGACGTTGAAGAGCGACGCCGACGCGCTCGCCGCGGCACTGCAGGCGCCGTTGTCGGACCTGACGAATCGCCGCAATGAGATCCTCGCCGATGTCGACACCTACGTTGCCGACGTCACGGCGTTTCTCTCCCGCTCGCTTCGGTTCGCCATCGTCCAGGCTGGCTGGGGCTTCGCCTACGACTTCCGGCAGCGGACATTCGCCGCCATCCTGGCGCAGGCTGCGGCACTGGTGAACCGCTGGGACGGCAAGCTCAACGAGTTCACCGACTGGCTGGACGACGAGGCCGCATTGCCCGGCACGACGAGCGACATCGACCGGTTCATCATCTTGCGGAAAGCCGAGCGGACACTGTCCACGACGTCGACCACGCCGCTCCCCGCGACGCCGGCACTCTATCGCACGCAGCTCACCACGGGCCTGCAGGCGGCGTTCGTCGCCAAGCGGAACCAGTTCGACGCGTTGAAGGACACCAACCGCACGCTGGTGTCGCAGCTGCTCACCGACGTCAGAGGGGTCCTGCCGATCGGCGCGTTCGACGATGCGGAGTACTCGCTGACCGTGCACGAAGAGCAGATGATCCGCTTCACCGAGGATGCCGTGCGGGTGCTGGGTCTCGTCTCGCGGGAGTGCACGCGACGCCTGGCGCTCAGTCAGGCGGCGTACGACGTCCACGCTGCGGCCACCTCGTCGCTCGATCGGCTGCACGCGCTGGAAGCCGCAGCCAAAGCGCTGCTCGGCGAGGACTTCGTGGTCGTCCCCGAGTTCACGCTCGAGGCCGCGCAGGGCGACGAGGTCGACAATGCGTATCAGGCCAGCCGGTCCGGTGCGCTGTTCACATATCTGACGACGGCGCAGGCGCCGGCCGTCGAACCGCTCGAAGACTTTCCGGTGGATACCTGGCTGTACGGCGTTGCGCGCGTGCGCGAGAAGATGCACGCGTGGGAGCAGATCTTGGTGCTGGCCGGCAGCCTGGGGCGTCCCGAGCCGCCGCTTGACGCCATGCAGCTGCCCTTCCGTGCCGACGACCAATGGATTGGTCTGGAGTTTCCACGGGGTCAGGCACTCGACCACGACCGGCTGTTGTACACGGCGCATTTCAGCGTGCCGTTCGCGAAGGCAGCGCCGCAATGCGGCCTTCTGGTCGATGAATGGACCGAAACGATACCCGGTGCGGACGTCAACACCGGCATCGCCTTCCACCACGACCGGCCCAACTGTGAAGCGCCGCAGAGCCTGCTGCTGGTGACGCCGACGCAGTTTCGCGGCGAATGGCAATGGGCCGACCTCATCGACGCGCTCAACGAGACGCTGGTGCTGGCCAAGCGTCGGGCCGTCGAGCCCCAGCACATCGACCAGATGCCGTACGGGTGGTTCCTGCCGGCGACCATCATGGCCTCGCAGGTGCGACAGCTCACGATTTCGGCAGATCTCGCGCTCAACAACCGCGTCGCGCTGGCGATGCAGCAGGGCTGACATGGCGGAGAAGCTGATCACAGCGGATCTCGGCGCGGTCATCATCCAGAAGTCTAAGCCGGGCATCACGATCTGGAACCGGCTCGAGGGCAGGCCGCGAGCCGACACGTTCGATCGTGCGCTGAGAGCGGAGGTCCGCGACGCGCTGTGGATGCTGACGCGACAGTGGCAGCTCGGCGAATTCCGAGGCGACGATGCCGGATCGCCCATTCTGACGCGCGTACGTCTCGAAACCACACGGCTGCGGAAGTACCAGGCTGCCGGCGGCGCCGTCGAGCCGTTCGACGACGGGGTGCCGCTCGAGCCGCGCGTCGAGCGGATGCCCGTTCCGCTGAAGCTCGCTGCGCACGAAATCTCTCTCGACATCAGGTTGCTCGGCGGGCGGCATTGGATCAAGCTCGTCACGCCGCTCGCCGCCGCTGCGGCGCCGCAGTTCATCACCAAGTACCCGGTGCATTCGCCTGATCCACTGCAGGTGAGTGACGCGCCGACCTGCGCACATCCGGAAGCCTGGTCGGCATTCGAGACGGTCGCGACCCGGCGGATGGATGGCGTGAAGCTGTACGAGTATTTGACCTCGCCCGGCGGCCACCGCGCGTCGGATGGCATCGCTGCGCTCGCCGGACTGGAAAGCGCATCCGACGCCATCGCCGACCGCTTCGTGCGCTGGTTCGAGAAGCTGATCTATCAGCCTGCAGGCAACGCGGCCTGGCTCGCCGATCGCTTGGAGTATCAGTTCGCGGTATCAGCGCCCCAGAGCACCGACGAGAAGGTGTTCGTCGCCGACCAGTACTTTCAGGGACATCTCGACTGGTACAACTTCGACATCGACCGCTCGCGTCCCGGGCTCGATACGCCGGCACCGGCTCCGCCCGACGTGACCACCCTCGAGATGCTGCCGACGCAGACGACGTTCAACGGCATGCCCAACACCCGGTGGTGGGCGTTCGAGGATGGACGCACGAACTTCGGCGACGTGCGGCCAGACACGACGGATCTCGCCAAGCTCCTGCTCGTGGAGTTCGGGCTGATCTACGCCAACGACTGGTTCCTCGTGCCATTCACCGCGCCCGCCGGCTCGGTCGTTGCGATCAAGGGCATGGCGGTGACCAATGTGTTCGGCGAGCGCACCTGGGTCGAGGCCAGCGGCGCCGGCGCCGACGATGACTGGCAGCGCTGGGCGATGTTCCTCGTGTCCATCGCCGGCAAGGGCCAGGAAGCCGCCGACACGAGCCTGCTGCTGCCGCCCGCTTCGCAGCAGGTGCTCGAGGGCCCGCCGATCGAAGACGTGATGTTCGCACGCGACGAAATGGCCAACATGGTGTGGGGCGTCGAGCGGGGCATCACATTGCCCTCAGGCGATCACGTCCGCGGGCGTGAGGCGGCTGACGAGACCCGGGTCTTCTTCGAGCGGGAAGCCGAGCGTCGTCTCGGCGCGCCGCCGGTACCGCCGCCATTCGCCGAAGCGGCCAAGATTCGCTACAAGGTCATGAGCTCGGTGCCCGAAAACTGGATCCCGATGATTCCGATGCACGTCCCCGGCGACGTACGCGAAACGCAGCTCCAGCGCGCGGCGCTCTTGCGCATCATCGAAGGCGACCCCGCGGTCCCCGCCAAGGTATCCCCGCGTACCTCGCTCCTTCGGGTCGGCATCGACGCGACGCCGCCCGGGCCGTACTTCTTGCACGAGGAGGAAGTGTCGCGTGCAGGGATTCAAGTGACCCAGCGCTATCAGCGCACGCGGTGGCGCGACGGCCGCGTGTGGGTGTGGCTGGGGGTGAGGAAGCAAACCGGCCGCGGCGAAGGATCGAGCGGGCTGGCCTTTGATCGGCTCGTGACGTGAGCGTGTCGAGTTAAGCAAGCCAGCTCATCGAACCTCCGTCGGTTCGAAATCGATCAGGTCGATCGAGACGATCTCGTCCGGCTCGGCGAGCGCCGACGCCTTGCCGATGATCTTCCATGCCTTGCCCGGAGGGGCCGTGTAGCGCGAGATGACGGTGAGGCCGTGGGAGTCTTTGCGGAGCACGCGGCGCCAGCGGCCGTATTCGCGGCCGCCTTCCCATTTCACGTTGTAGGGCGCGGGCTCCCAGACGGCGTCGGCGGGATCGACTCTGAAGCTCTTCGAGACGATATCGCTCATGCGCTGCTCCTTCCTGCATGGCGCGCTCCCTCGTGAGCCAGCAGCCATCGCTTGCGCCAGATGCCTCCGGCGTAGCCCGTGAGGTCACCGTCGCTCCCCACGATCCGATGGCACGGAATCACGAGGCAGATTGGGTTCACCGCGTTCGCCCGCCCGACCGCGCGGATCGCGCGCGGGCGCCGGACGAGCTCCGCGAGCTTGCGGTAGGTCAAGGTCGTGCCGGGTGGAATCGTTCGGAGCGCCGTCCAGACTTGCTCCTCGAATGGCGTGCCGCCGCAGTCGACCGGAATGTTGTCGAGCGCCTCGAGATCTCCACGGAAATATGCGCGGAGGCGAGTCGCGTAGCCGTCGGGAGCGCGGCGTCGCTCGAACACGGCGCCGGGATAGCGAGACCGGAGGCGTCTCAGCATTCGCGCGCGCTCGACCGGAAACGCGAGCGCCGAGAGGGCGTCGTCAGCTCCCACCATGGTCAGCGTTCCGAGGGGCGATCGGACGTGGTCGACCCAGAGCGCGGTCAGCTCGCGTCGAGCCACAGGAGCACGGCCGCATAGGCGCGCCATGGGCGCCAGCGTTCGGCGCGCTGCAGAAGCACAGCGGGCGACGGCCTCGCCAGGTGCCGCCGCATGGCGTGGAGAAGCCCAAGATCCTTCGCGGGAAATGCGTCCGGCTCCCGTAGCGCGCGCATCGCGATGTAGGCTCCTGTCCACTCGCCGATGCCGGGGAGC
>Ga0075428_100002928_pt1 | contig 18605 bp, 13 predicted proteins | sample RhiMetdeltSRZDD2_FD_75291 | JGI IMG/M metagenome (GOLD analysis project Ga0075428, IMG submission 75291) | Populus rhizosphere microbial communities from Tennessee, USA - Rhizosphere MetaG P. deltoides SRZDD2 | ecosystem: Host-associated > Plants > Roots > Rhizosphere > Soil | place: USA... | reverse complement strand
GCGACGATAGGCGCGGAGCGTGCAGCCGATGTCGTGCAGGCTCACGCCGGTGAGCCGGCGGATGAGACGGTTGGCGAGCGCCGACGGCAGCCGTCGCGTGAGCCACGGATCCTGCCGGGCGCGCCGCCAGCCGCAGACGACGTCGTCGCCGGCGTCGAGCACGGCGAGGAGCCGCGGGATGTCCGCGGGATCGTTCTGCAAATCGGCGTCGAGGGTGACGACGACGGGATAGCGCGAGTGCGCGAGGCCGGCGGCGAGGGCGGCCGTCTGACCGAAGTTGCGCCGCAGCCGCACGAGGCGCACGGCACGATCCGCGGCGGCGAGGCGTCTCATCACGTCCCATGACCCATCCGTGCTGCCGTCGTCGACGAAGACGATTTCGTAGTCGCGCCCCAGCGGCTTGAGCGCCGCCGTCAGGCGCGCATGCAACTGGTCGAGATTATCGCGCTCGTTGAGGACGGGCAGGAGGACGGAAACGGCCTGGGCGCGCGCGGGCATCCCTATTCTTATAGCGCGCCCGTGCTAGTCTAGGCCACTTTCGCGGCGCTGACGCCCCCGAGGGACCCATGACCAAGAAGATCGCGATCGAGTCCACCGCCGAGGCCTATCTGGAAATGCTCGCCGCGCGCGGCGTCGAATACCTCTTCGCCAACGCCGGCACCGATTTCGCCCCGCTGATCGAGGCGTGGGCCAAGCGGCTGGCTCAGGGCCAGGCGTTGCCCAGGCCCGTGACGGTGCCCCACGAGACGCCTGCGGTGGCGATGGCTCACGGCTATGCGATGGTGACCGGCCGGCCGCAGGCGGTCATGGTGCACGTGATCGTCGGTGCCGCGAACGCGTTGGCCGGCATCATCAATGCCTCGCGCGTCGGCGTCCCGATGCTGTTCACCGCCGGTCGCAACCCCATCACCGAAGCGGGGATGCCCGGCGCCCGCAATCGGCCGATCCACTGGGCGCAGGAGTCGTTCGATCAGGCGGGGCTCGCGCGCGAGTTCGTCAAGTGGGATTACGAGCTGCGCAACTTCGTTCAGCTGGAAACGGTCGTCGACCGGGCGCTGGCCATCGCCTCCGCCGAGCCGCAGGGTCCGGTGTACCTCACGCTGCCGCGCGAGGTCCTGTCCGAGGCGCAGGAGTCCTTCGAGTACTCGCCGACGTCCCGCGCGCCCAAGCCGCTGGCCACGGTCGCTGGACCAGAGGCGATCGCCCAGGCCGCGAAAGTGCTCGCCGCCGCGCGGAGGCCGCTGATCCTCGCCAAGGCGGCGGGCCGCGATCCCGCCGCCGTCGCGTCCCTCGTCGCGCTGGCGGAAGCGCTCGGCGCGCCCGTGGTCGACCAGTTCCACACCCACATGAATTTCCCTCAGGACCACGAGCTGCACGGCGGCTTCGACGGCACACCGCACCTCGCCGACGCCGACGCCATCGTCATCGTCGAATCGGACGTTCCGTGGTTCCCGTCGCTCAAGGCGCCTGGCGCGGACGCCAAGCTCATCCAGATCGGCGTCGATCCGCTCTTCACGCGGTATCCGATCCGCGGCTTCGGCGCCGACGTCGCCCTGCCGGGGGCCCCACGCCTGACGCTGGCGGCGTTGGCCGACGCCTTGAACGCGCAGCTCGACCCGCGCGTCGCCGCCGAGCGGCGCGCGAAGACCGCCGCCGCCGGTCGCGAGCGGCGCGCCGCCATCGAATCGCGAGCTCGCGCGCTCAGGAACGACGCGCCGATCGACATGGCGTGGCTTTCCCGCTGCGTGGGCGACGTGATCGACGATCGTACGATCGTCGTCAACGAATACGATCTCGACGCCACCCAGTGCTGCTTCCGCGCACCGGGCACGTACTTCGGCTCGCCGTCCTCCGGTGGTCTCGGCTGGGGCGTGGGCGCGGCGCTCGGGGCCAAGCTCGCGAAGCCGGACCACACGGTGATCTGCACCGTCGGCGATGGCGCGTACATCTTCGGGGCGCCGACCGCGGCGCACTGGGTGGCGCGCGCGTATGACGCGCCCGTCCTGTGGATCGTCTTCAACAACCGCGCCTGGAACGCCGTCAAGCGCGCAGTGACGTCGCACGCGCCCGACGGTTGGGCCAAGCGCACCGGCATGCCGCTGACCGAGCTCGACCCCCCGCCGGACTACGAGATGGTCTGCCAGGCCTCGGGCGGCTGGGCCGAAAAGGTCGAGGATCCCGCGGCGCTTCCGGATGCGCTGCGCCGCGCGCTCGACGTCGTACGCAACGAGCGGCGCCAGGCGCTGCTGAACGTCATCTGCAAGAAACCATGAGGCAAGAAGAGCCCGCAAGCGCAAGATCCTCAGCGACAACGCGCGCCGCCTCTACGGCCTGAAGAACTAGCGTCAGCGCTTCAGGAGATACGGCACATCGGCAACGACGGTGTTCTTGCGGAACAGCAGCGCGCCCTTCACCAGCAGCGCGGTCTGGTTGTGCAGCACGTGCTGCCACCACTTGGACGGCAGGAACTCGGGGATGACGACGGTCACCATGTGGTCGTCGCCCAGCGACTGCAGCGCGTCGAGGTACTCGATGAGCGGTCGCAGCAGCGAGCGGTAGGGCGAGTTCAGGATCACCAGCGGCACGCCGAGACCCCAGCGCGCCCACTTCTCCTCGAGCTTCGCTGTCTTCGCCGGGTCCGTCTCCACGAAGACCGCGCGCACCGCCACGCTGGGCGAGGCCAGCGTCTTCGCGTACTGCACCGCGCGCACGACGCCACGGTGCAGATCGCCCACGATGATCAGCACCGTGTGATGCAACTGCGGCGGCCCAGCCAACCCGTCGAGTGACAGCTGCTCCGCCACGTCGTCGTAGTGACGGCGCATGGCCAGAAAGGTCGCCACCAGCGTCGGGATGACGAGCACGACGATCCAGGCGCCATGCGTGAACTTCGTCGCGGCGATGACGATCGTCACGACCCCCGTCGCCAGAGCGCCGAGACCATTGATGCCGATCTTGTGCCGCCAGCCCGGCAGGCGGTCCTTCCACCAGTGGCGGACCATTCCCGATTGCGACAGCGTGAACGAGATGAAGACGCCGACGGCGTACAGCGGGATCAGGGCATGGGTCTCGCCGCCGAACACCACCAGCAGCAGCGCCGCCATCGCGCCCAGCACCATGATGCCGTTGCTGAACACGAGGCGCTCGCCGAGGTTCGCGAACTGGCGTGGAATGTATCGATCGCGCGCGAGCAGCGATGACAGCCGGGGAAAGTCGGCGAAGGACGTGTTGGCCGCCAGGACGAGGATGAGCGCGGTCGCCGCCTGGATCAGGTAATAGAAGACTCCGGTGCCGTGCAGGCGCCGCGCGATCTGCGACACGACGGTCTCTGCCTCGGTCGGCACGATCCCCAGCCGATCCGCGAGCACCGTGAGGCCGATGAAGAAGGATCCCAGGATCGCCGCCATCCACCCCAGCGTGATCGCGGCGTTCCGAGATTCAGGCGTCCGGAACGCCGGAATCCCGTTCGAGATCGCCTCCGTCCCTGTCATCGCCGTGCAGCCGGAAGAAAAGGCGCGGAGGATCAGGAACCACGTCAGAGCTTCCGCCGCGGGCAGCGCGGGCGGCGGCGTTCGGGGCAGGCTACCGGTGGCAAGACGGAACAGGCCTTCGGCGATCATGAAGCCGAACGACAGCACGAAGAAGTACGTCGGCACGGCGAAGATGCGTCCCGACTCACGGACCCCGCGGATGTTCGCCAGCGCGATCACCGCGACGCAGCCCACGCCGAGCGCCACCTTGTGCGTCGCCAGCTGCGGGAACGCGGACGTGACGGCCGCGACGCCTGCGGCGACCGACACCGACACGGTGAGGACGTAGTCCACCAGCAGCGCCGCCGCCGCAATCAACCCCGCCACCGCGCCGAGATTTGCCCGCGCGACGATGTACGAGCCGCCGCCGCTCGGGTAGGCGTGGATCGTTTGCTGATAGGAGATAGCCACGATCGCGAGCAGCCCGGTGATCGCCATCGAGATGGGAACCGAAAGGTGGAGGGCCGCGGTGCCGGCCAGCACCGCGATCAGCAAGATCTCCTCCGTCGCATATGCCACGGAGGAGAGGGCGTCGGACGAGAAGACGGCCAGCGCCACCCGCTTGCGCAGCCGCTCGTGGCGTGCCTGGGCCAGCGGCATCGGCGGGCCGACCAGCATGCGCTTGAGCAGCGCGATTCTCATGCCGGCCCCGCATCGAGGCGCATGACTTTGGAGTCTAGCCCCTGACGTTCGGGCACCTGCTGACGCCACCGTCTCGGGCTGAATTTTTACGGGATTTTAATGTCGCCCGCCGGCCTCTTTACGTCGGTTTGAACCGTGGGATGGCACAGTCCGAGCGGAGGAGGGCCGGACATGTGCCACAGTGCGACGTCGAGGGGACGCCGGTCGGCCGTCGCGGCGCCGCGCTGGGGCCTCCTCTACGCGGGGACGTTGCCCCAGCTGGCCGCGCTGGGCGTCGTCGAAGCCGCGTATTCCCCGCAGCTGCTCCGGATGACTTTGCGCTGCCTCATTGCCGTGAGCGTTTTCGTGACGATGTCCGTATGGCTACGGACCAACCGCCCCGCGCTCGACCTTCAGGATTGGTGCGACTGTGCCGGCGCACAGATGAAAATCCGGGTTATCGCGTCTCACCCACCCAAGCTCGCGGCTCGATCGCTCGAGCCCGCCCTCAGCTCGCCTGCGTCGCTCGAAGAAGAGTGCGAGGTCGTCGGCCGGTGAGGGCGCTCAGGACGGCGTGGGCGGCAGACCCGCTTGGGCTATGACGCCGACGCCGCGGCGGGGCGCTCGACCGGGCCATCGCCCGCGGACGGATAGCGCTTGCCGCCGAAGATGCGCAGCAATACCGGCAGCACCACCAGCGCCGCGATCATGGAAGCTAACATGCCGAGCGTGAGGAGCAAACCGAGGCCGTAGATGCCGCGGTGAGCCGCGAGCAGGAGGCTCCCAAAGCCGGCCATCGTCATCAGTCCGTTCACGAAGACCGCCATGATCGTCGAGCGCGCGACGAGCGGCCCGGCATCGTTTCGGCCCTCCATGAATCGCATGACGATATTCAGGCCGAACTCCGCGGCCGTGCCGAGAATCAGCGGAATCCCGAACACGTTGCCAAAGTTGAGCTTGATGTCGAAGAGCCACATGAGGCCGGCCGTCCACGTCATGCCGAGAGCCAGCGGCGCCAAGGCGAGCAGCGTCTCACGGATGCCTCGCAACATCATGAAAGTCAGCGCGGATACCAAGATGATCGCGTAGAGCGTGCCTTGCTTGTAGGCACGCTCCATGAGACGGATCACCTCGTAGGTGATGACCGGCGTCCCCGTGACGTCGCCGTCCACCGTGTGGAGGTCGTTGACGAAGCGCGCGGCGCCGTCGCGATCCCAGATGTCCACGCCGGGATGGATCTGCAGCAGGAAGTGGCCCTGGTCGCTGATGAACTTGCGCCGGATCTCGGGTGGCACGTCGGCCAGCCCCACCGTGCGGGGATTCAGGTTCGCCTGCAGCCGCTGAAACGACGTTACGAAATCGCGGTAGACCTGACGCTGCAGGAACGCCAGCGCCGGCTCGCTCACCGAGCGGTCCGTCTGGCGCAGGCGGATCACGAGCTGCGCGATGTCGTCGCGCAGCGTGGCGAGCCGTCGCTGCGTGTCGCCCGCCGGCGCCTCCCCGGCGGCGATGTCGAAGCGCCGCTTGAGCGTCTCGAGCGCGGCGATCAGCCGGTCCACATCCATCGGCTGCGGGCGCGTCACGCGCACCGGCGCCACGATCGGCGCGAAGTCACGGATGATCTTCTGCTTCTCCGCCTGGTCGTCCGGGATGAGGAGAAGCGCCGAGTCGACCTCGGAGACGCTGCCGAGGGCTCGGAAAGCGTGCTGCTTGCGCCGCAGCTCGTCGAGCGTCGCCGCGCTCGACAGCGCGGCGAAACCGGAGCGGCCCGAGGTGGCGAGGATTTTCTTCTCCCAGATGACGGATTCCGTCCCGCGCGCCTGGAGGTTGAGCAGGTTGAAGTCGAAGCGGACCTGGGTGAACGCGTAGACGGAGATGGCCGCGGCCAGGGCGGCCGTGGCCAGCACGGTCTTGGGATGGCTCGTGATCCAGTCGACGAACGGCACGTGCATGCGCTCGAGTTGGATCGCGCGCGGGATGGTCAGGCCGACCCGATCGGCGTGCCTTCGGTCCACCAGCATCAGCACCGCCGGGAACACGAACATCATCGCCACCCAAGACAGGAGCAGTGCCGACCCCGCGATGAAGCCCAGTTCTTGCAGTCCGCGGAAGTCGGTGAGGATGAGCACGTAGAACGTGGCGGCCGCGGTGATCGCGCTCAGGAGCATCCCCGGCCCGCTGCGCATGGCGGTGATCTCGATGGCCTCGCGCAGATTGCGACCGAGAAACAGCTCTTCTTCGTAGCGGAGGAGATAGTAGATGCCGTAGTCGGTCCCGATTCCGATGATGATTGGGATGAACATCACCGAGAAGAGCGAGAGATGGCCAACGACCAGCGTGGCCAGCCCAATCGACCAGGCGAGCGACAGCGCGAGGACGAGCAACATGAGTAAAGGCTTGCCTATTCGTAGAAACGCCACCAGCAGCAAGGCCAGTGTCAGTCCGAAGGCCAGCAGCGTCGCACGCGCGCTGTCGCGGAAAGCGGTCGTCATCTCGTCGTTCGAGAGGGCAGGCTTGCCGGTCACCCCGACCTCGACGTCCGGGAACTCCGGTCGCAGCGACGCCACAGTGGCGCGGACGCCCTCGATCGCTTCGCGGTCGCCGGTGAAGCTGCCGGACTTGGAGGTGGGCTCGGCCAGGATAAAGAGCAGCCGCTGGTCGTCGGACAGGAAGTAGCCGGCCCCCTCGCTGTCATCGCCGCCCACAGAGAAGAGGCCACCCCACGGTGAGCGGTACGGCGTCGGCCGATCGAGGCGCCCCGCGATCTGCGTCACGACGTCGTGAATGAAGCGGAGGTCGAGGGAGCCCTTGGAGACCCCCGGACCGCTGTCGAGGCCGAGGTCGAGCAGGCCGGTCACGAACGCCTGCGCGATCGAGGTCGCGATCCCGTCCACGAGCTGGTCGAGCGTCGGCCGGTCGGCGAACTTCTCCATGAACTCCTGGTAGTCGAAGACGCGCTCGCGGATCTCCTTGAGGCGGTCGGTGGACAGGTAGAGCAGCGCCCGTCCCTCGAACTGCTTGGGATCGATGCGGTAATTGATCCGGTCGAGCGGCACGCGATTGTCGCGCAGCTCGCGCACGAGGCGGTTGGCGTAGATGGTCGCTTCCGGCAGCGAGGGCGCCTGGACGACCAGGACGAGATCGTCGAGGTCGCCGAACTCCCGGTCGTACTCGACGTAGCGCTCGATGAAACGCTTGCCCTGTGGAAGCAGTGCGCGCTGCGAGGTCGCGAACTGGAGGAAGGTGAAGGCGTAGACGACCGACAGGGCCGCCAGGACGACGGCGGCGGTCAGCGTCATTTCCGGCCGCACACACGCGAGCCGGACGAGACGACGCAACAGGCGTCCGGTCCGGGACGTCACGACAAAACTACTCTACGCCCGGGATGACGCGATCGAGCCCCACGTCAGATCAAAAGAAACGAGTACGATGTCGCGTCCGCCGACATCGCTCAGAAGAACGAGTAGTAGAGCGCCAACGTAAGCGTGTTCTGTGCGTCGGACGTCGGCGCAAGCCCAGTGCCTCCGATGTTGCGGATGCTGAACGCCTTTCGGTTGGCCTGGTCGTGGCGATACTCGAGCCGGGCCACCAGTCCCTTCCAGATCTTGTATTCCATCGTCGCGGTAACTTCCCACAGCCGCGTGTTCGCGCCCGGCGGGACGCTCTCGCTGGCGCGGACGCCGCCGGGATCGGCGAAGTACTCCAAGCGCAGAGCGGTGCGCAGCTTCGTGGTCCAGTCGTACGCCGCATAACCGGCCACGCCGCCCCACCGCGAGTCGCCGTCCTGCCGCGTCGGCACGAGCAGCGGATCGTCCTCCTCTCCGGCGAAGTCGAAGTTGACGGCGAACGTCCAGCGGTCGAGGCCGGTATAGAGGATCGTATTGTCGACGATCCACCGGTTGTTGATGCCGCCGTGCATCTGGTTGCGATTCTGCTCGGGCCCCACGAGCCAATTCACCATCACCGCGAGCTTGTCGACCGGCGTGAACGCGAAGCTGCCGATCGGACGCAGGTAGCCGTTGTTGTTGTCTGAGTTGTCCCAGCCGTTGGTGAACCCCGCAGTGACACTGAGCCACTTCGTGAACGGATAGGTCGCGATCAACCCGGTGTGCGTGTACGGCGTGCCGAGCGTATAGAGGAACGAGCGTGAGAAGTTCAGGTTTTTGGGACTCTCGTACACCTCGTAGCCGATGAGCGTCGCCCACTTGCCTGCCTTGAGCAAAAGCCCGTCGCCCAGCGGCACGAGGAACGACGCGTACGCCTCGGCCAGGTCGAACTTGGCGGTGTTGCGGTACAGCGGCGCCGAGTCGTCGAGGTCGCGGAATATGCCGAGCGAGTGATTCTTCTGCGAATCGAGGCCATAGGTGATCACGACGCCCCAGCCGAAGCGGTAGCGCTCTGAGGGATCTTTTTTGACGCTCAGCTCGGCCGCGTTGAACGTGTAGCCGTTGTCGTGATCGTAGAAGCGTAGCTCGTTGACGTCGCCGCGGCCGGTCTTTCCGAGATTGCCGACATAGCTGTTCTCGATGTAACTGAAGAGAATCACCTCTTCGAGGTAGCTCTTGAGCTGGCCTTCCGACGCCGGCGGTCGACCGAGAAGCTCGGCGACCGATTTCTGTGCCGATGCGCGTTCCGGAAGACCGGTCAGGAGCGCGAACGCAAACAGGACCACCGCAGGTCGGGCTCGGGCCGTTGGTGTATGCGCGCCGACACCCCACCGTTTGAGTGCGAAGAGCAAGATAACGAATTCTAGATCGGCGCGCGCATCGCCGTGATGCCGACGAACGATTTTTACGGATTTTTGACGAGCGTCGCGCAAAGCGCCGTCTCACCGGCGCGCTCGTCTCACTGGTCGACCAAGGCTGCAGGAGAAGTCACACGCCGGCCTAGACGGCACGTTAACGGCCTTCTACCCAACTTTCACAGCACCTCGACGGCCTTCGGGCGTCGGATGGAAGTGAGGAGGCGCGTATGCGAGTCCATCCGATCGACAAGCGACCGACGTCGTGGCGGCCCTACGGCCTGGGCACGATGCTCGTGGGGCTTGTCGTGGTGATCGAGACGTCGGTGGCGAGCGGTGCGGTGCGATTGTTTCTCGAGTTCGGCGCGGTCGTGACCATATCGCTGCTGATGCTCGTTTGGCTTCGCGCGAACCGCGCACAGTTAACACTCGCGGAGCGCCACCTCACGACGAACGCAGTGACCGAGAAGCGAAAGGGAGGTGACGCGCTAATGGCCGACAAGCCGATTCAACCGAAGCCGGCGCAGCCGAGCGGTGGGCGGCCCAAGCCTGGCCAGCCGCAGCCGAGCACGCCGAAGAAGTAATCGCGATGGGCGGCGCTCCGGCCGCACAACGACCGGAGCGCCGGCCTCGACGCGCGCTCAGAATCTCAAAATCACGTCCAGTCCGCCCATCCACAGGTAGTTCCGCTTGCCGAGATCGAACGCTTTGGCATCGTAAGAGTGGTAGTAGCCGACTTCTGGACGAAGCGCGAGCACATCGCTCAGCTGATGTGTCCAGCCGAACGTGTTACTCGTGTAGTGTGTCGCGAAGCCTGTCCGCATGCCCTGCTCGTCGCGCCACCACTCGTTGCGAAGCGTGAAGAAGTCGCGTCTCGAGAGCTTGTACATCGTGTAGTTCACGATGCCGTAGGCCTTGCTGAGCCCCGGGATGTCGGCGCCGATACCACCGCCGCCGCCGAACGAGCGTACGGGACCGAGGCTGGGCGTGCCGCCGAGGACGGCATCGCGCTGCCACATGAAGTAGGCTTCCGTCTTGGTGTGCCAGTCGGAGTTGAACTTGTGCTGCCAGGTGCCGACCAGATAGTTGAAGTTGTCGTGTCCGGCGGGGAAGCCGCCGGGCTGGCCGCCCACCTTGAAGCGCTGGAACTTCGCGTCGTTGATCGAGTTGAGCACAAGGTAGATCGAATCGTTGTTGGCCTCCGACACCCAGCGGACACCGAGCATGCCGGTCGGCGTCGCCCCTTCGTACCAGGGCGCCATGTCGGTGCCGGCGTGGAGTCCCGCCTGCACCGTCCACTGCTTGTTCAGCATCACGGTCGCCATGACGCCCGTCTGTGTGTACGTGTCATACGTGAACAGGATCGAGTGCGTGCCGAGATAGTTGTCCGGCGCGAACTGCGTCTCGATGTCCGGCGTGGCGATCCAGCGTCCGACGTTGACGACCAGTCCCTGCGCGATCCGAGGCACGTAGACGCTGATGTACTGCTCCGTCGGATCGAACCCATACTTCCGGTTGTGCAGCAGCAACTGGTCGCTGAACCAGCCGCCGGACGTCATGAAGCGGTAGTCCGTGCCGTACAGCCACGTGGAGCGGAAGCCCCAGTCGATGTGGTCGGTCTGCACCGTGTCTGCCTCGCGCTCGATTCGAAAAATGGCCTGATTGAGCACGGGCTCGTTCGGAAAGATCCAGTACGAGGTCGGGATGTTCGAATTGTCGGAGGTGCTCCAGTTGCCCGACGCGTTGAACCATCCGTAAACCTTGACGCGCTCTTCTTTCAGGAAGCTCCCGATACCCGGAAGCGTGTAGAGGGCCTTCGTCAGCGGATATTCCTTGGTGTTGTAGGGAACTCCGATCAGCGGAAATCCCTGCCACTCCGAGCTCGGAAACGGCGGCGAGTCCAGCGGCGCCGGCAGCGCGCGCCGCGGCGGTTCAGGCTCCTCCGACGGCGTGTCGCGGAACTCGTCGAGGTACGCCTTCCAGAAGGTTCGGAAGAAGCCCTGTGACGCCGGTTCAGCCGCGGCCGCCTTGTCAACCGGCTGCTGTGCTGCTGCGCTGCCGACCAGCACCCACGTCACCGCCCAACCTGCGACGAGGCTTCTGCTCGCGCGTCGGACCATGGATCGTCATTGCCCCCTGTCGGCGCTGTGCTGTCCGTTTTGAATGCTGACCGTGTCGTCGAGCGACGAAATGGCAATCGTCCCGGAATCGTCGTGGCCGGTATTGGCGGCCTTCGTGATCACGGCGATCGCGCGCTCCGCGCGGTTGTGCGCCACCACGACCTCGAGCTTCACGCGAGGCGTGAAGTCTACCGTGTATGCCTGACCACGGTACATCTCGATGTGACGTCCGTGGCAGTCGGCCTCACGCACCTCACTCATCGTGAGCGCGGTCACACCGATCTCGGCCAGCGCCTCCTTCACCTCGATGAGCTTGTACGGCTGGATGACGGCTTCAATCTTCTTCATCGTGTTGCCCTCCGGTCAGATGTGTCGTCCGTGCCATCACGGACAGGGCTCCGCCCGAAACAAGACAGTAGATGGACACTCTCGACGTTCTACTTACGGTCCAGAGCGAGATTCAATGCGAGCACATTCACGCGTGGCTCGCCGAGGAAGCCCAGCTGCCGGCTCTCGGTGTTGCGCTCGACGAGCTCGCGGACGACGGCGGGGTCGAGCTTGCGAGCCTTGGCCACGCGGTTGACCTGGTACAGCGCCGCCGCCGGCGAGATGTGTGGATCGAGGCCGCTGCCGGAGGCGGTGACGAGATCCACGGGCACGGGGGCCTTGTTGTCGGGATCGGCCGCCCGCAGGACGTCCACGCGGTCCTGGACATTCTTGATCTGAGCAGGATTGGTCGGGCTCAGGTTCGAGCCGGACGAGGACGCCGCGTTATAGGGAAACGGCGACGTCGCCGACGGCCGACCCCAGAAATACTTCGCACCGTCGAACGGCTGGCCGATCAGCGACGAGCCGACGACCTTTCCGTCCTTGACGATCAGGCTGCCGTTGGCCTGATGAGGGAACACGACCTGGGCGATCACCGTCACGATCACCGGATAGATGACACCCGTCACGACCGTCAACACGACGAGCAGGATCAGCGCGGGGCGCAGATGCGTCATTGCATCTCTCCTCTACACCAGACCGAGAGCCACCAGGATCATGTCGACGATCTTGATGCCGGGGAACGGGATGATGATGCCGCCCACGCCGTAGATCCACACGTGACGGCGTAGGACGGCGGCGGCGCCGAGAGCGCGATAGCGTACGCCCTTCAGGGCGAGCGGAATCAGGGCGATGATGATCAGCGCGTTGAAGATGACCGCGGATAGGATCGCGCTCTCCGGCGTCGCCAGCCGCATGATGTTGAGCGCGTTCAGCGCGGGATAGGTCGTCGCGAACGCGGCAGGAATGATCGCGAAATACTTCGCGACGTCGTTGGCGATGCTGAACGTCGTGAGCGCACCGCGCGTCATCAGCATCTGCTTGCCCGTCTCGACCACCTCGAGCAGCTTCGTCGGGTTGCTGTCGAGGTCGATCATGTTGCCGGCCTCTTTCGCGGCCTGCGTGCCCGAGTTCATCGCGACGGCCACGTCGGCCTGAGCCAGCGCAGGCGCATCGTTGGTGCCGTCACCGGTCATGGCCACCAGCCGGCCCTCTGCCTGGAGATCGCGAATCAGCTTCAGCTTGGTCTCCGGCGTGGCCTGCGCGAGGAAGTCGTCGATGCCGGCCTCGGCGCTGATCGCCGCCGCGGTCAGCGGGTTGTCGCCAGTGATCATGACGGTCTTGATGCCCATGCGGCGCAGCTCGCCGAACCGCTCGCGGATGCCGCCCTTGACGATGTCCTTGAGCTGCACGCAGCCCAAGACCCGCGCGCCATCGGACACGACGAGCGGGGTCGCGCCGGCCTTTGCGATCGAATCGACGGCGCTTCGGATCTCGTCGGGAACCGTGCCGCCGAGAGCCTTGATGTGAGCCTCGATGGCGTCAGTGGCGCCCTTGCGGACCTGGCGGCCATTAAGGTTCACGCCGCTCATGCGCGTCTGCGCGGTGAACGGCACGAACGTCGCGCCGAGCTTCTCGACGTCTCGCTCGCGGATGCCGTACTTCTCCTTGGCGAGCACGACGATGCTTCGGCCTTCGGGAGTCTCGTCGGCGAGCGAGGCCAGCTGGGAAGCATCGGCGAGGTCGCGCTCGGCAACGCCCGGTGCCGGGACGAATTGTGTCGCCTGCCGGTTTCCCAGTGTGATCGTGCCGGTCTTGTCGAGCAGCAGCACGTCCACGTCGCCCGCGGCCTCGACCGCACGACCCGACATGGCGATGACGTTCTTCTGGATCATCCGGTCCATGCCCGCGATACCGATGGCCGAAAGCAATGCGCCGATGGTCGTCGGAATGAGACACACGAGGAGCGCGACGAGCACGGTGACCGTGACGGGCGTGCCCTTGCCGGCCGAGTCGACGGCGTAGATCGAGAACGGCAGCAGCGTCGCAGTCGCGAGCAGGAAGATGATCGTCATCGCCGCCAGCAGAATGTCCAGGGCGATCTCGTTGGGCGTCTTCTGACGCTTGGCGCCTTCCACGAGCGCGATCATCCGGTCGAGGAAGGCCTCACCGGGGTTGGCGGTGACCTCCATGATGAGCCAGTCGGAGAGCACTTGCGTACCGCCGGTCACGGCGCTGCGGTCGCCTCCGCTTTCGCGGATGACCGGCGCGCTCTCGCCGGTGATCGCGGCCTCGTTGACAGACGCCACGCCCTCGACAACCGTTCCATCGACGGGAATGAAATCGCCCGATTCAACGAGAACGTACTGACCCTTCCGCAGCGACGTGGCCGAGACGATCTCGAACTGAGCGGTGCGTTGCGGCCGCACAAGCCGCTTGGCCTGCAGTTCGCGGCGGGCTTTCTTCAAGGATGCCGCCTGCGCCTTGCCCCGGCCTTCGGCCATCGCCTCGGCGAAGTTGGCGAAGAGGACGGTGAACCACAGCCACACCGAGACCGAGAAGATGAACCACGCCGGCGCTTCGCCCTTGCCCGCGATGGCCTGAATCCACAGCAGCGTCGTGAGGATCGAGCCGACGTAGACGACGAACATGACGGGGTTGCGCACCTGGCGTCGCGGCGTCAGCTTGCGAAACGAGTCGACGATCGCCTGCCCAACGATCTTGGGCTCGAACAGAGCGCGCGCCTTTACCGTGCCAGCCATGGCTCTTCTGTCCTCACTTCGCGGCGACGAGGGTGAGATGCTCGACGACGGGTCCGAGCGCCAATGCCGGAACGTACGTCAAGGCTCCGACCAGGATGACGACACCCACCAGCAGCCCGACGAAGAGTGGGGTGTGCGTTGGCAGCGTCCCGCCGCCCGTCGGGACGATCTTCTTTCGCGCCAGCGAGCCCGCGATGGCGAGGACGGGTACAGCGAGCCAGAAGCGACCGAAGAGCATCGCGAAGCCCAGGGCCGTGTTGTAGAAGGGCGTATTCGCCGACAGACCAGCGAAGGCGCTTCCGTTGTTGTTCGAGGCCGACGAGAACGCGTAGAGGACCTCGCTGAACCCGTGGATGCCCGGGTTCGCCATCCCCGCCTTGCCCGCCGCGGTCACCACGCCGATCGACGTGCCGATCAGCACGAGCGCCGGGGTGATGAGGATGACGAGCGACGACATCTTCATCTCGTACGCTTCGATCTTCTTGCCGAGATACTCCGGCGTGCGCCCGACCATGAGCCCGGCGACGAACACGGCCACCACGGCGAACATAAGCATGCCGTAGAGTCCGGAGCCGACTCCGCCGAAGACCACTTCGCCGAGCTGGATCAGCCACATCGGGACCAGCCCGCCGATCGGCGTGAAGGAGTCGTGCATCGAGTTCACGGACCCGTTGGACGCGCTCGTCGTCGCGGTCGCCCACAGCGCGGAGTTTGCGATTCCGAAGCGGACTTCCTTGCCCTCCATGTTGCCGCCGGACGACAGCGCGCTGGCCGTATGGTCGACGCCCTGCTTGACGAACACCGCGCCGTTCTGCTCGCCGACGTAACAGACGACGAGCAACCCGACGAAGATCACCGTCATGGCGGCCAGCACGGCCCAGCCCTGGCGTGTGTCGCCGACCATGACCCCGAATGTGTAGCAGAGCGCGCCAGAGACGACGAGAATCGACAGCACCTCGAGGAAGTTCGAGAGTGGCGTCGCGTTCTCGAACGGATGCGCGGAGTTCACGTTGAAGAAGCCGCCGCCGTTGGTGCCGAGCTGCTTGATAGCGATCTGCGAGGCGGCCGGACCCACCGCGATGACCTGCTCGCTGAGCTTCGACTTCTTGGTCGTCGGCTGGCCCTTGGCGTCCAGAACCGGCTTGCCGTCCTTGTCCACGACCGGCTCGTCGTACTCCGTCGGCTGCAGCACCGTGGCCGTCGGGTACGGCTTGAAGGTCTGAACGACGCCTTGCGAAACGAGAACGAGCGCCAGGACGAACGACAGCGGCAGCAGGATGTAGATCGTGCTGCGCGTGAGATCTACCCAGAAGTTTCCGATCGTCTGCGCCGTCCGGCGTGCAAAACCGCGGATCAGGGCGATGAGCACCGCCATCCCCGTCGCTGCGGAGACGAAGTTCTGGACGGTGAGCGCCAGCATCTGCGTGAGATAGGACATCGTCGACTCGCCGCCGTAGCCCTGCCAGTTGGTGTTCGTCGCGAAGCTGACCGCGGTGTTGAAGGAAGAGTCAGGGGAGACGGCGCTGAAGCCCTGCGGGTTCAGCGGCAGGATACCTTGCAGGCGCTGAAGCAGATACACCGCCAGCAGGCCGACGAGGTTGAAGATCAGCATCGTCGCCGCATACGTCTTCCAGCCCATCTCGTCGCTCTCGCGGACACCGGCCAGCCGGTACACCAGGCGCTCGAGCCAGCCGAGCGCTGCCTTGTGGAGCCCGTCCTGGCCTTCGTAGACACGGGCCATGTAGGCCCCGAGCGGCTTGGCGAGCGCGAGCAACACGACGACGTAGACGACGATTTGAACGATCCCGTTCGCCGTCATCTCACAGCCCTCTGAGCGCGCGGAGGAACAGTCCAAACATGATGAGGAACGGCACCATGACGGCGGCGAACGCCGGCCAGCTCAGTCGCGGACGCTCGGGCGCGTTCACGCGAACATCTCCGGCTTCAGCAGCGCGAGGACCAGATACACGAGGAGGCCAAGGGAGACGATGCCGCCGACGATGTAAAGGAATGGCATGAGGGCCTCCTAGACCCGCTCACACAGCTTCACGAGGAGCCAGGTCAGCGCAAAGAACCCTATGGCAAGGCCGACGTAGACGACGTCCATACCGACTATCCTCCGAGCTCATTTTGTAGCTATAGCTCTGGTCAAAAATCCGTTAAGAGACGCGGTATTCGAATCACGACCGCGTCAACGCCCGCAGACTCGCGCCGAGTGTGCGATCCGGGATGTCAATTTAATCGGCCGCTTGTGACGGGTGCATGCTCGTTTGTCCTGTCTATTGGATGCGCGGTTGCCGACGGTCGTTATGAAGTCGTGACCGGGCCCGTATTTTTTCCACTTTTTGAGGGCCTTCTTGTTTTTGAGGCCTTCTTGATGGAGACGCGTGCGGATTGTTACTTCAGCGCAAGGTGCTCGACTATCGGACCGAGCGCGAGTACCGGCAGGTAGCTGAGCGCGCCGACGACGAGAATCGTCGCGGTCACCAGCCCGGCGAAGAGCAGGCTCTCCGTCGGCAGAGTGCCATCGGTCGCCAGCTTGCGCTGCTGCTGGGCAAACCGGCCCGCGAGCGCCAGCGCTGGGATGGCGAGACCGAAGCGGCCGGCCATCATCGCCACCGCGGTCGTGATGTTGTAGAAGGGCGTGTTGGCGGAGAGGCTCGCGAAGGTCAGCCCGTTGTTGGCCATCGAGCTCGCGTACGCGGTCAAAATCTCGCTCAGCCCGTGCGGGCCCGTGTTCGTGGTGAGTCCTGCGAGCCCGGCGTGGGTGACGAGCGCCAGCGCGGTCAGCGGAAGCACGAAGATCGGCGCGACCACGGCGTAGAGCCCGATCAGCTTCATTTCCCCGGCCCCGAGTTGCTTACCGAGATACTCGGGTGTGCGGCCGATCATGAGTCCTGCCGCGAACACGGCGACGAGCGCAATCATCACCAAGCTGTAGAGGCCGCCGCCCAGCCCGCCGAAAATCACCTCGCCGAGCAACATATTGACGATTGTCACCATGCCCCCGACCGGCGTGTAGCTGTCGTGCATCGAGTTGTAAGAGCCGGTGGAGGTGTTCGAGATCGTCACACCGGTCAGCACCGAGCCGCCGATGCCGAATCGTGTTTCCTTACCCTCCATGTTGCCCCCGCCCTGCCCGGCGCTCGCTTCGTGGTCGACGCCCTGGCGAACCAGCACGTGGCCGCGCTGTTCCGCGCTGTGGCACACGAGCAGGCCGCCGACGAAGAGCGCCGCCATGACACCGAACAGCACCCAGCCCTGCCTCGAGCGAGCAGTCATCCGGCCGAACGTATACGTAAGCGACGCCGGCAGCACCACGATGCCGAGTAACTGGAGGAGATTCGTCAGAGGCGTCGGGTTCGCGAACGGATGAGCGCCATTGACGTTGAAGAATCCGCCACCGTTCGTGCCGAGGTTTTTGATCGGCTCCAGCGCGGCAACGGGACCCATCGCGATGATCTGCTCGGTCAGTCTTGCCTTCTTCGTGGCCGGCTGGCCGTTGGCGTCGAGTACAGGCTTGCCGTCGAGATCGACGATCGGTTCGTCGTACTCGACCGGTTGCGCGATGGAGACGCTGAGGTACCGAGAGAAGTTCATCGGGACGCCCTGCGACACGAGGACCGTCGCGCTCGCGAGTGAGAGCGGCAGCAGAACCCACAGCACCGCGCGCGTCACGTCCACCCAGAAGTTTCCGAGCAGGTTCGTTCGCTGGCGGGCCACGCCGCGGATGAACGCGATCCCCACCGCCAGACCGGCCGCGCCGGCGAGGAAGTTCTGCGCCGTGAGCCCGAACGCCTGGCTGAAGTAGCTCAGGGTCGTCTCTCCGCTATACGCCTGCCACGTCGTGGTGGTTGCAAAGCTGATCGCTGTGTTCATGGCGAGGTCGGGAGCGACGGGTCCAGGCCGGTACGCCGGGTCGAAGCCGTGAAAGATCGGCTGAAGACGCAGCACCGTGTAGAGCAGCAACGTGCCGCCGAGGCCGAGCGCGACGAAGGATGACGCATATCGCTTCCAGTCCATCTCGGCTTCCGGATGGACTCCGGCAAGACGGTAGATGACGCGTTCGAGAGGGCGCAATACGGGGTCGAACCACGTGGGTTCACCGCCGAAGACGCGCGCGAGATAGCCGCCGACCGGTTTGACGAGCAGCGTGACGATCAGCAGGAATACGGCGTATTGAAGCACGCTCGCCGTCGTCATGGCCTTCCCTCGCGATATGGCCGGCTACTCGGCCCCACCCTACTACATGTCACGGTCCCCCGTGCGTGGCGAGACAGTCAGCCGTCGTCGGGCGCGCAGAAGTACCAGGTCAGCATAAGCACCAGCACAACGCAGGATCCGGAAGCGACAAGGGCCTTGGCGCGCGCATGACCTGGGCGGCCTTCATGTCCTACGTACCCTGCCCCCTCAGCCTCTGAGCACGCGCAGCATGAGTCCGAGCATGATGAGGAACGGCACCATGATGGCGGCGAACGCCGCCCAGCTGAGTCGCCGGGCGGTT
>Ga0075428_100002926_pt1 | contig 18608 bp, 11 predicted proteins | sample RhiMetdeltSRZDD2_FD_75291 | JGI IMG/M metagenome (GOLD analysis project Ga0075428, IMG submission 75291) | Populus rhizosphere microbial communities from Tennessee, USA - Rhizosphere MetaG P. deltoides SRZDD2 | ecosystem: Host-associated > Plants > Roots > Rhizosphere > Soil | place: USA... | reverse complement strand
AAGTCGCCCGCGCGTCCTGCATAGACTGGCGGCATGCGTTGCGTGTTGTGCCTCCTACTGCTGCTGTTTGCCGCGCAGGCACTCACCGCAGACGATCCACCATTAACGCTGCGCCTGGAGCTTGTCTATCGGTTGAAACCGGTCGCCGGGAAGCAGCATTTCATTACGCGCGACGATTTTGAGTTCGAAAAACGGCGCGCCGAAATCGAGAGCCCCTCTTTTCTCGCGGTCGCGACAAACATTTGGCCCGCCGGTTTGGTAGCGATCTTCGCGGTCGAGAAGACGAATCGGATCGAACTTCGTCGTCGTCCGGCTCGCGGCGTGGAGAATTCTTCCGAGCCGCTTTTTTACGCGCTGCCGCCGGAGGACGAACCCGAGGCGGCGAAAATCGCCGGCCGCTGGGAATGCCTTGGCGTTCGCGAGACCGGGACGAAGGAATTCTTTGGCTGGGACCTCTCCATTGAAGGAGAGAATATCGCCGGCCGCTTCGATCAATTCACCGATTTTCGTTTTGCGCGAATCGTGGACGGCACGTTTCGCTCCAATCAGTTCGAGCTGCGGATCGAGTACATTATGGACGCGTACGTCGTCAACGGAACCTGGCACGACGGGAAGTTGAAAGGGGACTGGACGCGCGTCGACGAATCGGAAAACGGCACGTGGGAAGCCACTCGGCCCAGGATCGTCCTGCCCGCGGCGACCAACCTTGTCGCGCTCTACGAATGGCGGCGTGCCGACAACGCCCGGCGGTATTTGCTCGAGGGCGAGCGACTGGGCTCAGAGTGGGAGCGCGGCCCTCGACCTCTCTGCCTTGTTTGGAACCCCCCTTAGGTCAGGACACCATGCTCAGCACATCGTTGGCGGGGTTCTTCTTCAACTCGTCGGGGTTTGTGGGCATCGCCTGAAAATCTCCCCGGAGGATCTTCAGCGCGTATTTTTCGCGATCGATTTCGCGGCGCGTGCGAATCCCCATTTTGCGTAACAGCGGAATGGGCGGGCACCAGCCTTTGATCGCGTGCTGGAGCATGAATCCAAGCACCGTGGCGCTGAGCAGCAGCCACTTCCTGCGCACCAACCCGAGGACGATTCCGCCAAGGGCAATCGCCGCGGCGTTGGTTTCCAGATAGCGCTCGATGTCCTTTTCCTGGTCGAGTTCCTCGATGCGCGCCGAGATCACGTCCCGCGGCTGCGTGGCGTAAAATCGGATGCGCTCTTCGATTTGCGAATCGATTTTTTGGTTAAGGTGTGGGTTGGTATTTGCCCGCACCGTATCGAATTCCATCGTTGCTGTACTCATACGCGTAATAGTCGCCTTCCCACTTAGCTTCCGCCGCTCTCAATGCGCGACAAGTCGGGCCGTCACCCCATGTGACTGGAATCTGTGCGTTGTGAGCGCCTCATTGCTGCACTTCCACCACGCGAAAGAACACTCGTAAATCCGCTTCGGCGGCTCCCGACCAAAACGTCGTTGCGCCGGTGGCAATCACATCCGGACTGGCGACTTCCCATGCTGGATTTTCCAGATCAAGAGTCTGTTCGATTCGATACTTTGCGGCGGCTCGCGACTTCCAACCCACCGTCACTTGGCCGCTGTTCACCCGCGCTCTGACGATGCGTAGCGGTTCCGCAGGTTCGCCCTTCAAAATGGTGAAATGATCGTCAATGGCGCCAGTCTCCCTCAAAAACATTGCGTCCAGCTGGTTCCCCGAAACGTCGATTACCATCGATCCCATTTGCAGCAAGGTGACGAACATCGCCGGATGGCGCTCCCGTTGCAAAAACGTCGCGTGTCCCGAACTTCCCGCCACGATATACACCGCGCCCTCGTTTCCTTCGGGACCGGCCGGCTTTCGATACGCCCCGGTATCTTCGGGCCGTCCGCTTCCGGCGTCCTTGATCATCTCAGGCACCAACGAATCGGAAAAGCCGTAGTGCCCATTGATCAGGAACGATCTTTCGTAACTATGACTGTGCCCGCACAAGACAAGGTCCACCCCGTACGATTCGAGGATTGAGACGAAATTCGTCCGCATGAAGGTCATGTTCCCGAAGTTGTCCCACATGGCATCGGAATCGTGTGAACCCTTCGTATACGGCGGGCTGTGCCAGAAGGCGATGAGCCAGTCGTTGGTGTTCGCGGCGAGGTCCGCGTGCAACCATGTTGCCATGGGACCGTCCGGCGCCCGGTCTGAGAGTTCGGAGTCCAGGCAGACGAGATGGATATTGCCGTAATCGAAGGAGTAATAGTTCTCTGTTCCTGAGCGAGTGCCTCCTGCTTCAGCCCCGGCCGGCAGGGTGAAAATGTCGTGATAAGCAATTCGTCCCTCAACGTCCGGTCCATAGGTTTCATGGTTGCCGAGCGTCGACCAGAGCAAAGTGTTCCGCAGCAACGTCGGGTAAACCTGGAACACAGCTGCCTGATATTCGGCATCTGTTCCTGCGTCGTAAGCATTGTCCCCAAGCATCAGCCATACGTCTGTGTGGTTCGTGCCTGCGAAGTTGAGATATCCATCGCGGACCTTTATCGAGCCTGGATCTTGAACGAAACGGCGAGAAGCCGTGCCGCAATCTCCAATCGCCCAAATGCGAACGGGCTTCTTAGTTCCCGACAAGGGTGGAGTTACAAAGTAATGGTTGGTATCGTCCCCAGCCAAGACTGCTTTCAGCGTTCCGATCGAATAAAAATACTGCTGGTCGGCGCGCAGGCCGGTCAGCGCCACCTCATGATCCGTCGTGAGGGCGAGACTGCCACGCACCTCGGTCAATTCGGCCAGGTTTGTGCCGTAACGGACCACGCTCTCGCCCGGCAGGTCAGTGCGCCACTTCACCGTCACACTTCGGGGTGTGCCGTTCTGCAGGTACGGGCCACGCACGACGGCGGCCCACAGCGGGGCCGCAGATGACGCAACTAGCCATAGCAAAACTATGCGCTTCATCACTGGGATGCATATCGTTAACGCAACAAGGGGCGATATTCAAGCGATCACCCCGCACTACTGGCGCATTAACGAGGTTTCGATAGTATCTGCCCTGTGAAATCCAGGACCTCGCGCCGTAATTTTCTCAAAATTTCATCTGTCGCAGCGCTGGCTCTGGCGCAAAGAGCCGCGGCACAGGACAAAGCATCCGCGATTATCGTCGATCCCAGGCCGCTTTTCGACATCTCGCCTTATCTCTACATGCAATTCATGGAGCCACTCGGGGCCACGGATGCCTCGATGGAAGCCGCCTGGTCGTACGATCGCGACGACTGGCGAACCGATTTCATCGACATCACCAGGAATCTCGCTCCGCCAATGATGCGCTTCGGTGGGTTGCTGAGCCGTTATTACAAGTGGCGTGAGGGAGTCGGACCGCCGAGCGAGCGCCCGTGGTATCGGAATTACGTGTGGGGCGGCAAAGAGACCCACCGGGTTGGCACGCATGAGTTCGTGGACTTCTGTCGGCGTGTCACAGCCGAACCGCTCTATTGCGTGAATTTTCTGAGCGATGGATTCGAGCATTTCGGGCACAAGGCCGAAGGCAATCGCAGCGGCGACGCCGCGGAGGGGGCGGATTGGGTTTCCTATTGCAATGATCCTGACGAGAAGTTGCGGAAGTCCCACGGCCACGCGGAGCCTTACAACGTAAAATTCTGGCAGTTGGGCAACGAGACCAATTACGGCCGAGGCGGCTTCAACAAGGAACAGGCCATCGCGCGCACCATCGAATTCGCGAAGGCCATGCGCGCGCGGGACGCAGGCGTGCAGTTGATTGCGTGGGGCGATAACGGCTGGGCCTCCGACATGGCCGCGCAGGTCGGCGAGCACGTGAACTACATCGCAGTCCACATGATGCAGCAAACCCCATGGCGCAAGGATACCGTCCTGCAGGGGTGCGATTACCAGGAGGCGCCGGAGCGCGCGTGGGAAGAGTTGATGGGATTAGTTTCTGAACGAGTCGAGAAGAAGTTGCTGGCAGTCGAAGCGGAGTTGAGCAAATCACCGCTGCCGATCGCCATCACGGAGGGCCATCTCAGTCTGCAACCGCACAACGCGAGCCCCATTCTGACGGAGTGGTTGACGGGCGTTTATCACGCGCGGGTGATGAACCTGTATCAGTGCCACGGGGCGCGCGTGAAAATCGCCACCGCGGCCGACTTCAACGGCATGCGCTGGACGACGAACGCCGTCATGCACCAGGTCCCGGGCGGAGTCAGTTACCTGCTGCCGGTCGGCGCGGTCATGCGCTTGTTCCGGCGGCACGGAGGAGAGAAACACCTCGCGATAAAGTCGGCGCCGTCCTCGCTCGACGTGGCGGCAAGCCGCACAGGCGACAGAATTTTCCTGCACGTCGCGAACATGGATTATAATCGACCCGTGGAGACAACATTTGCAGTCGATGGCCTCGCGATCGCGGGAGCAAAAGTCTTTGAGATTGCGCCCGAGAAGCCGCGCCAGGAAATCAGCCCGCGCAATCCCAGGGTATTTGAGTCGCGCGAGAAGCCGGTGCCCGCCGGTGACGTGTTCAGTTGGCAATTTCCGGCGCGTTCGGTCTCAGCCGTGGAACTGACGTGTCGCGCTTAATGTCCGCCGCCTTCGGATTTGCGCAGAACCTTGAGCGATTCGGTAGTTTGTTTCGTGCGTTGTGTAAGCGAGTGAATCGTGTCCAGGCGGTCACCGAGAAGCGAGCGCAACTGGTCCGGCCCTGTGACGGAGTTCGCATCGGGCGGCGTCGAGAGCAGATCGAGCGCTTCGACGAGTTTTTCGTACATTTCGAGCAGTTCGGAATCTTCCTGGGAGCGTTGTCGCAGCGCTTGAGCAATGATTTCTGCGATCGAGTCAAGGCTCACGTTGCATCCGATAAGATCGTCGCCATAGATGGTGCGCAAAACCTCCTCCGCTGCGGCGACCGCGAGTTTCTCGGGACGTTCTCCTTCGTTCATGGCGTTAAGGTGCCGCAAAATGCCCTCAATTCCTATCGAAATCAGCAGAACTGAAGGCACGCAAAATGAATTGGCACAGACGCGGGCATGCCGATTACGCTAATCGCATGCGCCGCCGGTTGTTCAAAGTCAGCCCCCTCCTTACGTCGGGGGTTACAATCCTGATTTCGTCAGTGACGTTGATTGGAGCCTCGAGACCAGTGCCAACGATGCAGGCGCTGCCTCTGCCAAACCACGAGATTTCATTTCAGCGGGACGGCGAGGAACTCACGCGTTATTACTTCGCTCCGGATCTTCGGCGGCCATTTCTTTTTCCAGTCATGGGGCCGAGTGGCCGCTCGCTGACGCGCATGGGACATCCTCATGATCCGGAGTCGCACAGCCATCACAACTCCATCTGGATCTCTCACGCCAGCGTCGACGGGATTAGCTTTTGGGAAGACCGCGGTTCGGCCACGCGCATGCCCGGGCGAATTGTTCATCAACGCGTCGAGAAGTTCACTGACGCGGACGACGCTGCATCGGTGCTGATCGTCAATTCCTGGGTAAGAACGAATCAATCGCTGCTCATCGAAAAACGGTTAATCACCGTGCGTTCGCTCGAGCGCAACGAGTGGCTTCTGCTCATCGATTTGCAACTCGAACCGCAGGCCGATACCGTGACATTCGGGAAGACGCCATTTGGATTGCTCGGTGTGCGCATGGCCAAAACCCTCGGCGTGAACGACGGCGGAGGAGAAATCCGGAGTTCCGAGGGTGGCATCAATGAAACGAATGTGCTGTGGAAACGAGCGCGATGGGTCGACTACGCGGGCCCGATTAAAGACAGAACGATCGAGGGGATCACACTCATGGACCATCCGAGCAATCCCAATCATCCAACTTTCTTTCATGTGCGGAACGACGGTTGGATGGGTGCGTCCTTGACCTACGATGCGCCACGAACGGTGATGCGACACAAGCCGCTACGGCTCCGCTATGGGCTATACGTGCATCGCGGCGCTCCAAAGCTGTCGGCGCTGAACGAACAGTGGAAAACCTTCGCTGACCTGCCGATGAGCGCGTTGGATATTAAACGCCCTTGAGAAACGGCGGGATGGGACAATCAAGGGCATCAGCGATCGCTCGCAACAGTTCCGCTTCGTTGGCGTGAATCACGCCGTCAGCCGCGACAGTGTGGGCGCATGCATCGAGCACGTTCTTCTTGATCTGGGGAACGGCCTGGGCCAGGCGGCCGAGCGCTTCATCGAGCGGACCGAGCCCGCAATCGGGAGCTTGCAGCATGCGCAGCCCCGTCACGCCGTGGCGCAGGTGCGGGACTCCCGCCGCAAACCCTTTTGCCGCCTCACCGTCCTCCGCGTGCCCTGAATGCGCCAGGGCCGAGAGCAAAACCGAGCAGTCCGGGAGGAGCGGCTTGATTGTGTAGAATTGCGTAACGCTACGGTCCGGCCGTTTGAACTGGGATTGAAGGTGTCGCATCAAAGCTTTTGTGACCGTGTACTCGAACAGGTCAACTTCGCAGTCAGCCTCCACCAGCGCGCGCACGCACCGGTCGAAGCGCTCGTAATCTTCAGGCGGCAGTTGCCGCAACGCGGAGACCGCCAGCATGAGCAGCGGCAGTTTAGCGGATGGGTTTTGTGCCGAGAGCAAGTCGTGCATCTCCACGGTGCGGTGCTCGGCTTCACTGCCGAAAATCTCCCGGACTGCCGCCCGTTGTTGCTCCTCAAGCTTTTTGTCCTGGCTTAAAAGGAGGCCGAAGATCATTGCGGCCGCGCGTTGTGGATCATGCAAGGCCGTCAAAATTGTCTCAGGAAGGGCTGCGCGAAAGTGAGCCGCGTACTCGAGGTGCTTCGGCGTCACTGTGGCAACCTGTGACACGATCTCATCCGCCTCAATGTGTTGAGCGCGCATTGCGGCTGCGTGTTGGCCAGTGATCTCGTTGACGAGTTGCGTGGTGACACTGATCCCGGCTTCGGCTGCGGCTTGCTTGCGCGCCTGCGCTGCGAGTGAGAGCACGGCTGGGAATTTGCCGTCAAAAGACGGGTCGATCGCGCCAATGCGATCGCGCAGCGGTGGGTGCGTTGCCAGCATTTCGAACCAGGCCTCACCCATACCATTGCCAAAGTACAGGTGACTTGCTTCCTCCGCATGGGGCGTCATTAGCCGCGACCCATGGACGTAGCCGCCGATTTTTTTTAGCGCGTTGGATAGGCCGCCCGGGTTGCGCGTAAACTGCACTGCCGCGGCATCCGCCAGGAACTCGCGCTGTCGCGACACCGCGCTTTTGATCAGCCGCCCAAAAAACACGCCAATCCAGCCGATGACCAGCAATGCCAGCCCGATTAACGGCAGCGGATTGCCACCTTTGCGATCGCGCGCGCCGGAACTTGAGGAACTGCCGCCTGTGCGCAACAGGATCCGTCCGATAATCGCGAGACAGAGAATGCCGTGAATGATACCGATGAGCCGCAGGTTCAGCCGCATGTCTCCGTTGAGAATGTGGCTGAACTCGTGACCGATCACGCCCTGCAGTTCGTCCCGGTTCAGCATCTGCATGCAACCGCGTGTCACCCCGATCGCCGCGTCATTGGTAGTATGGCCGGCAGCGAAAGCATTGATCGACTCTTCACTTTGCAACACATATACATGCGGCACAGGCGTGCCCGACGCGATGGACATTTCTTCGACGACGTTGAGCAGCTTCCGTTCATCTTCATTTTGCGTGATTGGATTAATCGGGCGCCCACCGAGCATTTCGGCGACAGCCGCTCCTCCGGAACTCACTTCGCTCATTTTGTAGAGTGTGCCGCCGAGGATGATGGCGAGCGTTCCAGAGGCAACGCCAAGGAACAATTTCGGATGCCACAGCCAGGTGAGCGTGCCTGGGGCGTACATGTCTCTCAGAAAGAGAATCGCGAAGACGAGATAAACCGCGGCCACGATGAGTATGACCGCGAGGACGAAATAGATGACCAGCAGCTTGGTATTGCGCCGTGCCTGGTCCTGTCGCTCGAAGAAGTCCATACCAGCGGCAGGAGCAACCGACGATTAGCTGAACGATACCTTCGGCGCCTCTTTCTGTTCGGGCTTGTCGATTTCGAAAAGCTGCGCGGGGGCGAAGTTGAACGGGCCGGCGATCAGGTTCGTGGGGAAGCTTTCTCGCGCCGTGTTGTAGGCCATTACCGAATCGTTGTAGCTTTGCCGTGCGAAGGCCACCTTGTTCTCCGTCGAGGTCAGCTCTTCCATCAGGCGGGACATCGTTTGGTTCGCTTTCAGGTCGGGATAAGCTTCCGCGAGCGCGAAAAACCGGCCCAACGTGCCGGTGAGCGCCGCCTCCGCCCCGGCGAGCTGCTTCATAGCATTGGGATCGCCCGGAGTTTGGGCCGCGCGGTCGCTGGCGGCAGAAGCCGCGTTGCGAGCGGAGATGACAGCCTCCAGCGTATTGCGTTCGTGCTGTAAATAGCCTTTGGCGGTTTCGACCAGGTTTGGGATCAAGTCGTAGCGCCGCTTCAGCTGCACGTCGATTTGCGAAAAGGCGTTCTTGAAGCGGTTGCGCAGCGCCACCAGCCGGTTGTAAATGCTGATAACAAAGACCAGCAGAAAGAACAGCGGCACCACTACGACCACCACGATTAAGAATAGCTCTCTCATATCCTGATTTCCTTATCGGCTGAACGAGCCCGCCTATCCATTACATTTTGCGCGTCCCTTTGTACCCGTCAAAACAAAGGCCGGGGAAATCCGATTCCCCGGCCCTCAGTTCCTCCCGACACCAGTGAAGCCCGCGTCGGAGTTCCGCATTTTATGCGGTCATGCCTTTCTCACGAGCAGCCCAGGCTCTCGCCGCAATTGAGGCACTTGTAACAAGCCCCATTCCGCACCGCGACGTGCCCGCAACTGGGGCACGTCGGTGCATCGGATTGGAAGTGGGCAATCGCATCGCTCAAGCTATGCACGGCGCGCGCGTGGCCGTTGCCATTTTTCACGCCGTTGCTTTCGCCCGGACGAACTGACGCCTTAACATTGATTTCAGTGTCATCCGCCAGCGGCAGTTCACGCACGGGCCGGTTCACTTTTTTTTTCAGTTCTTCGATGAGTCCGGGCATGGGCAGGTCCGGTTGGCGTGTCGGACCGTTCGCGTCGCGAAATCCCGGAATGAAGGTGATTCCCATCCAACGGAACACGTAATCGATGATCGACGAAGCATTGCGAATGTCAGGATTCTTGGTGAAGCCGGAAGGTTCAAAGCGTTGATGCGCGAACTTCTTCACCAGCGCTTCGAGAGGCACGCCGTATTGCAACGCCATACTGGTGAGCGCGCCGACCGCGTCCATCAACCCGCCGATGGTCGAGCCTTCCTTCGCCATGGTGATAAAGAGCTCGCCGGGCATCCCATTCTCGAACAGGCCCACCGTGAGATAGCCCTCGTGGCCCGCGATGTCGAATTTGTGTGTGAGCGAGCTCCGCGTATCAGGCAGGCGGCGGCGGAGCGGCATGCCGGATTGCTCGCGCAACCTGGCGACTTCCACTTCGAGTTCCTTCAGGCGGGAGTCTCCCGCCGCCGTTTCTTTCACACCCCCTTCGTTGGTTTTTTTGGTGTTGAGGGGCTGAGACCGCTTGGAGCCGTCTCGGTAGATCGCTACGCACTTCAAACCCATTTTCCACGCCTGCACGTAAGCGTCACGGATGTCTCCCACCGTGCATTCCTGGGGCAAATTCACCGTCTTCGAAATCGCGCCGCTGATGAACGGCTGCGCCGCGGCCATCATCTTCAGGTGCGCCATGTAGTGGATGCTGCGCTTGCCCCGATACGCCTTGAACGCGCAATCGAACACCGGCAAATGCTCCGCCTTTAAACCGCTGCTCACCGTTACTTTGACGTCGCCGCTCGTTTCCTCCACGTCCTCGATCGTGTCGTACTTCTCAATATGCGCGACGATCATGCCGACCTCCTGGTCGTTGTAACCGAGCCGGCGCAAGGCTTCGGGAACCGTGCGGTTGACAATTTTCAACATTCCCCCGCCGGCGAGCAGTTTGTACTTCACTAATGCGATGTCCGGTTCCACTCCGGTGGTGTCGCAATCCATCAGGAATGCGATGGTGCCGGTCGGTGCCAGGACGGTGACCTGGGCGTTGCGGTAGCCAGCTTCGCGCCCGCGGTTCAGCGCGCGTTCCCAGCAGGTCCGCGCCGCCTCTTTCAAATAACCGAATTCCTGGCTGGGCTGGATCGTTTCGACGGCTTCGCGGTGCTGCTCAATTACCCCAAGCATCGAGCCCACGTTGTCCTTGGCCAACGGCTTCGAAACGTGCGCGCAACGCGCATCGCGATAGCCCTTGAACGGCCCGGCCACGCCTGCGATTTCCGCCGATTGCTCATAGGCATGCCCTGTCATGATTGACGTGATCGCTCCCGCCAGCGCGCGGCCTTCGTCTGAATCGTACGGCAGACCGTAGCTCATGATCAGCGAGCCCAGATTCGCGTAACCAAGCCCCAGCGTGCGGTAAATGTGCGAATTCTCCGCGATCTCCTTCGTCGGATAACTCGCGTTGTCCACCAGGATTTCCTGCGCGGTGATGAACACCCGCACCGCCGCCTTGAAGCGTTCAATGTCGAACGTGCTGTCCTCGCGCTTGAACTTCATGAGATTCAGCGACGCGAGATTGCACGCGGTGTTGTTGAGGAACACGTACTCGGAACACGGGTTGGTCGAGTGGATCGGCTCAGTGCCTTTGCAGGTGTGCCATTTCTGGATCGCGCCGTCGTATTGCAAGCCGGGATCGCCACACACCCACGTGCCCTCGGCGATTTTGTGCAGCAGCGCCGAAGCGTCTTTCTTTTGCAACGGCTTGCCGCTCGTAACAGAGCGCGTCCACCATTCGCGGCCATCGATCCCCGCCTGCATGAACTCATCGCTCACGCGCACCGACAAGTTTTCGTTTTGATACATCACGCTGCCGTAGGCATCGCCATTGTAAGAACCGTCGTAACCCTGCTCGATTAACGCCCAGGCCTTCTTCTCTTCTTTCTGCTTGGCATCGATGAATTCCTCGATGTCGCCATGCCAATCACGCAGCGTGTTCATCTTGGCCGCGCGGCGCGTCTTGCCGCCGGACTTCACGACGTTGGCGACCTGGTCGTAAACTTTGAGGAAAGAGAGGGGACCGCTTGGCCGCCCACCACCGCTCAATTTTTCCTTGCTCGAGCGGATTGGCGATAGATCCGTTCCCGTCCCGGAGCCGTACTTGAACAACATCGCCTCGCTGTAAGCCAGGCGCATGATGTCTTCCATGTTGTCATCGACAGATTGGATGAAGCACGCGCTGCCTTGCGGATATTCGTATTGCGTGGGGGCGCGCTCGGCTTCGCCCGTGACGCGATTATAATACCAATTTCCCTTCGCCGAATTTTTTCCCACGCCGTATTGGTGATAAAGACCGACGTTGAACCACACCGGCGAATTGAACGCGCCGTACTGATTCACGCAGAGCCAGGTCAATTCTTCGTAAAAAATCTCGCCCGCTTCTTTGGAAAAATAACCATCGGCGATCCCCCAATCGGCAATCGTGCGGCAAACCCGATTGATCAGTTGCTTGACGGAGGTCTCGCGCTCAGGCGTGTTCTGCTCGCCGTAAAAATATTTTGAGACGACCACTTTTGTCGCCAGCACGGACCACGATTTGGGGACTTCGACGTTTTCCTGCTTGAAAATGACCTTTCCGCTGTCGTCCGTAATTTCCGCCGTGCGTTTGTCCCATTCAATTTGCTCGAATGGCTTCACTTTGGCGTCGCTAAACACTCGCTCAATCTTCAACCCCTTGGAGCCACGCGTGAGTTGCTTACGCGAACGGCTGGAGGACAGGGCGGAGGTGCCACGGCGGCGTGCGGCCGTCGACGGGGCAGAGATCACTTCGTCACGGGCGTCGATCATCGTAAAACCTTTCTTTTTATGTTCATTTCTGGCCGGCGGATTTCGTGGGAAAATACGACTTATCCCCCTCCCTCCAGAGGCGCATCCGAAAGCCTCCCTCCAGGCTTGGATACCCCATTTGTAGGGAGCATCGGCAAGTAAACCACAATCTATTGTGGTTGCAAGCGAATTTTTCAAAAAAGTTACTCGCGGGTTATTCACACTTTTCCTCCACCCAATTTCGCACGTTTTCAGCCTTGTCTCCTTGATTTTGCCCATTTGTTACCAGTGGCGAATAAGCCTCGCGTGGATAACTAGGGGTTCCCCCATCCCGTGCGAGTTGCGGATTGATGACAAAAGCATGGATCAGTGTGACGCCGTTCACGGTCAGCAATCTTCACCTGCTTGACGCGCATTTATCATCGCCCGTGGATTCTTGACGGGCCGCTCTTCTTTTCATGCCTCCACGATGATTGGGGTGCTCGGCCTCTCCGACCTGGCGCACACGCGCTCGGCACTTCTCGCACAAGCAAAATGCAGACATCCGGGCCCCGCGCTGGTGAGTTGACTTGCAACCGCCTGAACGCTTCGGCCCGGACAAGGTCAAAGCTCTGCACACATATGAGAAAAGGGTGGTTGGTTTTTGGGCGGCCGCTGTCAGTAGTGCTGTGCCTTTGGGCTGCGGTGGCGGGACGCGGAGAGGAAATTGTCAGGCCGGCGAGCTCGATCTTTGCTGCCGATGGACGGATACCATCATCCATCGAGGAAATGTTGCCGGCGCATTCGCGCCTGGGGCTGGTCCGGGCCGAATGGATGCAGATGAATTCGCGCGCAAGCGCCGAAACCATCACAGGCATGTCATTGCAAGGATACATGTCCACGGATGTGGACGAGAGTTTTGCGGACACTTATCGGCGACTCGAAGAACGCCGTGATTTGTTCGCGACACCGCCCTCCAACAACCGCTTCGTGCGGGCAACCGATGCGATCTTTACGCCGGTACCGATTCAGATAGGCACGACTCAGATCAGCTTTACCCCCGTCACGGCGTGGAGGAAGCGCAACCCACTCTGCCTGCTGAACCCGTTGGTGTTTCATATCTCATTTTGAGAATGCGCGCGGCGTATTTGCTCCTGGTGCTTTTTCTTTTCCTGGCGGTTGCCCCCGCTGCCGAGAAGACGCTGGCCAAACCCAGCCCGGCGGACGCGGCGGTGGCGGCGATCGGATCAACGACCGAGCCGTGCGAAGCGTTGGCGAACGTTGCCCGCTTGCAGGGAATTCCTTTGGCCGGGATGCACCCTTTCAGCAACGGCACCAACGTGAATCCAGGTGATTCCATCACGGCGCTGGTGACCCTCGTGGAAAAATCGCGGAAGACGCAGTGGTTGCTGTATCTGAAAGCGGGGGCGACAAATGCGCTCACCGCTCCGACCGTCGCTATGAACAAAACATCGAAGCGGACAATGTATTCCTCGACCGGTCGGACGTTGCGATTTGAGTCGGCGCTGGCTCCGGCCACGGTGCGGACTCTCGGGCCATACGCCGCTTCAGAGCAGAAACGTAAGTTGAAGCCCGCCGACAAGACTGCGCAGCTGGCCCTTGATCAGGAATACCTGGGGCTGGGCCTGGACAAAGCAGCTATCGCCGTGTTGCGCCTGCAACACACAAAACCGAAAGGGATTATCTCCTTCGCGGGAAGACCGTTCAGCGAGAAAGACATCGCCCAGAGCCGCAAGCTCACCAACCTTGTTCACATGACCGCCGAGGACGAACGCGCGCTGGCGGGATCTGCGCCGGCGCTCGAATCGTATTTCAACATCGTGCAGAGGACGGAAGGGCTGAGCGACATCCTGTTCGAACTGGTTGATTTGCCGTCGATGTGGTCGATCGCGCGCAATGGAGGCGTAACCGTCAATTTTCGATTCTTAAACAAAGTCAAAGAGTGGGAAGCCGTGGCCGGGAAAATTTCGGTCTACGAAATCCCAATTGCGCTCGAACTCAACGGCCAGCCCTCGCTGATCGTCACAATTGTGGCAACAAACCCGCGTCCGCCACTGTTGGCGTGCGCCGGGATACTGGGGCTGGTCGCGACAAGGCCGGGCGCGAAAGATACTTTTCTTGCGGTGCAGGTGATCAGTGCAAAACATTCCAACGCAGCGACGAACACGGTGGCTGCGTTGGCCGGCGAGTGATACCAGCCCAAACTAGGGCTCCATGGGCGTGACGAAGCGGTAAAAACGATTGGTTGGGCCTGAGATCACGTTGGGAATCGTCAGGCTGCGGTTGTTCGTGACAGTATAGAAGTTCGTCCAATTCACCCATGACGCGTTACGCGGCTGGCTGGAATATTGCAGCGTGTAGTTTCGATCGGCCATAGCGGTGAAGCCGATATTGGCGCCGGGGGCGGCACCCATGGGTGTGATCGTGAGCTTCACAAAACTCTGCGCATTGGTGGCATTGCTTCCGGTGTAAAACTCGTCCCTGTTGCTCACGCCGTCGCCATCGGCATCCGCGAGGGCATCGCCCGGATCAGTGGGACTGAGGCCGTGGATGGTTTCCCAAGCGTCGCCGACGCGATCACCGTCATTATCGGTGTAAACGGAGAGGTTGGCGATAAGCGTAATAATGCCGCCGCCGCTGGTCGCCAGGTTGGTGATGACGGCAGTATAGGAACCGGAGTGCGTGGTGTTTACGTTGGTAATGGTGTAAGTGCTCTTTCCTTCGTTGAATTGCACGATGGTGACACCATTTTTTCGCCAGCGATAGGCGAAGGGCTCGGTGCCGACAGCGGTCACGTGGAAGATTACAGTGTCGCCGACAAACACGATTTGCCCCTGGGGCTGCTCGACAATAATGGGGACTAGCAAAACGAGCAGCCGGCCCTCGGCGCTGGTGATGGAACCGCTGACATCCGACACCATGACGCTGTAGTAGCCGTCATCGGCTGCTTCGACGTTTGTGATGGGTAGGCTTGAGTTGGTCGCGCCCTGAATGTTAGCGCCGTTAAAGCGCCACTGGTAGCGCAGCGGATCGACACCGATAGCCGTCACAGTGAAGGCCAGGTTGGTGCCCGGCCGAACGACGAAGTTCTTCGGCTGCACCTGGATTTGCAAGGTGGCAAAGCTGGTCCAGTTGGTCGGATCGTTTCCATAGGCTCCGAGGGTGATGCGCCTGAGGGCGGTGCCGCTGCCATCCGGCGCCGGCGGCCAGGGGGCGGCGTCGCGATAGTCAACGCGTTCCACGAGAATGTAAGGCAGGCCGTTCGTGGTCGGTGCATCGGGCTTGAGCAACTCAATACTGTCGCGCGAGTTATCGAGTTTCCCGTTGTATGGGCCAAACATCGGCACGCCGGTGAACAGGCCGTACTTGTTCAGGAAGGCGGTGCGTTGGGCGGAGTTCGCGGGGTCGAAGCTCACGACAATGACCGAAGAATTCGGCCCGATGGAGACGTTCGTGGGGAAATTGAAATCGACCGCATCTCGCAAGCGCCACGTGTTCGTGGGCACGGTTGAATCAAAGAGCGCCACCGGCGAAGTGGTGATGTTGTAAAGTTCGATGAACTCATCCGCTACGTTGTCGTCCCCGGCGAGATCGGGCGGATGGTACATGATCTGCCGAATGACGATGGGTCCGACTGCGGGAAGGGCGTTGGCATTGCTGATTGTGTTCGCGGATTGAGGGACGAAATGCTCGTCGCCGGTGCTGATGACATAGCGGCCAAAAGAAACCCCGTCGTTGGCGGCGCCGAAGTGGAAACCATGAGTGTAGCCGGTGAGTTCGCCGGCGGTGTTCGCCGAGAACAAATAGACTTCATCGCCCATCGAGCTCAGGGCAAAACTGTTGGTGCTCAGCGGATTGGCGTTGAACTGCGCTTCGGTGAGAACCAAATATCCGCCAGCGGGAACCATGGTGCCCGCCGCGATTTGATACTTCCGAGGCGTGCCAACGTCGTCGGTGAGATACCAGTAGCCGATGTCGGCTGCAGCCGAACCCGGGTTGAAGAGTTCGATGGCGTCCGCGGGCGCGCTGTCGGTGCGCGTAAGCGCTTCGTTGATAAGGACGGCCGGGATCGTGGTTGGCGGATCGTCGGCGCCCGGGGAACCGCCGCGGTTGGAGCTGGCGCGCCAGTTGACGGCGCTGTTGTGATCGGGATTGGAATTCGGGTCCTTCGGCACGAGCGAAAAGCCGAGGCCATCGGCTGCCACGGGCCATGGCGCTATGTCATTGTAATCGAAGGAACGAACGACCCCGCCGAGCGCGTGAGAGAGCGCGAGGGTTTCGCCGCCGTTATCCAGGCGGCCGGTGAACACGCCGTTGATTTGTACGTCGGAATAACGCGCCGCAAAGTTGGTCGGGTTGCGAACAATGACGAAGAACTGTCCGGGCAGCAGGCGCGTGCCATTCGTGAAAGCGAAGTTGATGCCGCTGGAGAATGAAATGCCGCTCAGGTCCTGCGTGATCGTGCTGGCATTTTTGAATTCGATAAACTCGAAATCATCCCCCGGGGTCAGCCCCTGGGGCTCCGGGTTGTACATGATTTCCGACACGAGCAACCGGCTGAGGTCCTGCAGCGTGTAGAACTGCGCGTCGACGATCGGGCTCCAGGTGGTGGCGTTCTTGACGCGGGCGCGCACGCGCGTGCTGAAGTTGATCGTGATGGGGGTTCCCGGTGTGTAAACCAGGGCGGTGGACGAGACAGCGCCTCCGCGCAACCGCGGGTCCGAACCGTCGAGCGTGAAGTAGAGCGTGCTCACGGCGTTGGTGTTGGTCATGTAAAGGCTGTAGCCGGCGGGGACGACTCCGCCATAGCTGCTGAAGGTCGGCGCCGTAACCGTGGGCCAGAGATTGTCCGCGCGCAGTTGCGTAAGGACGATGGCCGGGCGTTGAGCGAAAAACTGGCCATAGATGCGGTTCATTTCGGTGACCCAGTGAGTGCGGGTGTATGGCGTGGCGCTCTTCGAGTCGCCCCAGCGGGCCGACTCGGCCACGATCGCGCTCTGAATTTCATTGCTGCGGATGAGGAACGCCCTGCGGGCGCCATCAGTAGAGAATATTCCCCCGTTGAAGAAGTGTTTTTGGATGTGATCGGCGGCCAGCAGGCGGAACTCGGCATTCTGGGTCAGGCGCGACCAGATATATTGCGGACTGCTCTTCTCGAAGGCGCTGTTCTGCGTGGGATCGCCCGCGGCGAAGGGCCCCGTGCGATCGACAGTGAGGTTCTCGATCAGGAGGGTGTGTTCGGAATCGTGCGCGAAGAAACGGAACCCGCCCGCAATGCCCAATCGGTTGCGAATGCCGAACCAGTTGTTGGGCGAATTGTTGCCGAGGAAGTTCGAGATGGGCGCGTCGAGGTTCCCCCCAAAGATAATCACGAGCATGTAGTCGATCAGGTTCGGCACATCGAGGAGGTTTTCGTAAGCGGGGTTGGGAGTGCCATCGATGTTCAGCCCCTGCACCCGATAGTAAGCGGCATCGGTGGAAAAGCCCGCAACCGCCACGTCCCACAAGCGCCGCCAGGCATTTAAGTCGCCGTCAGTCGGTTCGATATTGTAGCCCAGATCGGGATCAACTTTTACGGTATCGTAATCCTCGGCGCGGCCCCCGAAGTACGTTTCACCGTAAGAGGCTTCGGAGCGCTCTTCGGTATTATACACGCCCCAGTACTGGCCGTTGACGTAAAGATGAAAGAAATTACCCAGCGTCGTCGGCCGGCCCATGGCGGTCTGGGCGTCGCGCGAGAACTGATCGCGCAGGCCGATCATGCGCGCGTCGTTTTGGAACGCCCACGAGTAGTTCTGGAATGTCCGCAGGTCGAACTTGTCGAATTCCTCTGCGCCGCCGGGACCGAACACGGGGTAGTTCAACTTGGAAGCGCCGTACTCCTGCCGGAAGAAAAGACGGAAGGCGTGCTTGGGATTACTGCCGTCACGACTGAACCCACCGCGAATGCGCAAACCCGCGTTGATCTGGAATCCGTCCGAACCGTCCGGGTGAATCAATTCCAGTGAAGTGGGCCGTTCCCACGTGCGCTCATCCCCGCTCGGGTTGGCGTAAATCCCCGTGGTGGGATTGAAGAGATGCCTCAAATCCGTGACGATGGAAAATGTGGGAATGGATTTGAGCGAATCCTTGAGCATCGGCCCCCACGTCGCGTTGTTCACGATGTCCGGGTCCATGCCGTAATCGATGATCTGGCTGTTGACAGTTCCCGGCAAGGGCCACTCCGGCGTGGGGCGCGTGCCCGCGGGCGATTGTCTGATCACGTCGTTGAGGAAAATGTAAGTGTGCGTGTCCACATCAGAGGACAACAGACCGTCCTTGAACGCGGCGGCACGGAGGGTCGTGGTGCCGCTGATCGGCAGCGGCGTAGCGTAAACGTACCCGTTCGTCAGCGTGGGGGCGCTGCCGTTGGTGGTGTAGCGAATCGTGGCGCCGAGCGTCTCCGTCGTGATCGCGACCGCGAAATTCGTTTCGTAAAAACCGCGGTCGTGACTGAATTTCGTGTCCGCGACGAAGCCGTCGAACGACGCGCCATTAAAGGCTCCTGGACTCGGAACGGTGAAGTAGCGATTGGTGAGGCCGACCGGTTTGTACTCAGCCATCTCGGCCATGATCAGGAAATCGGGGTTGTTCGCCGCCCGATTCAGGCCATGGATCGCCAGCAGGTTGTTACCATTGCGCAGCAGACCCAGCTGCGTTGTCAGGCTGATGTCTTCGTAATCGGCCCCCAAGTGCTCGGCGGTCGCCGTGGAATTCCAGACGGGTGCCGCCGGCGC
>Ga0075428_100002925_pt1 | contig 18610 bp, 16 predicted proteins | sample RhiMetdeltSRZDD2_FD_75291 | JGI IMG/M metagenome (GOLD analysis project Ga0075428, IMG submission 75291) | Populus rhizosphere microbial communities from Tennessee, USA - Rhizosphere MetaG P. deltoides SRZDD2 | ecosystem: Host-associated > Plants > Roots > Rhizosphere > Soil | place: USA... | reverse complement strand
TGTCCCCGCTTCCAGGCACGCTTCCTGGCGGACGATGTCGTCGGCTCAGCGGCGGTTGCGGATCGCGTTGGCGGCCATCCGGTCGATGGCCAGTGGCGCGACGAGCCGCAGCCATCGGCCGAGGCGTCCACGTGCAGAGGTGATCAGTGCGCGGTCGCGTCGCTCGATCGCACGCACGATCAGCCGGGCGCACCGCTCCGCCGACATGACCCGCGAGCCGGACATCGGATTTTCCCCGAGCGGGCGTCCGTCGGGTCCCAGCGCGCGGCGGTGGATCTCCGAGATGACGAAGTCCGGGTGGACGAGCGTGACCGTCACGCCGGTGTCCTGGACCTCGATGCGCAGCGAGTCGAAGAAGCCCGTCACGGCGTGCTTGCTCGCCGCGTAGGCGGTTCGCTCCGGCACACCGATCAGTCCCGCCACGCTCGAGACGGCGACGATGCGGCCGCGGCTCTTCTTCAGGTGCGGCAACGCATGCAGCGTCGGGTAGACGCTGCCGAGATAGTTGAGCCGCATGATCCTCTCGAAGATCGTCGGGTCCTCGACGCGGTCGAAGCGCGTCCACATCGTGCCGCCGGCGTTCAAGACCAGTACGTCGATCGCACCGAATTCGGTCGCGGTGTCCTGGATGAGCGCACGGCAGGCATTCGGATCGGTGACGTCGGTGACCTGGACGCGCACCACCGCGCCGAGCGCCCGGCATTGCTCCGCAACCGAGTCCAGGCGCGCATGGTTGCGCGCGGCGAGGGCGAGCCGTGGCCGCTGTGGCGCAAGGGCGAGGGCGAGCGCGCGACCGATGCCCTCGGACGCGCCGGTGATGATGATCGAGTGGCCCGCGAACGCAGCCATCGGGCTACCTCGTCCCGCCGCACCTGAGGTTAAACTGCCAGCCGGTCAGAATCCCGGGGGAGGCTCATGAACCGCATTGCCAGATTATCGCTGACCGGTCTGCTCTTCGCGGCTCTCGCGGGCTGTGGCGCGCCACCGGCCGGGAAGCAGGAGGGGCCTGCACCGGAGCCGGGAAGCCAGGAGGCCGAGGAGACCGTGTTCGACGACATGATCCAGACCCAGGATCGCGCCCGTGCCGTCGAGGGCGTGCTACAGGACAGCAAGCGCGATCTCGACACCGCAATCGAGCAGTCCGAAGGCGACGCCGGCGGCTAGCCGCAGCACGCCGGCCGCATGAGCGAGCTGACGACCATCGAGCGGCTGCTGCTGCCGCTCGTCCGCCGCTTCGTCTCGCTCTGGGTCCGGCCCGTGGTGCTGCCGAACGACGTGCGCGAGCGCCTCGCGCGGGGCCGCGCGGTGGTCTACGTGCTCGAGAAGCGGGGCGTCGTGGACGCCGCGGTGCTCGAGTATGTGTGCCGGGAGCGCGGTCTTCCGCCACCGCTCGCGCCGCTCGGTTCCGGCGCGCTGCTGCCGGCGTCGGTCATATTCCTCGAGCGGCGGCGTGGAGTGTTCCGAATCGACCGGCGCCTCCCCGACAGCCTGCGGCAGCTCACCGGCATTGCCGCCGCCGACATCGCCTTCGACGCCGATCTCGTGCCGGTAAGCCTGTTCTGGGGACGCGCGCCGGGACGCGAGCGGTCCTGGCTCCGGCTGATGGTCGCCGAGGGCTGGGACATCGGCGGTCGGTTCCGCAAAGCGCTGTCGCTGCTCATCAACGGGCGCAATCTCCTGACGCTGGTGGGCGACCCGATTCCGTTGCAGCCGTCGCTCGCCGAGACGCGCGGACTGCCGCGCGGGCCGCGGCGCCTCGCGCGACAGCTCCGCGTGCAGCTGCGCAACCAGCGCGCGGCGACCATCGGCCCCGACCTGTCGCACCGGCGCACGATCCTGGCCCAGGTGCTGCGGACCCAGGCAGTGCGCCAGGCGGTGCGCGAGGAGATGCGCGCACGGGGACTCGAAAGGCGCGAAGCGCTCGATCTCGCGCGGTCGTATGGCAAGGAGATCGCGGCGAACTACTCGCATCCGTTCATCGCCTTCATGTCGGGAGTGCTGGGGCGATTGTGGAACCGTCTGTACGACGGTATCGAGCTGGCGAATTTCTCGAGTCTCGAGTCGGTGGAGGAGGGCAGCGAGATCATTTACGTGCCCTGTCACCGCAGCCATATGGATTACCTGCTGCTCTCCTACGTGGTGTTCCACAAGGGCTTCGCGGTGCCGCACATCGCTGCCGGCAACAACCTCGACCTGCCGGTGATCGGTCGGTTTCTGCGGCGCGGCGGCGCCTTCTTCCTGCGTCGCAGCTTCGCCGGCAATACGCTCTACGCCGCGGTGTTCATGAAATATCTCGGGCAGATGATGGCGCGCGGCCATTCCATCGAGTATTTCATCGAGGGTGGCCGCAGTCGCACCGGACGCCTGCTGCAGCCGCGCACCGGGATGCTGGCGATGACGGTGCGCAGCTACCTGCGGGAACCACGGCGTCCGGTCGTGTTCGTGCCGGTGTACTTCGGTTACGAGCGGCTGGTCGAGGCCCGCACCTACATCGGCGAGCTGTCCGGGCGCCCGAAGGAGAAGGATTCGGTGCTCTCGCTGCTGCGCGCGATCCCCGCGCTGCGCATCCGGTTTGGCAAGGTGTACGTGAGCTTCGGCGAGCCACTGTCGCTCGACGCGCAGATCCTGCGGCATGCTCCTGGCTGGAGCCGGCAGCCGGCGGGCTCGGACGACAAGCCGCCCTGGCTCCCGAAGATGGTCGGCGAGCTGGCGAACCAGATCATGGTGCGGATCAACGCCGCTGCCTGCGTCACGCCGATCAACCTCGTCGGGCTGGTGCTGCTCGCGATGCCGCGCCAGAGCATGGGCGAGCCGGACCTGGTCCGTCAGCTCGAGCTCTATGCGTCGCTCCTCCGCCAGGCGCCGTATTCGCCGCGCGTGTGGGTGACTGGCGCGGACGGCGCATCGATGCTCAGGTACGCCGAGTCGATGCGCGTGATCCAGCGCCGGCCGCACGAAGTCGGCGACATCATCCAGATGACCGAAGAGAGCTCCGTGCTCATCAGCTATTTCCGCAACAACGCGCTGCACCTGCTGCTCATGCCGTCGCTCATCGCATGCGCATTCCTCAACAACGCCACCGTGTCACGCTCGGACCTGGTGCGCCTCGCCGGGCGCGTCTACCCGTATGTCGCCGAGGAGTACTTCCTGCGCTGGTCGGAGGACGAGCTCGAGGGGGTGCTGGACCAGTTGCTGGAGGACCTCGGCAATCATGGGCTCCTGAACGCGAGCGAGGACCGCGCGGAGTGGCGCCGTCCGCCGGTCGAGGCGAGCGAGGCGGTGCAGCTGTCGCTGCTCGCACGCGTCACCGTTCCCATCATCGAGCGCTACTACCTTGCGATCTCGCTGCTTCTGAAGGCGGGCAGTGGTCGGCTGAGCCAGGAGGCGCTCGAGCGCCAGTGCCAGCTCACCGCCGAGCGCATGTCGCTCCTGTACGAGCTGCACTCGCCGGAGTTCTTCGACCGGGCGCTGTTCGGGAATTTCCTCGACCTGCTGCGATCGCGCGGCGTCCTGGAGACGGGCGCCGACGGCAGGCTGACCTACGATCCGGTCGTGCTCGAGGCCATATCGGCCGACGCCCGGCTCGTGCTACACGAGCAGATCCGCAACAGCATCCTGCAGGTGGTCCATCGCTGAGCCGCCGTTGCCTGGCGGACGCCGCGCACGCTAGGTTGTGACCGGTCGCCAGCGCGACCACCCGGGAGACGGACATGGACTGGGACACGTACTTCAAGGTCGCCGTTAGCCCTGCGGAGCTCGCCATCCGCGGCACGCTCGTTTACTGGTTCCTGTTCCTGGTGTTCCGGTTCGTGCTGCGTCGCGACGCCGGCGCGGTCGGGATCGCCGACCTGCTGATCCTGGTGCTCGTTGCGGACGCGTCGCAGAACGCCATGTCAGGCGGCTACACGACCGTCGCCGAGGGAGCGATCCTTGTCGGGACCATCCTCGGCTGGAACTGGCTCATCGACTGGGCGAGCTTTCATTCGCCGGCCATCGCGAGATTCACCACGCCGCCCCCCGTCGTGCTGGTGCGGCACGGGCGAATCGTGCATCGCAACCTGCGGCGCGAATACCTCTCCGAAGAGGAGCTGGCCGGCAAGCTGCGCCAGCACGGCATCGAGCGGCTGCGGGAAGTGAAGATCGCCCTGATGGAGAGCGACGGCGAGATCAGCGTCATCCGCTACCTGGGCTCCGGGGACCAGAGTCCGGAAAGGAAGCATCGGGTATGAGCGGCGAAGGATGGGGTCGCACCGCCCAGCATTCGCTGGCGGTCATCGCGATCATCCTGGTGATCGGGTCGCTGCATCTCGCCCGGTCCGCAGTCGTCCCGTTGTTGTTCGCGGCTTTCCTGGCGCTCCTGCTCTCGCCGGCGGTCAACGCGCTGGCGCGGCGTCGTGTTCCGCGCGTGCTCGGCGCGACGATCGTGATGGTGTCGCTGACCGCGACGGTCGCGCTCGCGCTTAACGCGACGTGGCGGCCGGCGCGCGCGTGGCTCGACACCGCGCCGACCACGATGCGCCTGCTCGAGCTGAAGCTGCGGCCCGTGACCAGGATCATCGCCAAGGTGGAGTCGGTATCCGCGCAGGCTGGCCGAGTGGCCAGTCCGGCCGCGGGTACGGCTGACTCCCCGCCCGCCCCGGCACCGGCCGCTCATGAGCGGTCGACGGTACAGAACACACAGGATTGGCTGATCGCGACGGTGTCGATGCTGATCATCACCTTTTTCCTGCTTGCCGCGGGACCGTCGTTACTGGTGCGGCTGGGGGCCGCCTGGAGCGGCGACCCGACCGGGACCCGGCTGCTGCAGCTCGCCACGACGATCAGCGAGGACCTGGGTCGCTATTTCGCGACCGTTACGCTGAGCAACCTGCTGCTCGGGGTCGCGACGATGGCGACCATGTACTGGCTGGGCATGCCGAATGCGCTGCTCTGGGGTGGCGTGGCCTTCCTGCTCAACTACATCCCCTACGCCGGCTCGGCCGTAACCCTGACGCTCCTGACGGTGGTTGCGCTCGTGTCCTTCGACGGGCTCGGCAAGGCATTCGCGGTGGCTGCAACCTATCTCACGCTGGCGACCATCGAGGGGCAGCTACTACAGCCGGTGCTGGTCGGTCGTCGGCTCGACGTCCATCCGCTGGTGGTGCTGCTCAGCCTCTGGTTTGGCGGATGGCTTTGGGGAATCGCCGGCGTCGCGCTCGCGATGCCGCTCGTCGTCTCCGCCAAGGCGCTCGCGATGGAGCTGGCGGGCGAGCCGGGCGCGAGCGAAGCAGGTGGCGCGACGACGATGCGCAGTCGGGCCGCGGAGCTGCTCGCGCGCGGTGCCGCGCGTCAACACGGCTCCGAGCCAGAGCCGCGTTGACGGACCTGCGACGATCCGGCCGGGGGCGACACACCGCCCCCGGCCAGTGCGGGATCAGTTCTGCCTGATCTCGAGATCGTTGCGCACCTCCACGACCCCATCGACCGAGCGCGCCAGCTGGCCGGCGCGCGTCTTGGCCTCGTTCGAGTTGACGAAGCCGGTCAGCTGCACGACGCCTTTCTGCGTCTCGACGTTGATCTGGTGCGCCTTGGTGGTGCTGTCGTCGATCAGCTTGGTCTTGACGGACGCCGTGACCGTGCCGTCATCGATCGCCTGGCCCGCGGTGGCCTGCGGGCTGCTGATCTCGAGGTCGTTGCGGACCTCCTTGACGCCGGTCACCGAGCGCGCGACCGTGGTGGCCTGGTTCTTCGCCGCGGCATTGTCGACGAATCCGCCAAGCTGCACGACGCCGCGATAGGTCTCGACGTTGATCTGACCGGCCTTGGTGACCGGGTCCTCGATCAGCGCAGCCTTCACCTTGGCAGTGAGGACGCTGTCGTCAATGACTTCACCGGCGGACTGCTGCGTGCGCGTCGCCGAGCACGCGGTGCCCAGCATAAGCGCAGCCATGATTGCGGTGAGCTTGAGAAATCTCGAATTCATGCCTGTCTCCTAGGGTGTGACGATCGGCCGAAGTGGCGTTCACGCCGGTCCGCGGCCAGAGTTTCAAGGTGCAATCGACGTGCCACGCCCCCGGGTGCGCCTTCGAGAGCGCAATTCGGGCCTGCCCGCGGAGGGAGCGGGACACGCGTGCTCAGGGACTTAGGGTCCACGTGTCGGACGAAGACCGACATGCAAAGTCGGTGTTTCCGAAGGAGATGTGCGGGGGCGCCGATGCTCGTGCCGTGGCACAAGAGTTACAAGGATGCCTGTAAAGATTGGCCCTGATCTCCGAGGTGGTCGCAGGCCACGGAGGAATAGTGATGACTCAACCCGAATGCGGTTCGGCGGCAAGCCGTGATCGCGCGCCGACGCCGGTGACGTGTCTCGTCGGCGAGTCCGACGCCATGCATCACGTGCGCACGCTGATCGGTCGCGTTGCCGGTACGGACGCGTCCGTGCTGGTGGTGGGCGAAAGCGGCACGGGCAAGGAGCTCGTCGCGCAGGCGCTGCACGCGGGCAGCGCTCGCTCGACTGGTGAGCTGCACGCGGTTAACTGCGGCGCGATCCCGGCGAGCCTGATCGAAGCGGAGCTGTTCGGCTACGAGAAAGGCAGCTTCACAGGTGCCTCGCGCACCCACGACGGCATCGCGGCGCGCGCCAGCGGTGGCACGCTTTTCCTCGACGAGATCACCGAGATGCCGATGGAGATGCAGCCGCCGCTGCTGCGCTTTCTCGAGACGCAGCGCTACTTCCGCGTCGGCGGCACGCGGGAGATGTCCACCGACGTGCGGTTCATCGCCGCGACGAACCGGTCTCCGGTGGCCGCGGTCCGCGAGAACAAGCTGCGAGAGGACCTGTACTACCGTATCGCTGTGTTTCCGATCGAGCTGCCGCCGCTGCGTCAGCGTGGCGAGGACGTCGTCGAGCTGGCGGAGCTGTTCCTTGAGCGGATGAACCAGACCTCGGAGCGGGACAGGCGCTTTTCGCGCAGCTCCCTCGATGCCGCGCGCAGACACGGCTGGCCGGGCAACGTCCGCGAGCTCAAGCACGCGGTCGAGTACGCTTACATTGTGGGCGACGGCGAGGTGGACCTTTGCACGGCGATCGGGCGCGCCTCGGACCTGACCGCGCCGCCGCCGGCCCGGGATCCGCCGCGCGACAGTGAGTTGCGTGTACGCATCGGCTCGCGGCTCTGCGACGTCGAGCGCTCTGTAATCGAGGCGACGCTGGCGAGGTTTGCGGGCAACAAGCGTCGCACCGCCGAGGTATTGGGGTGCAGCGTAAAAACGTTGTATAACAAGCTGAACCGCTATGCCGGTCTGGCGAGCGAGTTCTGATGCGAGGTGTCAAGATGGCGCGTGTACTGATCGCCGACGACCATGCTCTGTTCCGCGCGGGCCTGCGGCAGTTTCTGGTCCAGTCGCTCCCTTCCGCCGAAATCGGCGAGTCCTCGACCGGCAACGAGACGCTGACCGCCCTGCAGCGGGCCGAGTGGGATCTGCTGGTGCTTGACATAAACATGCCCGACCGCAGTGGCCTCGACATCCTGCGCCACGTGCGCTCCGGGCACCCGGGGACGCGCGTGCTGGTGCTGTCCGGGTATCCGGAGCGGCAGTACGCCCTCAACGTGCTGCGCGCCGGAGCGTCGGGCTACATCGCCAAGGACTGCGCGCCCGAAGACCTGCTCAAGGCGGTCCGCATGGTGCTGCAGGGGCGGCGCTACGTAAGTGACAGCCTGGCCGAGCTGTTGCTGCTCGACCTCGACCAGGCCGACAAACCGCTGCACAGCCTGCTGTCGGACCGGGAGTTCCAGATCTTCGGCAAGCTGGCCGCCGGCCACGGCGTATCCGAGATCGGGCGTGAGCTGTGCCTGAGCGTCAAGACGGTGAGCACCTACCGCACGCGGATCCTCGAGAAGATGCGGATGAAGAGCAACGCCGATCTGACCAGCTACGCGCTGCGTAACGAGATCATCCAGTAGGCGCGTGCCGCGGATGACGCCCGGATAATGGCCAGCACTCAGGACCTGCAAGTACTGCTCGTCGAGGACTCGGCGATCATCTGCAACCTGATCACGAACCTCGTCAACAACGTCGCCGGCGTCAGCGTCGCCGAGAAGGTGGAGTCCGAGGAGGACGCGATCGAGGCCGTCAATCACGGCAACGTCGACGTCGTGATCCTCGACCTGCAGCTGCGTCACGGGACCGGGTTCGGCGTACTGCGCGCGATGCGCAAGATGACCCAGCGGCCGGTGGTGCTGGTCCTCACCAACTTCGCGCTCAGCACCTACCGGGAGTCGGCGCTGGCGCTGGGCGCGCGGCATTTCCTCGACAAGTCGCGCGACTACGAGCGGCTGCCCAGGATCCTTACCGAGCTGGCGGCGGCGCGCGCCTCATACCAGGCGTCCTGAGCGCATCGCCGCCGGGCCCGGCTGCGCCCATGGGACGGCTGCAAACGTCCCCGATGCCGAAGTATCCGTCCCCGGCAGCTGCACCACGTTCGCGAGCGGCACCTGCACGCGTAGTCGCGTGCCCGCTCCGGGCGCGGTCCTGATTTCGAGCCGCCCGCCGAGGACGTGGACGCGATGGCGCATGCCGGCGACACCGTGCGCCTTGGGCCGGCTGAGCGCCTCGGGCGTGGAGCCGGCGCCGTCGTCCGTGATCGTAAGCACCGCGTGCAGCGCGGTGAACTCGAGCGCGATGTCGACCTCCTTGGCGCGCGCATGCTTGATGATGTTGGTCAGCGCCTCCTGGGCGACGCGGAACAGGGTGATCGCACCGGTACGGGTGAACACGGGCTCGGTTTCCGGAAAGCTTTCCCGGCAGGCGATGTCGGCACGTGCGCATGTCTCCTCGATCTGCCAGCGCAGCGCCGCGACCAGCCCCATCGTGTCGAGCAGCGTCGGGCGCAGCTCCTCGACCACCCGGCGCTTGAGATCGATCCCCTGGTCGAGTGCAGCGCGGATGCGTTCGAGCCGGGCGCGGTACTCCGCGAGGTCGTGCGGCTGGGTCTGCAGCAACCAGGTCACGTCCATGCGCGCGACCAGCAGCACCCCGCCGAGCTCGTCGTGCAGGCCGCGCGACAGATGGGCGCGTTCCTCCTCCTGCACGTGCTGCAGGTGGCGGTACAGCTCGGTGAGCTCCGCCGCCTGCGCCGCAGCCTGCGCCTTCAGCTCATCGTGCTGGCGCGCGAGTTCCGCGGCGGCCTGCTGACGTTGCCGCATGCTGCGTGTCATCGTGACGAGCGCAAAGGCCGTGAGCGCGAGCCCGACCAGGAGAGTCGCGAGATTCAGCCGTGCGACTACCTGCAGCTCGCGGTCCCAGTTGGCGAGCGAGCGCTCGACCAGCGACTCCTCGTAATCGCGCGTGATGCCTGCCAGCTCGCGGAACTGAACCACGCGCTCTACCCTCGACGGCGAGACCGACCGTGCGAGCGCCGCCGCCGGCCCCAGCGATCGATAGAGGCCCACCGACGCCTGCATGTCCGCCACTTCCTCGCGGGCGATCGAGCGCAGCCTTCGGACGGCGTCGGCTACGCGCTCGTCATGTCCTGCGTATACGGCGGCCAGCTCACCCGCCAGCGAGTCGATGCGGGCGTCAGCATCTGCGAGTGTGGTGAGATGACGCGGATCACCCGTGAGGAGAAACTCGCGATGGCCCGTTTCGGCGTCCGTCAGTACCTGCTGAAGGTCGACGACGCGGATCCATTGCTGATGGGCCCGCTGCACGTCCGCCTTGGCCGCCGACAGGCGGGCGCGGCCGAATTCGGCGACCGTGTACAGCGCGGTCAGGAACCCGACCGCCAGCACGACGATGATCGCGAGCTGCCACCGCTTGAACCTCGACATCGGCGTGCTACCTCCGCGGGATATCTACGCCGATCTACCATGGCGCAGCTCAAGCGTCGCTCAGATCGCGGCGCGGCTCAATCGCGATCGACGGCCTGCTCCTGGTCGGACGATCCTGAGCTCAAGTACTCCTCGCGCGATTCGAGCTGGCCATGCCGCGAGTAGATCTCGACGACCGCGGCCTTGCGCGTTGCGGCGAGTACCCGCGCGAACTCGATGGCGTCCTGACGGTGCGGGAAGCCCCAGCAACGCGCGTCCACGTCGTAGTCGTATACGCCCCACATAGGGGGATAGCTGGTGCGGACCATGATGGATGCTCGCATCGACCGTGTCTCCTGTTATCGCTGGTAGTCGCGGCGCTGCACGATCCGTGCCACGAGCTCGCAGGGTTGCGACAGCCACACACGACAGGCAGAGCAGGCGCGAAGGAAAGTGGAAGAGCTACCTGCGCGACGGAAAAATGTTCCGGCGCGACAGCCGCTCGAAGCCGAAGACGTCGTCGAGGGGGTGACCGTCGCCGCGCAGGCGTGCGCGCAGCATTTCACGCGCCTGGGCGGCATGGATCATGCCGTTGCCACCGAAGCAGAGCGCAAAGAGGACGCGATCCGGACCGTCCGGCCAGCTGCCGACGAAGGGAAAACCGTCGGCCGTGGCCGCGTAGTGACCTGCCCAGGCGTGAGCCGGCTTGAGGCGTTCGCCGAACAGCCGCGCATAACGACGCATCAGGTGGCGCGCCTGCCGGCGGATCAGACCGTTCCGGACCACGGTACGCGATGTCCTGTCCCCCGACGAGCACGCGGCTGTCGGCCGTCTCGCGCACGTACCGGTACGGCCGTGCGGTTTCCCAGAACACCGCCCATGAGCGACGCGGCATGCTGCGCGTCACCGGGTCAGTGATCGCGGCGAAGATCGTGTGGAGCGTGGCGAGCCGCGCGGGCAGCAACGGCAGCGACTCATGACCCGCGCAGACGATCGCGTGGCGTGCGCGCACGCGGTGACCGTCGGCGATGTGGAGCACGACGTGGTCGGCGCGAGGCTCGACGCGTTGTACCAGCGCCTTCGAGAGCGTGCGCGTCCCGCGCTGCTCTCCGGCATCGTCGAGGAGCCGGCGCGCCAGCCTGACGGGATCGACCGTCGCGGCATCCGCCGAGTACAGCGCGCAGCGCCGGCGCGCGCCGTAGCGCAGCATCAGGTCATCACGTCGCAGGAGGCCGGCCGCGCGCGTCGTGGTCTGAGTCGGACCGGGGGTCGGCCGGCGTCGATGGGCGGGTTGGGTACGCAGCAATGCCCGCCGCCGACCGACTCCCGGAATCCTGGTGGAGCTCGCGCATCGCCGATCTCATCGCAGATGCGCGAGCAATCTTCGTGCCAACGGCGTAATGCGCGGCCGATCGCGGCAGCGCCCCCTGCCAACGGCGGAACCACCCCGCGAATGCACGCTCGTTTCCACACAGCCGTGAAACTTCTGCAACCTGGGTAGGGAGGTTCTGCCCGCCAGCGGGCGTCTCGCACGTGGCGCCGGGCTGGCACACCGATTGCATCGTCAACTCCGGGCGAGGCCGCCCAATACAAGGAGTGAGCGATGGAGACACGGAAACTGATCTTTGCAGCCCTGGCCGGCAGCCTGCTGGCCGTCGGTTGCAATCGCGCGGAGTCGCCCAAGGAGGTTCAAGAGGACGTCGCCGACGCTCAGCAGGACGCCACCCAGGAGACCGCGGAGGCCCGGGAAGACGTGGCGGCTTCCTATGACCAGGGTGCGGGAGCGGTCGCGGAGAACCAGTACGACCTCGCGATCACCGAAGCCGAGGGCAAGCACAAGGTAGCGATGGAGGCCTGCGAAGCCATGTCCGGTGCCGAGCAGGAAGAGTGCAAGGCGCGCGCAGACGAGGAACTCGCGGCGGCAAAGCAGCAGGCCGAGGCACTGCGTACGCCCCCGGCCACGACGACGCCATAGGAGCCCCAGGAGGACCTCATGAATTTCATCGTCTGGCTTTTCGTCGGAGGGATCATCGGTTGGCTCGCGAGCCTGGTGATGCGGACCGACGCGAGGCAGGGAGTGGTGCTGAACGTCGTGGTCGGGATCGTCGGTGCGCTGCTCGGCGGCTGGTTGCTTTCGCCGCTGCTCGGCGCAGGAACGATCAATCAGAACGACTTCAGCCTGCTTGGACTGCTGGTGTCATTCGGTGGGGCGATCATCCTGCTGCTGGTCGTCAACCTGCTCAGAATCGGGAGGGCGCGCTGAGCACGCGTGCCGCCGCAGCGGGCGGGGACAAGCGCCCGCTGCGGCAGTTCTTCAACCCGCCTTGACGCTACTGCGTCTGGCGTAACTCCCGGATTGCCTGCGTGATCGCCGTGAGTTGTGAGGCGACGTCCGCCGTCTCCGGGCCGTCCTCGCCGGCCATCTGTCTCTGAACGAGACCCAGTTTCCAGTTTCGCAGCACGGCGATCTTGTCGTCGTACGACAGTTCCGAGTCGCGCAGGACGTACTGCGGGTGCCTGAACTGCGACTCGGGGGAGCAGAACGCTCGCTTGCGATGATTGATGGCGGTCATGGGTCTACGCTCGTTTCGAGTGAATGACCTCGCTATTTCGAGCCCTTACGGGCGCGCGGCCTATCGGCGTGGTGCATCCTTGGCGGTCGGACACCGCTGACTGTTTTCCGGTGTAGGCAGGTTCTGACGTCTACCCCCGCAATGCGCCGACTGCCTCGCGGTCGCGGAAACCTCAGGATCGAGTTCCGGAGCCAAGCTCCGGCATATCGGCGGTTCGGCCCCCAACCCCCAGAACCGCCTCGCTGGGCCCCCGCCGATTAACATCGGCGGGGGCTTTTTTTTTACCCATAGCGATTTTTCACCGAGCCGTTCTCCACGGCGATGGTCGCCCGCCGGAGTGCTTTCGTCCGCTCGAGCAACCTCGCGTGGCCGGTGTAGGAAATTGCCGGGGGGTCCCGCGGGGTCGAGTCCGACAAAGCGAGTGGATTCGTTCTGCTACAAGACGGACGCACTCCCCAAGGCGCCAAAGCAACAGCCAACTCCGCACCGACGGAGAGAACTCGATGGAAACCGAAGACCGCGTCCGCCGCCGCTACGTGCGTGCCAACGAGGCACTGCAGGTCGAACCGGAGCTCGATCTCAAGAAGCTGCTCCGTGCGCTCCAGGCGGTAAGGGACGGCGACTTCACGGTACGGCTGCCGAGCGACAGGGTCGGGCTCGCGGGCAAGGTGGCGGACACGTTCAACGAGATCGTCGCTTCCAATCAGCGCATGGCGCGCGAAATGGAGCGCGCCGGCCGCATGGTCGGCAAGGAGGGGCGGACCCGCCACCGGGTCGCGATGGACAGGCGCGTCGGTGCCTGGGGCGAGATGGAGTCGTCGATCAACACGCTGATGGACGACCTGCTGTGGCCGACGACCGAGGTGACACGAGCGATCACTGCCGTGGCGAAGGGCGATCTGTCGCAGATCGTTCGTCTCGAGGTACAGGGCCGCCCGTTGCGCGGCGACTTCCTGCGCTCTGCCACGATCGTCAACGCGATGATCGGCCAGATGAGCGCCTTCACCTCCGAGGTCACCCGCGTCGCGCGCGAGGTGGGTACGGAGGGCAAGCTCGGCGGTCAGGCGTCCGTACCCGGCGCCGCCGGTACCTGGAAGGACCTCACCGACAACGTCAACTCGATGGCGAGCAACCTCACGGGCCAGGTGCGCAACATCTCCGAGGTCGCGACCGCGATCGCCAGTGGCGATCTGTCGCGCAAGATCACGGTGGACGTGCGCGGGGAGATCCTGCAGCTGAAGGAAGCCATCAACACGATGGTCGATCAGCTGCGTTCCTTCGCCTCGGAGGTGACCCGTGTCGCGCGCGAGGTGGGTTCGGAAGGGAAGCTCGGCGGCCAGGCGATCGTGCCGGGCGTCGCCGGCACCTGGAAGGACCTCACCGACTCGGTCAACGCGATGGCGACCAACCTCACGGGGCAGGTGCGCAACATCGCGGAGGTGACCACCGCGGTCGCACGCGGCGACCTGTCGCGGAAGATCACGGTGGACGTGCGGGGCGAGATTTTGCAGCTCAAGGAGACCATCAACACGATGGTCGACCAGCTGAACGGTTTCGCCGCCGAGGTGACGCGCGTCGCGCGCGAGGTGGGCACCGAGGGCAAGCTCGGTGGCCAGGCCGAGGTCAAGGACGTAAGCGGCGTCTGGAAGGACCTCACCGACAACGTCAACTCGATGGCGAGCAACCTCACCGGCCAGGTGCGCAACATCTCCGAGGTAACTATCGCCGTCGCGAACGGCGACCTGTCGCGGAAGATCACGGTCGACGTGCGGGGCGAGATCCTGCAGCTCAAGGAAGCCATCAACACGATGGTCGACCAGCTGCGTTCCTTCGCCTCGGAGGTGACCCGCGTCGCGCGCGAGGTGGGCTCGGAAGGGAAGCTCGGCGGCCAGGCGATGGTCCCCGGTGTCGCCGGCACCTGGAAGGATCTCACCGACTCGGTCAACGCGATGGCGACCAACCTCACCGGCCAGGTGCGCAACATCGCGGAGGTGACCACCGCGGTGGCACGCGGCGACCTGTCGCGCAAGATCACGGTGGACGTGCGGGGCGAGATCCTGCAGCTCAAGGAGACCATCAACACGATGGTCGACCAGCTGAACGCGTTCGCCGCCGAGGTGACGCGCGTCGCGCGCGAAGTGGGCACCGAGGGCAAGCTCGGTGGCCAGGCCGAGGTCAAGGACGTGAGTGGCATCTGGAAGGACCTCACCGACAACGTCAACTCGATGGCGAGCAACCTCACGGGCCAGGTGCGCAATATCGCGGCTGTCGCGACCGCGATCGCGAACGGCGACCTGTCGCGCAAGATCACGGTCGACGTGCGCGGCGAGATCCTGCAGCTCAAGGAGACCATCAACACGATGGTCGACCAGCTGCGTTCCTTCGCCTCGGAGGTGACTCGCGTTGCGCGCGAGGTGGGCACGGAAGGCAAGTTGGGCGGCCAGGCGAACGTCCCGGGCGCCGGCGGGACCTGGAAGGACCTGACCGATAACGTCAACTCCATGGCCGGCAACCTCACGGGCCAGGTGCGCAACATCGCGGAGGTGACCACCGCGGTGGCACGCGGCGACCTGTCGCGCAAGATCACGGTCGACGTCAAGGGCGAGATCCTGCAGCTGAAGGAGGCCATCAACACGATGGTCGACCAGCTGAACGCGTTCGCCGCCGAAGTGACGCGCGTCGCGCGCGAGGTCGGCACCGACGGCAAGCTGGGCGGCCAAGCGGACGTGAAGGGTGTGAGCGGCGTCTGGAAGGACCTCACCGACAACGTCAACTCGATGGCGGGCAACCTCACCGGCCAGGTGCGCAACATCGCCGAGGTCGCGACCGCGATCGCGAATGGCGACCTGTCGCGCAAGATCACGGTGGACGTACGGGGCGAGATACGCCAGCTCAAGGAGACCATCAACACGATGGTCGATCAGCTGAACGCGTTCGCCGCCGAGGTGACGCGCGTCGCGCGCGAGGTGGGCACCGACGGCAAGCTGGGCGGCCAGGCGGACGTCAAGGACGTGAGCGGCGTGTGGAAGGACCTCACCGACAACGTCAACTCGATGGCGAGCAACCTCACGGGCCAGGTGCGCAATATCGCCGAGGTCGCGACCGCGATCGCACGCGGCGACCTGTCGCGCAAGATCACGGTGGATGTGCGCGGCGAGATCCTGCAGCTCAAGGAGACCATCAACACGATGGTCGATCAGCTGAACAGCTTCGCCGCCGAGGTGACGCGCGTCGCGCGCGAGGTGGGCACGGAAGGCAAGCTCGGTGGCCAGGCGATCGTCCCCGGCGTCGCGGGGACCTGGAAGGACCTCACCGACAACGTCAACTCGATGGCGAGCAACCTCACCGGCCAGGTGCGCAACATCGCCGAGGTGTCGACCGCGATCGCACGCGGCGACCTGTCACGCAAGATCACTGTCGATGTGAAGGGAGAGATCCTGCAGCTCAAGGAAACCATCAACACGATGGTCGACCAGCTGAACGGCTTCGCGGCCGAGGTCACCCGCGTCGCACGCGAGGTCGGCACCGACGGCAAGCTGGGCGGCCAGGCGGCGGTGCCTGGTGTCGCCGGAACCTGGAAGGACCTCACCGACAACGTCAACACGATGGCGAACAACCTGACCAACCAGGTGCGCGGCATTGTCAAGGTCGTGACTGCGGTGGCGGGCGGCGAGCTGCGTCAGAGACTGACCGTGGAATCCAAGGGCGAGGTTGCGGCGCTCGCCGACACCATCAACAGCATGACGACGACGCTCGCGACATTCGCGGATCAGGTGACGAGCGTGGCCCGCGAGGTCGGCGTCGAAGGAAGACTCGGGGGGCAGGCGAACGTTCCGGGCGCCGCGGGCACCTGGCGCGACCTGACCGCCAACGTGAACCTGCTGGCCGCGAACCTGACGACCCAGGTCCGCGCCATCGCTGAGGTGGCAACAGCCGTCACGCAGGGCGACCTCACGCGGTCGATCCAGGTCGAGGCGCGCGGCGAAGTTGCCGATCTCAAGGACAACATCAACGCGATGATCGGCAACCTGCGCGTGACGACCGAGCGGAACACTGAGCAGGACTGGCTGAAAACCAACCTGGCCAAGTTCAGCCGGATGATGCAGGGACAGCGGGATCTCCTCACGGTCGGCCGGATGCTCCTGGAAGAACTCGCGCCACTCGTCAATGCGCAGCAGGGCGTCATCTACGTGGTCGAGCCCGAGAGCGAGGGAGGCGGCCTGATACAGCTGGTCGCCTATGCGGATGCCGGCAGCGCAGCCACGCCGCGGCGGTACGCAATGCACGAGGGCCTGATCGGCCAGTGCGCCGCCGATGGCAAGCGTGTATTGCTGCAGGACATCCCCAATGACATCGTCCATGTACGCAGCGGGCTCCTGTCGGCGAGTGCGCGCAACATCATCGCGATACCGGTGCTGTACGAGGGTCAGGTCAAGGCCGTCGTCGAGCTCGCGTCGCTGCATGAGTTCACCGACTCGCATCTTGCCTTTCTCGAGCAGCTGCCTGGCAGCATCGGCGTTGTGCTCAACACGATCGAAGCCAACATGCGCACCGAGACCCTGCTCGTGCAGTCACAGGAGCTCGCCGGCGAGCTGCAGGCACAGCAGCGGGAACTGCAGCAGACCAACGAGGAGCTCGCGAGCAAGGCCCGTCTGCTCGCCGAGCAGAATGCCGAGGTGGAGCGCAAGAACGAGGAGATCGAGCTTGCGCGCCGCGCCCTCGAGGAGAAGGCGACGGAGCTCGCGCTCACCTCGCGGTACAAGTCGGAGTTCCTCGCCAACATGTCGCACGAGCTGCGCACGCCGCTCAACAGTATCCTGATTCTCGGCCAACAGCTCGCGGAGAACCCGGAAGCCAACCTCACGCCGCGCCAGGTCGAGTTCGCCAGCACGATTCACGCGGCCGGGACCGACCTGCTGAACCTGATCAGCGACATCCTCGACCTGTCGAAGATCGAGTCGGGCACCGTGACCGTCGAGACCGAGGAGCTGCTGTTCACGCACCTGCGCGAGACGATCGAGCGCGCGTTCCGCCACGAGGCCGAGGCGCGCAAGCTGTCGTTCGGGACCAGTCTCGATCCGGCACTGGGCCCCTGCGTCACCACCGATTCCAAGCGGTTGCTGCAGGTCCTCAAGAACCTGCTTTCGAACGCCTTCAAGTTCACGGCCCAGGGCGGTGTCGAGCTGCAGATCGGCATCGCGAGGGAGGGCTGGAATCCGGAGCATCCGTCGCTCAGCCAGGCGCATACCGTGCTCGCGTTCGCGGTCACCGACACCGGCATCGGGATCGCGCCTGAGAAGCAGCGCATCATCTTCGAGGCGTTCCAGCAGGCGGACGCCGGAACCTCGCGCAAGTACGGCGGCACCGGGCTCGGTCTCGCGATCAGCCGCGAGCTCGCGCACCTGCTGGGCGGCGAGCTGCGGCTGAACAGCGTGCCGGGGCACGGCAGCACGTTCACGCTGTATCTGCCGCTCGAGTTCATCGGCTCGGCGTATCGCAACGCACCGGCGATCGCTGCCGGGGCTACGAAGTCCGCGCAGCCGCGCCAGGTCATCACGCTGCCGCCCATGCGGTCGGAGGATGTCGCCGACGACCGCGACGGGCTCGAGCCGGGAGACAAGGTGTTGTTGATCGTCGAGGACGATCCACACTACGGCAAGGTGCTGCTGACGCTCGCGCGGGACTGCGGTTTCAAGGCCGTGGTCGCCAGGAGCGGCGCGGAGGGCATTCGCCTTGCGCGCAAGTACCGGCCGACGGCGATCTCGCTCGACGTGTTCCTGCCCGACATGCTCGGCTGGACAGTGCTCAACCAGCTGAAGCAGGACACCGAGACACGGCACATCCCCGTCCAGATCCTCACCGTCGAGGAGGAGCGGCAGTACAGCCTGGAGCGCGGCGCATTCGCGTTCATGAACAAGCCGGTCACTACCGACGGGCTTGCCGTGGCGCTGCAGCGCATCAAGCAGTTTGCGACGCCGCGGGTGCGGGAGCTGCTCGTCGTGGAGGACGATCCCGCCGAGCAGATGAGCATCGCGGCGCTGGTCGGCGCCGACGATATCAACATCTCGACCGCGGACAGCGGGGCGCGTGCGCTCGAGCTCATGCGCGAGAAGAAATTCGATTGCGTGATCCTGGATCTCAAGCTGCCGGACATCTCGGGTTTCGAGCTGCTTTCGGAGATCCAGCAGAACGAACAACTGCGCGAGTTGCCGATCGTCGTCTTCACGGGACGCGACATCTCTCCCGAGG
>Ga0075428_100002923_pt1 | contig 18613 bp, 16 predicted proteins | sample RhiMetdeltSRZDD2_FD_75291 | JGI IMG/M metagenome (GOLD analysis project Ga0075428, IMG submission 75291) | Populus rhizosphere microbial communities from Tennessee, USA - Rhizosphere MetaG P. deltoides SRZDD2 | ecosystem: Host-associated > Plants > Roots > Rhizosphere > Soil | place: USA... | reverse complement strand
ATCAAAAGCAAGGGGTTCACCGACGTTTACGTCACGGAGATCACGATCCTGCCGGGCGGACACGGCGGCTGGCACTCGCACCCCGGCCCATCGATCATCACGGTCAAATCAGGCGAGGCGACCTTTTACGACGACTGCGATGATCCCATCGTTCCGCACGTCTACCCTGCGGGCACCGGTTTCGTGGAGGACGCCGGGTGCGTGCACCTCCTCAGCAACGAAGGCGACGTCGACCTGAAGGTGGTCGTTTTCCAGATTGTTCCGCTGGGCGAGCCGCGGCGGATCGACGAACCGGCGCCGTTCTAGGCACACTCGGTTCCAAACTCGAACACGTCCCGATTAGCGACCGAGAAGCAGCCGCCGGCGGGGTCCTTACAACCAGGCAAGCCCCCACCGGCCCGCGACCCGCCCGAAGGCGGGTACCCCGGCCCCGGCGATTGGTCTGGCGCGCCGGTCAAGGTGTCCTTTCCATCCGACCGCAGACCGAAAAGGAGGTTTTGTCATGGAACCGCGCAATGTGACGTACGAGCGCAAGCACTGGTGGCGCGTGGTCACGCTGTCCGCCCTCGCCCTGACGGTGGCCGTGTGGGCCATGTCGGTCAACCCGACGGCGGCCGACCCGCCGACCGCCGACCGCTGGCATGTCGCGGTCACCACGGCGCCGCAGATCCCGCAGGACGTCTGGTTCGCCGGCACGGGGAACAATGCCGACGGCTGGACCAGCGGAGGCTCTATCTGCCTGAACCAGTTGGCGCAGGGATTCCCGAACGGTGAGCAAGTCACGATGCTGCTCGACATCGTCGAGGGCGGTATCCTCGGCGAGGACGGCGCTCCGGTGGCGCCGGGCACCTACACGTTCCCCGGAATCACCGAGCCCGAATTCGATTACGACGTGATGAATGGGACGTCGTTCTACGTCGTCCTGGACGCATTCATCGTGCAGTCGAATCTCGATGCCTTTCCGCAGGGCGAGACGTTCACGTTCATGTTCATGTGGGATTACGCCCCGGGCCGTACGGACCGGCACGTCGTCCTCTGGCTCAACTTCGATGGCGTCTTCGTACCCTTCTTGAACGAAGGGACCATGATGGCCATGACCCGATCTGACCCATGACAAAGGATCGACTCACGGCTTAACGCAGCAGTCGTTGCTTGACAATTCCAAGCGGCCGGCAGGGTCCTTACGACCCGACCCGCTTTGCGGGTACCCCGAGCTCCCCGCCGGTCCGGCACCGCGCCGGCGCTCGGTCTGCGCGCCGGCAGCGATGCCGTTTTCAATGCAATGCAGACCGAAGGAGAGAAGCAATGCTTATGTTCAAGACAGAAGGAGCGGTCGCCAAGAGGGCGAGCCGCAGGATCCCATGGAAGCTGATGCTGGCTGGAGCCTTCGTCGCTTGTGCTTTTGCTTGGCTCCTTTTCACAGTCTCGGCATCGCGGGCCGACGTGGAGAACTCGCAGTCGTCAAACGGCGGCACCGTGACCAAGGTCCGAATCAACGGACATTTCGCGCAGGTGAATCTCAGCGACGGCGGCTACGCCGGGTTCCTGACGGTGGCGAGGGACCAGATCACGGGCACGACGGCGCTCGACTTCTCCTTCGTCGCCCGTGATCCGGACAACCCGCATATCGCCTTCCTGTGGCAAGGCGCGGGCGAGATTCCGAACAGCGCGTTCACCACCGCCGCGAACGGCACGTCGGCACAACTGGCGGTGACCACGCCGTTCCCGGTCACTCTTGTCGTGATCGACCAGGAGACCGGCAGCGTCACCATTATCCCCTGGACGCCAATGACGTTCGATCTGACCTGGGAGCAAAACAGCTTCATAACCACATTCGAGCGGGTGGAGGCAATCAACACGTTTGGGCCGTTGAGGACGTACTTCACCGGCACCTTTAGCAGCGTATCCGCGTCGGTGAACGGGACGTGGGACGGGCACACCGCAACAGGTAGCTATGGGACTCTGCAGGATACCCACAACAACTCGGTCCAACGCGTAATCACTATCGATCCGAACCCATAACGTCGCACAGGAAAAAAAGCGGCCGGTGAGGCCCTGCGGCCAAGCAAAGCCCTCACCGACCCGGCACCGCCCCGGCGCTCGGTCTGCGCGCTGGCAGCGATGTCCCTTCATTGTAACGCAGACCACGTTCCAGTTTGAAAGGGTTTGTGTATGAGTACCTTTTTGAACAGTATTTGGCGGGGCTTGCTGGTCGCGGTGCTGCCGCTGGCCATGGCCGGCGCGGCTGTGGTTCTGATGTTGATTGTCGTTCGTCCGGCGTCGGCCATCACTTATGGTGAGCCAGATGGCAATGAGCATCCCTACGTCGGGCTCGCCGCCTTCTTCGATGCAGATGGCAATTTCATTCACCGCTGTAGTGGGACGCTGATCGCGCCTCGTGTCTTCTTGACGGCCGGTCACTGTACCTATTCCGGTTTCGGGGTCGTGGCGGCGCGGGTTTGGTTCGACTCCGAGGTCACTCCCGAGACGGTGCCGGGTTACCCCTTTTCCGGAGGCGTGACGGGAACGCCCTATGCACACCCCGATTTCCTTAAGGACTTTCCGAACCTCAGTGATGTCGGAGTCGTCTATCTCGACGAGCCGGTCGAGATGGAAACGTACGGCGCGCTGCCGGATCTCGGAGTGCTCGACGAGCTGGCAACCCGGCGCGGCCCGGACTATCCGTACTTCACGGTCGTCGGCTACGGTCGGCAGAGCATCAAGCCTGAGCTACAAGTGGACCGAGTCCGTTACCAGGGGACGGTGTCTCTCATCAACCTCGGCAATGCCTGGACCGACGGGTTCAATATCCAGTTTACGTGCAACCCGGGGGAGGGGCATGGGTCAGGAGGCGTCTGCTTCGGCGACTCGGGCGGACCGGTATTCCTGGGCGACACCAACATCGTGGTCGCGGTCAATTCGTTCGTAGCTAATTTCAATTGCAAGGGCGTGGGCTTCGCTTACAGGGTTGATATAGCGAACTCGCAGGACTTCATCGACCTCTTCTTGGAGCCGTAATTCCCAGGCAGTCTCCGTTCCAGGTCGTCCGTTATCCGGTCCGTGTACCGGCAGTACGGATCATCTGCGAGTAACGAAAAGCGGCCGGTGTGGCCCTGACCGTCAATCAAGGAAAATTCCTCACCGGCCCGGCACCGCCCCGGCGCTCGGTCTGCGCGCTGGTCCGATGTGCTGCTCATTGTAACGCAGACCACGTTCCAAATCGAAAGGGTTTGTGTATGAGTAGCTTCTTGAAGATCGTTTGGCGGGGCTTGCTGGTCGCGGTGCTTCCGCTGGCCATGGCCGGCGCGGCGGGCGCCGACGAAGTGACCGATTGGCACGAGCACATGCTCGTGGCCCTGCTCAAGGGAGGAGGCAATTCCCAGATCAGGAGCCGCAATGCGGCGATGGTTTCGGCGGCCGTGTTCGATGCGGTCAACGGCATTGAACGCCGGTACGAATCGATTCTCGTTCCGGCCGTCGCTCCTCGTGGCGCTTCGAAGCGGGCCGCGGCCGTGCAGGCCGCCTATGTGGTCCTGCTCAACCGGTTCCCCGCGCAAGCCGACGAACTGGGCGCCAAGCGGACCGCCTCGCTGATTGCCATCGGCGATGAGGGAGAATCCATGCGCCGCGGCATCGAGTGGGGACAGACAGTCGCTGAGGCCATTCTGCTGTGGCGGAGCACCGACGGCTTCACGCCGGCTCCCCCTCCTTACCTGGGCAGCAACGAGGTGGGCAAGTGGCGTCCGACACCGCCCGCCTTGCTGCCCGGCGCGGTGCCGCAGTTTGCCACCATGACGCCCTGGGGGATCGAGTCGCCAGACCAGTTTCTTCCCCCCGGTCCCCCCGCGCTCGACAGCGCAGCGTATGCCGCCGATTACAACGAAGTCAAAGCCATGGGGAGCGCAACGAGCCCGCTGCGAAACGCGGATCAGACCGACGCCTGTCTGTTTTGGGAGTCAGCAAGCCCGACCGCCCTGTGGGACCGCGTCGCTCTCGACCTGAGCGCGGCCGAAGGTTTCGAATTATCGGAAAATGCCCGCCTGATGGCGACGCTGAACCTGGCGATCGCGGACGGGATCATTGCCTGCTGGAACTCGAAATACATCTACGAGTTCTGGCGGCCGGTGACGGCGATTCCTCTGGCGGATACGGACGGAAACGACGACACCACCCCAGATCCAGCCTGGACGCCGCTCCTGGCGACCCCGGCTCATCCAGAATATGTGTCGGGCCATTCCAGCGCATCCAGCGCGGCAACCACCGTGCTGGCGGATTACTTTGGCGATGACACGCTGTTCGTGGTCCAGACTCCGGCGAAGGCGGGCTGGGTGCGGCTCTTCCCGAGTTTTTCCGCATCGATCGCTGAGGTCGCCAACGCCCGGGTCTTTGCCGGCATTCACTTCCGGACTGCCTGCGAAGACGGCAAGACCCTCGGTAGCGAAGTTGCCAATTACATCCTGGAAAACCGGATGGGACGCATCCACGGAGAAGGGGAATAGACGTGCCGTGACCGTGTAACTGTCAATCGTCAGCGGCCGGTGAGCACCTTTCGACTCACCGGCCAGCCTCATCTCACTGGTCTTGAATCGGTCTCCCGGGGGGCGGCTCGGGGGGCTGCTGGAAGGTCCACTGGGGAGTCGGGTACTTGAAGGCGGCCAGATACGGCGTCTCGACGATCTGGCCGCCGCGCTTTTGGCTGATGTGCATCGCGTCGAGGATTCCGCTGGTGACGACCGTCCGCTCGATGGGCCAGGCCGGCTTACCGGTGTGCATCATCTGATCGACACCCTTCACGAGATACGTGAAGTGCATGAACGGACGGGCTTCCTGCGTCCAGAAAGTCGTGGACTGGCTGCTGCCGTCGTCTTTTCGCCACGCGACGGCCCACTCCGCGAAAATTCCGCTGTTCTCGGTAATCACGCTGGCTTTGAAGCCGTCGACATATTCGACGTGCATCAGGTTCACATTCTTGGCGATTTCTTCGAGCGTTTTGCCAGCGGCGAGCGGCCGCTCTTTGAAGCGGCTGACCGCTTCGTCGAGCAGCTTGCGGTCGAAGAGGCCGGCGCGTCCTGCTTCCCACACGGCATCGCCGTCCAGGCAGCGGACTTGCTTGATGCCGGTTTCGCCGCCGCGCCGTCGCTCGGCCAGGCACTGCACCATTTCCAGGGCGTGAAAGCCGTAGGCGTCGAGCGTGTGGTAGCTGGTGGCGACGATTTCTTTCAGCGGCTCGCCGCGATTGACGTCCGCCGCCGGATAGCGCCACAGCGTCGGCAGCGACGAGCCGCCCATCATCGGCACCTTCAGCCGCTGCGCCTCCTTGTAAATCCACTCGATGTCCTTCCAGTTGTCACAGACATGCTTGTCGGAGAAGACCGGCACGACGCGCCCGGACTTCTCCAAGACCTGGAAGACTTCGCCCAGGAACCGCCGCTTGGGATACATCGTTCCACCCGTTTCGTTTTTCTCATACTTGCCGTGCTCGCCGACGACAATTACCCCGTCCACGGCCAGCTTATCCCCGCCGAGTGTCAGCGCCCCGGCAATCGTGTCGTAGATCTTGAAGCCGTATTCCGCGGCGAATTTGGCGCTCTTGTCGCTCTCTGGCTTTTGATCGACGTAGAGCGAAACGAGCTTCAGCTTGGGGAATTCCCCTTTACCATCGAGCGTGTACCCCTGGATCAGCCGGCCGGCAATCACGTCCGCGTGCGAATTGTGATGCCACACCGTAGTCACGACGGCGACGTTAAGGACGCGGTCGGCCGGTTCGGCGGCAACTGTCGTCGCGGAAGCGATTGCAGCCGCGAGGAAGGTGAAAGTGCAATGGAGCAGGAAACGGCGAAGCATGGCAGGTCTCCGGCGGCGGGATTGCGTTGAGGTGGGCCCGTGCATTGAAACCTCGCAGCGGCGGCAAATCAAGCGCGGCAAGGGTTGCGTTGCTTAAGGCAAGTTAGGAAACTTGCTCCCCATGCAAATCATCCCCGTCATCGATCTCCTCGGCGGCCAGGTCGTCCGTGGCATTGGCGGCCGGCGGAGCGAGTACCGGCCGATCGAGAGCCAACTGGTCGCCGGCAGTGACCCGGGCGCGATTGCCGCCGCGTTCGTAAAGCACTTCGGCGCCACGACGTGCTATGTGGCGGACCTGGATGCAATCGAGCGAGGAGAGTTCGATGTGGCGGCCTGGAAGGCGATTGCCGATGCGGGGCTGAGGCTGTGGCTCGATGCGGGAATCGGCAGCATCGAGCGGCGAGCGTGCGTCAGCGACTGGTGCCGCGAATACCTGATCGACGCGGAGTTTGTGATCGGCTCGGAGACGCTTGAGTCCGAACAGGAGTTGGCCCGGTTGGTGGATCAAGGCCAGGCACAGCGGCTGATATTCAGCCTGGATTTGAAAGCAGGCCGCGTGCTGTCGCGCATTGTCGGCTGGCCGACACTGTCGCCGATGCAGATTGCCGCCCGCGCCGTTGACGCGGGCGTTTCTCGACTGATCGTCCTCGACCTGGCCGACGTCGGCACCGGCGGCGGCACCCGGACGCTCGACTTGTGCCGCCAGCTGCGCCAGAAGTATTCACGGCTCGAATTGATCGCTGGCGGAGGGGTGCGGCGCCTCGACGATTTGAAGCGAATGGCGGATACCGGCTGCACAGCGGCACTCGTGGCGTCGGCCTTGCACGATGGGCGAATCACGCGGGCGGATTGGCATGCCGCATCGGGCGGGTGAGCCGAGCGAATGGGGTCGGGAGTCGATTTCGGTCAGGCAGCTCAGTCGATAGAAGATTATTCGGCCGAAATCGACTCCCGACCCCGACGATGCGCCGGCCGCTAAAACTCCTGAAAGTGCATATACACGCATCCCAGTCCGAGCATCACCAGCATGAACGCCAGGCTGCTTGCTACCGGACGCCAGGGATTGAGCTGCTCCTGAGTGTCGGTCAAGTCCCGATTGCCGCGGCTGCGGGTGGTCTGGTCGGTGAGCAGGTACTGGACCGTTTTATAAAACTCACCAGGCTTGGGGCAGAGGTAGTAGATGGGGAAGATCCCGAAGCGATAGACGCGATCGAGCAAATCCATCGGCGGAGACCAGGCGCGAAGCTGTTTGCCGCTGGCCAGGTCGTACTCCAAGACTCGTGTCGTCCGATCGGCGACGAGCAGCTTGCCCTCCTTGTCGAAAGTGATGGCCGAGATGTCTCCCTGCCCGCGGACCGGCGCCCACTGCCAACGCTGCTGGCCGCGTTTCAGCAGCCACAAGTTGCTCTGCTGGGTAAGCAGAGCGACGTATTCGCCGCCGGGCGCTGCGATGAGCGCTCGCGGAGCGGTTTTGGCTTCCGGCTGAGCCGAGAAGCGTGTCTCGAGCGTAGCAGCGTCCAGACATAGGATGGTGCCGTCGCGGAGCCCGACCGCGACGGTGCCCCCGCCCAGGGCTACCAGCGCTGAATCCCGCTCCGATACCGCGAGCTTGCGCTGCACAGCACTGACGAATCGTTTGTCCGCCGCGGGCTGCAAAACCTCGACGTTGCCGCGGCTATAAACCACCACGCTGCCGCTTTTGCCGTCGATTGCCGCGGCACACGAACCGCTCCAGTTGGGGGCTTCGGGTCCGGCTTCCTTGAACGGACCGTAGCCCGCCAGTGGAATGGCAAATCCCATCACGCGTAGCGGCACGCCCGAAGGTGTGACATCGCCGGAGACCCGCGAAATGCCGCCGGGGGAGACAATCAGCACGTGCCCATCGGGTTCGTTGAGCATGGCGAACGCGCCTGCGGGCGACGGCACGCCGTCCTCCTGCTTCCATTTCTTCTCGCGCTGTCCGCTCATTACCATGATCTGGTAGCTCTTGAGCGACATGCCGATCGACAGCAACTGGTCGCCGACCGGATCGTAGACGGGTCCGACGCCGGGTGGCGCCTGCACCATGGCGGCCACAAACCGTAGTTGGGCTTGTTCGTCGGTCAGGTCGACCTGTTCCCAGCGTTTCTCTTCGCTGTGCCAGTAACTGGGGAAGGACGAACCGTCCTGAACGACGAGCGCATCGCCCGCCGGGACGATCCGCGTGAAGCGGCCATTGTCAACGATGCCCGACACGACGTTTTTGGCAATGCCCACGCCCCAGCAGATTCCCCAAAACAGACTGGCCAGCGCGATGGAGACGACCGTATTGCGGTAATACGCCCCGGCGAGCGTGGCCACCGAGTTGTAAATCGCGAACACAAAGGTGTAGATCGGAATGCACCACAGCAACCGATGCTCCCAGATGCCCAGTCGGGTTCCGAAGATCGCCCACAGGCCGACGAACAGGTAGGTCGCGGCCAGCAGGACGAACGCGCAGCCGCCGGCAAACTTGGTAAGGTAGAGCATCACCCGCGATATCGGCTTGCTCAGCAGCAAGTGCAGCGATCCCGGATCGAACGTCTGGGGAATCAGCGGCGCTGTGACCAGCATCGCCACCAAGAGGCCAATGGACAGCACAAACTTGTCCATCACGTAGGGAAGCCCACCGAGCAACCTCTCGGCAAACTGAGTCTTGTGAACGGGCAGCGACGGCGGGATATTCATGCCGGCCCACGAGAATTGCAGCGACGTCGGCGGACTGGCGCGTACCAGTCCCGGAAAGGACGCCTCCAGCAGCAGTCGGTTGAGGCGAGCGACTTCACGCTCGCTCAGCCGGTCGATCCGTTCGACCAACTGCCGGCCTTCGGGGGGTAGCTGGTTGCGAGTCCAATACTCCTGGTGGTACAGGTCCTTCTTTTCGAGCGTCTGCTGCAGGGCGCGGAACACACGGCGGACGCCGCTTTGAAATTCCTGGATGTCGCCGATCGTCGGACGCTCTTTCATCGGCTTGAACTCGGCTACGGCCTGACGCTGCTCGGCATCCATCACGTCCCAGAAGCGCCGGGCCCCCATTTTCATGCGGCTTCCTTGGGAATCGCGCAGCGCCTGCACGAGCTTGGGCCACTCCTCCACATCCCCTTCGCGGAAATCGGAGTTGAGCTCCTCGTGATAGGTGAACGGCGCGATCGCGACGAGCAACAGGCTGATCAGCACCAGCAGAATCCACAGCACGCTGCTGTGGATCGCCTCGCGGAAAGAGTCTTTGATGATGGCCAGGTAAGGACGCATGGTTTAGTCCGGCGCTGCGGCCGCTTGCACAATCTCCAAAAACGCGTCTTCCAGCGTCGCCCGGCGGCGGGAGAGGTTGACGATGCTTAAGTTTGCGCGGCGGACTTGATCGACCAGCCGATCCACGTCCTCTTGCGACTGCACGTAAAGTACGAGGAGGTGTCGCGCAGGTTCGACCGAGTGGAACTGCACGACGCGAAAGAAGTTCAGCGCTGCTCGGGCCAGGTTGGCATCGCCGGTCAATTCCAAATGCAGCTCGAGCTGATCGCCGTTGACCCCCACTCGCCCGGCCAGCGCAGGATCGGTCGTCAACTCGGCCACGCTGCCGACACGCCGCAGCTCCCCTTTGTCGAGGATCGCCACCCGGTCGCAGACGAGCTGCACTTCTTGAAGGATGTGGCTGTTGAGGAAGATCGTTTTTCCCTGCCGCTTGAGCTCGACGAGATAGCCGCGGACCTGGCTGCGGGCCAGAGGGTCCAATCCGTCGGTCGGCTCATCCATGACCAGGAGCTGCGGATCGTGCAGCATCGCCTGCGCCAGGCCCAGCCGCTGGAGCATTCCTTTGGAATATGTCCGCACGCTGTCTTTCGCCCGCGGGGCAATCCCGACCATCTCCAGGAGCGGCATACGCTTGGCGCGGATCTCGCGCATCGGCACGCCGCTGAGCTGGCCGTAGTATTCCAGCGCCGTCAGGCCGGTTAAATGCCGCGGCACGCGCAGATTTTCCGGCAGGTAGCCGACGAGCTTGCGTCCGCGGCGATCGCCGGCGGGAAAATCGAGCAGCGTCGCCCTGCCGCCCGACTTGCGGATGATCCCCAGCAGGATCTTGATGAAAGTCGTCTTGCCGGCGCCGTTGGCCCCCAGCAGCCCGAAAATCTCGCCGCGGCGGACCTCGAGCGTCAGGTCCTTGAGCGCTTGCCGCCGTTTGCGGAAGATCAGCCCCTCGACATAGGTCTTGCTCAGCTTTTCGACGGCAATGGCGGCGTCAGACACAGTTGGCTTGGATCGGGTTCGCGAAAAAAGTAGCGGGCTCACTCCGTGTGCCGTTCTGGATACATCAGCCGGCGGCACACGGCATGTGCCTGCTACTTTTTGAGACGGCACACGGAGTGTGCCTGCTACGGGGGATTCGGGTTTTTACCTCTTGCCTTGGAGGTTGGTTTCGAGAATCATAGCATGATCGGGTCGCGCATACGCGTGTGCGACAGGACTAGGGCCCGCAGTAAGCCGTTCTTTCGGCATCTGGCTGAACCGGGGTGTTTCTAGTGAGAAAGGAGGTGGTCTAGTGAGTAATGTCTGTACCAGCCGAGGTGGCGCCTGCTAAGGCAGCCGGCGGGTTGCCTTACGGCAGCCACCATCTCGTAACGATCACCAAGATCTACGAGCTACCTGGGACCCGGCCTCCTCGTGAGGCCGGGTCTTTTTTTGCGCGCGTAACTGCCGCTGGCGGCCAGCGCGGCGTACACGATTTTCGTGTCGCTCCACTGCCTGGCTGCGGCAGTGGCAAGCGGGCGCCGGTGCCCAAGCGCGGCGCTAGCCGCTCACTCTGCCGCGGCCAGGCAGCGGCAAATCCCCTTGGCCAGTCTACGGAGCCCGACGACGTGGTCTCTGTAAACTCGGTCAGCCAGTCGAGCCCGCCACAGATGGCAATGCACGCATCCTGATCAGACAGTTATTTGCGCCGCTCAAACGGCGCTCAACGTCAGTTTTGTTCAGCGACGAATTGACCTCCTTGCTGCGTCTGATTGTCGCGGGCTGTCGCAGCATCTTGAGTTCCGCCAAGAATCGTGTTTTTGGAAGGTCGATATCAGCCATTCGTCATTGTGGATATGTAAGGATCGCGGGATGCGCAGCAGCAGCAAACGATTGCCTCGCAATGTGTTCCGCCGACACAACTCAACTCGTAGCGCCAGCGCAAGTCGTGATCGTTGCTGGCGGGGTGTTGACGTTCTGACGAGACGATTTAAAAAGGTGAGATGAGTTCGTAACGCTGCATCCAACCGCGGCCATGAACTCGATGGGAAGTGCAGCTGCCGGGGGGCAGCCGCTCCTCCGATTTCCTCATTGCATTCATCCAATGCGTACCGCACGGCCAGGATCGGCTGGCGGTGGATGAGTTGCCAAATGTCTTTTCGATCCTTAAGTGTCGGCTTGACGCCGGCCCAGCGGAGAGCGTGCGCCCCTGCGCTTGCGCTCGTTCGATGGTCATGTTGATCGGCACGAAACGTGAATGAGTTGCCGGGCTCGCGGGGCAGTGAACTTTGGAGTTCGTACCCTGTCAGGCGATGGCCAGTGAAGGAAACTTTCCTCCTGCTCCCCGCAGGGCTGGTCGTTTCACGAAGTGCGTCATGGCCTGACAGGTTTTTTTTGCAACGGTTGGATCTCACTTTGATGCGGAAAAAGGAGAAGGTCATGACGAGATTAGTGCTCTCACTGTTTGTGGCAGCAGCCGTGCTTCTGACAGGGACTGGCCTCCTTTGGGCGGCCGAGGATACCGTCACACACGAGGGGTCGATCGTGAAGGTGGAAAAGGATCAGATGACGATCAAGTCGGCCGACGCCCAGCAGCAAATCGGGCTGGCGGCGACGACGAAGTACACCCTCGATGGCAAGGCCGCCAAGCTCGAAGACCTGAAGCCCGGCTTCAAGGTCAAAACCACCTGCAAAAAGGAAGGGACCAAGTTCACTGCCGTTTCGGTGGACGCCAAGTCCGCCTAGCGGCAGGCGCCCCAGCGGCGCTAGTTCCAACTCGGGGAGCAGGAACGATCAGCTACTGCCGGCCGTTTAATGCGGCCGGCATTTTTTGTTTCTTGACGGGACAAAATTGAATCGGCGACTGTCGTGCGCGTTGAGCCGCTGAATGCCGCTCGTTAAGCTGCCAGACGGCGATTGCCCACGCGTTACCACAGCGCCATGACGACCCCTGAACACACGCTCGTCGGAATTCATCTGGCCCTGGCGTGCGGTCTACATCGAAGTTTTGGCTGGAAAGTAGTGGCACTGGCGGGAGTGGCTTCGAACGTTCCCGATTGGGACGGACTCCCGATGCTCTTTGACATGGGGCGTTTCGAAGCCGGCCACCGGGTGTGGGGCCACAACGTCGCGTCCATCGTTTTGGCAGCCTTGCTTCTCGGTGGGACGCAGTGGGCATTCGATTGGATCGGGACGATCGGGGATTGGGTCTCGGCCCGTTTCCACAAGACGATCCCTCCACGGCCGGCAGGGGAATCCAGATTCAGCGGCGCCATGCTGGCTGTGGCCTTCACATGCGTCGCGCTTGTCGCGCAGCTTGTGCATCTACCGTGCGACATGGTCGTATCGGGGGGTAGCGGTCTGAGCGACTGGGCGATTCAGCCCTGGTGGCCGTTCTCGAGCACGGCGTACGTGTACCCGTTGATTCCTTGGGGCGATGTCGGGCCGACCGTGATCTTGATGACCGGTATGATCGTGATCGCCAAATGGCGGGCACGCATCTCCGCAATCTCCGCGTTGACGCTGATTGTGCTCTGCGCCTACCTGCTTATGCGCAAGTGGTACGCGCACTGGTGATAACCTGACACGGCCAAGTGAACTCCGACCGAAGCGGTCAGGTCACGCCTTCCCCACCAGCTCCTTGAGTGCGGCCAGCACCTGCTCGTCGTGCCCGTCCACTTTCACCGCTTTCCAAACCTTGGCGATCTTCCCGTCGGCATCGATCAGAAAAGTGCTGCGGGCGATTCCCATCTTCTTGTTTCCGTACATGTTCTTTTCCCGCCAGGCGCCATACTTTTCGGCAACGGCGTGGTCCTCGTCGGCCAGCAGCGGGAAGTTTAGCGAAAACTTATTCTTGAATTTCTGGTGACTGGCGACATCGTCGGGGCTGACGCCAAAGACTTTCGCGCCGAGCTTTTTTAGCTCCGCGGCCCGGTCGCGAAACGCGCACGCCTCGCGCGTGCAGCCGGGCGTGTCGTCAGCCGGATAAAAGTAAAGCACGACCGGCGAGCCTTTGAGGTCGCCGAGCTTGACCTGGCTGCCGTCATCGGCGGAGAGATTGAACGCGGGGGCTTTGGAGCCTTCGAGGGGCCAGTCGGACATGGGGAGCAGCGAATGGCGAGTGGTGAATGGTTTAACGAATTGGCCTCTATGCTGTAGCATGATTGCCACGCGTCAAGCCCACATCCCCATTCGCATTTGGCCATCCACCACTCCCCATGACCATTCTCGACCGCTTTCGCCTCACCGGCAAACGTCTCTTCATCACTGGCGGATCTCGCGGCCTGGGTAGGGAAATGGCTCTGGCCTGCGCCGATGCGGGGGCAGATTGTGTGCTCGTCGGCCGCGATCGGCCGAGTTTGGAAAAAACGGCGGCAGAAATCAAGTCTCTGAATCGCCAAGCGTTCGTGATTCAAGCGGATGTCAGCAAGATGGATCAGTGCGAAGCCGCCTGCAACGAGGCGCTCGAAAAACACGGGCCCATCGATATCCTGATCAACAACGTCGGCGGCCGGCGGCAGAACATTCCCACGCACGAGATGCCGCTGGAGACCTGGCGGGAGCTGGTCGATCTGAACCTGACGAGCGTGTTTGTGTGCACGAAACTGATCGGCGGCGCGATGATCCGCCGCGGCGCTGGCGGGCGGATTATCAACATCGCCTCCATCAACGCCCTGGTCGCCGGCCGGCGCATCGAAGGTCGGCATTACGAAACGTGCAAGGCGGCCATCGTGCAATTCACGCGGGCCATCGCCGCCGACTGGGCGCCGCACAAGATCACCGCCAACGCGATCTTGCCCGGCGGATTCATGACTGAGCCGAACCAGCGCTGGAGCAAGCTGCACCCGGAAGTGATCGAGACGTTCAAGTCGCAGATACCGCTGGGGGACTTCGGCCAACCGGAAGACCTCGGTCCTTTGGCGGTCTATCTGGCCAGTGATGCCAGCCGCTATATGACCGGCGCCTCGCTGGTGATCGATGGGGGGTATACCCTGTGGTAGTGCAAAACAGATTTGCGGTTCCGGCCGGACCTGGCCGAGATCGCAACCGCCGTCAAAATGCCGCGGTTGGCTTCCCATAAGCGCCGCGTATGGCCCGCATTCGCCGCGCGAATTTTACCTGCCGTCGCGGTAAGCCTAGACTTGCAATTGTTGGAAAGAGTCGGACACTTCTCATGCGCGAAGGAGCTACCCCATGAAACTCACGCCATTGGCCTGCGGAATTGTCGCCATCTCTCTGGCGACCTCCACCATCCTTTCGGATCCACTGCTAACTCTGACGGCGCACGCGCAGGAAAAAGCCGCCAAAGCCCGCGCGCCCGTGGCCGCGCCGGCAGCCGCGCCAGCGAAAGAATCCTTTCAGGACGTCCACGCCCGCATGTCCGCCGCCAAGGCCGACATCCAAATGCGGCACTTGGACCTGCTCAAGCAGCGCTACGACCTGGCCGACCGGCCGGCCGAAGGGGTGACCATGTCCAAAGGCAAGCCAGTGCAGGCCGGTCCGCGAGCCAAACTGCCGGCCGGCCAAGCGTGGGAAAAACTCGCCGCGCTGAAAGCGGAGGAAGTCCGCCAGAAGAATCTCTGGCCGCAAGGGTTTCTGCCGCTGCCGCACCCGAATCATCCCGAAGGAGGCATGCTCTTTCCGCAACCGCACATCGACGAGGTCAAGCGCCAGGAGGGGCGGGACCTGACTCGCTTCGACCTCGACTTCGATCTCCCCAAGCACTTCATGCCGGAGTTCCCGCCGCCAATCTACCTGATTACGCGGACCGATCTGGGGGACGTTTCGCAGGGCAAGCTGGTGACGATCGCCAACTTTCACGAGCTGTTCAAGGACATTTTGAATCCCAAGCAGCTCGAAGGGCTGCGGCTGCTCGTGACCCCCTTTCCACAGCAGCAATTCAACGCGACCGACGACCGCCGCTCGGTCAAGCCGCACATCGGCGTGGCCTGCTTTGATTGCCACGTGAACGGACACACCAACGGCGCGACGCACCTGGTCGGCGACATCCGCCCGCAGGAATTTCGTCACCGCATCGAGACCCCCAGCCTGCGCGGCGTGAACATCCAGCGGCTGTTCGGCTCGCAGCGGGCCCTCAAGAGCGTCGAGGACTTCACCGAGTTCGAGCAGCGGGCCGCCTATTTCGACGGCGATCCCATCACCGCGACCAAGAAAGGGGTCAACATTCTCGACCGCGGCAGTCAGGTGCACTTCATGGCCGAGTTCCAGGAGCTGCTTGATTTCCCGCCGGCCCCCAAGCTCAACGTGCTGGGGAAGCTCGACCCGCAGCAGGCGAGCGAGCAGGAGCTGCGCGGCCAGGAGCTGTTCTTCGGAAAGGCGCAGTGCGCGGTCTGTCACCCGGCCCCGTACTACACCGATAACCTGATGCACAACCTCAAAACCGAGCGGTTCTACGAGACGCGGACGATTCTTGGCCATACTGCCGCCGGCGACGGTCCGATCAAGACCTTCCCGCTCCGCGGCATCAAGGATTCGCCCCCCTACCTGCACGACGGACGGCTGCTGACGCTGGAAGATACGGTCGAATTCTTCAACCTCGTGCAGGGCCTGAAGCTCAAACCGGAAGAGAAGGAAGACCTGGTGGCATTCCTGCGCTGCTTGTAGCGGAAGTCCCTATCAGTCGGCCTCGTGCGACTCCGTCTTGTAAATCTTCATCCCCCGCGCCTGATAGTTGGCCAGCGCGGCGGGATGGTCGAGCGTGCACGTATGGACCCAGACGCGCGGCGGCTGCATCTTCCACGCGTCCTCAAGTGCGCCGGTGAGCAGCGCCCCGCCCAGGCCGCGGCCGACGAACGCGGGCAACAGGCCGAAGTAAGCGATCTCAATACTGCCGTCGTCGTGGCGATCCAGTTCGTAGTAGCCCGCCGGCGAGCCCTCCCACCAGCCCACGAACGTCCGCAGCCGATCGGCCTCGGCATAGGCCCGCCACTGCTCGTCGCTCCAGGGGCGTTTGTCGTTCCAGGCCCAGGCCTCGCCGACGGTGAAGTACAGGAAGCGGTTGAGCTGCCACTGCTTGACAGTGGCCTCGCCAGTCCAGAATCGCTCATCCGCAACTCGCTTGGGACGTAGCTCGTCCGGCGAGTGCATTTCCAAATAGGTGGTGACGACGGTCGGCATGGCAGCAGACCATCATAACGGCTGAGGTGATGCAGCACCTGGCAGGCTAGACGCCGGCCCCACGATTTTATGCCGCGGCGCGGCCGCTGCTGCGTTCCTGGGGCGAGAGAGCCGCCAGCTTCGGCAGATAGCCGGTCGCCAGCGAGTGGTCGTCCTCGCCGTCGAAGAACATGGTGAAAGCGTCGCTGATCGACGTGATCAGGTCGCCGCGCGGTTTTGAATCGATCAGCAAGCGGCCATCGTCATCGAGCAGGCAATGCCGCCCGGCGTGCTGGTATCCCAAAAACTCGGGAGCGACCTTGGGAACGACATCCTGTTCGTTGACGATGCGAAACGAATAGTGGCGCGCCTGACGGTCGAACTCGCTAGCGAAGCGGGCATCGCCGCAGCGCGGAGCCCCGTAAGTTATCAGCCCTTGCACCGGCCTGCGCATGCGGATCAGCCGGGCCACGGTCAGCTTGGCCAGTGCACCTCCCAAGCTGTGCCCGGTCAGCCACAGCAGGCGCTTTCCGTCCTGCCGGCTGGCGACCGCGTCCATCAGCTTGTCCCAGATGCTTTCCAGCGACGCCAGGAAGCCGCGATGGACCTGCCCCATCGGACCCGGCACGAGCGACAGGTTGATGTCGGTCATCAAGTCCTTCACCTGCGACGCCTCGGTGCCGCGGAAGGCGACGATGATTCCCAGGCCGCTGCGTCCCACCAGCGCCTGAGTATCGCTGTCGGCACAATCGATCAGCCGGCAATCGGTCAGGCCGCGGTCGGCCAGTTCGCGGCGGATTTTGGATTCGCTCGTTTCGTAGGCGGCCAGCGACAACTCGCAGAGGAAGCGGGCGTTCTCGATTGCGAAGTCATTGGCCGCCGGGTGAAAGTGAGGCGTTTCGTGCGCTGCCCTGCGGATCGCCTGGCTCGGCTGAGGTGGCGCTGAACCGGCCGCGGCAAAAGGTATGATCCGCGCCCAGTTGGGGGGCGCCGACGGCGAGCGCGTGCTAGCGGCAGGCGAATTCGCGACGGTCATCTCAGGCTCCGGCGATGAGTGGATGACAGCTTGAGCCCGCGCTCGGGTGATAGCAGAAAAGCGTCGGCGCGGTCCAAAGCACTTCTGGTTATCGGCAAATCGCCTCGCGGCCGCCACAAATTGCCCGCGGACGAAGCTTGCAGCCGCAGCTTCTTTCGAATCACTCCGCCGGCGGCTTGCTGCGGGCCAGATAGCCCCCCGCCACGAAGAATTTGGAATCGCCGAGCACCAGGTTGAACACCTGCTCCTTCCGCTCGGTGGGAATCACCGCCAGGACTTTCACTGGATGAATCCTTCCGCTGGTGCTGCGCAAAATCGTGTCTCCCGGCTCAAGCAAGCCGGCCGGCGTCGCGATGCCCAAGGCGACCAGGTTGCTTGCGGACTCGCCGCTGGCGCTGCCGTCGCCGAGCCGACAAAGAGGCTGCTTTTCCGTCGTCAGCAGCGTCCCATCATCCGTCTCGATCTGCCACAGTTGGTTCCTTGTCACAAAAACCGACTGCACGTTGGCCGTGACTGTCTCGCCACTTGGAAGAATGGCCGTCAGCGCATCGCCAACCTGAATCGTCTCGACGGCCCGCGGACCCTGCGGCGTATCGACCAGAGTGCCGCGAGGAAAGCAGCCGGGATGGCAGGGCTCCAGCGGAACTTCAAACTCCCGCACTTGGGCTTCCGGAAAAGTCCTCGAGATGCGATCGATCTCCTCGCGCGACAGGTTGTGAAAGCCCCGTCCATAGGAGATTTCCTGAATCGCCTGGTCCCCCAGCCACTTGCGCACCAGTGGAATTCTCGCCGGCGGCGGAGCAGCCGCGCCCAGAGGATACTGCACCGTCCGCTCGTCGGCCGTAGTGATCTGAATTGCCGGCCTGGTCCGCAGTTCGCGCAGCAAAGCCTGTCGCCCGCGGACAACGCTCGACTCCCAGGCCAGCCAGCAGCACAGGGCTGTCACCAGGATGAACATCGTTCGCAGGCTGAAACGAAACCAGCGGTGGGGGCTAGTGCTCATCGGCGTGTTCCGGGATCAGGCTAGCGAAACGAAGAATCTGCGCACACGATTTCCGGGCTTCTATTAGACCCGATCAGCGACGCAATTATTCTCGCGAAACGAAGGCTACTTGCCGAAGGCATACAAGTGCCCGGCAGTCCTTACGTAAAGCGTATCGTCGGCAATCGCCGGCGTGGACGCCGTCCGCTCCCCCAGCGGCGGGTTCTTGGCGACGACTTCCGCCGACTTCGCTCCGGCTTTGAGGACCGTGATCGTGCCATCGTCCAGCGACACGAAATAGATGTGGCCGCCGGCGGCCACCGGCGAGGCGTAGTATTTGCCTGCAGCTATCGCCCGCTTCTGGTAGATTTCCTCGCCCGTTTTCACATCCA
>Ga0075428_100002922_pt1 | contig 18615 bp, 20 predicted proteins | sample RhiMetdeltSRZDD2_FD_75291 | JGI IMG/M metagenome (GOLD analysis project Ga0075428, IMG submission 75291) | Populus rhizosphere microbial communities from Tennessee, USA - Rhizosphere MetaG P. deltoides SRZDD2 | ecosystem: Host-associated > Plants > Roots > Rhizosphere > Soil | place: USA... | reverse complement strand
TTTGTCGACGTTGGTGCCGTTTGCGTAGATTTTCTACGGGGTTGGGGCGGCTGCGACTTCAATCGACATCGTCGCATCTGCCCCTCCCCTTGTCAACGGCTTTCACAACCGGACCTCGATGATGGCTCGCTGCCGGATTTCCTTGATCCAGACCTCGAGGCGCGTGTCGTACTTCTGTCGGAAGAGGATGTCCTTGATCTGCTGACGGATTCTGACCATCCCGTCACCGTCCAGCGACTCCTTGGATTCCAGCCGGAACACGTGGTACCCGAGCGCGGACTTGAAGGGCTGGGACACCTCCTCGACCTTGAGCACCAGGATGGCCCCCTCGACGTCCTGGGAGAGCTCCCCCCGCTTGAGGGTGCCCAGGTCGCCGCCGTCCTTGGCCGTGGCGTCACGGGAGTGCTGCTTGGCCAGTTCGGCGAAGTCGGCACCCTGGAGGATCTGGCTCCGCAGCATGTCGGCCTTGATCCGGGCCCCCTCCCAGCCGGCGTCGGTGTCCGCGTCGGGGATCACCAGGATGTGCCGGGCGTGATAGGAGAGGCCCGTCTCGAGCTTGGTTCGGTTCTCCTCCAGGTACTGCGTGATCTCGCCGTCAGTGACCGAGACCCGCAGGGCCACCTTGCGCCGGACCAGCTTCTGCACCTTCAGGGATTCCCGCAGGCGCTTCTTGATCGAGTCGATCGTGATGCCCTGGGCCCGCACGACCTTCTCGAACTCTTCCTCGTTCTTCATGCCGTAGCGCTTGATGCGGTCGTTGAACTCCTCGGTCACCTCGATCTCGTCCACGAGGATCTTCTCGCGCTCCGCCTCCTGCAGCTGCAGGCGGAACTCGATCAGCTGGTTCAGTGAATCCTGCAGCACCGCGTCGTCGGCGAAGTCACGCTGCTGCTGCCGGGCCTCGGATCGCCGGCTCGCCACCGACTCCTGCAGCTCGGCCAGGGTGATGGCGTCGTTGTTGACGACGGCGATGACCCGATCGGCGACGGTGTCGTCGCCCTCCTCGAACGGCCGCATGCGAACGCTTCCGGGCTGCGCGGTCTCCACCGGGGGCCCCACCGGCGTGCCCGCCACGGTCGCGGGCTCGGAGGGGGCCGGCGTCTGCTTGCCGACCCACGGCACCCAGCTCGGCATGGCGCATCCGGACAGCAGCAGGGCGATCGCGCAGAGACCCGGGAGGCGGCGCATCATCGAACGGCGAACCCGCCCAGCATGCCCAGCAGTGAGTCGCGCACGGCCGGCCACGCGCCCGTGGCGATGGCCGCCTCCAGCGTGAACTCGCGACGCATCCGGAGCCGTCCCCGACTGGCCTGGATCGCCCCGACCAGCTGGGCCGGCTCGATGGGCGTGGAGGGGGCGAACGTGATCACGGCCTTGCCCTCTCCGGCCTCGACGCGCTCCACGCCGATCGCCCGCGCGGCGATGCGGATGCGGACGATGTCGATGAGTTGCTCGGCAGGCTCGGGCAGGGGTCCGAAGCGGTCGGCCAGCTCGGCGCGCAGGTCAGCGAGCTCCTCGTCACCGGCTGCACCGGCCAACCGCTTGTAGAACGCCAGTCGTTGATTGACCTCAGGGACATACTCCTCGGGCAAGAAGCCTTCGACCTGAACACTGATGACCGGCTCGACGACGACCCCCGCCTTATCGCCCTTCAATTCTTGCACAGCTTCGGCGAGAAGCTTGCTGTAAAGATCGTAGCCCACCGCAGCGATGTGGCCGTGCTGCTGAGCTCCCAGCAGGTTGCCCGCCCCCCGGATCTCCAGATCGCGCAGCGCCAGCTTGAACCCCGAGCCCAGCTCGGTCAGCTCCTGCAACGCCCGGAGCCGGCGCTGGGCCTGCTCGTCCACCCGGCCATCGGCCGGGACCAGAAGATAGCAGTAACCCTGCAATCGTTCACGCCCCACCCGTCCTCGCAGCTGATAGAGCTGGGCCAGGCCGAACCGGTCGGCCCGGTTGATGATGATGGTGTTCGAGGTCGGAATGTCCAGCCCCGATTCCACGATGGCGGTCGAGACCAGGACGTCGGCCTGGCCGCTGACGAACCGGACCATCGTGGCTTCCAGCTCGCGCTCGTTCATCTGGCCGTGCCCCATGATCACGCGCGCATCCGGCACCAGCTCCTGGATGAATCGGGTCATGGAGGTGAGCGACTGCACGCGGTTGTGCACGAAGAACACCTGGCCGCCGCGCTCCAGCTCGCGCTCCAGCGCTTCCTTGATGACGACCTTGCTGAAGCGCCGCACCATGGTCTCGATCGGCAGCCGGTCGAGCGGCGGGGTCTCGATCACCGACATGTCGCGGACGCCGGAGAGCGCCATGTACAGCGTGCGCGGGATCGGCGTGGCGGTCAGCGCCAGCGCGTCCACCGAGGCCCGCAGCTGCTTCATGCGCTCCTTGTGGGCGACGCCGAAGCGATGCTCCTCGTCGATGATCAGCAAGCCCAGCCGCTTGAACTGCACGTCCTTGGACAGCAGGCGATGGGTGCCGATGACCACGTCCACCGTGCCCTGGCGCAGCCCCTCCACCACCGCCTTCTGCTCCTTCGGCGAGCGGAAGCGGGAGAGCAGCTCGACCTTGGCCGGAAACGGCCCGAACCGATCGGTGAAGGTGGACCAGTGCTGCTGCGCGAGCACGGTAGTGGGGACGAGCACGGCCACCTGGTGGCCGTCGCCCACCGCCTTGAACGCGGCGCGCAGCGCGACTTCGGTCTTGCCGTAACCGACGTCGCCGGCCACCAGGCGGTCCATGGGCCGCGGGTTCTCCATGTCGCGCTTGGCCTCTTCGATCGCGCGCAGCTGATCGGGCGTCTCCTCGAAGCGGAACGACGCCTCGAACTCGCGCTGCCACGGCGTGTCGGTGGCGAAGGGATGGCCCTCGGCCACCGCGCGCTGGGCGTAGAGCTTCAGCAGCCCCTCGGCCATCTCGCGCAGCGCGGCGCGCACCGACTCCTTCACGCGCTGCCAGGAGGCGCCGCCCATGCGGTCGAGCTTGGCGGTGCCCGCGTCGCCGCCCAGGTATTTCGAGACGAGGTCGAGCCGCTCCACCGGGACGTACAGCCGGCCGCCCTCGGCGTATTCCAGCAGCAGGAAATCGCCGTCGCGATCACCGACCGACATCGTGCGCAGCCCGAGGTAGCGGCCGATGCCGTGATCCTCGTGGACGACCAGGTCGCCGACCTCGAGGTCGGTGAAGGCCGTGAGGGCCGCACCCCGCTGGTACTTCGGTCGGCGGAGCGTGCGGCGGCGGGCCCCGAAGATCTCCGCCTCGGTGAGCAGCACCAGGCCCACCGCCGAGATCGCGATCCCCGCCGAGCACTCGCCCACCACGATCGCCGGGGATTCGGGGGCCTCGAGGGACCCGACGATGGGCGCCTCGACGTTGTTGTCGCGCAGGATCTGGCGCAGGTGCTCGGCCTGGTGCTCGTCCCCGGCCACCAGGCGCACCGTGAACCCTTCGGCGCGCCAGCGTCCGAGCGCCTCGGTGAGCTGGACGAAGTGCGCGGTGAAGCGCGGGACCTCCTGTGTGTCGAGCACGTGTTCGATCCCGGTCCCGGCCAGCGTCTCCAGCTCGACGCGCGGCCGGTCCCCGAGGATCTCGCGGAGCGGACGGCGGCCGGGCGCCTCGTCGGACGTCTCGTCGAGCAGGGCGGGCGCGTCGATGATGGCGGGGGCGCCGGCAGGGATATAGTCCAGCAGGCGCCCGGCGCCGTCGGTGTCCTCCGCCGGAGCGCCGAGCGGCAACACCAGCAGCTCGTCGAGCGTGTCGGTCGACCGCTGCGAGGTGGGATCGAAGCGGCGGATCGACTCCACGTCGTCGCCGAAGAACTCGATTCGCACTGGACTCGGATGGCTGGGGGCGAAGACGTCGACGATGCCGCCCCGGACGCTCCACTGCCCGACCTCGACCACCGTCTCGGTGCGCTCGTAGCCGGCGGCTTCGAACGACTCCAGCAGCAGCTCGCGCTCGAGCCGGTCGCCCACACCGATGCGCAGCGTGCGCGCCGCGAAGTCGGTCGGCGCCGGCAGCGGGGTGTCCAGCCCGGCCGGCGTGACTACGACGACCAGCGGCTCCCCGGCGCCCAGACGCCGCGCGATCACCGCGCGCTCGGCATCGGCCTCGCGGTGGTGTCCGCCGCGCCAGAGTCGTGGCTCGCGCTCGGGGAACTCGAGCACGGGCGCGCCGTAGAACTTGAGGTCCTGCGTGAACCGGTGGGCGTCCGCCATCGAGCGGACGACGAGAATCGCGGCGCGCGGGTGGGCGGCGAGCAGCTCCGTGACGACGAGGGGGCGGGCGGCGGGCGCCAGACCGGCGACGCGCAGGCAGGCCTCCCCCTCGGCGAAGGCCTTTGCCACCCGCTGGAACGCCTGCCACTCTCTCAACATCGGAGCGCTTTACGGTATCACGGGGTGCGAGCCGGTCGCGGCGGCGGGCCCCTGGCCGGCGACCTCGTCGATGGCCTGGGCCACCGCCTCGGCGTGGGTGGTGGTGAGCGCGTGGGTGGCCGTGTCCAGCGTGACGAGCGAGGCGCGGGGCGCATGCCCGACGATCGCCCGCGCGATCTTGCCGGTGACGTCCGGGCTGCGGCCGCCCACGACCGTCACGAGGGGCATGGTGAGGCGCCCGAGCGCTTCCGGCGTGTAGCGCGGTCGGAACGCGCCCCGGATGTCTCGCGTGTTGGTCACGCGCGCCCGGGTCATGAAGGCGGTCAGGGGCTCGGGCATCCGCGCGAAGGCGCCGGGGCCGAACCAGAAATCGACCATGATCTTGATCGCGTCGGCCTCGCCCGCCTCCACGCGCGCGATGTAGTCGTCGAAGATGGCCTTCGTCGCGTGGAAGAGCTCTCGCTCGCCGGTCATCAGGAGGATGGGCACCGCGACCGGCTCGAACAGCGCGAGCGCGCCCATCGTCAGCCGCCCTCGCAGCGCCAGCGTGAGCGCCACCACGCCGCCGTAGGAATGGCCGGCGACGACCGCCGGCGATCCGATGGTGGCCATCATGGTTTCGAGCAGCGCGGCGGTCTCGGCAGTGTCGGGCTCGGCGTGCAGCGGCAGCGCCGTGGTGTCGCCGTAGCCCGGCAGATCCGGCGCGATGACGCGGTAGCGCTTGGACAGGCGCTCGCCGACCCGCGCCCAGGCTTTTCCGTTACCCGGCGAGCCGTGGATCAGCAGCGCGATGGGCCCGGAGCCGTAGTCCTCGTAGCTCACGGTCCGATCGGAGACGCGCAGTGACGGTGACGTGCTTACCGCCCGCCCTTGGCCAGGTAGAAGGAGAGCGTCTCCAGCTCGATCGACAGATCGACGTTCTTCAGACGCACCTCGCGTCCCACGCGCAGGCGGGTGGGCGCGAAGTTCAGCACGGCCTTGATGCCGGCGGCCACGAGCTGGTCGGTCACCGCCTGCGCGGACTCGACGGGCACCGCGACGATCGCCACCTGGATCCCCCGCGTCTTGAGCTCGCGGGCCATGTCACGACTCGACACGATCGGTACCGAGTCCACGTCGCGGCCGGCCTTGGCCGGGTCGTCGTCGATGACGACGGCGATGCGGAAGCCCTGGCGGCTGAACCCCTTGTAGTGGAAGAGCGCCGAGCCCAGGTTGCCGAAGCCGACCAGGGCCACCGCCCACTCGCGATCCAGCCCGAGGATGCGCTGCAGCTCGGCCTTGAGACCGGCCACGTAGTAGCCGATGCCGCGCACGCCGAACTCCCCGAAGTAGGCCAGGTCCTTGCGGACCTGGGCCGAGTTCAGGTTGAAGCGCTCGGCCAGCTCCTGCGACGACACGGTGCGGACCCCGTCTTCCTCGAGCTGCAGCAGGCAGCGCGTGTAGACGGACAGCCGCCGGATCGTCATCTCCGGAATCTTCGGCAGGCGGTAGTTCGAACGCGCCATCATCCGGCCGAGCGGCGCGGACCGGCGCCCGCGCCGCCCACCTGTCGTTACTTGATCGGCTGCACGAAAAGCAGAATCATCGCCACGACCAGAACGTAGATCGCGAGCGACTCGATGAGGGCCAGACCGATGATCATGGCGGTCTGGATGCGCGCCGCCGCGCCGGGCTGGCGGGCCATGGCGTCAACCGCCGAGGCCACCGCGCGGCCCTGACCGAGGGCGCATAGGCCCGCGGCGAACGCCATCGCGAAGCCGGCCACGAGGACCGAGTACGGTCCGATCAGGCTGCCGTCGGCTGCGAAGGCCAGACTGGGAATGCCGAGGACTACCAGAGCTGCCAGGGTCAGTGAACGTCGCACGACCGCCTCCTCTGTACGTGTGGTGTGCTAGTGATGCGCCGGTTGGTGCTCGCCGCCATGGTGCTCGGCTTCCTCGATCGCTCCCGAGATGTAGAGCATCGAGAGCATCACGAAGATGAACGCCTGGAGAAACGAGACCAGAATCTTCAGCGGGTACAAGAACCCGACCGTGAACGCGATCATCACGGCCCCGCCGATGCCGCCCACGACCGCGCCGATCCCGCTGCCGGACAGGGCCCAGCCGATGAGTCCCTGCAGCCCCATCAGGAAGAAGATGATGGCCAGCAGGATGTGGCCCCCGAACATGTTGCCGAAGAGCCGCAGCGTCAGCGACAGGGGCCGAGCCAGGTGGCTGATGATCTCGATCACGAACATCAGCGGCTTCAGCGCGAGCGGTACCGGCCCCATGAAGTGCTGCAAGTACGTGACCGCGCCCTGCTTGCGGACGCCGATCCAGTGATAGGCGGCGAAGACGACGAGGGCACACGCGGCGTTGGTGTTCAGGTTCGTGGTGGGGCCGTTCATGCCGGGCACGAGCCCCAGCAGGTTGGCGACCAGGATGAACAGCCCGAGCGTGGCGATGAGCGGCAGGTACCGCCGACCCTCGTGCCCGATGACGTCGTCGATCATCTGCTGGAACTGCTCGAGGACGACCTCCATGAAATTCTGCACGCCTCGCGGCACCAGCGCCACGTTGCGGGAGGCCACGAAGGCCAGGCCGGCCAGGATGATCATCGCCAGCCACGTGTACGTCACGTGGTCGGGAATGCCCGGCAGCCGGAAGATCGGCGGATGCTCGATCACGTCCACGAGCCGCTCTCCTCCCGCGCCAGGCGCAGACCCTGCATGACGACCGCGACCGGGAGCACGGTGTAGCCGACCAGCAACGCGATCGGGTGGACCCAGCCGCCGGCGAAGGCGAGAGCGGCGAGGACGGCCACCGCGGCCAGTCGGAGGCCGGTCACCGCGATCCACGTGGACGACATCGATGAGCCCGCGGAGACGGCCACCACCCGCGCGGCCAGCCAGCGGAAGCTGCCGAGCGCAAGCGCGCCGCCGGCCAGCACGCCGGCCGCGCCGGGCGCGCCGCCCAGCCAGCCGCCGCCCAGCGCCAGCACCGCGACCGCGGCGGCCGTCCGCCGCGTCACGCGCGTCGTCAGATTACTTGACGTCATCCGCGTTCCGCTCCGCTCGCTTGACCGATCGAAAGAAGTTCACGAATCCTGCGACGATACCGAGTCCGAGGCCGATCATGACCAGCCACGGCGAGGTGCCGAGCCACCGGTCCAGATAGTAGCCGGCGGCCAGACCGATGACGGTGGCCAGCACCAGCGTCATTCCGATCGACGACAGCTCGGCCAGCGCTTTCCAGGAGCTTTCTTCCCCGGACGGCGCCATGTGAAGGAGAACACTAGCACAACCTTTGAGAGCCGACAATCCGCGCAACCACGTTCCGTATCGTGTCGACAGTGCGGGTGCGGGCTGGCGATGAGCGCGGGGCGGGCGTGACGGGGTGGGGCCCCCGGGGACCACGAGGCGGCTGGTCGTTTTGAGCAGGCCACGGCTGGGCTCCATCGGCCGCGGGGCGCGCGGTAACGGGTGGCGGGAAACGAGTCCCCAGGGACCCCACCCCGTCACGCCCGCCCCGCGCTCATCGCGCCAGTTGAGCACCGCATCTGTCCTTCGAACCAGGGCCTCAGCGCTTCGCGAACGCCCTTCGACTGCCGGACGGTTGTGCGTCGTGTGGGCATCGGCGAGCAGTTCTGCGAGCGTCCTTCGCGCGGTGGACGAGATTCGGCGTTCTGCTGTTGCTCTCTGGTTAGCCGAACATGCCGCCGAGGCGGGCGCCGGCGATGCGGTTGATGATGAGGACTGTGAGGGCGGCGACGGCGATGAGGATGACGCCGAGGGCGGCGGCTTCGTTGGCGCTGCCGGCGATGTAGAAGGCGAAGATTCCGACGGGGATCGTTTCCCAGCCGCCGAGGGAGAGGAAGAGGACGGCGGAGGCTTCTTGCAGGGAGGTCATGAAGGAGAAGAGGGAGCCGATCAGGACCCCGCGCCAGATGAGCGGCAGGGTGATGTCGCGGAAGCTGCGCAGGCCGGTCGCGCCGACGCTGGCGGCGGCTTCCTCGGTCGAGCGATGGACGAGCAGGAGCGAGGCGTAGGCGCCGCGCACCGTGTACGGCAGTCGGCGGATGCAGAGCACCAGCGGGATCACGAGCCAGACGCTGGTGAGGTTGATGTCGAAACCGGGGAACGGGACGTGGAAGGCGCGGACGTAGGCGATGCCGATGGCGGTGCCGGGGATGGCCAGGATGAGCGTGTTGAGACCGTCGAGCAAGTCGCGGCCCGGCGCGCGGGTTCGAGCCAGGACCCACGCGATCGGCACGCCGAACATGACGCAGCCGAGCACGGCCAGTCCCGAATAGAGGAACGAGTTCAGGATGTACTTGGGCGTCTCGACGATGACGCGCTCGTAGTACTGCAGCGTGTAGCTGAGCGGGATCGCGGTGAGGGACCAGCCCTTGCCCACCGAGGCCAGCGCCACGCCAAGGTACGGGATGAACGACGCCAGCATCACCAGCGACAGAAAGCCGATCGTGGCGGTCTGCGCCACCCCCGACAGGCGCCGGCGGGCAATCCGTGAATAGGACAGCGACGAGTAGTCCTTGATGGCCACATAGCGACGGGCGGCGACCAGGAAGAGCACGGCCAGGCCCACCATCAGCGCCGAGATGACGATCCCCATGCGGAACAGCCGGCGATCGACGAACTGCACGATGTTGAGATAGGCCTGCGCGGCCAGCAGGTCGTGGACGCCCAGCACCAGCGGCGTGGCGAAGTCCGAGAAGGTCCAGATGAAGACCAGCAGCGCGCCGGCCACGTACCCCGGCGTCGTCAGCGGCAGCGTGATCGTGCGCAGCTTGGTCCAGCCGCGGGCCCCCACGCTCTCGGCCGCCTCCTCCAGCGAGGGATCGATCTTGGCCAGCGCGTCGAGCACGTTGAGGGTGATCATCGGGAACAGGTGCAGCGTCTCCACCAGCCACACGCCGTGCAGGCCATAGACGAAGTTGATCGGCCGGGCCACGTCGAACCAGTCGTGGAGCAGCACGTTCACCGTGCCGGCCCGCCCCATGATGAAGGTGAAGCCGAGCACGCCCACCAGCGGCGGCGAGATGATGGGAATCAGCGTCAGGTAGCCGAACAGGTCACGCCCGCGGAAGTCGAAGCGCACCAGCAACAGGGCGATGGCGAAGCCCAGCACGGTCGTGCCGGCCACGGTGGCCAGGCCCAGCAGCATCGAGTTCGCCAGCGAGCGCAGGTAGTACGCGTCCCGGCCGAACTCGAGGAAGTTCGTCAGCGTGAAGCGGCCCGCCTCGTCGGTGAACGCATCGTAGAAGATCCGCAGTAGGGGGTAGACGAGGAAGAGGATCAGGAACAGCCAGATGGCCGCATAGCCCAGCGCCGGCCCCGGCCGCCACCGGGCGTTCACTCGTCGGGAAGCGTCAGGACCGCGGAGGCCGGAAAGCCGAGCTGCAGCGGCTCCCCCACCGGCAGCAGTCGGTGGTGCCACGAGTCGCGCACATCGACCTTGATGACGAGCCCGGACTCCGTCTCGACGTCGTAGCGCAGGGTGTCGCCGAGGTACGAGGCGAACGCGATGCGCCCGCTGAAGGCGTTCTCGCCCCCGCTGCCGAGCACCACGTTCTCCGGCCGCACCGCCAGCACGCAGCGCTCGCCGGCGCCGACCGCGTCCACCGGCCCCGCCTGGACCGGGCCCAGCGGCGTGTCCACGATGACGCCCCCGCGCCCCTGCTCGGTGCAGACCCCGGGGATGAGATTGTTGGTGCCGACGAAATCGGCGACGAAGCGATTCACCGGCCGCTCGTACAGCTCCCGCGGCGTGGCCACCTGCTGGATGCGCCCGTCGCGCATGACCGCCACGCGGTCGGAAAGCGACAGCGCCTCCTCCTGATCGTGGGTGACGTAGACGGTCGTGATGCGCAGCTCCTGCTGCAGCCGGCGGATCTCTGCGCGCACCTGCACCCGGATCTTTGCGTCGAGATTCGACAGCGGCTCGTCGAGCAGCAGGATGTCAGGATTCAGCACGAGCGCGCGGGCCAGCGCCACCCGCTGCTGCTGACCGCCGGACAGCTGGCCCGGAAAGCGCTCGGCCAGCCCGACGAGGTTCACCTGCCGCAGGCCGCGCTCGAGCCGCCCGGCGATCTCGTCGGCCGAAAGCTTGCGCAGCCGCAGGCCGTAGGTGATGTTCGCGCCCACCGTCATGTGCGGCCACAGCGCGTAGTTCTGGAACACCATGCCGATGTTCCGCTCGTAGGGCGGCAGGCGCTCCACCCGGCGCTCGCCGAAGTGGATCGTCCCCTCGTCGGGCGGGCTGTAGAAGCCGGCGATCAGCCGGAGCAGCGTGGTCTTGCCGCACCCCGACGGGCCCAGCAGCGTGAACAGCTCGCCGTCGGCGATCTCCAGATGCGTTCGATCGACCGCAATGGTGGCGCCGAATCGCTTGACCACGCCCTGCAGCGAGATCTTCATCCGGACGGGCCCCTAGTTGGGCGACTTCCAGACCGCCTCGATGTCGGACCTGAAGCGCGTCTTGAGCGCCTCCGAGCGCTTGGAGGCCACCGCCTCGTCGTAGACGTTGCTGACCTCACCACCGAAGTAGGACCGCACGCCGCCGGTGAACTGCACGGCCAGCTCCGCCGTCGAGCCGGGCGCGCCCTGCACCTTGTACTTGGGCGTGATGGGAAACAGACCCCGCTCCATGAAGACCCGCTGCCCGCGCTCGGTCAGGAGGAACTCGATGAATGCGCGGGCGGCCTTGCTGTTGCGGGCGCCGGTCAGAATGGCCATCGGCTCCGGCGTCACGAACGCATTCTTCGGCGCCACGAAGCGGATGTCGAAGCCGGCCAGCTTTTCCTCGAACGCCATGTACGACGGCACGGCGAAGCCCGCCGCGTACTCGCCCTTGGCCACCACCGTCGGCACGTCTCGGCTGCGCGCGGTGAAGTGGCCGGTGTTAGCGGCCAGCTTCTTGAGCCACTCCCAGCCCTTGTCCTCGCCGTACATCGAGAGGATGACCTCGTAGGTCGCGTTCGAGGACGACGAGCGGGTCGGCGCGCACTGGGCGACCTCGCCCTTGAGCTTGGGATCGAGCAGATCGTTCCAGTCCTTCGGCTCGGCGATGCCGAGCCGCTTGAACTTCACCGGGTGGTAGACGAGGCCGTACGGCTCCAGCGCGGTGCCGATCCAGTAGCCGTCCTTGTCCTTGAGGGGAATGGGCTTGGGCTTGCCGATCGAGGCCGGGATCGAGTCCCACGCCTCCTTGGAGATCTCCACCTTCTGCAGGAGCTTCTGCTCGGCCAGCTTCTCGAACAGCGCGGACTCACCGCCCCAGAAGATGTCGGCGTCCGGCCGGCCCTTCCACTCCACGATGCGCCCATAGGCGACCGGCGTTCCCGCCGGGATCGCGTTGGTCTTGACGGTGACGTTCCACTTCTCCTTGGCGTACTCGGCAAAGGCCTTGAGCGCGGCGTCGTGGATGAACTTCGACACCGGCGTGATCAGCGTGAGCTCGCTCTCAATCGGCGCCTGCGCCGCCGCACCCCCCACCAGGCCGGCCGCCAGCGCGATTCCAACTGCCAGACCCATCAGCAATCTCATACGGTCTCCTTTTCCCAGTGGCGTGACCGCTCGACGGCGCGGCGCCAGCCTTCGTAACGGCTGGCCCGCGTCGCCGGATCCATGCGGGGGGTGAAGGTGCGCTCGATCGCCTGGCGGGTGGCCAGCGCGTCGAGGGAGCGCCAGAAGCCGCTGCCCAGCCCGGCCAGAAACGCCGCGCCCATCGCGGTCGTCTCGATCACCTGCGGGCGCATCACAGGGGTGTCGAGCACGTCGGCCTGGAACTGGCAGAGGAAGTTGTTGGCGACGGCGCCGCCGTCCACCTTGAGGGCGGGCAGCGCGAGCTTGGCGTCGGCCGCCATGGCATCCAGCACGTCGCGGCTCTGGTAGGCGATGGCCTCCAGCGTGGCCCGCACCAGGTGAGCGCGCGTGGTGCCGCGCGTGAGCCCGACGATGGTGCCGCGCGCGTAGGCGTCCCAGTACGGCGCCCCCAGGCCGACGAAGGCCGGCACGAAGTACACGCCGCCGGTGTCATTCACGGACTCGGCGAGCCGCTCCGTCTCGGCGGCGTGCGCGACCACGCCCAGACCATCGCGCAGCCACTGCACCGCAGCGCCGGCGATGAACACGCTGCCCTCCAGCGCATAGGTCGTGCGCCCGCCGATGCGCCAGGCCACGGTGGTGAGCAGGCCGTGCCCGGAGGCCACGGGCGTGGTGCCCGTGTTCAGCAGCACGAAACACCCGGTGCCGTAGGTGTTCTTGGCGCTGCCGATCTCGTAGCACGCCTGACCGAAGAGCGCCGCCTGCTGATCGCCCGCGACGCCAGTGATCGGCACGCCGGCCTGGAGCCAGCCCACGTCGCTCGTCTCGGCGATCGGGCCGGAAGAATCGACCACGGTCGGCAACACCTCGGAGGGGATCGTCAGCCGCGCCAGCATCTCCGGATCCCACGCCACCGTGCGCAGGTCGAGACAGAGCGTGCGCGAGGCATTGGTGGCGTCGGTGGCATGGACGCGGCCGCCGGTGAGCTTCCACACGAGCCAGCTATCCACGGTGCCGAAGGCGAGCTCACCCCGCTCGGCCCGGCGCCGGGCCCACGGCACGTGGTCCAGCAGCCAGGCGATCTTGGTGCCGGAGAAGTACGCGTCGAGGACCAGCCCGGTGCGCTCGCGCACCAGCGCCTCCACGCCGGAGGCCTTCAGCGCGTCGCACATCGCGGCCGTGCGGCGGCACTGCCAGACGATGGCGCGATGGATCGGGCTGCCGGTCGCGCGCTCCCAGACGATCGTGGTCTCGCGCTGGTTGGTGATACCGACCGCGGCGATGTCGGCGCCGGTCACCCGCGCCTCGGCCATCGCGCGGCACGCCGCCTCGCCCATGGTCGTCCAGATCTCTTCCGGGTCGTGCTCGACCCAGCCGGGCTGCGGATAGTACTGGGTCAGCTCGGCGTAGCCGCGCGCGCGGACGACGCCCTCGGCGTCCACGACGAGCGCCGTCGATCCCGAAGTGCCCTGATCCAGCGCGAGGATGTGGCGGCCCGGCGGCATGCCGGGATGAGAGTACTCTAAAACCCGTGATACAACGTTGGCCAACCGTGACTTCGCGAGGGGTACGCCGCTCATGACTCGAGGCTCGAGCATCATCGCCGTGTCCGTCGTGACGCTCGTGCTCGTTGTCGGCGCGTGGGTGAGCGAATCGGCGGCGCAGGGCACCGATCTGACGTTCTTGCTGGGGAACTGGGTACGGCCCGACGGAGGCTACACCATCACGATCCGGAGCGTCGACAACAGCGGGAAGATCCAGGCCTCCTACGCCAATCCCCGGCCCCTGCCCTTCAGCAAGGCCGAGGTCTCCCGCGAGGGCAAGGCCGTGAAGCTGTTCTTCGAGCTGCGCGCCGAGGGCTACAACGGCTCGACCTACCGGTTGACCTACGATCCGGCGAGCGACCACCTGGTGGGCATCTACTACCAGGCCGTGCAGCGCAAGGAGTTCGAGGTGGTCTTCCAGCGGGCCAAGTGAGTACACTACGCGAACCTCACCCAAGGAGCGCGCTCATGCCTCGACGGATCGTGCCTTCCCGCGCCGTGCTGCTCACCGTCAGCGTCCTCGCCGCGCTCGCACTGGTCAGCGCCTCCGCCCGCGCGCAGAGCGACGTGCGCAGCCCGCTGCCCGCGCCGGTGAAGGTCAAGCTGGGGATGACCAACGTCCCCGCGCTGTCGCCGCTGTGGCTGCTGCCCGACTTCGCCGCCAAGTACAACGTGCAGATCGAGATGGTCATGTTCCAGCGCTTCGCCGACGCCCGCACCGCGCTGGCCTCCGGTGATCTCGACATCACCGCGTTCGGGCCGCAAGACATCTCGCTCGCCCTCGGGCAGGGCGCCAAGTCGATGGTCGGCATCGCCGGCATCGGCTCCGGCAACGATTGCCTGATCGTGCGCAAGGGTGACGACATCAAGGACTGGAAGGCGCTGAAGGGCAAGGCCATCGGCGTCGGTGCCGGCTCGATCTCCTGGCTGAAGTTCGCGGCGTCCACCCAGGAGAACGGGGTGGAGTACTCGAGCCTGAAGGTCGTCAACATCATGGGCGGCGGTGGGAACTACCTCAAGGCGCTGCAGGCCAAAGAGATCGACATGGCCGTCGTGTGGCAGCCGTTCTGCGCCCAGGGCATCGTGGACGGCATCGCCCAGTACCCGACGATCGATCACAACAAGTCCAAGACCGTCGGCGGCCTGATCTCCGTCCTGGCCGTCAACCGCACCTTCATGGAGAAAAACCGCGACGCCACGCAGCGCCTGGTCGTGGCCTACCTCGACGTCCTGAACGTGGCCCAGGCCGACCGAGCGAAGTGGTCGAAGATCTACGCCGAGAAGGCCGGGCTACCGGAGCCGGTGGCCGCCGAGTCGATCCGCATCACGCAGCTCGACGCCACGCTGCCGCTGGAGTCGATCAAGCGGATCTCGAAGTTCCTCTCGGACAACGGCGTCATCGCCCGCGACGTGTCGGGCGAGGTCGCGCAGTACTACACCTACGACTTCCTGAGCAAGGCGACCGGCAAGTCGCCGGCGGATCTCGGCCAGAACCAGTAGGCGCCGTGGCCGACGCTGTCGCGACGTCCAGCGGCCGCCCCACGGCACTTCGGCGCTTCTTGTGGCCCGTGCTGCTGCCACTGGCGTTCCTGACGCTGTGGACGCTGGCTGTCCATCGCCACTGGGTCGTCGAGGGAATCATTCCCTCGCCATTGCAGGTGCTGCAGTCCTGGTACTGGTGGATCTTCGGCCTGCCCACGCGCTCGCTCTCGCCGTATTCCGGCACCTGGGTGGGGGCCGTCCTCTACTCCTCGCGGCGTGTGTTCCAGGGCTTCCTCCTCGCCGCGGCCGTCGGCATCCCGCTCGGTCTGTTCGTGGGCTGGAACCGCCTGGTGGCCCGCCTGGTCGATCCGTCGATCCAGCTCCTGCGCCCGGTGCCCATCACCGCGTGGCTGCCATTCGCCATCGCCGTGTTCGGCATCTACGACGCCAGCGCGCTGTTCCTCATCGGCCTCGGCGCGTTCTATCCGATCGTGGTGAACACGACGCACGGCGTGCGCGACACGAATCTGCTCCTGCTCCGCGCCGCCCGGATGATGGGCGCCGGGGAAACCACGATTCTCACCAAGGTGGTCTTCCGCTCGGCGCTGCCGTCGATCTTCACCGGGCTGCGCCTGGGCATCGGCATCGCGTGGACGGCGGTGATCGTGGCCGAGATGATCGCGGTGAAGTCGGGGCTGGGCTACGTGCTGTGGGACGCGTACTACGTCGGCCGCATGGACATCTGCGTGGCGACGATGTTGTCGGTCGGCCTGCTCGGCTTCGTCTCCGATCGCCTGCTGCAGCTGCTCGCGCACGTCTTCTTGAGATGGCGGACGCTCGAGGCCCACGCATGAGCGATCGGCCGGTCATCGAGCTGGCCGACGTCTGGAAGACCTTCGACAAGGCGGGCCGTTCCGTCGAGGCTCTGCAGGGCGTCAGCGTCGGCATCGCGCGCAACGAGTTCGCGGCCATCCTGGGGCCGTCCGGCTGCGGCAAGTCCACGCTGCTCAACATGGTGGCGGGCTTCGACGCGCCGACGCGCGGCGCGGTGCGCTTCGACGGCGAGCCCGTCCGCACGCCGAGCCCGCGGCGGGCCGTCGTCTTCCAGGAGCCGGCGCTCTTCCCCTGGTATACGGTGCTCGACAACATCACCTTCGGCCTGCACACGCGCGGGATCACGCCGTCGGCCTACCGGGCGCGGGTGGAGACGATCATCGAGCAGGTGGGCTTGCAAGGCTTCGAGTCGCACTATCCGGCCGAGCTCTCGGGCGGGATGAAGCAGCGCGTGGGCATCGCACGCGTGCTGGTCATGGAGCCCGACGTGCTGCTGATGGACGAGCCGTTCGGCAGCCTGGACGCCCAGACCCGCTCGGTCATGCAGGAGCTGCTGCTCTCGGTGTGGGAGCGCCACCAGCAGACGGTGCTGTTCGTCACGCACGATATCGAGGAGGCGCTGCTCCTGGCCGACAGCGTGTCCGTGATGACCGCGCGGCCGGGACGGATCAAGAAGCGCCTGGCCGTCGAGCTGCCGCGGCCCCGAGCGCTGGAGGTGACGACCTCGCCGTTCTTCAACGAGCTCAAGCGCGAGGTCCTGGCGCTCATCCGCGAGGAGAGCGTGAAGGCAGCGGTGGAGCGAGAGCGCTAGGCTCGCGTCCCGCTCAGCCCCGCGCCCGGGCCGCGCCCCGGGCTTTCGCCTTGGCCGCCTCGACCTCACGGTCGCGCGCCGGCGCCGTGGTGACGAGCGAGTCGATGAGCTGCCGGGCTGCGTGCGCCACCTGGTCGACCGCCCGCGCGAATGCCTCTTCGTTGGCATGCGAGGGCCGCGTGAAGCCACTCAGCTTGCGGACGAATTGCAGCGACGAGGCGCGGATCTCGTCTTCGGTGGCCGGCGGCTTGAAGTTGTAGAGCGTCTTGATGGCGCGACACATGACGCAGTCTCCCCTAGCCGGCCTTGCGCATCCGGGCCAGCTCCGCCTCGAGTCGGTCCAGGTTCTGCTCGTTGGCGTCGACGGCGAAGACTCGGACCTTGGCACACTCGTCCGCCGTCTCGAAGAGCATGCGCCAGATGATCGTGGTCTTCGTCCCCCGTTGGCGTCAAGCGTGAGCGTCATCTGGAACCGCGGACGCGACACGTGGTCGAACACGATCCGCTCGGGCTTCACGACCTCGACGAAAACGCTTTCGTTCTGGTAGTCGGCGCCGTTCGGGCCATGCAGCACGAAGCGCCAGACCCCGCCCGGCCGCAGGTCGAACTCGTGGAACGTGCTGGTGAAGCCCTTGGGTCCCCACCAGCGCGTGAGGCGATTCGGGTCGGCAAACGCGTCGAACACCCGCTCGCGTGGTGCATCGAGGATTCGGCGCGTGGCGATCTCGCGATCCGACGATACAACATGGTTGTTCATGCCTCCCATTTTACGCGCGCGATCTGCAGCGTCGAGCGATCGCCCGCTCGCCCTCGCCGTTATTTCGCGGGCGCCTGGCCATTGGAGAGACGCACCAGGAACTTGGCGAGATCACGCGCCATGTCGTCGAAAGACTCCTTCCAGTGATCCTTGGCATCGCCCCCGAAGAACCCCATCGTCGCCCGGCGCCGGTCGGCGACGACGAGCACGGTCTGCCGCGACTGGACGTCGACGAACTGCATCTCGGCCTGAGCCCGCGCGGCGCCGCCCCCATAGAGGCCTACGAATGCACGGGCTGCCTGGGAACCCTCTCCGAGGCGTGTGATTGCGCCCGCCAGCCGCAGCGTCTTGTCCGGGCCGGGACTGAACTCCGTCTCACTCAGGTTCACGACGCGAGGGAACATGCCGGTGTCGCGCAGTCGCCGAACGATCTCGTTCTGCAGAATCGTCGACATCTCGGCCGCCTTGCGGCGGTCCTCGCCGTCCTTGATGGCGGGGTCCGTCACGGGAAACTTGTCGACTGCGATCACCTTGTAGGCTTTGATATCGAGGCCCGGCGCCAGCGCCACCAGACCCGCGTCCTTGTCCTCGACGCTGGGCTTGAGGCCGCCCATCGTCTGCACGTCGTCGGGTGTCGTTTGGTAGGCGCCGTAGCATCCCCCGAGGAGGAGGAGCAAGAGCAGCGGGCCCACGACTCGCGAAGCCCTCAGTTTCATATCGTCAATCCTCCTGTGCCCGTCGGCTATTCAGTAGACAATTGAGGGCAAGAACGCCCCCAGCGGCTCGTGGTAGAGGCCGATGCTCATGAGCGTCATGGGCTGCACGATACGGAGTCCATGCTCCAGGCACCACCTAAAAACGGCTCCATTGCGTGTCGGCAGAAGGAAGCCTGGGCCAGCGAACTCGGAAGCGGCGCCGATCAGGGCCCTCAGATCGGCATTGCCCTCACCCACGACATGACCCGAGAACCCGAGCCCGGTCGCGTAGCCGGTGAGACGATCGGCGTGTTCCATCACGGTCGCCCTTCCCCGTTCGAGTAGCAGCGCGGACACATAGGCAGCGAACGCGAGGCTCGGGCGTCGGCTGGAAGCTATGGTTGGGCACTTGGCTCAATGGAGCGCCCCTTACCCAACGACTGTCACGGAGTCGCCCGGCTGCGCCAGCTCATGGAACACATCATCAAGATACGTGGCGAGCTCGCCCGCGCGAATCTCGGACGGGATGACGAGATCCGCTGCCCTGACCCGCTTTCCAGGAAC
>Ga0075428_100002921_pt1 | contig 18616 bp, 17 predicted proteins | sample RhiMetdeltSRZDD2_FD_75291 | JGI IMG/M metagenome (GOLD analysis project Ga0075428, IMG submission 75291) | Populus rhizosphere microbial communities from Tennessee, USA - Rhizosphere MetaG P. deltoides SRZDD2 | ecosystem: Host-associated > Plants > Roots > Rhizosphere > Soil | place: USA... | reverse complement strand
GCCTGCTTGACGCAGTCGGAGATGACCCGGCCGGCCAGCGGAGCCCAGCGGGCGATCGGCAGGGCCCGCAGCCGGTCGAAGAAACCCTTGTGCAGATCCATGCTCAGACCCATGCCGGTGTTCATGGTGGCCATCAGCCCGGTCTGGACGACGATGCCGGGCAGGAAGAACTGGAGGTACTTCACCGGGTCGCCGAACATGGCCCCGCCGAACAGGTAGGTGAACAGCAGCACGAACATGATCGGCTGGATGCTCAGGTCGCCCAGCTCGAACGGGTTGTGCCGGATCTGGACCAGGCCACGCCAGGCCAGCGACAGGCTCTGGCCGATCCCGTTGGCGGGTTTCGCTATCGCCATGGTGGTCATGCGTTCACCTCTTCCGAGTCGGCGCGGCGTCCGGTGATGGCCAGGAAAACTTCGTCCAATGTGGACGTACGGAGGGTGAGCTCGGCGATGCGCACACCGGCGTCGTCGAGGCGGCGTACCACGGCGGGAAGCACGGCGGGATCGGTCACTTGCGCGGTGACCAGACCGCCGGTCACCTCCGGCTGGGAGGCGAGCTCGGCCACGACCGCCCGCACCTTCTCCGCGTCGGTCTCCAGCTCGGGCCGCACCGCCAGCGTCTGCGCACCCGTCCGCCGCTTCAGCTCATCCGGGGTCCCACCGGCGATCACCCGACCGTGGTCGATCACCACGATCTCGTCCGCCAATTGGTCGGCCTCGTCGAGGTACTGCGTGGTCAGCAGCACGGTCACGCCGGAGGCGACCAGCTCACGGATGATGTCCCAGACCTCGGAACGAGCCCGCGGGTCCAGCCCGGTCGTCGGCTCATCGAGGAAGAGCACCCGCGGGCGGCCGATCAGGCTCGCCGCCAGGTCGAGACGGCGCCGCATGCCACCGGAGTAGGTCTTCACCGCCCGGTCCGCCGCGTCTTCAAGGCGGAAGCCGGTGAGCAGCTCGGTGGCCCGGCCGCGGGACTGGGCCCGGCTCAGGCCGAGCAGGCGGCCGATCAGGCGCAGGTTCTCCGAGCCGGTCAGCTGGTCGTCGACCGAGGCGTACTGCCCGGTCAGCCCGATCATGGATCGCACGCGAGGCGCGTCACGCTCCACGTCAAGCCCGCCAACGGTGGCCCGGCCCTCATCCGGGCGCAGCAGGGTGGCGAGGATCCGCACGGCCGTGGTCTTGCCGGCCCCGTTGGGACCCAGCAGCCCGAGGACCGTGCCGGGGCGGACAGCCAGATCGACGCCGTCTAGCGCGGTGGTCTGGCCGAACCGCTTGACCAGACCCTCAGCAAGGATCGCGTTTGTCATGCGGGCAAGCGTGCGAGGACCCGCTGACAGCGCACTGTTACCCGGGCCTCAGCCGCTGACAGCCTTTGATCGCGTAACTTGCCTGGCAATAGCCCGTTGCGAGCGCCCTGAGGGCGGCTATTGCCGGGCAAATTGCGGGATCTTGGCGCGGTCAGGCGAGGTTGGCCGAACGGGGGTAAGCGTCGTCCGGGTCGGTCAGCACGTTCACCAGGTAGGGCACGCCGGCGGCGAACGCCCGCTCGAACGCGGCGCGCAGGTCCGAGGCCCGCGACACGGTCTCGCCCGCACCGCCGAGCGCCCGCACGACCTCGTCGTAACGCAGACCCGGTTGCAGGTCCGCCGCGACGTCATACCCGTACAGGTTGCGCATCGGGTGCTTCTCCAGCCCCCAGATCCCGTTGTTGCCCACCACCATGACGACTGGAAGCCCTTGCCGCACAAGCGATTCCACGTCCATCAGGGAGAACCCGGCGGCGCCGTCGCCCATCAAGACGCACACCTGCCGGTCCGGGTACGTGACCCGGGCGCCCATCGCGTAACCCATGCCCGTGCCCAGGCACCCGTACGGCCCCGGGTCGAGCCACGTGCCCGGCTGCGACGGCTCCAGATAACGCCCCGCATAGGACACGAAGTCACCGCCGTCGCCGATCGTCACGGCGTCGGCGGCGAGCACCTTGCGCAGCTCGCCGTAGACCCGCGCGGGCTTGATGGGGTCGGTGTCGGCCGCCATCTCCTCGGCGTGCTTGGCCGCCGCCGCCTTCTCGGCGTCGCGCAGCGTCGCCAGCCAGTCGACGTGCGACTCGCGATCGCCGGAGTATCTCACCATTCCAGCCAGTACCAGCCTGAGGTCACCGGCCGGGGAGACCGCCGGCGACACATGCGCCGCCCGCTGCGACGGCTCGTCCACGACGTGGATCAGGGTCACATCGCCGAAGTCGCCGAAGCCCAGCCGGAAGTCGAGCGGCGTCCCGATCACCAGGACCAGGTCGGCCTGCTTGAGCGCCATGCTCCGGGTCTTGGCGAAGGCGAGCGGCCCGGTGACGGTGCCCCGCCCCATGCCGTTGGTGTAGACCGGAACCTGGAACGACTCGGCGAACTCGCGCAGCTCCACCTCGGCGCCGCCGCTCCACACGTCCGATCCGGCGATCACGACCGGCCGGGCCGCCTGGGCGACCAGCGCCGCCGCCGACTTGACCGCGTCCGGATCCGGTTGCCAGGAGCCGATTTTGGGTGGCTCGATGGTCGCCTCGGCGAAACCGAAGATGACCTCCAACGGGAAGTCCACAAACGACGGTCCGCGGTGACCCGACAGCGACGCCGCGAGCGCCTCGCCGACCGCGGCCGGGATCGACCCGGTCCCGGTCACCGTCACGGCGTGCTTGGTGATCGAGCGTACCAGCGGCAGGTGGTCGATCTCCTGCAAAGATCCTGAGCCCCAACGGAATTGGGGCGCCCGGCCGCCGAGCACGAGCACCGGGGCGGCGTTGAAGAAGGCGCTGGTGATGCCGGAGATGCCGTTGGTGACCCCGGGTCCCGCGGTCAGCACCGCGACGCCGGGGCGCCGCTGGAGTTTGGCGACGGCCTCGGCGGCGAAGACCGCCGACTGCTCATGGCGCACGTCATAAATGGGCACGCCCTCGGTGTGGGCGGCGTCGTAGAGCGGGAACACGTGCCCGCCCGAAAGCGTGAACAACTCCTTCACCCCGGCCGCGCGGATGGCGGCGAGGGCCAACTGCCCACCGTGACCAGAGATCATCCCTAGCTCCCTTCAGCTCTGGGAGCCTAACCGATCCCCTCTCGAATGTGAAACATCCTCAGTTACTGGAGAGTCACCTAAGTCCAATCGCCAGGCCCACCACGGACAATGCCACAACCCCGCTGACAATCACGCTCAGCGCCGCGAGCAACCAGCCGGGAACGTCGCGCCACGATGCCGGCCACACCACCAGAGTCACGGGCAGCAGTACGAGGTACCCAAGAAACCAGAAAGCCACCATGGAACTGGTGGTCTGCCACCAGAAGCCGAGATCGAGAATGTTCCCGAAGGCGAAGGTATTCAGGGCGGTAGTGCCAAAACCCGCCACGACGGCGGCCGGCAATCCGGTGACCAGGCCGATGGCGGCGCCCGAGCGGGGCACGACAACCAACGTCACGAACGACACGCCGATCGCGACACCCGACCCGAGCAGCAGCCACAGCATGTACCGGCCGATCCGGTCGGCGTCATCGACGGGTGTGCCCACGGCGAGGCGATAGGCGACCGTGCCCAGCGCCGCTATCGCGCCCGCGCCCACGCCGCCCAACAGGACCAGGCCCAGCCGGGGTTCGCGCGCCGACAACGGCCACGCCATCGGTCCGCCCTCGAGCATCCATTTGGGCAGTGGCAGCAAGCGCTGCCGCCGCATCATCGTCGAGGCGGCGACCACCAGTCCGGCCAGGGGCACATAGACTACGTTCGTCACTAGGCCCACACCGCCGATGAGCAGGGTGTCGATCGAGAGACCCCCGGAACTCGTGGCGGTGAACAGGACCGGCAGCCACTGCAACAGCCACAGCGCGGCCGCGAAAATCAGGGCGTTGAGCGCGAACCCGAGCCACCACGACTTGGGCCCACCCGGCAGCCGCGAAACCGCGTCGGCCCACAGCCGACCGGTGCCGGCGCTGAGCAGGACGGCCGCGGCACCCATAATGATCATGACTGGCACCGAGAAGCTCCACTCGCTGCCGAGCCCCAGGTCGTCCAGCTTGGACCAGTGCCCCAGCAGCAGGCCGGCCACGAAGCCGAGCACGGCCGCGCCCGGCCACACCCGCTGACCGGTGACGCTGTCGATCATCGCCTGGCGCCACAGCCCGACCCCGATGGCGAGCCCGGCGATCGGGCCGACGATGAGCGCGACGATCTGCGGGATGTAGCCGTACACCGGGGTCTTGGTGAGCAGGATGCCCAGCGTGCCGGAGATCGTCGGGAGCAGCACCGCCGTGAGGAAGCCTCCGGCCAGACCGTCCACAACAGACACTCCGCGCACCCTCCCGGGATCGGTCAGCACCGCCACCCGCTGCGCCACGGTCGGATGGTTGGAGATGAACCGCCGCCACGACGCCTTCGCCGGTGCCACCGTCGCCATCTGCAGCACCGCGGTCAGCGGCCGCCAGTCGCCGGACTGGCGGGCCGCGTGCAGGTCCGCGTCGTACTCCCGCGACCGCAGCGCCTGCCGCCGGATCAGCCAGATCACCACCATGAACAGCGCCACCCGCCACAGGTAGGGCGGCAGGATGGAGAACTCCCAGCGGATCAGCGAGGTCACCAGCGGAAGCAGGATCACCGGCACCGCCGCGACCCACACGGCGCTGGCCAGCCAGGCCAGCGGCACGTCGTGGCGCTTGAGGTGGGCCAGCTCGTGCCGCACGACCGGGTCGAAGTAGGCCGGGCTCTTCCAGCGCACCACCAAAGCCGTTGGGAGCACTAGATAATACCGGCCCGGCAGGCCGAAGACGAAGGCGTCCCGCTGCCCGGCCCGGCCCAGCAACAGCTTGGGCGGCTTGGCGATGCCTACCTCCGCGGCCAACTCCCGGATGCGTTCCCGCGCACCCTCAAGGCGCTCCCCGGCCACGCGCAGCTTCTCCCGCCTGCGGATGTAGACCGGCGTCGCCAGCAGCACGGCCAGGCCCAGCACCGCGATCAGCAGCGCGCCGGCGATGTTGAACCACGCCCGGGTCCGATCCGCCGGCGCAAGGCAGGCCATCATCACGTCGTTATGGGCGATCCGGTTCAGCACTAGGGCCTGATCGGGTACAGCCTCGTTCGCCCGGGCCAGGCAGGCACGAGCCGAATCGGCCCAGGAGGCACCCAGCACTACATTGTGGATCAAGTTGCCCACCAGCAAACCGATGCTGAGCAACGCCGCGATCAGCAGCAGGAAGCGTCCCGTGGTCGGCGAGGGGTGGGCCAGCACATTGGGGCGCAACCGAAACGAGGGAGAGGTCACGGCGGTCATCCCGGTCACGGCGGTCATCCGGTCACCGCCGTCAGCCGTTGACGACGATCGCGCCGACGAACGAATCCGCCAGCATAATTGCCTGGCCCTCGGGCATGCCCAGGGAGCGGGCCCGGTCGAGCGCGACCTGCCGCACGAAGCGCGCCTGATCCGGGCTGAGCGAGATCTCGCTCCCCTGGCCGTGAATGGGCTGCGAGCCCCTACGCAGCAAGCGTCTCATCAGGTTGCCCACGCCCTGCCGGCCCATCTGGTACACGCGATCGCCCAGCGCCGTCAGGATCGCCTGCACCACGGCGGAGCCGACGGCCAGCGCCACCGGCGTGATCATTGCCAGCTCGAGCCCGAACCCGACGGCCGAGTCCTTGCCCGCGGCCGTCAGGGCGGCCTGCGGGTCGGCGAAGTACTCCTCGGCCGTCTCCTCGAAGACCACGAGCTCATCCGGGGCGGCGGTGGACAGCGCCAGCTCGGTCAGCTCGGCGATGAGTGCTTTGTCATCTTCCACGGCGCCCATTCTGCCCCCTGAATCCAAGGGGCAAAACTGTCCTTTTAGCGACCTTTGAAATCTGGCTTTCGCTTGTCCACAAAGGCCTTCATGCCCTCGACCCGGTCATCGGTGGCGAACAGCGCGGCGAACAGCTGGGACTCCCAAGCCAGCCCGGCCGCCAGGTCACGATCGAGACCGCCGTCGATGGCCAGCTTCGCCGCGCGCAGCGCCTGCGCCGGACCGCTGAGGTAGGGCGTCACCATCGCCACCGCCTCGTCGTAAACCTTGTCCGCCGGGGCGACGCGGTCGGCGAGCCCGATGGCGAGCGCCTCCGGCGCGTCGACCATCCGGCCCGAGAAGATGAGGTCCTTGGCCCGGGCCGGGCCAAGGAGGCGCGAAAGCCGTTGCGTGCCACCGGCTCCGGGGATTATGCCCAGCCTGATCTCGGGCTGGCCCAGCTTGGCGTCCTCGGCGACCACGCGCCAGTCGCACGCCAGGGCCAGCTCGCAGCCGCCGCCGAGGGCATAGCCGGTGATGGCGGCGACGACCGGCTTGGGGATGCGGGCGATGGCGTCGAACGCGCTCGACAGCGCGCCCGCACGGGCCGCCATCCGCACGTAGCTCATGTCGGCCATCTCTTTGATGTCGGCGCCCGCGGCGAAAACCTTGGGCCCGCCGTAGACGATGACCGCCCGCACCTCATCCTCCTGTGTGCAGGTGTGCGCGGCTGCTCGCAGCTCCTCTTGCACCTGGGCGTTGAGAGCGTTCATCGGTGGCCGCTCGAGCCGGATGACGCCTATGCCTTCGCTTATGTCTACGTTGACGAACTCGGCCACCAGCACACCTTACCGTCCCGGCCAAGATCCCGGAATTTGCCTGGCAATAACCCTCTTGGCGCCCCCCAACCCCGGCTATTGCCAGGCAAATTGCGCGATCTTGCGGTCACGCTGGGAGGCCGACGGGGCGGTCACCGGTGCGGCGCTGCTGGATGACGACCGCGGCGACGAGCAGCGCACCCTGGGCGACGTTCTGCCAGAACGGGTTCACGCCCTCGACGGTCAGCCCGTTCTCCAGCGCGCCCAGCAACAGCACGGCGAGCAGCGTGCCGCCGATCCCGCCGCGCCCGCCCGCGATGGCGCATCCCCCAAGGAACGCCGCGGTGATCGCCTTGAGCTCCAGCCCTTCCGATCCCGCCGTGGGATGGGCGGAGCCGCTGCGCGCGGCCAGGATGATGCCGGTGATCGCGGCGACCACGCCGACCATGGCGTAGACCGCCAAAAGATACTTATTTATGTTGATACCGGCTAAGCGCGCGGCGGTGGCATTGCCGCCCAGGGCATAGATGTTGCGCCCGATGTCCGTCATCTTCAGCAGCACATGGATCGCGAGCGCGATGACCAGCATGATCCACACCATCGTGGAAATACCGATCACGGATCCTCGCACGATGAAGATGAAAAGATCATCCCCTTGCAGGTACCCGACCGCCTGCCCGCCCGAGATGAGCTGGGCGATTCCCTTGTAGGCGGCCAGCATCGCCAGCGTCGCGATGATCGCGTTGACCCGGCCATAGACGATGATCGCACCGTTGAGCAGGCCGCAGCCGGCACCCACCGCGATCGCCACCACGATCGCGGCGACCGCGCTGCCGTTGGCGAGCCCGTCGCCGGTCTTGGCGAAGGTCATGGCGCCGACGATGGCGGCCAGGCCCACCTGCGAGCCGACCGAGATGTCGATGCCGCCGCAGATGATCACCGCGGTCTGGGCCACGGCGAGCAGCCCGGCCATGGTGACGGTGTTGCCGATGACCCTGACGTTGCTCCAGCTCAGATAGTCCGGGTTCAGGTACCCGAACAGCGCCAGGACAGCGACGAGAGCACCGAGCAGGCTGAGGTTCTGTGCCCCGATGCGGCGCAACAGGGTCATGTGTTCCCTCCGCTAAGGGCCAGTTCGAGGATCGCCTCCTCCGTTGCGGAGCCGCGGTCGAGTGAGCCGGCCACGCGACCGCCGCGCATCACCACGACACGGTCGGCCAGACCCAGCACCTCGGGCAGTTCGCTTGACACGACAAGGATCGCGATCCCGCTCTGGGCCAGGTCGGCGATGATCTGGTAGATCTCGGCCTTGGCACCCACGTCGATGCCGCGGGTGGGCTCGTCGAGGATGAGCACCTTCGGCCGGCGGGCCAGCCAGCGGGCGAGCACCACCTTCTGCTGGTTGCCGCCGGAGAGCTTGCGCACCTCGTGCTCGATGCTCGGGGTCCGGATCCTAAGCCGCTCAACATAACCGGCCGCCACCTCCCGCTCCGCCGCGCCGCGGACAAACCTGAAGCGCCGCAAGCGGTCGAGCACACTGATGACGATGTTGTCGCGCACGGTCCGGCTCAGCAGCAGCGCCTGGGCCTTGCGTTCCTCTGGGGCGTAGGCGATCCCGGCATCGATCGCTTCCCAGGGATGCCGGATGCGGGTGACCACCCCGTCGATGGCGATCGTGCCCGAGCGGATGGGCAGGTCGCCGGCGAGCGCCCGGCACAGCTCCGAGCGGCCCGCCCCGACCAGCCCGGCCAGGGCGACGACCTCACCGGCCCGCACCTCGAGGCTGACGCCGGTCACGGCATCGGTCGTCAGGCCCGAGACCGACAGCACCACGCGCTCGCCCGCCACGTGCGGCCGGCGCGACCCCCCAACGAACATGGCGCTCAGGTCCCGCCCCACCATCATCCGCACGACCCGCGCCTCGTCCGTCTCCGCTGCCGGCGCCACTCCCACCAGGGAACCGTCGCGCAGCACCGCCACCCGGTCGGCGATCCGGAAGATCTCCCCGAGCCGGTGGGAGACGTAGATGATGGCCAGCCCGTCCGCCCGCAGCCGCCTGATCAGGTCGAACAGCGCCTCGACCTCCTGCTCCGACAGCGAGGAGGTGGGCTCGTCGAACGCGATCACCGTAGAGGCTTTGGTGGTCAGCGCTCGCATGATCTCCACCAGCTGCCGCTGCGCCGCGGTGAGATCCCGCCCCGGGGTGTCCGGGTCGAGTATCCGCGAGAACCCAAGGCGCGCAAGGTCTTCGCCGACTCGCCGGCGCAGCCCGGCCCGGTCGAACACCCGGCCGAAGCGGCGGGACAACGCTCCAATGTAGACGTTCTCGGCGACCGAGACGTACGGCACGATCTCGGGTTCCTGAGGTATCACCCGGATCCCGGCGCGGCGGGCATCGGCCGGGGAGTGCAGCGCCAGCGGCTGCCCATCGAGGAGCACCCGCCCGGTGTCGGGCGGGTGCTCGCCGTTGATGATGCGCACCAGGGTCGACTTGCCGGCCCCGTTCTCCCCCAGCAGCGCCGTGACGCTGCCGGCGGGGAACTCGAGCGACACGTCGTCAAGCGCCTGCACCGGCGGGAACCGTTTGCTGATATGCCGCACTTCTAAGCGCATGCGAGGCCCGCGGCCTTATAGGTGTCCGGCGTGACCATGGTGGTCTTCGCGTACGCCTCCCGCTGGAACTCCTTGCCGCTCTTGATTTTGTCGTACATGCTCTGCACCGCCAGGGCGCCGACCTCGTTGCCGGCCAGCCACAGCGACGCCTTGGTCCCGGTCTTCTTCCCCGCGCTCCAGGCCTTGCAGGCGTAGTCGCCGTTGATGCCGACGCCGATTATGTTGTCCACCGAGTAGCCCGCGTTCTCCAGCGCCGTCACGCCGCCGACGACGTTCTCGTCGTTGCAGCCCCAGACGATCCAGTTCTTGACCGCCCGGTTGGCGGTCACTGTCGCGGCCACCTTGTTCTGCGCGTCGGGCGGGGTGTTGTCGGTACCGACCTTGATGACCTGGATGTCAGGGCCTCCGGCCGCCTTGAAGGCGGGCAGCGCGGCATCGACACGGTCGGTGCAGACCGTCACGTCCTGCTTCCACGCGGCGATGATCCGGGTCTCCTCCGGCTTCCAGTTGGCCGCCCGGTAGAACTCCGCCGCCTTCTTGCCCACCTCTTCGCCCATCTGCTTACCGCTGAAGCCGATGCGCGGCACTATCTTGTCCGGCGAGCACTCGGCTGGCTTGGGGTTGTCCACGCAGATCTGGTCGTCGGAGGTCAGGAGCTGGATGTTGGCGTTGCGCGCGGCGGTCACCACGGCCGGGCCGACGGAGGGGTCGGGCACGACGATGATGATGCCCTTGGCTTTCTGCGAAACGGCGGTCTCGACCGAGCTGAGGGTCTTGCTGGTGTCATTGCCCAGGTCCACCATGACCAGGTCAACGCCGAGTTCGACCGCCTTCTTCTTCGCGCCCTCCGCCTCGCCGAGGAAGTACGGCTGGGTGGCCTGCTTCTGCAGGTAGTAAATCTTGATCTTGCCGGTGTCGCCGCCGCCGGAGGGCGTTTCCTCCTTGCCGGAGGAGCACGCGGTTAGGCTCAAAGCCGTGAGCGCCGCCGCCAACGCCGTTGCTATCGCCGTGGATGTGGCCGACGGACCCTTGCGCACCAAAAGCATGTCCGGCTCCTTTCCTGCCCTGCGAAGGCCCTGCCCTGCGAAGGCCCTGCCCTGCGAATTTCAGTGCCCAGCCGACTCCCTGCCCGGCGAACCGCTTCCGACACTGACCAAAGTAAACAGTCAAAAACAAACACTGAACCATCTGGGAATTCAAGTGTTGCTTGGTCACAGGTGGATAACGGAGCTCATTCATCGGAGCGTCCAGAGTGGATATACCGAAATATCGGGCTCAGCCAGGGCTAGAGCGCGGTATTGCTCGGAGGATTAGGCGCCGAGACGTGATGTGCGAACGTGTTTGGTCAGCGGGCCGAAACCGCCCCATACCTGTCGTCCCCATAGGTGACACGCAGCTTCGTGTCGAAGGTCGCGGAGAGGTTATCGGATGTGATCACGTCGTGCACCAGGCCCGAGGCGACGATCCCGCCCTCGCGCAGCAGCAGGGCGTGGGTGAAGCCGGGCGGGATCTCCTCCACGTGATGGGTCACCAGCACGAGCGTGGGCGCCTCGGCGTCGAGGGCCAGGTTGGTCAGGCGCGATACCAGATCCTCCCGGCCGCCTAGGTCCAGCCCGGCCGCGGGCTCGTCGAGCAGCAGCAGCTCCGGGTCGACCATGAGGGCGCGGGCGATCTGCGTGCGCTTGCGCTCGCCCTCCGACAGCGTGCCGTACTCGCGGTCGGCCAGCGGCCCCATGCCCCACTCCTCGAGCAGCGACGCCGCCCGTGCGGTGTCCAGCTCGTCGTAGGTCTCGCGGAACCGGCCGATCACCGACCAGGAGGCGGTGACCACCACATCGCGGACCTTCTCCGCGGGCGGGATCCGGTCGGACAGCGCCGCCGTGGAAAAGCCGATCCTGGTGCGCAGCTCCTGCAGGTCCACCCGGCCGATCCGCTCGCCGAGGACGTGCAGGGTGCCGCTCGTCGGATGGGAGCGGCCCGCGGCCAGGTTGAGCAGGGTGGTCTTGCCCGCGCCGTTGGGCCCGAGGATGACCCAGCGCTCGTCGAGCTCGACCCGCCAGGTGATGTCACGCAGCAGATGCTTGCCCGAGCGGACGACGTTGACCTGCTCAGCGGCGATGACTAGATCCGGATGCACAACACCGATGATGGCACGGCCCCACAGAATCCCGGTCAACGGATAGGTTGTCGCCATGACGGCAGTCATCGAGATAGCCGGCTTGCGGAAGACGTTCCGCGGCCTGTTGGACGGCCGGAAGATCGCACTCGATGGATTCGACATGGTGGTGCACGCCGGCCAGGTCCATGGATTCCTCGGCCCCAACGGTTCAGGCAAAACCACGACGCTGCGAGCGCTGCTGGGTCTGGTGCGGGCCGACGGTGGATCTATGACCATCCTTGGTACCCCGAGCCGGCGCTTCGCCGATGTCGCGCACCGCGTGGGCGCGATCGTGGAGAGCCCGACCTTCTTCAAGAACTTCTCCGGCCGGCACACCTTGCGGCTGCTGGCGAGGGCGGGCGGGGTACCCCTTGAAAATGTAGAGGAAGCACTGGCGATGGTGGGCCTGGTCCACCGGGCCGAAGACCCGGTCGGCGGTTACTCGCTAGGAATGAAGCAGCGGCTGGCCGTCGCCTCCGCCCTGCTCAAGCGCCCCGAACTGCTGATCCTGGACGAGCCCGCCAACGGCCTGGACCCGGCGGGCCTGCATGAGATGCGGCGCCTGCTGCGGGCGGTGGCCACCGACGGCGTCACGGTGCTCATCTCCAGCCACTTGCTCTCGGAGGTCGAGCAGATCTGCGACTCCGTCACGATCATCTCGCGCGGGCGCCGGGTCGCGCACGGGCCGGTGACCGAGGTCCTGGCCGGGCATGACCGGGGCGAGTATTTTATCCGCGCGGGCGCGCTGGATCTCGCCCGGACCCGTCTCGAGGCTGAGGGCTTCAACGTGCGCCCCGTCGACGGCGGGCTGATCGCCAGCGGGGTGACCGACCCGGCCCACATCAGCGAAACCCTTGGGCGGGAAGGGATCTGGCTGGCCGAGCTGACCCCGCTCGGCCCCGACCTGGAGACCGTCTATCTCGATTTGACCGCCACCCGCCCACGCCCTGGTCGGCTGTCCGAAGTGGACAGAGTGGACGAGCACGCCTCGGTCCCGGAGCCGATCGAGATCGAGGCGGCACCGTGAACCTGATCCTGGCCGAGATGAGCCGCCTGCTGTCGCGCCGCTTCGCGCAGCTGATGATCCTGCTCCTGATCGTCACGTTCATCCTCACCGTCCTGGTGGTGCTGGGCAAATCCAAGCAGCCCACCGAGGACATGTGGATCGTCGCCCGGTCGGCCGCCGCCTCCGCCGCGCGGGAGCAGCAGCAGGATTACAACGCCTGCCTCAACAACCCGACGCGTCCCACGGCGTCGTGCGAGTCGCTCAAGCCTCGCGCGGTCCCCGAGGAATACCTCTACGGCGTGTTCACCTTCGCCCACGAGATCAAGAACCTCATCTACTTCCTCACGGCGTTCCTGGCGCTGTTCGGCTTCCTCGTCGCGGCCTCGTCGATCGGCTCCGAGCTGCACAGCGGCAGCGTGGTCAACCTGTTGTTGTGGCGCCCCAACCGGACGGCGGTCCTGGGCGCCAAACTCGGTGTGGCCCTTGGTTTCGTAGCGGTGGTCTCGGTGGTCTTCACTCTGGTTTACATCGGTACCTTCTACGGCCTCGCCGCGTGGGTGGGCTGGGTCGGCCACACCGAGGATCGCGGCTTCTGGATCGACCTGATCCTGGTGTGCATGCGCGGCATCACCCTGGCTCTCGTCCTGAGCGCCATCGGTTTCGCCATCGCCACCATCGGCCGGCACACCGCCGCCGCTCTGGGCAGCCTGATCGGTTACATCATCGTCTGGGAGCTGGGGGCCCGGCTCATCGTCGAGACCCTGAACGTCGACAACAGCAACACGAGCCGGGACCAGTGGTTCCTCGCCTCCCACGTGATCGCCTGGATGAGCGGCCGGGACGGCTACAGCCTCACCACTTTCGCCGACGCCACCATGACCCTGGCCGTCATCGTGGCCGCCCTGACCGCGCTTGCCTTCATCTCCTTCCGCCGCCGCGACATCACCTGAGTCACACCGCCCAGACCGCGTGCACCAGCGCCCCGGTCATCAGCTGGATGTGGCCACCGGCAGCCGATCCCGCCGGCACGTCGAAGTAGAGGCGGCCGTGCACGGCCTGGCCCGCGGTGGTAAGGGTGACCGACGGCAGCTGCGGCGGGAAGGCCCGCTCATCGGTCAAGGCATTGTGCAGCACGGAATCCGCGTCCCGGAAGCGAAAGTTCTCGGGCCCGCCGCTGATGGGCTTGCCCGCCTTGTTGAGCAGGATGTCGATGGTCACGACGAGCCGGTCGCCATTGTCCAGTTTGGACAGCTCGGTGGTGGCGACGGTGATGGTCGCCCGGCCGTCGCCGAAAAGGTCGATCGCGGCCGGCTGGCCGATTCGCAGTACCGGCACCGGGATGCGCCTCTCCCCGGCATCGGGCCGGGCCGACGGCGTGGCCGGGGCTTGGTTCGCGCAGCCGCTGAACACGAGCGCGGCGGCGATAACCAGGGACAGTTGCTTCATGCCAATCAACTCCAGAAGCCTTGGGGCGCACCGGCTTCCGGGTGCGCCCCGTCGATAGGGGTCTATCACACCCCGGTCCAGCCGGCGAACGGTGCGCCGCCGTAGTGCAGGTTGTGCTTGTACACCTGGTCGTTGAAGTTGCCGGAGATCACCTTGGGCGCGCCGTTGACCCAGCCCACGAAGACTCCAACGTGGTCGGAGTCGACCAGCGGGTCCCCGCTGTAGTTGTAGGTGACCGCCGCGCCCGGGTAGATCCCGGCCGTGGTGCCCGGGTGCCAGCTGTTGAAGAACTTGCCCCAGCGGGCGGTGGTCCCGGCCTCGGAGTCGAGGCTTTCCCAGGCGTAGACGCCCCCGTTCTTCCACACATACTTGACGAAGTCAGCGCACCACGCCTGGCAGCCCTTGCCCCATTTGCTGGAGTAGAAGTTGCAGTTGGAGCCCATTGGGGTCTCCCATTTGTGGTCGCTGTTGAACTCGTTGTAGGCGGCCTCGACCACCTTGTCGCCGGTGGCGGTGTTGATGCCCACATCGACAACGGACATGTTGAGCTCGTCGAGGCTCCTCGCGTCGCCGCCCGGCGCCGCATAGGCGGTCGCGGCGGGCGCGAGTGCGGTGAGGATGCCGGTGGCGGCCATGGCCATCATGGCCCGGTGCCGGATTCGGTTAGCCCTCATGGTGTCTCTCCTTCTCTCTCGTAACCTCCCTCGTCACCTCTTTGGGGAGGAAGTCCTCGGGGTACAGGGCGCAGATGTACTTGTCCCATTGGCGCCCGGCGTAGTAGTCGTGGTCGCGCAGCACGCCCTCGACGCGGAACAGGGTCGCCTGGCCGCTTTGCACCTGTGGCCAGTTGAATCCCGGTACCTCCATATAGATCTTGTTCAGCGGGAACGTGTGGAACAGGTGCCGTACGAACAGCGAGACCGCTTGCGCCGCAAGGCCGGTGCCCGCCGCCCTGGGGTGAAACACCGCCCCCACATAGGTGTGCCTGAGGCTCAGCTCGTCGCCGTAGGCCACGACATGCCCCACCGGGGCGTCGTCCTCGATGCGCCGCACCACGAACTGCAGCAGCACCTGGTTCCACATCTCCGCTTTGAACCGCTCGAACGGCGGCACCGAGCCGCGGTAGCGCCAGCGGAAGCCGGTCTCCGGTTGCACCGCAAGGGCATACAGGAAGCCGAGATCCTCCGGCACCATGGGCGCCAGCCGCAGCGCCGCCGTCTCCAGCACCGGCGCCATCGGATCGGGCGGGGGCAGGGCCGCGAAGCGTTGCGGCACACCGGGTACCCCGCCGAGGCGGAGCTTGAACGGCGGCGCGGTGTCCAATAGCGACATGAGCTCGCCCACCGTGGCCGGCAGGTCCTCCCCGGCGGCGATGCTCACCCCGCGCGACTCCAGCCAGGTGATCACCCGCATCATCGACAGGCTGTCAAGGGCCAGCCCGCCGCGCAGCGTGGCCTTGTCATCGAGCGCCTCCAGCGGCAGGTCGAGCAGGGCCGCCAATTCTGTCTTCATTGGACACTCCCTTTCACTAGTCCGGACCGGTCAGGGCTCAGCTCACCGGCGAGGTACCTGCGGCGGGTCTCGGCGCGGCGCAGCTTGCCCGAAGAGGTCTTGGGGAGGCGGCCGAAGCGCAGCGTCACCACGTCGGCCGGCGCCATCCCGGTCTGCGAGACGACCGCCAGCGCCACGGCCCGGCGCAGGCCGGCATCGTCGCCGGCCCGCGCCTCCACCGCGACCACGAGCCGGTCGCCCATACCGAAGCCACCCGACCCGCCGGACCCGCCGGACCCGCTGCCCAGCTCGTAGCTCGCTGGGATGCCGAACGCCGCCGCGCCGCCCGCACGCACACCGGGCACCCCGACCGCGGCCGCCTCCACGTCCTGCGGATAGATGTTGCGCCCGGCCGCGAACAGCACATCCTTGGCCCGCCCGCACACCACCAGCTCCCCATCGCCGGTGAGGTAGCCCAGATCGCCGGTACGCAACCACGGCGTGGGCCGGGGTGGCTCGCCCCAGTAGCCGGCGACGACCGAGGGCCCGCATACCTCAATGTGGCCAACCACTCTGACGGCGGCTTGCTCGCCTTCGCTGTTCGTTATCCTTATTTGTGTACCGGACACAGCCCGCCCCACCCGGACAAGCGCCCTCCCCCGGGCGGAGGGCAAAGCGAAACCTTCGCGTTCAAGCGACTCCCGGTTCACCTCATCGACGGCGAGCGGGCAGAAGCTGACCGCGAGCGTCGACTCAGCCAGGCCATAGGCGGCGACAACCGCGTTCGGGTCGAGCCCGTGCGGCCGCGCGGCGGCGGTGAAGCGCCGCATCATCGCCGCGTCGATGGGCTCCCCACCGGAGAACATGCGCTTGACCGAACTCAGGTCGGCCCCGCACCCCACCTCGAGCAGTTGCGCCATAAGGGCGTAGGCGAAGTTGGGCGCGCCCGTGACGGTGGCTGAATCCTTGGTCAGGCGCTCGAGCCAGGCCGCCGGGCGCAGCGCGAACGCCAGCGGCGACTGGAGCACCAACGGGCATCCGCGCGTCATCGGCAGCGTCAGGAACCCGATGAGCCCCATGTCGTGATAGAGCGGCAGCCAGCTCAGCCAGCGGTTGGTGGCCGGGTCGAGCAGGTCGCTCCCGATCGCCGCCTCGATCGCGTCGAGATTGGCGGCGAGGTTGCCGTGCGTCACCGGCACGCCGCGCGGGTTGCTGGTGGAGCCGCTGGTGTATTGCAGGACCGCCAGGTCCTCTGGGCCCGGCTGGACGGCCTCCGCCATGGGCGCCGTAACCGCTTGCGCCACAATACTTTCCACCGTCACCGCACCCGGGATGCCGTCCCCTATTACCAGGCCGGGCCGCGAGTCAGCCAGGATCGCCCGCAGCTTCGCCAGGTGGGCCTCCCGCCCGGTCCGGCCCGGCGGCGGCAGGATGGTGAAGGCGGCGCCGCGCAGCCATACCGCTTGCAGCGCCGCGATCAGTTCCGCGCTCGTGTCTGCGATGACGGCGACCCTGGTCCCCGGCTCGACGCCCCACCGCCGCAGGACCGTGGCCATGCGGCGGGCGCACTCGTTGACCTGCCGCCAGGTCTGGACGGTGTCCGGCGCCCGGCCGGTGCCCGCGATCGTCAGCGTGGCGTCGCGGCCGCAAGCTTTGCCAGCGGTGAGGGATTCGACGACGGTTCGCATGCCACCAGCGTCGCGGCGCGCTTCACCGGAACTGCACGCAATTCTTCATCGAAGGGTTCACACAGGCTTCATCGGCCCTTGCGCCCCGAAAACCCGTAGGGCACCTTGAGTTTTCACCGCGCAGGTGTTTCGAGAAATGGAGATCTATCATGATCATTTGGATCCGGCGCGGCTTGCTCGCGCTCACGGCGCTCCTGACGATCGCCGCCCCGGCGCTGGCGCCCTCGGCCGCGCAGGCCGACGTCGGCATCCAGAGCGTCACCACCTACTGCGACCGCTACTACGCCACCGGGTACGGCCCGATTGGGCAGTGCTGCTGACGCTGCCTGAACCGCCTAACAACCGGCGCTGCCGCACTCTCGCCCGAGCGGGAGTGCGGCAGAACAGCGTTCAGTCCACTGTGGAGCCGAAGACCTCGTCGCGCACGGTGTCCAGGGCCGTGAGCAACGCCCCGCGCAGCACCGGCTGCTCGACGACGCCGGTCACGACCACCTTGGGGCTCACCGGCGTGATCGCGGCGACCTCATGCTGTACCCGCTCGGCCAAAGGCGTCCCGCCCGCCGCGCCGATCTCGCCCGCCAGCACCACCATCGGCGGGTCCAGCACCAGGCACGCCGACGCCACGCCCAGGGCGAGCCGCCGCGCCAGTTCATCCAGCACCGGCCCGCCCTTGGTGCCGGCCGCGATGACGTTGCGCACCGCCTCGCCCGCCGTCGGCGCTCGGAATCCATGCTCCCGCGCCACGGTCCGGACCGCGTCGGCCGCGGCGATCTGCTGGAACGCACCCTTGCCGCGCCTGGTCACCTCGCGCGTGATCTCGGCGCCGGGCACGGGCAGGTACCCGATCTCGCCCGCCGCACCGGAAAAGCCGCGATGCAGCCGCCCGTTGAGGACTACGGCCAGACCGATACCACCGCCCACCCACACCAGCAGGAAGTCCCGGACGTCGCGGGCCGCGCCGTTGTACGCCTCGGCCACGGCGGCCAGGTTCACGTCGTTCTCGAACAGGATCGTGGTGTGCAGGTCGTCGCGCAGCGCGGCCGCCAGTCCCCGGTGCCACCGGGGCAGGTTCCAGGCGAAGACGATGTCGCCCGTGGCCGGATCCACCAGACCGGGCGTGCCCAGCACGATCCGCCGGACGTCGCCGAGCGGCGCGTCGGCTTGCTTGACCGCGTCCACGACGGCGTTGTGTACCAATCCGACCGGATCGTCGGTGTCGTGAATGGAGTGTTCGACCCGCCCGATGATCTCACCGGTGATGTCGGCGCACGCGGCGACGACGTTGTCCTGACCGACCTCGACTCCGACCACATAGGCGCTCGAGGGGCGCACCGAATACAACTGTGCGTTGGGTCCGCGGCCGCCGGCCTGCTCCCCCACACGCTGCACCAGACCCCGCTCCTCCAGCCGCTCCACCAACTGTGACGCCGTCACTTTGGACAATCCGGTCAACTCACCCAGCTGGGATCTCGTCAGCGGGCCGCGCGCCAGTAGCAGCTCCAGGGCCGCGCGATCGTTGAGGGCACGCAGTAGTCTCGGGGTGCCGGGTTGGGACACAGCCATTGCTCATCCTCGGCTCTAGCTTTTAGTTAAGTTTCTTATTAGATTGGG
>Ga0075428_100002920_pt1 | contig 18616 bp, 15 predicted proteins | sample RhiMetdeltSRZDD2_FD_75291 | JGI IMG/M metagenome (GOLD analysis project Ga0075428, IMG submission 75291) | Populus rhizosphere microbial communities from Tennessee, USA - Rhizosphere MetaG P. deltoides SRZDD2 | ecosystem: Host-associated > Plants > Roots > Rhizosphere > Soil | place: USA... | reverse complement strand
ATGGACGCCTACGACGTGATCATCATCGGCACGGGCGCCGGCGGCGGGACCCTCGCCCGGCATCTCGCGCCGGCCGGGAAGCGGATCCTCCTGCTCGAGCGGGGCGACTGGCTCACGCGCGAGCCGCAGAACTGGTCGGACCAGGACGTATTCGTGGACAACCGCTACGTCTCGCCGGAGACGTGGTACGACGCGAGCGGCAAGCCCTTCCAGCCCGGTGTCCATTACTTCGTCGGTGGAGCGACGAAGCTCTACGGCGCTGCGCTGTACCGACTCCGCAAGGAGGACTTCGGCGAGCTGCAGCATCACGACGGTCTTTCGCCGTCCTGGCCGATCTCCTACGACGAGCTCGAACCCTACTACTCGCTCGCGGAGCAGCACTACCACGTGCACGGCGCCCGCGGCGAGGATCCGACCGAGCCTCCGGCGAGCGCGCCCTACCCGCACCCCGCCGTGTCGCACGAGCCGCGGATCCAGCAGCTCGCCGACGACCTCGAGGCTGCCGGCTACCGGCCGTTCCACGCGCCGTGCGGGATCATGCTCGACGAGTCGAATCCGGCGTTCTCGACGTGCATCCGGTGTGCGACCTGCGACGGGTTCCCGTGCCTCGTGCACGCGAAGTCCGACGCCGAGGTGCTCGGCGTCCGGCCGGCCCTCGAGCAGCCGAACGTGACGCTGCTGACGAACGCGAGGGTCGTCAGGCTAGAGACGAACGGGGACGGCACCTCGGTCAGCGAGGTGGTCGTCGAGCGGGACGGGGCGGAGGAGCGGTTCGCGGGCGACATCGTCGCGGTCGCCTGTGGCGCGGCCAACACGGCCAAGCTGCTGCTGCAGTCGGCGAGCGACAAGCACCCGAACGGTCTCGCCAACGGCTCCGACCAGGTCGGCCGCAACTACATGTTCCACGACTCGACGGCCGTCCTTGCCCTCTCGCGCGAGGAGAACCTGACCGCGTACCAGAAGACGCTCGGGCTCAACGACTTCTATTTCGGGGACGGAGACTTCGAGTACCCGCTCGGCAACGTACAGATGGTCGGCAAGTCGACCGCCCCGATGTTCCGCGGCGAGCGACCGCGCGACACGAAGCTGGCGCCGGACTGGACGCTCGAGCGGATGGCGCGTCACGCGATCGACTTCTGGCTGTCGACCGAGGACCTCCCGCGGCCGGACAACCGGGTCACGGTCGACGGCGATGGCAAGCTGACGATCACCTACACGGAGACGAACCTGGAGGCCAAGAAGCGGCTCTACGAGAAGGTCAGGTCGATGCTCGGGCAGCTGGACATGAACCCGGGCCACCTCATCCACCGCTTCGCGTACATGAAGAACGACATCCCGGTCGCCGGGTGTGCGCACCAGGCGGGCACCTGCCGCTTCGGCACCGATCCGCAGACGTCCGTGCTCGACGTGAACTGCAAGACGCACGAGCTCGACAACCTCTACGTCGTCGACACGAGCGTCTTCCCCTCGATCGGGGCGGTCAACCCGGCGCTCACGGCGATGGCCAACTCGCTCCGGGTCGGCGACCACCTGCTCGCGCGACTGGGCTAGTGGTCGCTCCCTCGGGCGAGCAGCACGAGCTCTTGTACGGCGACCAACGGGCGGTCGTCGTTGAGGTCGGCGCGGGCCTGCGGACGTACTCGGTGGGTGATCGCGACGTCCTCGACGGCTACGCCGTGGACGAGATGTGCGCTTCGGGCCGCGGCCAGGTCCTGCTGCCGTGGCCGAACCGGATCGAGGACGGGCGCTACACGTTCGACGGCCACGACCACCAGCTCCCGCTGACGGAGGTGGCCGCCGGAAACGCGATCCACGGCCTCGTCCGCTGGGGGGCCTGGACCGTGACGGAACGCGAGCCGGCGCGGGTCGTGCTGGAGCACCTCCTGCACCCGCAGCCTGGCTACCCCTTCGCCCTGGAGCTTCGCATCGAGTACTCGCTCTCGGACGACGGGCTCACCGTGCGGACGACCGCGACGAACGCTGGCGCCGGCCCGTGCCCGTTCGGCAGCGGCATGCACCCGTACTTCACCGTCGGCACGCCGCCCGTCGACTCGTTGACGCTCACGGTGCCTGCCCGCACCGTCGTCGGCTCTGGCGCGAGGGGGCTCCCGACGGAAGCGCATGACGTCGAGGGCACGGACTACGACTTCCGCCGCCCGCGCGTCCTCGGCGCCACGCAGCTCGACAACACGTTCACCGACCTCGAGCCGGACGATGACGGGGTGACGCGGGTGCAGCTCCGGGACGAGGGGAGCGGGGTGGAGGTGACCGTCTGGGCCGACGAGGCGTACACGCATTTCCAGCTCTTCACCGGCGACCCGCTGCCCGACGTGAACCGCCGGAGCCTCGCCGTCGAGCCGATGTCGTGCCCGGCGAACGCCTTCCGGAGCGGCGATGGAGTCGTGCGGCTCGAGCCCGGCGCGTCGTGGACCGGCGTTTGGGGGATCGCCTGACGAATCTCACGTCAAGCCTCTAGCCGCCGAAGATCGTGAACCGCCGCCCGCCCGCGGCAGCTCGTCGGGCGAGCAGCCGCTGGAGCGCGAGCGTCCCGGCCGCGCCCACGATCAGCATCGCGACGTTCGCGGCGAGCACGCCGACGGCGCCGCGAGCCTGATCCGCCTCCCGGAGGCCGGCCGCGACACCGAGATAGGCGGCCGCCGGGATCGTCGTCACCGAGACGGCGACGCCGACACCGGAGCTCGCCCGCGTCTCGAGGGCGAGCATCCCGGCGATCCCGGCCGCGAGCGCGACGACGATCGTCTCGTTGCTGACGGTCGTCAGGGTGCCAAGCACGGTCGAGTGGATGTCGAAGTCCTCGGGGATCACGCCGAAGGCGTCCTGTAGGGACGTGGAGACGCAGGCGGCGGCCGCGGCCAGCGTCATCCCGATCAGGAGCGTCACGAGCGCCCGCGCCGCGAGCCCGATCCGACGGTCGACCAGGCCGACCCCGACGGCAGTGATCGGGAGGAGGTCGGGGCTGATCGCCATCGCCCCGACGATCAGGATCGTGTTGTAGTCGAGCACCCCGTAGCTCCCGACGACGCCCGCGACGATCATGAACGCGATGTAGCGCGCGATCGGGCGCGCGTTGCGGCTCGCCATCCCGAGCACGTCCTCCCAGACCAGTCCTGCCTCCGCCCCGGTGGTCGTCGACTGTCCGAGCACCTCCTCGCGGGTCAGCGTCATGTCGTCCTCGGCGACGCCGTGTCCGCGAAGCCTCGCCATCACCCGGTCGACCGCGCGCGCTTGCACGACGGCGGCCACAACCGCGTGCCCCGGCGGCATCGCGTCGACGAGCCGCACCCGAGCCACGTCCTCGCTCCCGTCGAGCAGCTCCGCGACGGAGGTCATCGTCTCGCCGTTGCCGTAGATCTCGAGCCTGATCATCGAGCGCGCCTCACCCGACAGTGGTACGGCGTTCGGTCGGCGAATCATCCTCGCCGACGGGCGCGGTCGGTCGATTGCCGGTCGAGGCCTGATCCGCGCCATCGTCCCGATCGGGTGATCACCCGATGTGGATGATGGTCGCCGGCGGGGCCGGCCCTAGCGTGGGTGATGTCTCGTGGCTTCGTCCGACGACATCTCGACGCGCCCGCGCGTGCTCATCCTCGGCGGCGGCTTCGCCGGGGTGGGGGCAGCGCAGAAACTCGAGCACGCCGACGCCGACGTCGTGCTCGTCGATCGCCACGAGTACCACACCTTCCAGCCGCTCCTCTATCAGCTGGCGACCGGTCTCCTCGAGGTGACCGCCGTGGGGCATTCCCTGCGTGACCTGGTCGGGCATCACGACAACACCACAATCCATCGTGGGACGGTCTCGAGCGTCGACCTGGCGGCACGGGAGGCTCGCTTCGAGGACCTCCCGCCGATGACGTACGACTACCTCGTCCTCGGCGTCGGCGCCGAGGTCAACTTCTTCGGCACCGAAGGCGCGACCGAGCATGCGTTCCCGATGTACACGCTGCCGCACGCGGTCAACCTCAAGGACCACCTGCTCGAGCGGTGGGACGCGGTCGACCACGATCCCCGCCTGATCGAGGACGGCGCGCTCAACGTCGTCGTCGTGGGCGGCGGCCCGACCGGGGTCGAGACCGCGGGCGCAATCGCAGAGCTCTACCGCTCGGTGTTCGCAAAGGACTACCCGAGCATCGGGCAGGACGAGGCGCGCGTCATCCTCGTCGAGGCGGGGCCCGAGCTGTTCTCGATGTTCAAGCCCAAGCTGCGCGAGTACGCGACGAAGGCGCTGACGGAGCGGACGGTCGAGGTGAAGACCGGCGAAACCGTCGCGGCGGTCGCATCGAACCGCGTGACGCTCGAGTCGGGCGAGGTGATCAAGGCACACACCCTCGTCTGGGGCGCGGGCTTGCAGGGCAACCACTTCGTGCAGTCGCTCGACCTCGAGCTGGAGCGTGGGAAGCGCATCGGCGTCGGTGATGACCTGACGCTCCCGGGCCATCCCGAGGTGTACGTGGTCGGCGACGTCGCCGCTATCTACGACACGAAGCGCGAGCAGGTCCTGCCCCAGCTCGGGTCGGTGGCGCTGCAGTCGGGAGAGCACGCCGGCGAGACGATCGCGCGCCGGATCGCAGGGAAGAAGACGAAGCCCTTCGCGTACAAGGACAAGGGCACGATGGCGGCAATCGGGCGTCGGGCCGCGTGCGTCGAGTTCCTTGCCGGCCGGACGATGACCGGCGCGAAGGCGCAGGTGGCCTGGGCGACGGTGCATCTGGCGCTGCTGCCGACGAACGAGGACCGCTCCAAGGCCGTGGTCGACTGGGTGGGGGCCGCCCTCACGCACCAGCGTGTCGGACGGTTCACGGTGGGCAAGACCTGACGCGGGAGCGGAGCAGCGTGAGACCGTCCGCATGACCGTCGCCTCGACCGCCCTCGATCTCTCGCGGATCCAGTTCGCGACGACCGCGCTCTACCACTTCCTGTTCGTCCCGCTCACGCTCGGGCTCGCGCCGCTAGTCGCCGTCATGCAGACGCTGTGGTACCGCTCGGGCGACGAGACCTGGCTCCGGCTCACCAAGTTCTTCGGGACGCTGCTCCTGATCAACTTCGCGATCGGCGTCGCCACCGGCCTCGTCATGGAGTTCCAGTTCGGCATGAACTGGGCCGTCTACTCGAAGTTCGTCGGCGACGTGTTCGGCGCCCCGCTCGCGATCGAGGGGCTTGCGGCCTTCATGCTCGAGGCGACGTTCCTGGGCCTCTGGATCTTCGGCTGGGACCGGCTCTCGCGGCGGGTCCACCTCGCCACGATCTGGATCGCCGCGCTCGGCACCTGGCTCTCCGCCTACTTCATCCTCGTTGCGAACTCGTGGATGCAGCACCCGGTCGGGTACGAGCTGGTCGACGGCAAGGCCGAGCTGACGAGTGTCTGGGCCCTGCTCTCGAACGGGTTCGCGCTCCGGGCCTACCTGCACGTGCTCCTCGCCGGCCTGATCTTCGGCTCGATCGTGATGCTGGGGGTGAGCTGCTGGCACCTCCTGCGCGGCCGCAACATCGATCTCTTCCGCAAGGCGGTGAAGCTCGCGTTGATCGTCGCGGTTCCGGTGACGTTCCTCCAGCTCATCGTCGGCAACCGCTTCGGGGAGGCGGTGACGAGCGCGCAGAGCATGAAGATCGCGGCCTCCGAGGCGCAATGGGACACGTGCCAGCCGTGCTCGTTCTCGCTCTTCCAGATCGGCGGCTTCACCGAGAACGACCAGACGCCGTCCTTCTCGATCCAGGTCCCGCGGCTTCTCTCCTACATGGCGACGGGCTCGTTCGGCGGCGAGGTGCAGGGCCTCACCGAGCTCCAGGCGCAGGAGGAGAGCAGGTTCGGCCCCGGGAACTACATGCCGAACGTCAGGGTCATCTACTGGTCGATGCGCGTGATGGCCTACGTGGGGATGCTGATGTTCCTCGTCGCTGCCGTCGGGGCGTTCCTCTACTGGAAGCAGAAGCTCGAGCGAGCGCGCTGGTTCCACTGGGTCGCGATCCTCGCGATCGCGTTGCCCTACGTCGCCGCGACCGCAGGCTGGGTCCTCACCGAGATGGGGCGTCAGCCGTGGATCGTGCAGGGCCTCTTGAAGACCGAAGACGCGGTCTCCCCTACGGTCAGCGCCTGGACGGTCGGCGTCAGCCTCGGCGTGTTCGCCGGCCTCTACGGCATCCTCGCGGTCGTCGACTTCGTGCTGATGCGCCGCTACGCACGGGTCGACCCGCCCGATCCATCCGCGACCGAGGCCGAGGCGGTCCCGGCGCTGGGGTACTGAGGGTGGCCGCCTGATGGACCTCCAGCTCTTCTGGTTCATCCTGATCGGCGTCCTCTGGGCGGGGTACTTCCTGCTCGAGGGCTTCGACTTCGGGGTCGGGATGCTCCTGCCGTTCCTGCCGCGGAACGAGCGCGAGCGCGACACGATGTTCGGGACGATCGGCCCGGTCTGGGACGGCAACGAGGTGTGGCTCGTCGTCGCGGCCGGCGCGACGTTCGCCGCGTTCCCGGCCTGGTACGCGACGATGTTCTCCGGCTTCTACCTGGCGCTGCTCCTCGTGCTCTTCTGCCTGATCATCCGGGTCGTCTCGTTCGAGTGGCGCGAGAAGGGGCACAGCCCGCGGTGGCGCGCGGTCTGGACGACGGCGAACGTCGTCGGGAGTGTCGGCGCGTCGTTCCTCTGGGGCGTCGCGCTCTCCAACCTCGTCCACGGCGTCCCGCTCGACACCGACGGCGGCTGGGCCGGCGCGTTCGTCGATCTGTTCAGCGCGTACACCGTGTTCGCGGGGATCACCGTCGTGCTGCTGTTCGCGTTCCACGGCGCGACCTTCCTCACGGTGAGGACGACCGGTGCGCTCTGCCTGCGCGCGGGCCACGCTGCGCGACGGCTCTCGATCCCGGCGGCCCTCGCCGGGATCGCCCTCCTCGTCTGGACGGTCGCCGTGGCGGTCGACGCGAACGACAAGGATGTCTTCCCGCCCGTCTTGCCATGTGTGCTGGGCATCGCGGCGCTCGTCCTCGCCTTCGTGTTCGTCCACCGCCGCCGGAGCGGCCCGGCCTTCGCGGCGACTGCCGTCGCGACGGTGCTGCTCGTCGCCACCCTCTTCACGAGCCTCTATCCGAGAGTGCTCGTTTCGAGCCCCGACCTCGGGAACAGCCTCACGGTCGACAACGCGTCGTCCTCCCACTACGCGCTCGCGGTGATGACCGTCGTCGCGCTGATCTTCACCCCGCTCATCCTGCTCTACCAGGGCTGGACGTATTACGTCTTCCGACATCGGCTCGGCGGCGAGGAGCCGGAGCCGGCCGAGCCGGTCGAGATCCTGCCCGAGCCGGCCGAGAGCGCTTGAAGGCCCTCGACCCGCGGCTCGTGCGGCGGGCGCGGCCGGTGCGCCGCTTGCTCGCCCTCGATGCGTCGCTCGGCGTTCTTGCGGCGCTGCTCGTGCTGGCGCAGGCCGCCCTCCTCGCGTACGTCGCCGCCCGTGGCTTCGCGGGCGCCTCGCTCGCGTCGCTGACGCTGCCGCTGGCGCTGCTCGTCGCTGCGGCGCTGGGCCGCGCGCTCGCCGCATGGGGCTTCGAGGTGGCCGGCCGCCGCGCCGCGGCGGACGTGCTCTCGCAGCTCCGGCTCGACGTCGTCGAGCGCCGCCTCCGCGGCCGTCCCGCGGCGCTCGACGGTGCCGAGAGCGCGGAGATAGCGACCGCCGCAGTGGCCGGCGTCGACGCGCTCGAGGCGACCTTTGCGCGGTACCTCCCGCAGCTCGTCCTGGCGGTCGTCGTCCCGCTCGCGGTGATCGCGTTCGTCGTCGTGATCGACCCGCTCACCGCGGCGCTGCTGGTGCTGACGCTGCCGCTCGTCCCGGTCTTCATGTGGCTCGTCGGGCGGCACACGGAGCGCCGCACGCAAGAGCGCTGGGAGACGCTCGCGCAGCTTTCGACGCACTTCCTCGACGTCGTCCGCGGCCTGCCGACCCTGCGCGCGTTCAACCGCGGCCAGGCGCAGGCGGAGCGGATCGCACGGGTCAGCGACGAGTACCGTCGCGCGACGATGGGCACGCTCCGCGTCGCCTTCCTCTCCGGCGCGGTGCTCGAGCTCGCGGCGACGATGGGGATCGCGCTCGTGGCGGTGACCGTGGGCGTCCGGCTCGTCGAGGGCGGGCTCGGTCTCCAGGTCGGGCTCACCGTGCTCGTGCTCGCGCCCGAGCTCTACCTGCCCTTGCGCAACCTCGCGGCGCAGTACCACGCGAGCGCCGACGGTCGCGCGGTGAGCGAGCGGCTGCTCGCCCTCGTCGACCAACCGGCCGAGATCCGCACGGGCGCGGTCACGCCGCCCGACCCGCGCCTCGCCCCGGTGAGGCTCCACGGTGTCTCGTTCGCGTACCCGGGGAGCGGCACTGTGGTCGAGCAGGTGGACCTCGAGCTCGCGCCCAGGGAGACGGTCGCGCTCGTCGGGCCGAGCGGGAGCGGGAAGAGCACGCTCGCCTCGCTCCTCCTCCGTCTCGCCGAGCCGATCGCCGGGCGGATCACGGTCGGCGGCGTCGACCTTGCCTCGTGCGACCCCGCAGCATGGCGGCGGCAGCTGGCCTGGGTCCCGCAGCGACCGACGCTCTTCCGCGGCACCGTCGCCGACAACATCCGCCTGGGCAACCCTGGGGCGAGCGCCGGGCGGGTCGAGGAGGCCGCCCGGCTCGCAGGTGCCGCCGCGTTCGTCCATGACCTCCCCGACGGGTTCGAGACCGTCGTCGGCGACGGGGGCCGTGCGCTCTCCGCCGGGCAGCTCCAGCGGCTGGCGCTCGCCCGCGCCTTTCTGCGTGACGCCTCGCTCGTGATCCTCGACGAGCCCACTGCGAACCTCGACCGCGGGAGCGCCGAGCTCGTCGAGGAGGCGATCGAGCGGCTGCGCGAAAATCGGACACTGCTGCTCATCGCGCACAGCCCGGAGCTCGCGCGGCGGGCGGACCGCATCGTGACGCTGTCGGCCGGCCGTGTCGTCGACGCCGTCCTGGAGGCGGTGTGACCGGCACGGCGGCACGGCTCGCCCGGCTCGGACGCGTGCCCGCCTCGCGCGTCGCGTTGTCGCTGCTGCTCGCGACGGTCGCCGTCGGCTTCGGCGTCGCGCTCCTGGCGACGGCCGGCTACCTGATCTCACGCGCCGCCGAGCAGCCGCCGATCCTCTCGCTGACCGTCACGATCGTCCTCGTGCGGTTTCTCGGGCTCGCGCGACCCGTCGCGCGCTACGCCGACCGCCTCGCCTCGCACGATCTCGCGCTGCGCGCGCTCGGCCGCATCCGTGCGCGCGTGTACGAGCGGATCGAGCCGCTCGCCCCCGGCCGGCTCGAGGCGTACCGGCGAGGCGACCTGCTCGCCCGGATGGTCGGCGACGTCGACACGCTCCAGGGCCTGTACGTCCGGGCGCTCCTCCCGGGCGCCGTCGCTCTCGTCGTCGGCGCTGCGTGCATCCTCGTCGCCGCGCTGATCCTTCCCGCCGCCGCCGCGATCCTCGCGGGCGGGCTCCTCGTCGCCGGGGTCCCGCTCCCGTGGCTCTCGGCACGGCTCGCCCGGGCGGTGGGTCGCCGCCAGGCCGTAGCCCGAGGCACGTTGACCGCCGAGCTCGTGGAGCTGCTTCGCGGCGCGCCCGAGCTGGTCGTCTTCGGGCAGGAGGAGCGCACCCTGGCCCGCGTCCGCGAGCTCGACGTCGCGCTCGCCCGGCTCGGGCGTCGCGACGCGCTGGTGGCGGGCCTCGGCGACGCGCTGACCATCCTCGTCGCCGGCCTCACCGTCACGGGCGTGCTCGCGGTCGCCGTCTCGGCCACCGCGGCCGGCGCGCTCGACCCCGTCCTCGTCGCGACGCTCGCGCTGCTCGCGCTGGCGTCGTTCGACGCAGTCACGCCGCTGGCACCCGCCGCGCGCGAGCTCTCGTCGACGCTCGCGTCGGGTCGCCGTGTCCTCGAGGTCATCGACCGGGCCCCCGCGGTCCGGGAGCCGGAGCTCCCCGTCCCCGCGCCGCCGCGACGCGCGCCGGTGCGCCTCGAGGGGGTGACCGCCCGCTACGACCCGGTCGAAGAGCCTGTGCTCCGCGACCTGGACCTCGAGCTGGCTCCGGGCCGCAAGGTCGCACTCGTGGGGCCGAGCGGGGCGGGCAAGACGACCGTGACGAGACTGCTTCTCCGCTTCCTCGACCCCGAGCGCGGTCGCGTGACGATCGGCGGCCGCGACGTCCGCGAGTACGCGCAGGCCGACGTGCGCCGGCACTTCGCGATCGCGGGGCAGGAGTCGTACCTCTTCGACTCGACGATCCGCGAGAACCTCCGGCTCGCCCGGCCGGAAGCGACGGATGCCGAGCTCTGGGCGGTGCTCCTGCTCGCGCGTCTCGACGCGTGGGTCGCGTCGCTGCCCGGCGGGCTCGACGCGCGGGTGGGGGAGGAGGGCTCCCGCCTGTCGGGCGGTCAGCGACAGCGGCTGACCCTGGCGCGCGCGCTGTTGACCGAGGCACCCGTCCTCGTCCTCGACGAGCCGACCGCGCACCTCGACCCCGAGACGGCGACCGCGGTGATGGACGACGTCCTCGCGGCCGCCGCGGGTCGCACGGTGCTGCTCATCACCCACAGGCCCGAGGGTCTCGAGCGGATGGACGAGGTGGTCACGCTCGACGCGTGCCGCGGATCGGCGTAGTCAGCCGCCGATCGTCGTGTGCGTGATGCCGGTGAACTGGAAGATCAGCGCGGCCGTCAGGAACACGAGGCCGAGCGCGATCTCGTTGAAGCGACGCAGCTCTCTCCCGCTCGCGGCGAGGACGAACATCGCGAGCGCGGCGATCATCGAGACGAGAGCGAGGACGTCCATGGTCGTTACCCCCAGACGTCCGGACGGTAGCGCGTTTCGGTCGTCTCGAGCTCGGTGAGGAGCTCCTCCGCGCGCGCGCGCGGCATCTGCCCGTGCTCGGCCACGACGTCGACGAAGGCTTCCCACACCGCGTCGCGCATCGGCCGCGAGCCGCACACGTACACATAGCCGCCCGCCGCGAGCAGGCGCCAGACGAGCGCTCCCTGCAGGCGGAGCCGGTCCTGCACGTACTCCCGACGATCCGCCCGCTCGCGCGAGGTCGCGATGTGCACGTGGTCGAGCACACCCTCGTCCGCGAACCTCTCGATCTCGTCGCGGTAGATGTAGTCGAGGCTTCGCGAGCGAATGCCGTTGAAGAGCGCCGCCTCGGCGAGCGCCACACCTTTGCGTTTCAGCGCCAGACGCTCCCACAGGAACGCACGCATCGGAGCGAAGCCGGTGCCCGCGGAGACGAACAGCATCGGCTTCGTCACGTCCTCCTGCAGGTGGAAGCCGCTCGCGCTCTCGAGGAAGACGTTGACGCGGTCGCCTTCGCGGATCCCGTGCACATAGTGCGCGCTCATCCCGTGGAAGACGCGTTCGGGCATGCCGGGCACGGGCAGCGCCTCGAGACCGACCGTGAGATGGACGACGTCGCCGTGCACGCGCGGGCTCGAGCTCGGCGAGTAGTAGCGCGGGCTGAGCGGCTGCGCGACCTCGAGGAGCTCGAAGATGTTCAACCTGCACGAGGGGAACTCGGTGAGCAGCCGCAGCACGTCGTATGCGCCCGAGTGAACCGCGTCGTACAGCGCCGAGCCGCCGCCGTCGCGCGATTCCAGGACGCCCTGGATCTCCTCCAGCCGCGAGCGCTCGGCGGGGTCGGTGACCTTGTCGAGCAGCAGTTGGAGGAGTGGGAGGGTCGGCTTCCCGGTGATGTCGATCAGGTTGGTGAGCACATTGCGAACCTGGAGCACGACTCCCTTCGGGACGGCGCGGACGTTCACGGTCTCGGGCGCCCTGAACAGGCTGTCCAGCGCGGTGCCGAGGTGGTGCGCGAGCCGTTCGACGCGCTCCTCGTCGTTCTGCGGGCAGATGCCGAGGTGATCGCCGGCGGAGTACGCGACGCCGCGCGGGAGCACGATCTCGAGATGACGGGTGCGCTTCGACGACTCCGGGGCCTGGAGCTCGCTCCACACCCGCGCTCGCGCCTCGATCGTGTCGGCGCCGACCGCGTTCGTGAGGATCGTCGGGGCGAGCAGGGCCTGCGACGCGGTCGCCTCCCGGCCGAGCGACATCGCCATCGCGGTGGTCGAGTCGGCCCGGGTGAACTCGCGGGCCGCTTCCCTCTCGGCCGTGACGCGCTCCTCCGCCGCCTCTGTCAGCACTGCCTCGGACAGCTCGAGGAGCACGGGCCACACCCGGCTGTTCCAGTCGGCGTGCACCGTCTCCCACGCGGGTGAGCCGACGTCGCCGTAGGCGAAGTCGGCGAGCGGCTCGGCACCCAGCTCCGCCAACCTCCTGTGCACGTAGCGCGGGAACGCGAGGAACGCGTTCCACTGACTGTTGCCGAGCCCCCAGACGAGGTACTTGCACTCCCGCCAGGTGCCTGCTTCCGGCTCGGCGTGCTCGAGCCACGACTTGAAGGCTGCGGCGTTCGCCGGCGGATTCGACGTATACGTCGAGGCCACGACCACCTGCAGCCACGGCTCCCCGCGCGGCGCTGACCCGGCCAGCTCGTTCAGCGTCAGCACCTCGGGCTCGTAGCCGTAGAACCGGCCGCGCTCCGCAAAGCGCTCCGCCAGCTCCTTGCAGGCCCCGAAGTTGCTCCCGTATGCGATCACGAGCCGACGGTAGGGGCTCGTCACGGGGATCTCCGTCGGCGCACCCCAGTCGCGTGCGACGGCGGGAGCGGCCGCGGGGACGGGCCGGGAGACGGCCGGCCGCTCGGGGCGCGTGACCGTCTCCTCCCGAACGGGCCTCAGCTGGCGCGGCACGCGAACCACCGGGACCGCCACCGGCTTCGTGGTCACGACAGTGTTCTTCGCCACCGCCGCCCCCGGCGCGAGCCGCAGCCGGTAGCGCTTGTAGATCTCGAAGAGGACGACGCGCAGCATCATGAACGTCACCTCTTGCGCCATGCACTGCCGCTTGCCGATGGAGAAGGGGATGAAGGCGTGGCGCGGACGCTCGACCACCTTCTCCATGGCGAACTGCTCCGGGTCGAACTCGCCCGGGTTCTCACCCCAGTAGCGGGGATCGCGCTGTGCGGCGAGCGTCCCGACGAGGATCACGTCGCCCTTGCGGATGTGGTAGCGACCCAACGTCCCGTCCTTCAGGCTGCGGCGAATCGTCACCGGCATGGGCGGATAGATCCGCATCGTCTCCTTGATCACCTGCGTGGTGTACGTCAGCGCCATCAGGTCGTCGTATTGCAGGTCGTAGTCGGGATCGCCACCGGTGATCGCGTCGATCTCGGCGATCAGCTTCTTCTCGACGTCGGGACGGGTCGCGAGCACGTACGCGAGCCACGCCCCCGTGATCGACGGGCCGTTGAAGCCGTTCGAGAGGTGCATGAGAATCTGGTCGCGGACCGTCTCCAGGTCGAGCAGCTCCCCCGACTCCGGATCCGGCGTCGAGACGAGCCGGCTGAGCAGGTCCGTCTGCTCGCCGAGCGGTTTCGTGTGCTGTCGCCCTCGCACGAGCGCGTCGGCCGTCCTGAACAGCTCCTTGTTCTGCTCTCGGTATCGCTTGAGCTTCCTTCTCCGCGTTCGCGAGAGACCGAGGTCTGGACGCGGGTCGGCCACCCGCGTGATGCTCTCCTTGGTGCTCTCCGGGACCGCCTGCGACAAGGCGTGCGGGCAGGCGCCCTTCTCCAGCAGCCCGAAGTCGTACCGACAGGCGCCGCGGCCCGACACCTCGAGCGCATAGCGCTCCATCCACGACCGCGCGTCGACGGGGTCGTCATCCGCAAGCTCCGCCCAGCGCGCCACGAGCCTCTGCGCCTGCTCCTTCATCACCGGAAGCTGCGTCCGCTGGTTCTGCGGCGAATACCAGGGCAGCATCACGCGGCGAACCCGCTCGTAGTGCTCGCCGTCGCCGATCACCGAGAGGCCTCCGCCCCGCGTGTTCTGCAGCTGCGCGAAGAAGTTGATCTCCTCGATCGGCTTGCCGAACTGCTCCTCGTTCGCCGCGACCTCGTCGAGGAGCCCTGGGTCGGAGACGACGACGAGCCGCCACTTCTTCGTCGGGATGCCGACCGCGTAGATGTGGCCGAACCGGCGCCAGTAGTCGAGCTGACTGTCGTTGTCGTTGAGGATGTCGAAGTTCGCGAACCGCTCACCGTTCGGCACCAGCCAGCGGATCGCATAGGGGATCTCGACGGGACTGTCGCCGCTCGAGGCGCCGGGCTGCTCCGACCCAGCGGCCCGGACCTCTCTCGCCTTGCCCAACGTCCTGAACATCGACTACCCCTCAAACGGGACGCGCACGGTGTTCTGGATCTTGCATCGCAGCAACCGGTACGCGGACGCGAAGTGGCGGATCTTGCGGCCGGCCGGCGAGGTCGACGGTCGATGCGACGAGACGCCACTACACTGACGACCCGTGGCGCAGCCGATCGACATGCTCCGGGCGCTTGCGTCCGACGCGCAGGCACCCGACGACCAGCTCGCGCCGTATCTCGCCAAGGTCCGGGCGCGCGCCTACACCGTCACCGACGACGACGTCGAGCGCCTGAAGCGTGCCGGCTTCACGGAGGACGAGATCTTCGAGGCGACGGTCTCGGTTGCGATCGGCGAGGGGCTGAGGCGGCTCGACGCGGCGGCTCGGGTGATCGAGTGAGGCTCTCTGTCGTCGACTCCGGGCACGCGCCCGAGCACGCTGCTTTGCTCGACGTGATCCGTGAGCGAAGCGGCAACGAGCCGCTGGGAGTCGTCAAGACGCTGCTCTACCGGCCGGAGCTTTTCGGGCAGCCGTTCTCCGAGGCGCTCGAGGACGCGATGCGCGGCGAATCCGAGTGGAGCCCGGGTGAGCGCGAGCTGTTCGCGGCCTTCACGTCGCTCCTCAACCAGTGTCACTTCTGAGCGGGCTCCCACGGCGCGGTCGCGTCGTACGCGCTCGGTGAGGAGGTCTGGGAGGCGATCGTCGCCGACTGGCGGACCGCACCGGTTCGGCCGGAGCTGGCCGCGACGCTCGTCTTCCTGGAGAAGCTGACGCTCCGGCCCGACGAGCTCGAGCCTGCCGACGCGGACGCGGCGCGGGCCGCCGGGGTGTCCGATCAGGCGCTACGGGACGCCGCGACGGTCTGTGGCCTGTTCAGCATGATCGTGCGCCTCGCCGACTCGCTCGGCTGGGACGTGCCGAGGCCCGAGCGCCTCGCCGCCCGGGCGCCGGCGATGCTCGAGGGCGGGTACGCGCTCGGCGCCCTCGGCCGGCGCTGAGGTGGCCGAGGAGGGGCAGGCGGAGCGCCGGTACCTCGTCACGGGCGTGCTCGGCGCGATCGGGGCGTGGACGGCGAAGACGCTGGTCGACCGCGGCCGCGGGGTGATCGGGCTCGACGTCGGCAGCTCGCGGCACCGGCTCGACCTCGCGTTCGAGAACGGCGAGCGAGACGGTCTGGCGCTCGTCGAGGGCGACATCACGGACATCGATGCGCTCGAGCGTCTCCTCGCGAGCCACGGGGTCACCAACGTGATCCACCTGGCTGCGCTGCAGGTGCCGTTCGTCCGCGAGCGCCCGGCGCTCGGCGCCCTCGTGAACGTCGTCGGCACCGCCAACATCCTGGAGGCGGTGCGGCGAGCGGGCCTCGCGACTCCGGTCCTCTACGCCTCCTCGATCGCCGTCTTCGGCCCGGCCGGAGACGGCGAGCCGCAGACCCTCTACGGCGTCTACAAGCGGACGAACGAGGCGACCGCCCTTCGCTTCTTCGAGGACTACGGCGTGTCGTCCATCGGCCTGCGCCCCCACACCGTGTACGGGCCGGGGCGCGATCAGGGGCTCACCTCGGCGCCGACCGCCGCGATGCTCGCTGCGGCAGCCGGCCGCAAGTACGAGATCCCGTTCGGCGGCCGGTTGCAGCTCCAGTACCTCCCCGACGTCGCCGAGGCGTTCGTCCGCGCATCCGAGCTCGACCATCCCGGCGCGTCCGTCCACACGCTCGACGGCCCGTCGGCGTCGGTCGACGAGGTCGTCGACCTGATCGAGGCGGCGAGCGGCGTCGGCCCCGGGACGATCACCTGGCAGGGCGAGCCGCTGCCGTTCCCCGGGGAGGTGGACAGCGCGTCGTTCGTCGAGCTGCTCGGCGGCTCGGTCAACCGCCCGCTTGCCGACGGCATCGCCGACTCGGTCGGACGGTTCCGGCGGCTGCTGGAGCGCGGCCTCGTCAGACCGCCGAGCCGAGACGCCGAATCCGCCCGGCACGGCGCCGCGTAGTAGCTCGCAGAGCCGTCAAACGCAGAAGAACGCAGAAGGGAGGGTGACGATGACGTCACGTACCCGGACACGTCACCGCGGCGTGATCGCCCTTGGCGCCGGACTCTCGGCGGTCGCCGTGCTGGCCCCGACCGCCGTCGCCGGGGTGTTCTATTGCGGCGGAGGCTACGGGCCGACCGCCGACCTCGCGATCCGCGCGGCCATCGAGGATGCCGAGAACTCCGCCTCGGGAGACGGGCTGTTCGCCTGCACGCTGTTGGGCGAGCCGTTCGTCGGGTTCGTCCAGAACGATCCGTACCGCGGAGACTTCTACCGCGCCAGCGTGAACATGACCTGCACCTAGCCCGCCGCGTGAGCCCCGCTCGACCGCGGGGCTACGATCGCGGGCATGCCGGAACGCAACGGATAGGTCCCCGGCGTTCCCTGCTGGGTCGACGCGAGCGAGCCCGATCCGAGGGCCGCGGCAGAGTTCTACGCCGGCCTGTTCGGGTGGGAGTACGACGACGTGATGCCGCCGGGCTCGGACGACACGTACCTCTTCGCTCGGCGCCAGACGACCACTTCGTCCATCTTCGACACCTCGGGCGGTCTGAGCAGCGGTGAGGTCGCCGGTATCAGGTCGAGCCTCGCTGCCTCGGCGACGTGGAACACGTACTTCTGGGTCGACAGCGCCGACGAGACCGCAGCCAGGGTTGTCGCAGCCGGCGGAGACATCGCGAGCGAGCCCTTCGAGTTCCTCGACGCCGCCCGCGTGGCCACGTTCGCCGATCCCGAGGGAGCGGCCTTCTCCGTGTGGGAGGCGAGGGAGCACAAGGGTGCGCGGTTGGTCAACGACCCGGGCGCACTCGTGTTCAACGGCCTCAACACCCATGACGTCGAGGGCGCGCGGTCGTTCTACGGATCGGTGTTCGGGTGGCGGACGCTCGCGATCGGCGGCGGCGGGGAGGGATGGGCGCTGCCCGGCTACGGCGACCACCTCGAGCGCTACCAGCCGGATCTCCGAGCGCGACTGGCGGGGGCGGGTGCGCCCGCGGGGTTCGAGGAGGTCGTCGGGAGCATCAACCCCCTCGCCGACGACCAGCGCGACACGCCGGCCTACTGGAGCGTGACGTTCGCCGTCGACGACGCCGACGCAGCCGCGGCGAAGGCGACCGAGCTCGGCGGCACGGTGGTCGTTCCGCCCTTCGACGCCCCCTGGTCGACGGCGACCTACGCGATCCGGTTGACCGTCATCGCCGATCCGCAGGGCGCCACGTTCGGCGCGAGCAAGTTCGCGCCTACGACATAGGAGGCGGTCAGCCCGGACGGTCGAGCAGTTCGTCGAGGCTCACGAGGAGCCGCCGGTCGAGCCCGTCGAGCACGAAGTATCCGACGCGATCGCGCGTACATGATCGATCGCGCCACCGCGCCGAGATCGTGCTCTTCGGTCACGTGCGTCTAGCCCGCGTCGTATTCGTCGTGGCGGCGGAGCCAGTGCTCGCGCTCACCCTCCTCCTGGCGCCCGCGCGCCGTGCGGTCGAGGAGCCCGTAATAGGCCATCGCCGGCTCGAGGCCCCGCGCGGTCGTGACGTACGTCCGGTAGACGCTCCCGTCCGAGAGCGCGTACGCGCTGAGGCCGGGGCCCTCGGCGACGTAGCCGGCGACGTCCGTGCCGCTCGCGCGTGCCATCTGCTCGACGGTCGCGGGGATCTCGCCTTCGAGAAACGGTCGGAGCTCCTCCTCGGTCGAGAGGAAGCCGAGGTCGCGGTTGAAGTCGCTGCCACCGCTCGAGACCCAGTCGATGGGCCAGCCCATTCGCTCGCGATACGCGAGGAGCTTGTCGAGCGGAGCGCGGGAGGCGAGCAGGAGGGTCGTGTCTCTCGCCTTCAGGTGCGCGACCTGGGGCGCGAGTGTGTCGGCGATCGAAGAGCAGACGGTGCAGCCGGCCGCGTAGGGCGGCCCGAACATGAAGTGGTAGACGAGGAGCTGCGAGCGGCCGTCGAACAGCTCGGCGAGCGACTTCGTCCCCTGCGCGGTCTCGAAGCGGTAGTCCTTCTCGACGAGGACCCACGGGAGCTCCCGTCGCTTGCGGGCGAGCTCGTCGTTGCGGCGCGTCAGCTCCTTCTCCTCGGCGAGCAGCGCGTCGCGCTCGGTCTGCCACGCCTCCTGGGCCGCGATTCTGTGCTCCGTCATCGGGCTCTCCTTTCATGTCCAGCGAGTGTCGACCATTTCCCGGCATCTGAAGCTCTTGGCGGCGGCGTCTGGACGTGGTCCGCGACCATGTCGTCGGAAGTACCCGAGCTGAACCGCCCGCCCGCCCCTAGCGGCGGGCCTGGCGGAGAACCTGCCGCACGTCGGCCACCGGGCCGAGGTGCGCGAGCTTGTCGGGGTTCGTGACGCCGCGGATCG
>Ga0075428_100002919_pt1 | contig 18617 bp, 16 predicted proteins | sample RhiMetdeltSRZDD2_FD_75291 | JGI IMG/M metagenome (GOLD analysis project Ga0075428, IMG submission 75291) | Populus rhizosphere microbial communities from Tennessee, USA - Rhizosphere MetaG P. deltoides SRZDD2 | ecosystem: Host-associated > Plants > Roots > Rhizosphere > Soil | place: USA... | reverse complement strand
CCGCGTCGTCGAGCTGGTACCGGTAACGCTCGAACTCGCCGATGTCGCTTGCGAGGAAGTAGCTGCGCGCGCCGTCGAGCGACTCGAGATAGCGGTCCAGGACCAGCGACGACACCGGATCGTTGACAGGCGCCTGCCGGTAATGCGATCGCTCGAACATGCTGCTGACAAGCCGCGCCACCTTGCTGTGCCGCTCGGTGGGCTTGAGATCGAGCGTCGTCGCACCCGCGGTCGAGGAGGGTGCCGGCGCCGTGCCGAGCAGGAGCGTGCCGACGCCGAGCGCGATGGCGGTGATGACTATTGCGCCCGAACGTCGCCAACGACGGGCTCCGGTTTCCTTACCGACTCGACCTGACTGGTACACTGCCACCCCCTTCGACCGGGCTTCCTCGAGACCTTAGGCTAGAGACACCACCGGCGCCAATCAAGCCCGGTGGCCGTTAAACGTAATACATGCAGCCGCTGACGATCCTGACCGGCGTGGTGCTGGGCTCGGCCGCCGCGACTACGTTCGCGCTGGGCGCAACCCTGGTCGTTTTCCTGGTCCTGGCCGGCGAACACCCGCAATTCAGGGCCGAACTGCCCCTGCTGGCCGTCTATGCGCTTGTCTTCGGCATTTTGACCGCAGTCGCGGCCGTCAGTTTCGTGGCTGAGCTCAAGCAGCGCCGCTGGCGCCTCTGGTCCCAACTCCTCATGTGGATGGCCGTATGCGGCGTTGCGGCTCTCTATTGGTCCACGCGCTACTGAGCCGCCCGTGGTGCACGCGCTGCTTCCGACCCGGCGCACGCGTACGCCGCGCTCCCTGCTCCGCGGAGGATGTCCTGTCGTGACCTTGCGCTCGAGATTCCTGGTTCCGGCCCTGGCCGAACTCGCCTGCGGCCTGGCGGCCGCTTGCGCAGGAAAGCCGGTCATGCCGTCCTTTGAGACCGATCGCTACGCCGCTCACGTGCGCGTCCTCGCCTCGGACGAGTTCGAGGGTCGCCGCCCGGCGACGAGGGGCGAAGAGAAGACCGTCGCGTACCTCGAGCAGGAATTCCGCAAGGCCGGACTCGAGCCGGGCGCGGCCGGCAGCTTTCACCAGCCCGTCCCCTTCGTCGAACTGACCACGCAGCCGGAGGGTGCGCTGCGCATCACGGGCGCCGCCGGCGACACGCAGCTCGCCTACGCGGACGACGCGGTCTATTGGACGAAGCGCGTCGTTCCGCAGACGGCGCTCACCGACAGCGACCTCGTCTTCGTGGGCTACGGGATCGTCGAGCCTGCCATGAACTGGGACGACTACGCGGGGCTCGACATGCGGGGCAAGACGGCGGTTATCCTGGTCAACGACCCGGGGTTCGCGACCGGCGATCCCAAGCTCTTCAACGGGCGGGCGATGACCTATCACGGTCGCTGGACCTACAAATTCGAAGAGGCCGCACGGCAGGGTGCCGCCGGCGCGATCATCGTCCACGAGGAGGCGCCCGCGGGCTACCCGTGGGAGGTGGTGCGGAACGGCGCCGCGCGGCCCCAGCTTGCCCTGGAGGAAAGCGGCGGCGCCCAGCGGGTCGAAATCGAGGGCTGGATTACCCGCGACGCGGCGGCGCGGGTGTTTCGGGCGGCCGGTCTCGAATACAGCACTGCCAAGGCCGCCGCCGCCCGCCGGGGCTTCCGGCCGATACCGCTCCCCCTCAAGGTCTCGACCCGCGTGGCCAACGACATCCGGCACATCAGGTCGAGCAACGTGGTCGGCTTGTTGCCGGGCAGCAGGCGGCCCGACGAGTACGTCATTTTTACCGCGCACTGGGATCACTTCGGCAAGGCCGAGGAGGGCAGCGGCGACAGGATCTTCAACGGCGCGGTGGACAACGCGACCGGAACCGCGGCCCTGATCGAGCTCGCGCAGGCGTTCGCCGGGGTGCGACCGGCGCCGGAGCGCTCACTCCTGTTCGTCGGGTTCACCGCCGAGGAGTCCGGGCTGCTCGGGAGCGAGTATTTCGCGGAGCACCCGGTCGTGCCGCTCGCGCAGATCGCGGGCGGGCTCAATATGGACGGCATGGCGGTCAACGGTCGGACCCGCGACGTTACGGTGGTCGGTTACGGCGCGTCCGAGCTCGAGGACTTCCTCGCCGCGGCGGCGGCGGACCAGGGCCGCATCCTCAAGCCGGAGCCGACTCCGGAAAGGGGCTCCTACTACCGCTCCGACCACTTCATGCTGGCTCGCAAGGGTGTGCCAATGCTGTATGCGCGCGCGGGCATCGATTCCAATGAACACGGAGCGGAGTGGGGCCTGCGACAGAACACTGACTACACGTCGCACCGGTATCACAGGCCGTCCGACGAGTTCGATCCGGACTGGGACCTGTCCGGCGCCATCGAGGACCTGCAGCTCTATTTTGATGTCGGCCTCAAGCTCGCGATGGAGCGGGGCTTTCCCAACTGGCGGCCCGGCAACGAATTCCGTGCGATCCGCGATCAAAGCCGCGCAGGCGGCGCGGCCTCGCATTAGGCAATGCTAGAGAGTGGGCTCGCGGCGCTCGGTGGCGTCGCGAACCGCCCCGGCTGCGATGTACTCCTCGCCCGAGCGCAAGGCGCGCACCGCGCGCCAGCCGAGGATCAGCGCGGCCGGCGCGCCGGCGAGCGCGAGCGCCTGCCACTCCAGTCGACCGAGACTGCGGAGAAAGTCGGCGAGAAAGGGTCCAGCGCCGCCGCGGCTGTAGGGGCCCAGCGTCAACAAGCCGGTTGCGTAGACGAGCAGTGGGAACAGGACCAGCCCGGCGAGCAGGGCGATGCCCAGCCAGATCAGTTCCCGCTTGACGCGCGTGGGCATGGCAAATCGCTGTCCGTTGACCGGCGCGCATGGTGACCGTCAATCGCCGTCACCGCAAGCCGGCACCGCACAGCACTCTGCATTGCCGCACACCTTAAGTATCATCGCCGCTCACATGCGGTCGACTGTGACGTGCAGCAGGCGGTAGTGATGAAGAAGGTGCGCACGGCGGTCATCGGCGTCGGCTATCTCGGGCGCTTTCACGCACAGAAGTACGCCGCCCTGCCGGAATCCGAGCTGATCGCGGTGGTCGATCGGGACCCCGCATCGCGCGAGCGTGTCGCGGCGGAGACGGGTTGCCGCGCAGTGGGCGACTTCAAGGAGATCCTGGGCGAGGTCGACGCGGTCAGCATCGCGACCCCGACCCCCCTGCATCACCCGATCGCACGTGCCTGCCTCGAGCGCGGCGTGCACGTGCTGGTCGAGAAGCCGATCACCGAGACCCCGGCGCAGGCCCGGGAGCTGCTCGAGCTGGCCTCGAAGCGCGGGCTCGTGCTCACCGTCGGTCACCTGGAGCGGTTCAACTCGGCGATCCTTGCGCTCGAGGGCACGCTGCACACGCCGCGGTTCGTCGAGTCGCACCGTCTCGCGCAGTTCAAGGCGCGCGGTACCGACGTCAACGTTGTGCTCGACCTCATGATCCACGACATCGATCTGATACAGAGCCTTGTAGGGGCGCCGATCGAGTCGATCGACGCCGTGGGGACCTCGGTTTTCTCGGCGGGCCTCGACATTGCGAACGCGCGCATCCGCTATGCCAACGGCTGCGTCGCAAACACCACCGCGAGCCGGGTCAGCATGAAGGTAGAGCGCAAGCTTCGCCTGTTCCAGGACGATGCCTACATTTCGATCGACCTGCAGCAGAAGGTGCTCACGATCGTGCGCAAGCCGCACGAATCCGCCGCTGCCGCGCCCGGGCAGGTGACTATCGAGGAGCGCAGCTACGAGCAGGGCGACGCGCTCAGGCTCGAGATCGAGTCCTTTCTCCGTTCGGTTCGCGAGGGCCGGCCGCCCGTGGTCACCGGCGCGGACGGTCTGCGTGCTCTCGAGGCGGCCATCCGTATCACCGAGCTCGTGCATCAGACTCCTCGATGAGGCGCAAGCACTACGCCGGCGGCGACTTGAGGCGCGCCGTCACGATCGAGGACCTGCGGCGGATCGCGCACCGTCGCCTGCCGCGATCCAGCTGCGAGTATCTCGAAGGCGGCGCAGAGGACGAGCTCGCCCTGAAGCGCAACCGCGACGTGTTCGAGCGCATCGCCTGGGTGCCGCGTTCGCTGGTCGGCATCGCGATGCCGGATCCGGCGGTCAGCCTGTTCGGCAAGCGGGCGAATCTGCCGATCGTGATCGCGCCGACTGGGTTCAACGGGCTGCTGTGGCCGCACGGGGACGTCGCGCTTGCGCGGGCGGCAGCCACGGCCGGCGTGCCCTTTACGCTCAGCACGGTGTCGAACTGCGCGATCGAAACGCTGGCGCGCCAGGCGCCGGGTGACAACTGGTTCCAGCTCTATCCCGTGAAGGACCAGCGCACGCTCGAGCGCCTCGTGGATCGCGCGCGCGACGCCGGCTACGGGACGCTCGTCGTGACTACCGACGTCCCGGCGCTCGGTGCCCGCGAATGGGACCAGCGCAACTACCGCGCGCCGATGAGGCTCGGCGTCCCGGCGCTTCTCGATATGCTGGCGCATCCCGCGTGGATGTGGCGCGTGCTGGTTCCCGGAGGCGTACCGCGCTTCGAGAACCTGGTCGAGTTCATGCCCTCTGGCGGACAGCGCCCTTCGGCGCTGCTCGGCGCACGTTACCTGTCGACGCAGCTCAACCCGCTGTTCTCGTGGCCCGATGTCGCACGGCTCCGCGAGCGGTGGCGGGGCCGCCTGGTACTGAAGGGCATCCTGAGCGTCGACGACGCCCGTCGCGCAGTGGAGCTGGGTGCGGACGGCATCGTGCTGTCGAATCACGGCGGTCGACAGCTGGATTCGGCGATCTCCGGAGTCGAGCTGCTGCCGGCCGTTGCGGCGGAGCTCCGCGACCGCGCGACGCTCTTCGTCGACGGCGGGTTCCGTCGCGGCTCCGACGTGCTCAAGGCGGTGGCGCTCGGCGCGCACGCGGTCATGATCGGCCGGGCGACCCTTTACGGACTCGCCGCGGGCGGCGAGGCGGGCGTCGCGCATGCGCTCACGCTGCTGCGGGCGGAGATGGAACGAACCATGACGCTGCTCGGCTGCCGCAACATGGCCGAGATCGGCCGGCAGCTCGTTCGCTCCTGAGCGTCCCGTGTCAGCGGTGCCGTGCGCGGCGCTTCGCCGCTGCCTGCGGCGTCGCCGTTTCCTCACCCGGTTGCCAGGGTCGCCCGAGCCGCTCCTCGATGTAGCCGCGAATCAGACGCCGGATCACCTGCGACGGCGTCAGATCCTCCTGCGCGCAGAGCCGCTCGAACACGGCCTTCTTGCGCGGATCGACCAGGATGGTCAGACGGGCAGTGCGTTCCTCAAGCTTCAAACGACTGAGCGGCGATGCTGATGCAGCTTGCATCTCATGATAATCACAGCATAATTGCACGCACATAGAACCGCAATCTCCTGGCTCAATCCGCCGCCCCCCTCTGCGTGCCGGTCGACTTGAATGCACCGCTGCCAGCGTGTCTCGCGCTCCTCGGCGCGTGGGCGCTGATCGGCGCCGCGGGTCTGCTGCGCCCGTCGAGCGTGCGCTTCGCCGGTCGGACGCTGTTCCCGCTGGGTGCGATCGTCGGTCTCGGGCTCGCCGCCGTGGCGGCCGTCGGGCTCGCACGGCCCGCCGAGCAGGTCGTGCTCGCGATCGGTCTGCCGGATCTGCCGTTTCATCTGCGCCGCGACGCTTTGGCCAGCGTCTTTCTCGTGATGCTCGGCGCCGCGGCGGCGGGCATTTCGCTGTTCGCCGCGGGGTATTTCCGCCGCGGCGAGGGCACCCCGCCCGGGCTGCTCTGCTTCCAGTACCACCTGTTCCTGGCGAGCATGGGTCTGGTGCTGCTCGCCGACGACGCCTACGCCTTCATGGTGGCGTGGGAGAGCATGGCGCTCGCCTCGTACTTTCTCGTCGTCAGCCAGCATCGCATTCCCGAGATCCGCCGCGCCGGGTTCCTGTACTTCGTGGTCGCGCACGTCGGCGCGATCTCGCTGCTGCTCTGCTTCGGTGTGCTGCAGGGCGGCAGCTGGCTCTTTACCTTTGACGCGATGCGCGCGGCGAGCCTCGCTCCCGGCGCGGCCACGCTCGCCTTCGCGCTGGCCCTGATCGGTTTCGGCGCGAAGGCGGGGCTGGTGCCGCTGCACGTCTGGCTGCCCGAGGCGCACCCGGCAGCGCCGTCGCCGGTGTCGGCGCTGATGAGCGGCGTGATGCTGAAGACCGCGGTGTACGGCACGCTGCGCGTGACGTTCGACCTGCTCGGCGAGCCACACTGGTCCTGGGGGCTGGTGCCGCTCGCGGTCGGTCTCGGCAGCGCGTTCTACGGCGTGGTATTCGCCGCCGTGCAGACCGACATGAAGCGCCTGCTCGCGTACTCGTCGGTCGAGAACCTGGGGCTCGCGTTCGCAGGCGTCGGGCTCGCGATCGTGTTTCACGGCGTCGGGATGCGCGCGCTCGCGGTGCTGGCGACGATCGCTGCCATCTATCACTGCGTCAACCATGCGTTCATGAAAAGCCTGCTGTTCCTCGGCACAGGCGCGGTGCTGCATGCCACGGGGGAGCGCAACCTTGGACGGCTCGGCGGTCTGCTGCGGCGCATGCCGTGGACCGCGTGGATCGTGCTCGTCGGGGTGCTGGCGATTGCGGGGTTGCCGCCGCTCAACGGTTTCGTGTCGGAGTGGCTGCTGCTGCAGGCATTCCTGTTCTCGAGCGAAGTGCCGGTGAACTTCATCGACATGCTCCTGCCGCTCTGCGCTGCGGTGGTAGCGCTGTGCGCCGCGCTCGCCGGGTACGTCATGGTCAAGTTCTACGGCGTGATCTTCCTCGGTCAGCCGCGCGAGGCCGCGCTCGCCCGCGCGCACGACTGCGGCTGGCTCGAGCGGCTCGGCATGCTGTGGCTCGCCGCCGGCTGCATCGCGCTGGGACTCTTTCCGGCGCAAGTGGTGGCGGTGCTGGGCGAGGTCGCGGGCGGACTGCTGGGCGAGGTTCCCCCACGGCCGGCGGCCCCCTGGTGGCTGCTCGTGCCGCTTCCCGACCGCGAGGCTTCCTATGGGCCGCTCGCGTTCCTGCTGGTGGCGGCGGCCGTGATCGTGGTTACGGCCGTAGTCGTGCGCGCGGTCTACCACCAGCGCGTTCGACGCAGCGCCGCCTGGGACTGCGGCTTCGCGCGGCTCGATGCACGCATGCAGGACACGGCGGAGGGCTTCGGTCAGCCGATACGCAACATCTTCCAGCCTTTCTTCCGCATCCAGCGCGAGCTGCCCGATCCTTTCGACGCCGAGCCGCGCTACCGGGTGACGGTCGGCGACCGGATCTGGGGCTACGCCTACGTGCCGCTCGGTGCGCTGGTGCGGCGGCTAGCCGATCTCGCCGCGTACGTGCAGCGCGGCCGGATCGCCACCTACCTGCTCTACAGCTTTCTCACCCTTCTGACCCTGCTCGCGCTGGTGCTATGGAACGGACCGCGATCCTGACGCAGCTGCTGGAGATGGGCGCCGCGGTCGCTCTTGCGCCGCTCTTTCTCGGTTGGGTGACGCAGTGCCGCGCCTGGCTGCAGAACCGCAGCGCGCCGCCGGTGTGGCTACCCTATCGTGCGATCCGCAAGCTGTTCCACAAGGACGCGGTGCTCGCACAGGATGCTTCGCCGCTATTCCGGATCGCGCCCTACGTGGTGTTCGGCACGATGGTGGTCGCCGCGGCCATCATCCCCTCGATGAGCACGCTGCCGCTCAACCGGGCGGCAGATGCGATCGCGCTGGTCGGTCTGTTCGCGACCGCGCGGGTGTTTATGTCGCTTGCGGCGATGGACGTCGGCACCGCCTTCGGCACCTTCGGCGCGCGCCGCGAGATGATGGTCGGGTTCCTCGCCGAGCCCGCGCTGCTGATGGTGATCTTCGTCGCCTCGCTCATATCGCAATCCACGGCGCTGCCGGTGATCTCGGAAGCGCTTGCCACCCAGGCTCTCGGGCTCTACCCGAGCCTCGCCTTCACCGCGGTCGCCTTTACGCTGGTGCTGCTCGCCGAGAACGCCCGCATCCCCGTCGACAACCCCGCGACGCACCTCGAGCTGACCATGATCCACGAGGCGATGCTGCTCGAGTATTCGGCGCGGCACCTGGCACTGATGGAGTGGGCGGCGGCGCTCAAGCTCTTTAACTACGCCTGCATCGGCTTCGCGCTGTTCCTTCCGTGGGGTCTCGCGACCGGCGCTGCCGGCCCGCAGGCGCTCGCGCTGGCGATCCCGGCGCTGCTCGCCAAGCTCGCAGTCGCCGGCCTCGGCATCGCCGTGATCGAGACGCTGTCGGCAAAGCTGCGGGTGTTCCGCGTGCCGGAGTTCCTGGCCGCCGCGTTCCTGTTCGCGGTGCTCGGCATGCTCGTGCATCAGCTGCTCGGAGCCTGAACGTGAACACGGTCGCATGGGACCTGCAGTTGCTCAACCTGTTCGCGGCGCTGCTGCTGCTGCTGTCGTTTGCGATGCTGTCGCAACGGCGGATCGTCTCGCTCGTGAACCTGCTCGCCCTGCAGGGGCTGATGCTGTGGGCCGCTACGCTGCTGCTCGCGTGGCGCACCCATCAGGGGCATCTGTACATGTCCGCGGCGCTCACCTTCGGCCTAAAGGTCGTGCTGCTGCCTTGGCTGCTGCACCGGATGATCCGCCGTCTCAAGGTGTATTGGGAGACCGAGCCGGTGATCAACCCCGCCGCGACCATGCTGGTCGGTGTCTTGATCGTGATCTTCTCGTTCGGCCTCGCGCAGCCGATCGCCGAGCTCGCGAGCACCACCACCCGCAGCGCGCTCGGTATCGCGGTCAGCGTCATCCTGCTTGCGTTCCTGATGATGATCACGCGCCGCAAGGCGCTGTCGCAGGTGGTCGGCTTCCTGTCGATGGAGAACGGCCTGTTCTTCGGCGCGATGAGCGCGACCTACGGAATGCCGATGGTGGTCGAGCTCGGCGTAGCGCTCGATGTGCTGGTCGCGATGCTGGTGCTGGGCGTGTTCTTCTTCCAGATCCGCGAGCAGTTCGACAGCCTCGATCTGCATCACCTCGAGTCGCTGCGGGAACGCGACTGAGATGGAGCTCGCCCTGCTGCTCGTCATTCCGCTCGCCGGCGCACTGCTGCTCGCGCTGACCGGCGCGCGGCCGCGGGCGCCCGAGCTCAACGTGGCGTTCAGCGCCGGCGCGCTGCTCGCCGCCGTGGCGCTCGCCGTGCGCGTCATTGCCGAGGGCGAGCTTCTGCTCGGCCGCGAGCAGTTCTTCGTCGACCCATTCAACGTGTTCCTGATCACGCTGACCGCGTTCGTGGGGCTCACGACGTCGCTTTTCTCACGGTCATACATGCGGGTCGAGGTCGACCACGGCCGGATCGGCGCCGGGAGGCTGCGGCTATACCACAGCATGTACCAGCTCTTCATGGCGACGATGCTGGTCGCCCTCACCACGAACAACATGGGACTGCTGTGGGTCGCGATGGAGGCGGCGACGCTGTCGACCGTGCTGCTGGTCACGTTGTACCGCACGCCGGCGAGCCTCGAGGCGGGCTGGAAGTATTTCATCCTGTGCGGCGTCGGCATCGCGCTCGCGCTGTTCGGGACGATCCTGCTGTACTTCGCGGCGGAGAAGGTGCTCGGCGCCGAGGGTGTCACAGCGCTCCTCTGGACGCACCTCGACGCCGTGAAGGCGCGGCTCGAGCCCACGGTGCTCGAGCTGGCGTTCGTGTTCCTGCTGGTCGGCTATGGCACCAAGGCGGGTCTCGTCCCGCTGCACAACTGGCTGCCGGACGCGCACGCCGAGGGCCCGACGCCGATCTCGGCGGTGCTGTCGGGGTTGCTGCTCAACGTCGCGATCTACGCGGTGGTGCGCTGCAAGGTGCTGGTGGAGGGCTCGCTGCAGTCGTCGATCCCGTCGCAGATGCTGATGGGGTTCGGGGTGGCTTCGGTGGTGCTCGCATCCTTCCTGCTCTGGCGACAGCGCGACATCAAGCGGCTGTTTGCGTACTCCTCGATCGAGCACATGGGTATCATCACCTTTGCGTTCGGCATGGGCGGTCCGGTGGCGAACTTCGCCGCGCTGCTGCACATGACGGTGCATTCGCTGACCAAGTCGGCAATCTTCTTCGCCGTCGGCCACGCGGCGCAGAAAGCCGGCTCGCAATTGATGGACGACATCCGCGGCCTGATCACCACCAGCCCGACCATCGGCTGGGGGCTGCTGGCCGGTACGCTCGCGATCCTCGGCGTGCCGCCGTTTGGCGTGTTCGCGAGCGAGTTCCTGATCCTGACCACGGCGATGCGCGAGCAGCCCTGGGCCACGCCGATCCTGCTCGTTGCGCTCGGAGTCGCGTTCGCCGCGATCTTCGGACGCGTGCAGCCCATGGTGTTCGGCGAAACGAGCCTGCGCCGGCTGCCGCACCCGCCGGCGCTGCTGCCGGTGTTCACGCACTTGGGTGTAGTGCTGCTGCTCGGCCTGTACGTGCCACCGTATCTCGCGGACTGGTACCGCCTCGCGGCGCGGCTGGTTGGTGGGCACTGACGTGTCGTACACGAACTGGTGGGAGCGTGCCTCGCCGGTGGGCGGCGTGCTCCCCGCGCGACGGCTCGGAGTGACCGCCGAGGAGTGGCTAGCCTGCGCATCCGATCTGGCCGCGGCCGGTGCTCGCCTGCTCGCGCTGTGGGCGGCCCCGGTCGGGTCGATCACGGCACAGGCGGTCGTGCGAGCCGCCCTCGCAGGCAGCCACGGCGTGCTCGTCGCGGAGCTCGCGGTGCAGGCCGAAGACCCCGCAACGGGGGACGCCGTCTATCCCGGACTCGGGACGATCTTCCCGTGCGCCGCGCGGATGCAGCGCGCCGCGTACGACACTTGCAAGGTGCGCGCCACGGATCCCGACCGGCGCCCATGGCTGCGGCACGCGGCGTGGCCGGACGGGTTCTGGCCGCTCGCGCCGGGGCGCAGCGATCAGCTCCAGCCTGCGCCCGCCGCGGCGATCGACGATTACCCGTTTGTTCGCGTGCAGGGCGAGGGCGTGCACGAGATCGCAGTGGGCCCGGTGCACGCCGGTATCATCGAGCCCGGTCATTTTCGCTTCTCGGTGGTAGGCGAGAAGGTGCTCCGGCTCGAGGAGCGGCTGGGCTACACGCACAAGGGCATCGAGCGGCGCTTTACCGAGCTCGATCTCTTCGCCGGGCAGCGGCTCGCGGCACGCGTCTCCGGCGACTCCACCGTCGCCTACTCGTGGGCCTATTGCCAGGCAGTGGAGTGCCTGGCGGGCTGCAGCGTGCCGCCGCGCGCGGCGTGGCTGCGCGCGCTGATGCTCGAGATCGAGCGTGTTGCAAACCACCTCGGCGATCTCGGCGCGCTCGGTGGCGACGCCGGATTCGCGTTCGGGCTGTCGCAGTTCTCGCGCCTCAAGGAGCAGTGGCTGCGCGCGGTGGGCGCGGTCTTCGGACGGCGCTACCTGATGGACACGATTGTTCCGGGCGGCACCGCGGTCGACGTCGCCACCGGGGCTGGGCGGATGCTCGCGCAACAGGCGCACACGCTCGCAGGCGAGGTCCGCGCGCTGCGCCAGATCTACGACGAGCACGACGGGGTGCGCGACCGGTTTGCCGCGGCGGGCTGCGCCACGCCCGAGCTCGCCGCGCAGCTCGGGCTCACCGGACTCGCGGGCCGCGCGAGCGGCCAGGCGTTCGACGCGCGCGTCGACTGGCCGTGCGCGCCCTTTGACGCGCTCGCGCCGGCGATCGTGACGCGGATCGAAGGCGATGTCGCCGCGCGCGTTGCGCTGCGTTTCGACGAGCTCGGGGAATCCTGCCGGCTGATCGCGCGCATAGCAGCCGACCTGCCGGACGGGGTCTGCCGCGCGGCGCTCGCCGCTCCCGCAGAGTCCCGGTTCGGGCTCGGCATCGTCGAGGGCTGGCGCGGCCCGGTGCTGGTCGCGATCGACGCGGGCCCCGGCGAACGCGTGCTGCGCTGTCATCCGCACGACCCGTCCTGGCAGAACTGGCCCGTGCTCGAGCACGCGATCATCGGCAACATCGTCCCGGACTTCCCGCTGATCAACAAGTCGTTCAACCTCTCCTATAGCGGACACGATCTCTAGTCATGCTGCGAACGCTGCGCCGGATCTGTTCGGTCGGAATCGCCACGGAACCGCTCGCCGGCAGCGACGAGCCGCTCATCATCCGCGACGCGCTGCAGGCGCAGATCCGCGCGATACTCGGCCGGGCGCTCTGCATCCGCCACGTCGATGCGGGCTCCTGCAACGGCTGCGAGCTGGAGATCCACGCGGTGGTCAACCCCGTGTACAACATCGAGGGAGAAGGGATCCGCTTCGTCGCGAGCCCGCGGCACGCGGATCTGCTGCTCGTGACGGGGCCGGTGTCGCGACACATGGAGACAGCGCTGCGCCGCACGTACGAGGCGATGGCCAATCCGAAGCTGGTGGTCGCGATCGGCGACTGCGGCTGCAGCGGCGGCATCTTCGGCGAGAGTTACGCATCGCTGGGTCGCGTCTCGAACGTGCTCCCGGTCGACATGGCCGTGCCCGGATGCCCGCCGACGCCGACGCGCATCATGCGGGGCATCCTGGCGGCTATCGGCCGATGATCGGCCAGCCGACAGCGATGAGCCGCACCGAGCGACGTCGATCCAGCGGACGGGCTACACCTCGCCGATCGACTCGAGCTCGATCTGGATAGTGAGCCAGCGCTCTTCGGCCACAGCGAGCCGCACGGCGAGTTCGATGGAACGGCGCGCTGCGGCCTGGATCTCATCGCCGCGGCCGGGCGCGTAGGTCGCGGGGTCCGACAGCCGCGCGTCCAGGGCGTGCTTGTCGGCTTGCAGCGCGACGATGTCGGCCTCGAGCTGCCGCGCCTCTGCGAGCAGCGGTCGACGGCGAGCGAGCAGGGCACGTCGTGCGGCCGTCGCCGCTTCGCGGCTGACCCGGCGCAGCTCGCGGGCGTCGGTTGCCGCTGGCGCGCCCGCGACGGGCTGCCGCTCGCGCCGCCGTGAGAGCCACGCAAGATAGTCGTCGACGTCTCCGTCGAAGGGCTCCGCCCTGCCGTCCGCAACCAGGACCAGGCTGTCGCAGATCGTGCGCAACAGCGCGCGGTCGTGCGACACGAGCACGAGGCTGCCCTCGAAGCCGGCCAGGGCGCGTGTTAGCGCGTGACGCATCTCCAGGTCGAGATGGTTGGTGGGCTCGTCGAGGAGCAGCAGGTTCGGACGGCGGTTGACGATCAAGGCGAGCGCGAGGCGCGACTTCTCTCCGCCGGAGAGCGGCCCGACTGGTGCGCAGGCCTGTTCGCCGCGGAAGTCGAAGCCACCGAGGAAATTCCGCAGCTCCTGCTCGCGCGCCTCGGGCGCGGCCGTGGCCAGATGCGCGAGCGGTGACGCGTTCGCGTGGAGCTGCTCGAGCTGGTGCTGCGCGAAGTAGCCGATCGTGAGCCCGTGGCCGGTGGTCCGCTCGCCGGAGAGCGGCGCGAGCTCGCCCGCAAGCACGCGGATCAGTGTCGATTTCCCGGCGCCGTTCGGCCCGAGCAGGCCGATGCGGGTTCCAGGTCGCAGGCTGAGCTCGACCTCGTCGAGGACGACGCTCCTCCCATAGCCGGTGCTGACCTGCGACAGCGCGATCAGCGGATCCGGGGCGCGATCGGGCACGCCGAACTCGAAGTCGAACGGAGTATCGACGTGGGCCGCAGCGATGCGCTCGAGGCGGTCGAGCGCCTTGAGGCGGCTCTGAACCTGCCGCGCTTTCGACGCCTTGGCCCTGAACCGCGCGACGAAGCGTGAGACATGGGCGATCTCGCGCTGCTGCTTTTCGTAGGTCGCCTGCTGCAGTGCCAGCTTTGCGGCGCGCTGGCCTTCGAATTCCGAATAGTTGCCGGAGTAGACAACGAGCCGCCGGTCGTCAAAGTGCAGGACGTGCGTGATGCAGCCGTCGAGAAACTCCCGGTCGTGCGAGACCACCAGCAGCGTGCCCGGGTAATCGTAAAGCCAGCGCTCGAGCCACAGTACCGCGTCGAGGTCGAGGTGGTTGGTCGGCTCGTCGAGCAGCAACAGGTCGGCGCGGCTCACGAGCGCCTGGGCGAGGTTGAGCCGCATCCGCCACCCCCCGGAGAAGTCGGCCACCGGCCGCCCAAGGTCCGAGGCGGCGAAACCCAGGCCCGCAAGCAGGGCCGCCGCACGCGCGGGCGCCGCGTAACCGTCGACGGCCTCGATGTCCGTGTGCGCCGCGGCCAGGGCGAGACCGTCATGCAACTGCTCGGCGGCCCGCAGCGCCGCCTCGGCGGCCCGAAGCTCGGTATCGCCATCCAGCACGAACTCGATTGCCGACCGGGACGAAGGCGTCGTCTCCTGTGCGACCGACGCCATACGCCAGTCCAGCGGCACGCGGCAGTCGCCAGTCTCGGGTGCGAGCTCCCCGCGCAACAGCGCGAACAGGCTCGACTTGCCGCTGCCGTTCGCCCCGACCACGCCGATGCGCCAGCCCGGATGCAGCAGCAGGCTCGCGTCCTCGACCAGCCGACGCGCGCCGCGGGAGAAGCTCAGGTTCTGGAACTGAATCACGCGGCCGCTGTCTGCGCTCGAATGGGTCGCGCATTCTAGCCGGGGCGATACGGGGCTCTGCCCATGCGCGTCGCGACGGAATCCGGCACAATCCGCACCCCCCTGGGCTTGCCCCGGGGAACCCCTCAACCTTGGAGCGCCCGACTCGATGATTCCCATCTCGCCGAAGCCGGCGATGCCTTCGCTTTGGACCAGATCTGTCATCGCCGCCACCGGACTCGTCGCGGCATCGCTGGTGCAGGCGCAGACGCCGGCGGCCTCCACGATCCTGGCGATGAGCGGTTCGCGAAATCCGGACGGCATGGTTCTCGGGCCGGACGGGGCCCTCTACGGCGCCTCGGCGACTTCGTCTACGTCGTCCGGCGCGCTCTTCTACCGCGTCACCGTGGACGGGTCGTCGGTCGATACCCTCTACCAGTTCCGCCCCGCGGATGGTCTCGGCCCCGCCGGCGCGCTCGTGCTTGGAAGCGACAAGCTCTTCTACGGCACGACGCAGTTCAGCAACGGCGGCGTTGCCTCGGGCGGCGGCACCGTTTTTCGAGTCGCCCCCGACGGTACCGGTTTCACCGTGCTGCACGAGTTCGCGCCGTCTACGTCGGATAACGTCAACTCGAATCCGGTCAATTCGCAAGGCAACGCGCCGCACGGTGCGCTCATCGAGGGCAGCGACGACGGGTTTCTATATGGGGCGGCGCGGTTTGGCGGACCGAACGGTGCCGGCACCATCTTCAAGGTCGGCAAGGACGGCTCGGGGTTTGCGGTCCTGTGGTCATTTGCCGAGATCACCTCGGCCGCAGGCGCGACCATCATCAACACCGATGGCGCCCATCCCCGCGCGGGACTCGTGGAGAGCGCGGGTTATTTCTATGGGACCACCAACACCGGCGGTGCGAACGGCCTGGGCACGATCTTCCGACTGCGCTTCGATGGCTCGGAATTCTCGGTGTTGCACGTTTTCACCGCAGCAACCGGTTCGCCAGCTACCAACGAGGACGGAGCACTCCCGGAGGCCGGGCTGACCGACGGCGGCGATGGACTCTTGTACGGCACCGCCACGGCCGGCGGAGCAAACGGCCTGGGCGTGCTCTATTCGATTACGCCCGACGGGTCGGTGCGAACGACGCTGCATGACTTCACGGCCGCGGACGGCAGTAAGCCGATCGGAACGCTGCTGCTGGGCAGCGATGGCCGGTTGTACGGTACCGCCAACGATGGCGGCACGACCTCGAGCGGCGACGCCTCGACCCTCGGGACGGTGTATTCGATCGATCCACTCGCGCCGCCCAGCACCGGATTCACCAAGCTGTACAACTTCGAGAGCGCGACTGGCGCCAACCCGAGCGGTCGGCTGGTTCAGCTGAACGCCACCGAATTCGTCGGCACCACCAACAATGGTGGTCGTTGCGGAAACGGGACGGTCTTCCGCCTGAGCCTCGCCGGGACCACCGTCACCGGCGACACCTCGTGTGGCGAGAGCAGCAACAGCGGCGGTGGCGGCGGGGCAATCTCCTGGCTCAGCCTGCTCATGCTCGCCACCCTCCTGCCGCTCGGTGCGTCGCATCGCCGAGCGGCGTCCTGACGTTTCGTTGCCGCGTCAGGCCGCGCGAATACCAGCGACGCCCACAGGCTTTCCCAGTCGGCCCCAAGATCGCGGCTGCCGCGCACCATGTGAACGGTGCTGATGCGCCACGCGTCACCACTGCGCAGTGCGATGCGTACCCGGCCGCGAGAATCCGAGCGTGCCTGCAGCGCTCGCTCCGGGGATCCGAGCGCTGCGGCCGTGACCAGCGCACCCGCGAGCGGCCGCCCGAGATACAGGAGCCGGATGGTCGTCTCCTCCGCAGCCGCTCCCGGCGCCGGATCCTCGAGGATCAGTTCCAGTCGCAACCCGACCGCGTGGTCGTGGGCAGCGGCCGGGTCGTTGCCCACGCGGAGGAGCGCCTTTGCGTGGCGCGAATACGCCTCGCGCACCCGGCGCGCGCCGTCGCCGTGCTTGCGTCGAGCGTTGGCGATCGTCTCGAGTCCGACTTCGAACAGGTACTCCTCGAACTGGGCGGATGGCTGCGTCGTATACGCGTGATTGGTCTCGTAGGCGATGACATAGTCACCGCTCGTCTCGAAGCGCTCGACACCGGCAGGATCGGCTCCGTGCAGACCGGGAATCGATCGCCGGCCTGCGGGGCCGATCGACGCGAAGGTCTCGATGCGCGATTCGTCGCGTGCGAGTGGGGATGCTTCTTCGCCGTCACCGACGCACAGGCGCAGCGTCACCCGCTCGTGCGGACGCAGCGCCAGGTCCGAAGGCTCGATCCAGAACTCGTGCGCCACCGTCGCCGCGGGCTCGGCCGCAAGCAGGACGAGCGTAAAGCCCGCGACGAGGTGGCGCACGCGCCGCATCACTTCCCGGAGTCCTTGCTGTTGTTGACACCGGAATGCGGAGTGGCGAGGTACGGGAACACCTGGTGGTACGGCATGTCGTTTGCCGCGATGTTGTCGCCCACCAACGTGATCTTCGAGTAGGAGGGCCCGCTCGCGATCGCCGTCAGCGCGATGTCGACCACGTCGTCGCCCAGTCGCCGGCCGTTCGGCCAGCCGCCCGAGACGCCGTTCGTGGTATCGCTGCCGATGAAGCCCAGCCGGCTGAAGCCCGCCTGTCCTGAGAGCCGCACCGGGTCGGTCGTGGTTGCAACCCGCAGCACCTCGGGGATGAAGATCTTCTCGAGATCGGTGCGGCCGGTGGCGACGAAGCTGGTTCCGTACACGGCGTTGATCAGGGTCGCGAGCTCGGGGTTACGCGCGTACTTGGCGAACTGCGCGTCCTGCGAGGCCGGAGTCCGGTTGAAGCGATCCTTGTCCGCGAAGGCGACCAGGCCCTCGGTGAAGAGCGGGTTGCCGAGCCGCGAAACCTGCTGCCAGCCACCAAAGTTGCGGACGGTGCCGTCGGGATTGCGCTCGGTCATCCGCGCCCGGCTCACCGACGCGTAGACACCGACCCCGGTCTGCTGCCCGAAGAACACGGAGTCGTACTTGGTCGGGATACCCATGGCCTCCAGATCGCTGACCGGGATCTGCATCGCGATCGAGAGCAGGTTGAAGCCCTTGAAGCCGTCGACGCCGTTGCCGTCCTGCCCGAGACCATCCGAGAGGCTGCCGTTGTTGTCGAGGATGCGGACGTTCAGCAGATCGAAGGTGCCGGGTATGTCGGCGAAGAAACTGTCGTCGCGCGGCCCGGCCCAGACCGCCTCGCCGGAACTCAGGCCGTAGATGGTCGAGCGCGTATAGGTGTCGAGATCACCGGCGGTCAATGCGCCGGAGACCGCCTTCCCGTTCGCGTCGTTGTAGGCGGGCGTAACGTTGTTGCCGACGTTGGGCGGCGGCACGAGGAGCCCGGACCGGAGCACGGTCGCCTTGCCATCGACCACGCGCACCACGCGGTACTTCTGCGTGAAGTTCTGCCGCGCATCGCCGACCGCCATGATCGGGCCCACCTCGCGGCCGAGGCCGTAGGAAAGGATCGTGTTCCGGTTCTTGTAGTTGGCGTTCACTGGCGTGAACGCGAAGTCGTAGCGCACGCGGGTGACGCCCGTCTTCGGGTCCGTAATGTGAATGCTGTAGCGGGCGTCGCTGGCAAAACGCTCGTAGATCGCGCCGTCGCCCGGCTCGGAGAACGGGCGAAAGCTCATGCTGACATTCAGCACCTTGATCGACGGGTTGTCGTAGCGGGTGCCGATGAACGCGTACACGTCGGTGAGGTTCGCCTGCGGGTCCTGCTTGATGAGCGGTGCGTCGCTGTGATTCGAGGCGAGAGCCGGAGCGCTCGTCCAGGCCGCGGGGATCGCGCCAAGGGCGAGCATCAGTCCGGTGCGCAAGAGATGTCGGGGTTTCATGTGTCGACTCCTGTCGGGTGATGGATCCGTGCGTCCCGGTCGGGCCGGGTCGCGCCTGCGTACATGTCCTGTACGGCGTGGCGTTGCGCACGGATGCACCCGGCGGAACGCGCCTTGCGGCGCGCCCGCGTCAGGAGTGAGCGTTCGGGGGCTCGACGCCTACGGTACGGCGTCCTTGACGGCGTCCTTGATGACCTCG
>Ga0075428_100002917_pt1 | contig 18620 bp, 15 predicted proteins | sample RhiMetdeltSRZDD2_FD_75291 | JGI IMG/M metagenome (GOLD analysis project Ga0075428, IMG submission 75291) | Populus rhizosphere microbial communities from Tennessee, USA - Rhizosphere MetaG P. deltoides SRZDD2 | ecosystem: Host-associated > Plants > Roots > Rhizosphere > Soil | place: USA... | reverse complement strand
TATGACGACGCGCTTTCCTACCTCGACCATCACCTGGACCGGCTGCTCAAGGCTCTGGACGCGCAGGGCGACCGCGACCACACGTGGATCATCGTCACCGCGGACCACGGGGAGGCCCTCGGCGAGCACCAGCGCCTCGGCCACGACTGCGTGCTCTACCAGCAGGTGCTGCACGTGCCGCTGGTCATGCGGTATCCGCGCGACTCTGCCGGGGCGGCACGGCATGGAAGCCTGGACGAACGCCCGGTACAGCTCACGGCCCTCGCCCCCGCCATCCTGGCCGGTGCCGGGGCGCCGGCTCCGCGCGCCGGAGCACCCAGCCCCCGGGGAGCCATGGTGGCGTCCGTCGAGTGCGTCTGCTGGCACGACCACCCGCGGTTCCACGGGCCGGCCGCGTATGCCCTCGTCCGGGACGGGCTCAAGTACCTCGACGAGGAGGGCCGCGCGCCGGCGCTGTTCGACCTCGCCGCCGACCCCGGCGAGGGGCGGAACCTGGCGGACGCGCGCGCAGAGGACACACGCCGGCTGGGCCGCGAGCTCGAGAGCTGGCGGGCGTCCCTTTCAGCGCCTCCCGCCGCTCCGGCGGCGGCGGGCAGCGCCGCGCGCGAGGAAGCGCTGCGCGCGCTCGGCTACGTCCAATGAGCGGGAGAGGTCGGATGTCGCCGGCGGCCGTGCTCACGGCCGCAATCGCCGTGGTTGCGGCCGCGTACCCGCTCCTCTACATCGTGGTGGCTCTGCGGCGCATGGCGTATCCGTTCGAGCTGGAATGGCTGGAGGGCGGCTCGCTCGTCCAGGTCCAGCGCATCCTGGCCGGCCACCCCCTCTACGCGAGGCCCAGCCTCTCCTACGTCGCGTTTCCGTACCCTCCGCTCTACTACTACGTCGCGGCGGCCGTGGCGGCGGCGGTCGGTCCCGGCTTCCACGCGCTGCGCCTCGTCTCGTTCCTGGCCTCGCTTCTCGCGCTGGGCGCGATCTTCGATATCGTCCGGCGCGAGACCGGCCGCATGCTGCCCGCGCTGGTGGCCGCGGGCACCTTCGCCGGCACCTACCGCGCCGCGGGCGCCTGGCTGGACGTGGGCCGCGTGGACTCGCTGTGGCTGGCGCTCGTGCTTCTGGCCACGCATCGCATCCGCTTCGGCCGCACGGCGCCCTCCCAGGCCCTGGCCGGCGCGCTGCTCTGCCTCGCCTTCTTCACCAAGCAGGTGGCGGTGGTGGCCGTGGCCGGGTTCGCGCTGCACCATCTGCTCTGGGGGCGGCGCCATGCCCCCGCGCTGTTCAACACCGCCGCGGCGGGGATCGTGGCCGGCACGATGGTGATGGACCGGCTCACGGGCGGCTGGTTCACGTGGACCGTGTTCCGTCCCCACTGGCTCCTGCCCCACCGATTCATCACGTTCTGGGGGGTCGACGTGCTGCCGCTGCTCCCGGTCGCCGTGGTGGGCGCGATCTTCCTGCTGGCGCAAGGCGGGCAGGACCGGGAGAAGCGGCGGTTCTACGGAACGTTCGCCGGGGTGATGGTGGGCACCGGCCTGTTCGGGCGCATGATCTCAGGCGCGTACCTGAACGCGCTGCTGCCGGCCTGCGCCGGCCTGGCCGTGTTGCTGGGGCTCGCGCTCCACGAGGCGCAGGCGCGGCTGCCTCCCGGCGAGGGGCGCGCGCCGCGCGAGACCCTGCTCCTGGGCGTGGTGCTGCTGCAGCTCGTGATGCTGGCCTACGACCCCCGCGCGCAGCTGCCGACCGCGGCCGACCGCCAGGCCGGCGAGCGGCTGACCGCGCGCCTCGCGCGGCTGGGCCCCTCCGTGGTCGTGCCCAGCCATCCGTACCTGGCGGCCCGTGCCTCCGGCTACGCGCACGCGCACGCCATGGCGGTCGCCGACCTCGTCCATCTTGCGCCTGGTCCCGTGGCCGACGCCCTGGAGCGCGACATGCGCCAGGCGCTGTGCGAGCACCGCTTCTCGGCAGTCGTCACGAACGGAACCTGGCGTTACCAGGCCGAGCTCCTCCGCGACTACGAGCCGCCGTTGCCGCTGCCCGAGCTGGGCGACGCGTTCTGGCCCGTCACGGGCGCGCGCACCCGTCCGTCGGCGGTCTACAGGGCCCGCGCCTCGGGCGCGAAGTGCATCGGGTAGGATCTCGCACGCCGCCCATGGCCGCCGCTCCCGCCGCCACGCCCGCGCCCGCGCCCGACCACGACATGCGGATCGCGGGGGCGCTCGCGCTGCTGGCCTTCCTGACTGTGGCCGTGGTCGCGCCCGTGCTCGACGCGAATGCGGCCGCGGCGACGTTCTTCGACGACGCGTTCTACTACTTCCAGATCGCGCGCAACGTGGCCGGGGGCGCGGGTTTCACGTTCGACGGCCTGCACGTGACGAGCGGCTTCCACCCGCTGTGGCTGATGGTGCAGATACCGCTGTTCCTGTTGCTGCCAGGCGACGTCCTGCCGCTGCGCGCGGTGCTCTTTCTGGAGGCCGCGCTCGTGGCGGCCACCACGGTGATGGTCTTCCGTGCCCTCCTCCCGAGGCTCGGCCGCGGGCCCGCCCTGGTCAGTGCGCTCCTGCTGCTCGTGCAACCCGGCGCGCCGCGGATCCTGCGCGGAGGCATGGAGGCCGCGCTCGTCCTATGGCTATTGGCCGTGGTGTGGACGCAGTGGCTGGCGCTGCGGAACGATGCCCAGGCCCCGCTGCGGCGGTGGTTTTGGCTGGGCGCGTGGTGCGCCCTCTTCTTCCTGGCCCGCCTGGAAGGGGCGGTGGCGGTCCCCATCCTCGCGGCCCTGGCCTGGCCGCGGCTCCGGCACGACGCCCGCCGCGCGCTGGCGCTCCTGGTGCCGCTTGCGCTCAGCGCGGCGGTCTATCTGGCCTGGACCCGCTGGACGTTCGGCACCTGGGGACCCGTGAGCGCATCGGTGAAAGCTCATCTCGGGGGTGCGGCCTGGACGAAGCTGTCCACGGGGCAGCAGCTGACCCAACTCTTCTACTTCCCCTGGGGCTTCGAGCCGCACGTGCAACGCCTGCTGCGCTGGGTGGGCGTCACGTCGCTGGCGCCGCCCCTGGCCGGCACGCTCGTCATGGTGGCCTTGCTGGCGGCCGTGGCCTGGCAGCGCCACCGGCTGCTGCCGCGCCTGCGCGAGGGCGGGGTCGCCTTCGTGGTGGCCACCGCCGTGGCCATGCTGATCATCGACAAGGTCAGCGTTCGCCTGATGGTCGACTGGTACCGCGCGCCCTCCCTGCTCGCGCTGGCGCTCCTGGGTGGCGTGGTGGTGGCGGCCCATGCCCGGCTCGCGCGCGCGGCCGTGGTGGCGCTGGCGATCGTGGGCCTGGCCCGCGTGCCCCAGCCGTTGTGGTATCTGGGGTCCAGCGCGGCCTCGCCGCCGGAAGGCCTGCTGGCTGCGGAGTGGCTTCGTCCGCGGCTCCAGGCGGGAGCGGTGGCCGGGAGCTGGAACTCCGGGCTCATCGGCTACTTCGCCGGGGGCCGGGTCGTGAACCTCGACGGCGTCGCCAACGACGCCGCCTTCCTTCGCGAAGTGGTGAGCGGACGCGACCTCGACGGTTACCTCGAGCGCGAGCGCGTCCTTTTCCTGGTCGAAGGCACCAACGCCGAGGGTCGCCTGGCCCCCCTGGTGCGGCGCTATCCCCGCGCGGTGGCGGAGGCCGTGGAGGGGCGCTACGCGCAGGTGGCCGCGTTCCCCGGGACGTGCGCGCCCGAGATCGAGCGGTGCCCGCCGCTGACCATCTGGGAACGGAAAGGAAGCGCGGAGCCGATCGGGCAACCGCCACACCCTCCCCCTGCGTGGGGAGGGTGGGGTGGGGGGTCAAAGAAAGGACCGCCGCGCTGAGCCGGGCGAGCCCGGCGCTCCTGCGCACCGCCGGCGCCGCTGCGCTCCTCGCGTGCTTCGTCGTGCTGGCGCTGCGGCACGTGGACGGCCAGGACGTCACCTCGGACGAGGGCTTCGCCTTCGGCGCAGGCCGCACGATCCTGCGACAGGGCACGTGGGACGGCGTGAACCTGCCGCACCCACCGCTCTCGTACTACGTCTCCAGCCTGCCGCTGTTGCCCCTGGAGGGCGAGGCGTCGGCGCGGGACCCGCGCCAGCTGCTGCTCTGCCGTCTGGCCTCGCTCGTCGCCTTCGGTCTGCCGCTCCTGCTCATCGTGCGCGCATGGGCGGAGCGCCTCTACGGCCCAGGGGCCGGCCTCCTTGCCCTGGCGCTGGCCGCGTTTTCTCCCACGCTCCTCGCCCATGCGCCCCTGATCACGCCCGACGTCCCGCTCGCGGCGACGGGCCTGCTGACGCTCTACCTCTACTGGCGCGCCGGCCCCGGCGGCCGCGTGTGGCCATGGGGCGTGGCGCTGGGGCTCACGCTCCTGACGAAGTTGACCGCGGTGCTGTTCGTGGCCGCCCTCGCCCTGCTCGAGCTGGCGCGCGCGCGGGAGCGCGGCCTGGCCCGCGCGTCGAAACGCCTCCTCGCGGCGCTCGCCCTGGCGTGGCTGGTCCTCAACGTCGGCTATGGGTTCGCCGGCCTGTTCGACGCGCCGGGCAAGGCCGCCCTGCTGGCCAAGGTGCCGCCGTTGCCCGGCCTGCGCCTGGCCGCGCACGCCGCGGCGCCGCTGTTCCCGCTGCCCTACCTGCGCGGCGTCGCCCGGCAGGCGCAGACCGGCATGGAGGGCTGGCCCGTCTATCTGCTGGGCGAGGTGAGGATGGGCGGCTGGTGGTACTACTACCTCGTCGCCCTGGCGGTGAAGGAGACGCTGCCCTCCCTGCTGCTGCTGGCCGCGGCGCTCCTGTCGCTCCTCTGGCTGCGCCCGTCGCCGCGCGACGAGCTGGTCCTCCTGGTCCCGGCGTTGCTGTTCTTCGCCTTCTTCAGCATGGGCGGCATACAGATCGGCATCCGCTACATCCTGCCGGCGCTGCCCCTCCTGTTCGTGTTCGCCGCGCGACTGTTGCGGCTGCCCTGGGCCGCGGGGCGCGCGTTCACGCCCGCCCTTCTCGCCCTGCTCGCCGCCCACGCGGCCCTGAGCGTACGCGGCGGTCCGGACTACCTCGCCTACTTCAACGAGCTGGCGGGGGGGCCCGCCGGCGGCTGGCGATACCTGGGCGACTCCAACCTCGACTGGGGACAGAACCGCTCGCGTGCGGAGGAGTACGCGCGCCGGACGGGGGCCGCCTTCGAGCCGCCGGTGTTGCCCTCCCACGGGCGCGTGGTGCTCTCGACCAACCGCGTGCAAGGCTTCATGGACCCGCCCCGCTACCGCCTGCTGCGCGACGAGTACCTGCCGTCCGGACGCGTGGCCTGGAACTGGTTCGTCTACGACCTCGACCGGGGCCGCCGCTTCCCGGCCGCGTCGATGGTCACCGTGGTGAGCGGGACGGAGTGGCTCACCGGGCCCGCTTCCGGCGAAGGGTGGACCGGGCCGGGCTTCGACGCTCGCGCCTGGCGGCCCGCGGCGGTGCCCGCCCTGAACGAGCCCGCCTCGGGCGAGGCCTTTCCCGGTTCGGCCGCGCGGATCATGACGTGCGCCGAGGGCGCGCCGGATTGCGCGTTCCGGCGATCCTTCGAGCTGCGGGTGGCTCCCGCGCAGGCGGTCCTGTACCTGGCCACCCGTGGCGACTACGCGATCTACGCCAACGGCCGCCGGGTGGGGGCCGGGCCAGGCTGCCAGCGCTACTTCCTGACCGAAAGGCACCGCTTGACGGAGGCGCTGCAGGCCGGAGGGAACGTGCTCGCGCTGCGCGCCGGCCACTGCGGCGAGGCGACCCCGCGCGCGCTGGTCGAGGCGCGCGTGGTCCAGGAGTAGGCGCGATGCGGACGGTCCACATCGTCCTCCCCGTGTACGACGAGCCGGCCTGCATCGGCCGGCTGCTCGAGCACATCGCCCTTGCCATGGGCGAGGCCGCGTTGCCCTACCACGTGGTGCTCGTCGACGACGGGAGCCGCGACGCTACCGCCCAGGTGGTGGCCGCGTACGTCGGGCGCCTGCCCCTGTCGGTGCACCGTCACCCGCGGAATCTGGGATTGGGGGCGACCCTGCGCGACGGGCTGGTCGAAGCGGCCCGGCGCGCCGCGCCTCGGGACATCGTGGTCACCATGGACGCCGACGACACGCACACGCCGGGGCTGATCCTGCGCATGGCGCGGATGATCGCGGAGGGTTACGACGTGGTCATCGCCTCGCGCTACCAGCCTGGATCGCGCGCGCTGGGCGTGCCGTGGCATCGGCGCGCGCTGAGCCGCGGCGCATCCTGGATCTTCCGCATCCTGTTCCCGATACCGGGGGTGAAGGACTACACCTGCGGCTACCGGGCCTATCGCGCGGCCGTGATCCAGGAGGCGCTCGACGAGTACGGGGCGGCCTTCCTCGACCAGGACGGCTTCCAGGTCATGGTGGACATCCTCCTCAAGCTGCGCCACCGCCGGTTGGTCTTCGGCGAGGTGCCGTTCGTTCTGCGCTACGACTTCAAGGAGGGCGGGACGAAGATGCGCCTGGGCCGGACGATCGCCGCCACGCTGGCCTTGATCGGCAGGAGATGGCTGCGGGGATGAGCAGCCCGCCGAGCGGCCGGTTCGAACGAAGCTACTTCGAAACCAGCTATGCCGACTACGATCGGCAGAACCCCCCGCACAAGCTGGCGTTCTACCGCCAGCTGGCCGAGCGCGCGCTCGTGGGGATCGCCCGGCCGCGGGTGCTCGATCTGGGCTGCGCCTTCGGCAAGTTCCTGTCCGTGCTCGATCCCGCCTGGGAGGCGTACGGCCTCGACGTGAGCGAGTATGCCGTCAGGCAGGCGCGCGCCGCGCGGCCGCGGGCGCAGCTCGCCGTGGCCAGCGCCGCGGCCATCCCGTTCGACTCCCCGTTCGACCTGATCACCGCCTTCGACGTCCTCGAGCACGTTCCTGCCCTGGACGCCGTGCGCGCCGGCATTCGCGACACGCTGGGACCGCAGGGCCGGCTGGTGTTCGTGGTGCCGGTCTACTCCGGGATCACCGGACCCCTCGTCCGGCTGCTGGATCGGGACGTCACCCATGTTCACCGCCGCAGCCGCTCGTTCTGGCTGGAATGGGCCGGCGCCGCGTTCGACATCGTCGAGTGGTGGGGAATCTACAGGTACCTGCTCCCCGGCGGGTACTACTGGCACCGGCCGACGCGGCGGTTGCGCGACGTGTCCCCCGCGATCGCGGTCTCGGTACGCCAGCGCGCCCGTGGCCCGGACTAGCGCTACTTCTTCAGGTGCTGGGCGAAGAAGGCCGTGGTCCGGGCCCACGCGTCCTTGGCCGCCGCCTCGCGGTACCCCTTCCACGGATTGTTGGGGTTGGCGAAGGCGTGGGGCGCGCCTTCGTAGATCTTCGCGTCCACGGCCTTGCCCGCCGACTTCATCGCGGCCTCGAACGCCTTCACCTGCTCCGGCGACGGTCCCTTGTCCTCGCCTCCGAAGTTCCCCAGCACCGGCGCCTTGATGCGCGCGATGGCGGCGGCGGCGGTGGGCGGCGCGCCGTAGTAGGCCACGGCGGCGGCCAGGGCGGGCTCCTCCGTGGCCAGGGTCAGCGCGTACCGGCCGCCCATGCACCACCCGATCACGCCGATGCGGTCCTTCTTCACGTCCGGGCGGCCCTGCAGGTACGCGAAGGCGCCCTTGAGGTCGCGCATCGCGCGGTCCGGCGACAGGCCGTTCATGAGCTGGTGCGCCTCGTCGGGGTTGGAGGTGACCTTGCCCCGGTAGAGGTCGACCGCCACCGCGACGTAACCGAGGGCGGCCAGCGCGCGGGCCTGGTCCTTCACCCAGTCGTTGAGCCCCCACCACTCCTGGATCACGATCACCGCCGGCGAAGGCCCTTTGCCGGCGGGCGTCACCAGCAGGCCCATGCCTTTCTCGGATCCGCTCGGGAACGTGACGCTCTCCTCCGCCGCGGAGGCCGGGAAGGCCAGGGCGGCCAGGGCCAGCGCCGCCAGGCATGCGCGCTTCATCATGAGAACCTCCCTCTTCCTGGTTCGAGGATAACCCGGGCCGGCCCGTCGAAGTGGTTGACGCCGCGGGGCGGCGGCCCTTAGTATCCAGCCTCACCATGGCAGCAGGATTGCGTCTCGTTCCCGCCTCGGGTGCGCCCATCGAGATCGGCCAGGACCAGGTGCTGATCGGCCGCGAGCCGACGTGCGACGTGGTCCTCACCGACGGCTCCGTGTCGCGGAAGCACGCGCGGCTCGAGAAGCGCGGCCGGATCTGGACGGTGGTGGACCAGGGCAGCGCCAACGGCACCTTCGTGGACAGCCAGCGCGTCACGGAGACGACGCTGCGCTCGGGGCAGGAGGTCCGCTTCGGCAGCGTGGCCTTCCGGGTCGAGATCGAGGGCGAGGACGCGGCCGCCGCCACGATGCTGACCGAGGCCCCGGATGCGACGGTGGTCCATACCGCGCCCAGCCCGCCGCCCCGGCCCGCGGCTCCGCCGCCGCCGCCGCCTCCACCTCCGCCTCCGCCCGTTCGGCCGCCGGCGGCGGCCGTGCCACCCACAGGCTCGCTGCCCCCCGGGTCCATACCGCCGCGGGTGACCACGCCTTCCCGACCGCCGGTTCCGGGCGCCGCACGGCCCGCGTCGCGTCCTCCGGCGTTGCCTTCCGAGCCCATGGCCCCCGTCCCCGCTCCCCCGAAGAAGGGAAAGGGCCCGCTCTTCTGGGTGGCCACCGGATGCTGCGGCTGCATGGTCCTGGTGGTCGCCTTCGTGGCCCTCATCGGCGGCGCGGCCTTCCACATGACCGCCGACGCGGTGGCCGCGGTACGCGGCCAGCTCGCGGAGCTCAAGGCCGGCAACATCGACGCCGCCTACGCGCGCTTCAGCGAGGACTACAAGGCCCGCGTCTCGCGCGAGGAGTTCGAGGTCCTGGTCTCACGGCACGCCGCCCTGCGCGAGAACGCCGATTCCACGTTCTGGAAGCGGTCGATCGAGAACGACAAGGGCGCCATCTCCGGCGTGCTGACCTCGACGTCGGGCGCGCACGAGACGGTCAGCTACCGCCTGGTGAAGGAGGGCGGCGGCTGGAAGATCTCGGACATCGAGTTCGGGGGGAGCCCATAGCCGCCGTGCCCGCGGTCCCGCCCTACCCGGAGCCCCTGGAAGTGCGCCACGAGAAAGGGGCGCGGCGGCTGGTGGTGTCGTGGGACGACGGCCACGAGTCGGTCTATCCGCTGGACTACCTGCGCAGCTGGTGTCCCTGCGCGGGGTGCCAGGGGCACGCGCCCAACGCGCGGTACCTCGACCTCGAAGGGCACGACCTCGTCCACATCGAGGGCGTCGGCAACTACGCGGTGGCCCCCACCTGGGAGGACGGCCACAGCACCGGCATCTACAGCTTCCGCTTCCTGCGCGGCCTGTGCCCCTGCGACGATTGCGGTGGAGAGAAGCGGTGAGCGCAAAGGCTGCGCTGTTCGTTGCGCTCACGATCTTCTTCGTGGCCTACCTCGTGGCCTGGGTGGTGTACCTGGGCCGGGCGCGGCGGCGGCTCCCCGAGGACGATCCCGCGGTGGAGCGCGGCCTTCCCTCCGCCCTGCACCTGTTCATCGGGTTCATCACGAACTTCTTCGACACGCTGGGAATCGGCTCCTTCGCCACCACCACCTCGATGTTCCGACTGCGGAAAGTGGTGGAAGACCGCCTGATCCCCGGCACGCTCAACGTGGGGCACACGGCGCCGACGGTGGCCCAGGCCTTCATCTACATCTCGATCGTGGCCGCCGACATGACCACCCTCGTGGCGATGATCGCGGCCTCCGTCTTCGGGGCGTGGCTGGGGGCGGGGATCGTCGCGGGCTGGTCGCGCCGGAAGGTGCAGATCGGGATGGGCGCGGCCCTGCTGGTGGCCGCGAGCCTGATGCTGGCCACCCAGTTCGGCCTCATGGCGCACCTCGGCGGCGAGGCCATCGGCGTGGGTGGTGAGCGCCTCGGCATCGGCATCGGAGGCAACTTCGTCCTCGGCGCGCTCATGACCCTGGGCATCGGCCTCTACGCCCCGTGCATGATCCTGGTCAGCCTCCTCGGCATGAGCCCCAAGGTGGCCTTTCCGATCATGATGGGGTCCTGCGCGTTTCTCATGCCCGTGGGGAGCATGAGGTTCATCCGCAAGGACGCCTACGCCCTGCGGCCCGCGCTGGGTCTGGCCATCGGCGGCATCCCCGGCGTCCTGCTGGCCGCGTTCATCGTGAAGTCGCTCCCGCTCGGCGCCGTGCGCTGGCTCGTAATCGTGGTGGTCATCTACACCGCGGTCACCATGCTCCGCTCCGCGTTCGCGCCGTCCCGGGCCGCCTCCACGATCACGCTTCCCCCTCCGGACCGCCGCCGCTAGCCGTCTCACGGCACGCGCTTTGCAGCTTGTCCTCCAGGATGACGCCGTCCCTCTCCCGCCTCCTGTCCCTGGTCCTGGCCTCTGCCCTGCTCGCTCCTCCCGCCCTGCGCGCCGACGAGGAGGACGAGCGCACCGTCGATGCCGTCGCGTTCGCGGCGGCCCTCGCGAGGGAGGACCCGGCCGCGGCCGAGGTCCTGCTGCGCGTGTACGCGGCCAGGGATTACCGGCCCGTCTGGACGCAGGGCCACGGCCTGTCCCGCCAGGGCAAAGCGCTCGCCCGCGTCCTGCGTGACGCCGGTCGCGAGGGCCTCGAGGCCGCCCGCTACTGGGACCCGACGTTCGACGCTGCGAGCGATAGGGACGAGGCGGTCGCCGGCGCGCTCGACCTGCGCTTGACCCACGCCTTCCTGCGCTACGCCGCGGACGTGGCGCGGGGACGGCTCGACCCCGCGGCGGTCAACCCGTACTGGGCGCAGCGCCCGCCGCCGGTGGACGTCGCGGCGCTGCTTCGCCAGGCGGCCGAATCGAAGGACGTGGAGGATACTCTCCGCGGCCTGCTGCCGCGGAATCCACAATATGCGGCGCTGCGCGGGGCGCTTCTCCGGTACCGCGCGATCGCGGAGAAGGGTGGGTGGCCCGCGCTGGCGGCGCCGCGGCGGCCCTGGCGGCAGGGGCAGCGCGCCCCCGACGTGCCCGCGCTGCGCGCGCGGCTGGCCGTGGAGGGCGACCTCCAAACGTCGGCGCAAGGAGCGAAGGCCTCCGTCTTCGACGAGACCGTGGCCGCGGCCGTCAAGCGGTTCCAGCTCCGGCACGGGCTGGAGCCCAGCGGGGCCGTCGACCGCCAGACCCTGGCCGCCTTGAACGTCCCCGCCGCGGAGCGGGTCCGCCAGATCGAGCTGAACCTGGAGAGGTGGCGCTGGCTGTCTTCCTCTCTCCAGGAGGACCGGTTCGTGCTCGTGAACATCGCCGGCTTCGAGCTCCACGCCTTCGACGGCGGGCGCGACGCGCTGCGCATGCGGGTGGTCACGGGCAACGCCGCCCGCACGCCCACGCCCGTCTTCGGCCGGCCCATGACGCACGTCGTGTTCCGCCCGTACTGGAACGTGCCGGCCTCGATCGCGGAGGACGAGATCCTGCCCGCGGTCTACCGCGACCGCGGGTACCTGCGGCGCCGCAACATGGTGCTGGTGAAGGGCGACGGCGGCGTGCAGCTCCGGCAGCGGCCGGGGCCGGGCAACGCGCTCGGCCTGGTCAAGTTCCTGATGCCGAACCCGTTCGGCGTCTACCTGCACGACACGCCGGAAGATGCGCTGTTCGCGCGGGCGCGGCGCGACAAGAGCCACGGCTGCGTGAGGGTGGAGCGGCCGTTCGAGCTGGCCCGCTTCGTCCTGGGCGGCGCGCCGGAGTGGACGCCGGCGCGCATCCGAGCGGCCATGGCCAGCGGCGGCGAGCATCACGTGGCCCTGCCCGCGCCGCTGCCGGTCTTCGTCACCTACCTGACCGCGTGGGCGGACGAGGGCGGCGTCACGAGGTTCTTCCCCGACGTGTACGAGCACGACGCGGCGCAGCACAAGCTGCTCCAATAGACCAAAGCGCACAGGCCACAGCGGCGAGCGAAGCGCGATTCACTCGCGCGGAGCGAGCGGGGGTTCAAGGGGGTGCGACGCAGCACCCCCTTGCTCAGAGAAGAAGCGCGATTCACTCGCGCGGAGCGAGCGGGGGTTCAAGGGGGTGCGACGCAGCGCCCCCCTGCTCAGAGAAGCCTGACGGCTGTTGCTGCGTCAGGCAGTGCAGCGTGCCCAGTCCCCAGACGAGGTCCACGGCGTGGATGCCGACCACCGGCCGGTCCCGGATCAGCTCGCGCAGCACGCCCAGCGCCGTGGCGTCGGCGGGATCGTTGAAGGTGGGCACGATCACCGCCGCGTTCGCAATGTAGAAGTTCGCGTAGCTGGCGGGTAGCCGCCGGCCGTCGAAGACGAGCGGCGCGGGCATGGGCAGGAAGGCCACCTCGATCTTCGACCCGTCCTCCACGCGCATGCCCTGGAGGCGCTCGCGGTTCTCCTCGAGCGGCCGATAGTTGGGGTCCCTGGGGTTCTCCTCGCGGGCCAGGACGACCGTCTTCGGCCCCACGAACCGGCAGAGGTCGTCGACGTGGCCGTGGGTGTCGTCGCCGGCGATGCCGCGTCCCAACCACAGGACGTTCCGGGCCCCCAGCGTTTCCGCGAGGACCGCCTCGAGGTCACCGCGCGACAGCCCGGGGTTGCGCGTCTGGACCTTCGGGTCGAGGAGGCACTCCTCGGTGGTGAGCAGCGTGCCCTGGCCGTTGACGTCGATGCTGCCGCCCTCGAGGACGACCGGGCGCCCCTGCCATGAGACGGGGACGAGGGGCAGGCGTAGCGCCGCCGCCGCGCGCTCCGGCACTCGGTCGTCGTTGCGCCAGTCCGGGTACTTTGCCCAGCCGTTGAAGCGGAAGCGGGCGATGGCCACCTCGGGGACACGGCCGAGGCGCCGCACGAAGATCGGACCGAAGTCGCGCGTCCAGCCCCGGTCCGTGGGGAAGCGGAAGAACTCGACCGGGGCCGCGTCGACGCCGACGCGTCGCAGGACCTGCCGCGCCCGCGCCTCGTGGGCCCGGGAGCCCACCAGGACCCGCACCGTCTCGCCGGGCGCGACCTTCTTCACGATCTCGCTGTAGACCCAGGGGATGGGCGCGAAGCGGCCCGGCCAGTCCGAGAGGTTGTGGGGCCAGCCGATCCAGGTGGCCTCGTGGCGCTCCCACTCGGCAGGCATACGGAGTCGATGCAGTGCCGACTTGGGCAACGGACTGCGAGCGGAGCGGGATTCACTCCCGCGCAGCGAGCGGGGGGTCTGGGGGGTGCGGCGCAGCACCCCCCAGCTCAATCGATGAATCGCCGCTCGATGCCGGCGTAGGCGTCGGTGCGCCGGTCGCGGAGAAAGGGCCAGTTGCGCCGCACGTCCTCGAGCCGGGCGAGGTCCACGTCGCCCACCAGTACCTCCTCCTTGTCCGGGGAGGCCTCGGCCACCACGACGCCGAAGGGGTCGCACAGGAACGACGATCCCCAGAACTCGAGGCCGGGCCCGCCCTCGGGTGGCTTCTCGTGGCCCACGCGGTTCACCGCCGCCACGTACACGCCGTTGGCGATGGCGTGCCCGCGCTGGATGGTCCGCCACGCGTCGCGCTGCGCGGCGCCGAGCTCCAGCTTCTCGCCCGGGTGCCAGCCGATGGCGGTGGGAAAGAAGAGGATGACGGCTCCCTGGAGGGCGGTCAGGCGCGCGCCCTCCGGGTACCACTGGTCCCAGCAGATGAGGGTCCCGATGCGGCCGGCCCGGGTGTCGAAGGCGCGGAAGCCCAGGTCGCCGGGCGTGAAGTAGTACTTCTCGTAGTACGCCGGGTCGTCCGGGATGTGCATCTTGCGGTAGAGGCCCGCGACCTCGCCGGTGGCGTCGATGATCGCCGCGCTGTTGTGGTAGAGGCCGGGCGCTCGCTTCTCGAAGACGGGGGCCACCACCACGACGCCCGCTTGCTTGGCGGCCTCGCCCAGGGCGGCGGTCGTCGGTCCCGGCACCGGCTCGGCCAGGTCGAAGCGGCGGGCGTCCTCGACCTGGCAGAAGTACGGCGAGCGGAACAGCTCCGGCAGGCAGACGACCGCCGCGCCGGCGGCCGCAGCATCCTTGATCCCCGCGATCGCGCGGTCCAGGTTCGCCGCCGGATCGGCCGACATGGCCATCTGCACGAGGCCGACCTTGAAACCCGCCATCGCGTGCAGTCTATACCCGGCCGTGGGCCCCGACCTCGGGCTCCAGGTGCACCACCACGTCCACGATCTCCGGGTAGGCGCGCTGCAGCGCCTCCTCGATCCAGTCCGCAACGTCGTGGGCCTGGCGGAGGGTGAGCGTGCTGTCCACGTGGGCGATGAGGTCCACGTAGACGGCGTCGTTCCCCCCGCGTGTCCGGATCTCGCGGCAGTTGCGCACGCCGGGCACGGCCAGCACCACGGGGGCCAGCTTGTCGGGCGCGATCACCGCCCGGTCGGTAAGGGTGTGGAACGAGCCGACCAGGATGCGCACCCCCAGGACGGCCACGAAGGCGGCGATGCCCAGGGCCACCACGCTGTCCACCCAGGGAACGCCCGCGCGCGCGCCGGCGAAGGAGGCCACCACCCCGAGCGTCACGTAGATGTCGGAGCGGGTGTGGGCGGCGTCGGCCTGGAGGTACGCGCTGCCCAGCCGGCGGCCCTCGCGCGCCTCGTACCAGGCCACGAAGAGGTTGATGGCCAGCGTGACGGCCATGACCGCCCAGTTGGCGGCCCCGATGTCGGGCACGGTCGCGCGCGAGACGTGGCGCAGCGCCTCCTCCACCACGCCGAAGGCCACGCCCAGAAGCGCGAGGCCGATGGCGAGGGTAGCCGCGGTCTCGAACTTCCGGTGACCGTAGGGGTGGCCCTCGTCGGGCGGGGCATAGGCGAACGTCGTCACCACCAGCCCCACCACGTTGTTGGCCCCGTCGATCAGGCTGTGGTAGCCGTCGGCCTGCATGGACGTGCTCCCCGACAGCCGTCCCACCACGATCTTGGACAGGCTGACCAGGACGTTCAGGCCCAGCGTGGCCCAGAGCACGCGGCGCACGTCCCTCTTGGTGACGTCGGTGCCGGTGTTGGGCATGGGCGACGATTCCTTCATCGGCCGCGGCGGCAGGCGCCTACTTCATCCTCGCGCCCTTCTCCTCGGTGGCGAAGATCCAGCCCACGACCTTGCCCGGCTGGATCCTCCCTTCCTCGCCCCAGAACTGGCGGTCGCGCAGGAAGCGCGACGAGGAGTCGGCGGCGGGGATGCCCTGCGTATCGGCGTGGATCCGCCCGAAGCGGTCCTTCCACCGCGCCATGTTGGCCTCGCGCAGGTCCACCCACCCCGAGAAGGCCCACGCCTCGACCTGGTCCGCCGTCACCTCGCGGGTCTCGCCGGGCGTGGCCACGGGCGGCACCTTGCACTCCGGCCCGCGCAGCAGGCGGCCGTCGGGCAGCAGGATCGGTATCCCGATGGAGACGATCTCCCGCCGGATGGTGGCGTCGCGCGCGACCTCGCGCAGGAGCCGGGCCGAGATCTCCGCCGCGGGAGCGGACCGCACGCGGTCCATGGTGGTGAAGGCCCGGCGGAGCAGGTCGGCCTCGTGGAGCAGCTTCGAGAGGCGCGGCGGCCCCAGGTTCTCGAAGGCCACGCTGCGCACGTGGTGCTGCTCCTCGAGCGCCCGGAGCTTCTCCAGCGCCCAGTGGCGCATCAGCCCGGCGCGATAGGTGGGGCCCATGACGGCGTTGTCCAGGGCATTGATGACGTCGTGCCCCGTGTTGCTGCCCAGGAGCTCCCGGGCCACCACGTCGGCGATCTCCTCCGGGGTGACGAACTCCATCTGCTCGCCGGTGGTGATGGTGCTGAACTCCTCCAGCGAGAAGATCCCGTTCTCGCCGGTGTCGATGAAGACGCTCTTGAGGGTCTCGCCGGTGGGCTTGCCCCGTGCGGGATCGAGCGGCCGGAAGGGACGTCCGGGCTGGAGCGCCTCGGCGTCCTCGATCCCCACGTCGTGGAGGGGTACGGGCTGACCGGCCCGCAGCACCTCGCCGAACCCGATGCGCTTCCAGGCGATGGCGGCCGCGGGCTTGATCTCCTTGATGATGGGCCCGCCGGGCGTGCGGGCCATGAGGAACAGCAGCAGCGAGTGCGCGCCGGCCAGGGCGCTCTTGGACAGCACCAGGCGCGACGGCCGCTCCTCGGAGTGCGTGTACGGGATGTTGAGGCCCATCCCGCCCGTTCCCGACGTCCCGATCTTGACGTAGGCCCCCGTGCCCGCCTTGAGCATGGCCTGGTACAGGACCTGGACGTGGCGGATGAGCTGCGGGACGTAGTCCGTCACCAGCAGCGTCTCCAGGCTCTCGCGGAGGTCCGTCCCGTCGCGCAGGGCCTGCCAGGCCTGCCGGCTGGTCTTGTAGATGTCCTGGTAGGCGATGCCGGTGGCGGTGTTCACGGCGTCCACCACGATGTCGGGGCGGGTGGCCGTGATGAGCTGGTGCAGGTAGTACTGCGAGGCGGCGGCCTCGGAGAGCGGGTCGAGCAGGCTCTCGATCAGGCGGGCCCGGAAGGCGGCGTCCGCGAAGGCCTCGCGCCGGGGACGGTCCTTGACGTCGGTGAACACGAAGACGTCACCCCAGGCCGGCTCCAGGTCCACTCCGCCCGCCTCGGGCGCGATGGCCGCTACGGCCTCCTCGGCCTCCTCGCGGCGCAGGGAAAGGAGGACCATGCGGCGCGGCGTCTCGCGCACGAGGCGGCGGGCCACGGCCTGTCCCACCAGGCCGTAGCCGCCGAGGATGAGGACGGTCTTCTGGCGGATGTCCAAGGGCTTCGGCCGCTACCGGCCGATCTTACGCCTCCTGCTCCCGGACGATGTCGAGCTTGCCCAGGTTCTGGAAGAGCGACATCGCGGAGGCGTGGAGGAACCCCGCCTGGAAGAGCACGATGAAGGGCAGGGTGCCGTAGATCCCGTTGCTGGCCGCGTAGTACATCATGGTCGTGAAGTAGATGCCGAGCAGGAGCTCCACGAACGGCAACAGGGTGACGTTGCCGCGGTAGCGCTTCTGCCGCCAGTCGTCGCCCGCGCCCTCCACCCCGTACTTGGGCGTGCGCGTGAACTCCGACTCGATCCCGAGGATGGCCTCCAGCACCGCCTTGGCGTTGCTCACGGAGAGGCCGATGCCCACGGAGAGGACGGCGGGCAGGTAGCGCAGCCGTGTCTTCCACGTCTCGCCGAAGACCTCGCGCTGGCTCATCACGTAGAACGAGCAGACGCTCATGGTGGCGCCCAGGAAGAGCGGCACGTCCACGATCATCATCTCGTACCAGCCCATGTTGTAGCGGATGACCATGGCCGGGAACATCAGGATGGCGAGGAGGATCATCAGCGGGTAGGCGAAGTTCGCCCCCAGGTGGAAGGCGGCCTCCGTCTTGATCGCCCGCGGCAGCGGCGAGGCCAGGATGCGCGGCAGGAGCTTGATGCAGGTCTGGATGCAGCCCTTGGCCCACCGGTACTGCTGGGTCTTGAAGGCGTTCATCTCCACGGGGATCTCGGCCGGCGTGATCACGTCCTGGAGGTAGACGAAGCGCCATCCCTTCATCTGGGTGCGGTAGGAGAGGTCCAGGTCCTCGGTCAGGGTGTCGTGCTGCCATCCCCCGCCGTCCACGATGGCCGTCCGCCGCCAGACCCCCGCCGTGCCGTTGAAGTTGAAGAAGCGGCCCGAGCGGTTGCGGCCGCCGTGCTCCAGCACGAAATGGCCGTCGAGCAGGATGGACTGCACCTGGGTGAGCACGGAGTAGTCCCGGTTGATGTGCCCCCACCGGCACTGGACCATCCCCACGCCGGGGTCGACGAAGTGGCCGAGCGTCTTCTCCAGGATGTCCGGGGGCGCCACGAAGTCGGCGTCGAAGATGAGGATGAACTCGCCCTTGGCGACCTTCAGGCCCTCCTCCAGGGCGCCGGCCTTGTAGCCCCGGCGGTCGTTACGGTGGAGGTACTGGATGTCGAAGCCCAGGGCGCGGTAGCGGTCGGCCGCGGCCTGCACCAGGGCCACGGTGTCGTCCGTGGAGTCGTCGAGGATCTGGATCTCCAGCAGCTCGCGCGGGTAGCGGATCCGGCACACGGAGTCGAGCAGCCGGTCCACCACGTACATCTCGTTGTAGAGCGGGAGCTGGACCGTGACGCGGGGCAGCCGCTCCGGCAGCGGCACGGGCAGGGCCCGCCGGTCGCGGTGCTTGTAGTAGAGGAAGACCATGATGTAGCGATGCAGGCCGAACACCGCCAGGATCACCAGCGTCAGGAAGTAGAGGCCTAGGATCGCCGTCTCGATTGGGCTCATGGTTCGAAGACGAACCTCCTCCAGCGTCGCCGCCGGCGCGACGCCTCCGCGCCTTCCTCGGCGCGGTCACGCCATCGCTGCCGTCACCTCGTCTGGGAATCGCCCGGTAGGGCTCCCCCTCGAACCCCGTTGCGCGGCGGCCATCCGGGCGCCCTGGCCGCCCCGTCTCCGCGCGCGCGGAGACGCTTGTGACTCTCTGTTACAAATTTTATAGTCATTCGGAGCGGCCGGGCAAGTCAACCCATGGATCCCAAGGAGCTGGACGGGCTGCTGCGGGCGGTGCGCGACGGCCGGGTCACGCCCGAGGCCGCCGCCGACCGCCTGCGCACCCTCCCCTACGAGGACCTGGGCTTCGCGCGGCCCGACCACCACCGCGCCCTG
>Ga0075428_100002915_pt1 | contig 18624 bp, 18 predicted proteins | sample RhiMetdeltSRZDD2_FD_75291 | JGI IMG/M metagenome (GOLD analysis project Ga0075428, IMG submission 75291) | Populus rhizosphere microbial communities from Tennessee, USA - Rhizosphere MetaG P. deltoides SRZDD2 | ecosystem: Host-associated > Plants > Roots > Rhizosphere > Soil | place: USA... | reverse complement strand
CCTTGCCGGCCGCGGTCTCGATGACGCCCTGGCTTTCGAGCTCCGTGTAAGCCTTGGCGACCGTGTTGCGATTCACGCGCAGCTCCTCGGCGAGCGGGCGGATCGACGGCAGCGGCTCGCCCGCGCGGATCGCGCCCGCGGCGACGGCCGCGCGGACCTGATCGACGATCTGCAGGTACACGGGCTTGCCGGATTTGAAGTTGAGCTGTAGGCGCATAGGTTAACTGTCCTATGACAGTAGGACAGATGCCGGGCGCGTGTCAATTCCCGCGCGGCCGGACCGTGCCGGCGTTCACAGTGGATCGACGACTACGGTCCGTCAGTCCCTCGAGGCCGCATCGCTGTATCGGTTTACTAAAGCCACTTCCGGATGTCGTCATCCGTTAAGAAGATGTACTTTCCAGACCCAGGTGGGTGATCCTTCGCCACCACTTGAAATTGTCCGCGATAAAGTTGGTCGCCCATGGGAAAAACGATCGGGACAGTCCCGTTGATGTGTTTGGGGCCGGAAGCGGCAAAGGCGATTCTTAGCGTTGTCGTCAGCGCAGACGGTCTACCCGGTAGAGGATCGCACGTTACTTCGGTAGCCGAGAACGGCACACCATCTATCACGACCGTGCTCATGTTTTGGCCTCCTCTTTGTATGCTTCATATGTCTTCGCCTGACATCCTTCACTGCGCCAAGCGGTAGGCGCCGAAGTAGGGTTGTGCTCGCACAGGTTCAAGATGCAACCGATCGTCATGCGAGGTACCGCCAACGCCTAACGGCGCACCGGTCGGCAATCCACCACAGACGTTGCCGTGCGCAAGATGACTCTCGGACATTGGCGCGGCATGTGTGCGGTTACGAGTAGTCGACAAATCCATCTACAAGGGCTCACGACGCCGCTACGATGACGCTCGCCAGCCGAGCTCGAATGATCCGACTGTCATCCCTAGGGGGCGGGCCGAAGCCCGCCCCACACCGCTTGCATGGCAACTAAGGCGCGGCGGGTTCCCGCTTGACGTTTGTCAGGAGTGCGGGTGCGCCGGGTCGCAGCGCGACGGTGCCGGCTTCTTCGTCGAGCAGTACCTCGCCGACGAGCGACAGCGTCCCCGTCCCGATGCCGGAGCCGTTCAGATCCAGCTCGATGACCGAGTAAGGCACGTCTGGCTTCGCCGCCGGACTTGGCGCGGTCCAGCCTTTGAAGTCATAGCTGCCGAGGCGTTTGTCCGTGACGAGCGTGACGCGCTCGCCGCCGTTCGCCTGCGATACATGGTGCGCGTACTTGACGGAGTAGCCGACGGGGCTGCCGTTCGGCCAGACATAGCCGACCGTTGGCAGCTTGGCGAGCGGCGTCGCTGCGTCGGCGCCGGCTGCAAGCGTTGCAACTGCCTCCGCGCGCGCGTCGGGCTTCTGCCAGTCGATGATTTGGATACGCAGGTTGACGCCGGCTGGCGTCATGTTCGTCGTGGTTGCCGTAAACGTGTCCGTAACCAGGCGCGGTCCCGCGGCGTACGCGTTGGATATCAGCAACGAAGCGGCCGCTGCCATCGCGCAGGCGCCCATGAGTCCCAAGATGAAGCGATAATCGTTAGCCGACATCGTTGTACGGCCGCAGATCCGCGACCGCCTCCTCGAAGCGCTCGGCGCGTCGTGGCGACGTCGCCGTGATCCAAGAGCCGGCCGGCAACGACGCCACCTTGGAGAGGTCGCCGCTCGGGGCCGCGACCTTGAAGCGCACGTACTGGTTGTCGTGCTCGGCCGATACGAACTCGATCGGTAATGTCAGTAGATCTGCGTTGGGCGCGCGGTCTTCCGCAATACGACGCACGCCGGCTGCGATGTTGATGCCGGACCAGGTCAGCGTCGCACGGTCGCCGTTGTCGAGCGCGTGGAAGTCGACTTCGGCGTTGCCGACGAGCCGCGACTGGACAGTCACGGTACCGGCCGGCTGGTCAACGTCAATGAGCTCGGCTGACCAGGTGTAGGTCTCATTCGCGTCGCCGCCGGCTGCTGCCGGTAGCGCCGCAGCCAGTGCGAGCAGCGCGGAGGTAATCAGCCGGTGCTGCCTCCTCGATGACAGACTCTGATCGCTCTTCATGGTGCCTCCTCACTTTTGAGCGGTTGTTTCCCAGTGAACGGCCGAAACGTAGGGCAGAAATCCAGCGTTTCAAGGCGTCTCGGCGACCCGGCGGGCGCGCGGGACAGTGCGATCACGGGCGGCCTTGAACTTTTTTTGCGGACTCCCTATCTGCGCCTCCGCTGGGATTGGAGGAGGACACGAAAGGAGGTGCTGACATGTTCCACAGCGTAGGTTTCGAGTCGGTGTTCGACGAGTTCAGGCGTCTGCAGGACGAGGTGGATGAGCTCTTCGGGTCGTGGACCTGGCCCTTGGGTATCCGTTCGCTGCCGCGGGGGAGCTTCCCGGCGGTGAATGTCGGGTCGGGCGACGAGAAAGTCGAGTTTACCTGTTCGCTCCGGGCCTCGAGCCGAAGAAGCTCGATATCTCGATTCAGCAGAACCTGCTCACGGTCACCGGCGAACGCGTCGCTCGGCCCAATGACAATGCGACGTATTACCGGCAGGAGCGCTTCAGCGGCGAGTTCCGCCGGGCCGTGACCCTTCCCGATGACGTGGATCCCGACAAAGTCGAGGCTCGCTATCGCGACGGCATCCTGCAGATCAGCGTGCGCCGGCGCGAAGGCGCGCAGCCGCGTCAGATCCAAGTGCATTAGACACGAGCACGATACGGAGGTGACAAACCATGGCTACCAAGAGCACTGAGGTCGTCGAACAGCGCTCGAGCGACGTGCAGGCGCCGACGACGCGCGCGGGCGAGGTCGGAACGGCGCTGCGACAGGCGCCGCTGATGCCCCCGGTCGACATCTTCGAGGACGGCGACGGCCTGACGCTTCTCGCGGACCTGCCGGGCGTGTCGAAAGACCGGCTGAACGTGAGAGTGGATCGCAATCAACTGGTCCTCGAGGGGGACATCGAGATCGAGCTTCCCGACGTGCTGGACGCGTTGTATGCGGACGTGCGCTCGACCCACTACGAGCGCAGGTTCGCACTGAGCGACGAGCTCGAGACGGACAAGATCGAGGCGACGCTCAAGGACGGCGTGCTCACCGTGAGCATCCCGAAGCGCACGGAGCTGAGACCGCGCCGGATCGAGGTGAAGACATTCTGATGCAGAGGTGAGAGACAGATGACAGTCAGACGATGGCAGGACTGGGGCAACGTGCTGCTGGGGTTGTGGATGATCGTCTCGCCGGTGCCGCGATCGTCATTTCGCCGCGAGCGCAATGTATATCCCGAAAGGCTGGGAAGAGGCGCTCAACGCGATCCTCGGTGTGTGCCTGATCGCTGCGCCTTGGGTGTTGGGATTCGCCGCTCAGGAGCGGCCCACCACCAACGCGGTTATCGTTGGCGTATTGGTCACGGCGCTTGGGCTCTGGGCGATGCTCACCGATGCGCAGCTGCAGAAGTGGTGGCATGAGCGCCACGGCAGCCACGGCGCACATTGACCTGAAGCGCCGCGTGCGGCGGGCGGCTGAATGCCGCCTGCCGGGGCAGCGGATCCCAACTACCGGCCAACAAGTAACCGCTCGTGTCTTCAACCGTACAGGCGCGATTGCTGCTGTCTCGGCGTTTACACGTGCGGATGCATGTTTCGAAACGTCGGTCACGCAGCTTCAAAGAAATTCGGTCCAGTGAACGAGCGTGTCGACCAAGAGTTCGAACTTTTTCCTTGCGGACGCGCCAAATCCTGCGTTTCTCACTATCATTCGGCTTGATGTCCGTTTGGAGGGGGTCCCATGCACCGTCTGACTGCTACTACTCCGGTTCTCGCCGCCGCCGCGCTGCTCAGCGGCTCCGCATTCGCCCACCACAGCATGTCGATGTACGACATGTCGAAAGTAGAGGTGATCGAAGGCAAGGTCGTGAGGCTCGAGTGGACGAACCCGCACATGTACCTGGCCATCGAAACGACAGGGCCGGACGGCAAACCTGCGATCGTCGAAGGCGAAGGCGTCGGTATCACGCAGGCGACGGTCGACGGTTTGAAACGCGAGAACCTCGCGCCCGGCACTCCGGTCGTCGTCCGCGTCAATCCGAATCGCAGCGGCTGGGGGAAGCAGGTGCGCATCCTCGACGCCACGACTCGAGACGGCGAGATTCATCCGTTCTACGCGGCCAACACGCGCACGCGAGTGTTGACGCCGGCGGCGAGCATCGCGGGACACTGGGCGCCGAACCGCGCCTCGACCGGTGCTGCGTTCGGGGCGATGGCGGCTTTCCCGCTGAACGCCGACGCCAAGGCCGTTCAGGCGAAGGACCTTGGCGACGGTCTCTGCTACGTCGAGCCGGCCCCGTTCGGCGCCATACTCGACGAGCTACGTACGATCGACGTCGGCGCGAACGAGATCGTGATGAAGTTCGACAACACGGGCGACCGCTTCGAGCGCGTCGTCCACATGACCGCCACGCATCCGGCCAACGTGCAGCCCACGCAGCACGGCCACTCCATCGGCAGGTGGGACGGCGACACCCTCGTCGTCGACACCGTCGCCTTCACGCCCGACAAGTCCGGCCTCGGCGCGAGCGTGCCGTCGGGTCCGGCCAAGCACACCGTCGAGCGATTCGCGCTGACTCCGGACAAGCTGCGCCTGCGCTACGAGATCACCGTGGAAGACCCGATGTATCTCACGGCGCCGGCCATGTTGACGCAGCAGTGGGAGCACCGCCCCGACCTCGAGTTATCGCAGGACACGGGTACGTGCGATCCGAGCGCGAGAGACAAATACAAGCAAGCGTTTTAGCGAGGCGAAGGCGCCGCGCGGGTCAGTGCGGCAGCCCGGCCATCATTTTCTCGAACGATGCCATCGTCTCAGGGATGAGGTCGATCTTCCTGAAGGGCGTCGCGAGAAAACGGTCCACTGAGCTATTGAATCGGTCGGGATCGTCATACGGGATCAGGTGCGTACTGTTGGGGAAGATTGCCAGCTGCGCGTTTGGCAGGCTCTTGTAGATCGTGACGATGTGCTCCAGCCGGATGAGGTCGTGGTCACTCGCCAGCACGAGCGTCGGCGCCGTCACCTTGCCAAGCATGGCAGGTGGGATGTTCGGCTCCTTCAGCATCATGCCCACCACCTTGAGTTGGCGCTTGCCTTCCGGCGTGTTCCTTGCCTCGTCGGGCAGCTCCATCATCGTTTTGATCAACGCATCGACCTCCGGGTCGAACGCCTCCGGGCCCGGGCTGAGGTTTGCGGCCATGGAGACGATCTTCTTCACCACTTCGGGATGGCGAACGCCGAGAAGAAGAGCTTCGATGCCGCCATCGCTCCAGCCCACCACATCCACCGGGCCGACCTTCAGGTGATCGATCAGGGCGGCGAGGTCGTCTGTCATCTTCTCGTAGGTAATCGGCTCCTGGCTGTCGGCCGACCGCCCATGGTCGCGGCTGTCCATCGCGATCACCTTATGTGTTGTCTTGAAGTGCTCGATCTGCGCCGCAAGCGTGCCGATGCTCCCCCCGTTGCCGTGCACCAGCAGCAGCGGTTCACCCTGTCCGTAGGTCTCGTAATACAGAGTCACGTCATCGTGAACGAAAGTCGCGCTGGTATCCTTGTTGGCGCCGTAGGGTATTGGCGCGGCCGCAACCGAAGCGGCAGGTTCCGACGTGCTGGTTTCCCCAGGCGAGCATGCGGTGCAGAGGACGAGCGCGGCGGCAAGCGACGCAGCCGAGAATAGTTGCTTCATGGAGACCCCCGAGGTGGCGATTGCAATAGAAGCTTCTGCACGCGCCAGTTCGACGTCTCGCCGACGTAGAGCTCGCGGTCCGAAGGGCAGGCGAGTGCGTGCGCGCCGGAGAACTGTCCGAGGTTTCGTCCCGCGCGGCCGATGACGCCAAGCACCGTGCCGTCGAGCGCCACCTTGAATATGCGGCCCGGGTACGTGGACTCGCCAACGAACAGGATTTGCGGCGAGCCCGGTGTGATGCAGATCGAGTTCGGCGCGCCGATCGCTCTCGCAAGCGCTTCGCCGGTCGGCGTCGCGCCGTTGACCGGCCGCGACGCGGGGTCGGGCAGCAAATCGATCGAGAACATGCGCTTGAAGTTGCCGTCCGTGTCGAAAACCTGGATGCGATGGTTCGTGCGGTCGCCCACGTACACGTTGTCCTGACGGTCGATCGCGATTGAGTGTGGAATGTTGAATTGGCCCGGTCCGGTGCCCTTCGTGCCCCAGGATTTCACCCAGTCGCCGTTCTTGTCGTACTTGGCGACGCGCGAGTTGACGTAGCCGTCGGTGATGTAGGTGTTGCCCTGCGAGTCCCACGCCACGTCCGTGGGCTGACGGAACATGCCGTCCACGGGCGGCAGCGGTGGGTCGGGATGCTCGAGCGGCTCGGCGCCGTCTGCCGCTTCTTCCTTGCGCCCGAACACCCAGACGATGCGTCCGGCGGGGTTGAAGCGCACGACCATGTTCGAGCCCTTGTCGATGGCCCAGATGTCGTCGTTCGGAGCGATGCGCACGCTGTGCGCTTCCGACCAGGCGTAGAGCCCTTTGCCGATCTCGCGAATGAATTTGCCGTTGTCATCGAACTCGAAGAGCTGTGCCGCCGCCGCACCGAATGCCGGCCCCGTGGCGCTGTTCGAGCGCGAGAATACGAACACGTGCCCGAGCGAGTTCACGGCCACGCCGGGCACTTCGCCGAAGTTCATGCCGTCGGGCAGAGTCGGGTAGTCGGGGACTGACGTGAAGCGGATCTCCGGCACGCGTTGCTGCGCGAGCGCCGGCCAGGCGAGGAGCGTCACTATCGCGAGCGTGTATCTGTTCATGCGTGCCTCGTGACGTCAACGGTAGCGAATCAGGCCGGCAACGTAGCGGACGCCTTCTAAAAACCAGTCCGAGTGAACGATGGGGACGTGAACTAGGCTCTGCACGAAGATGAAGCCGGCCCCGATCATGGAGTACTTGCCGATCTTGCCGGTCCTGCGCCACTCCTGCACGAGGATGGCCAAGGCCATCGAATCCAGCGTCACGTACAACGGCAGCACGGGGATGTAGTCGAGACCAAATGGAACCTGGTAGAAGCGGTTCACACCGGGCGGCAGGATCGGCAGCATCGCGAAGAGGATGAGCCGTTTGTGCACGTCCGGCTTACGCACGTTGCGAATGGCCAATGTGAACAGGAGCGCGAACCCCACCACCGCCATGAGCCCCAGGAATCCCGCATCGAAGGGGCCCGTGCCACCATTGCGGATACTCCTCGCGATTCCCAGCAGCTGAATCAGCGCTCCGGTGTAGAGGATCACGGTGGCGTGCGCGATGCCGTACGTGCCGAGACTGCGGTGCAAAGCCACGTTGCCGCTATTGATCAGAGCGGCCTGCACGATCAGTAGGATCATCCAGGTGAAGAACACAATCCCGTGCAAATGCACGATCGGCGGCGCCGGTGGAAACGTCCCCCTCGCAAGCGGGAATAAGTAGGTCATGCCGAAGCCGGTGAAGACGAAGAACGCCATCACCAGCGTCATCCAAAAGAAGAACGAGGGCTTGAACGCGCGATGCGTCGCGTCTTGAGCGGAAGCAGCCGATGCACTCATGTCGGGTGTCCTTACCTTCGATCAGGCTGCGGGCTCGAGACGGAGCAGCGCGCCTTCTTCTTCGTCCGTGAGCAAGTAGAGCAATCCGTCGGGTCCTTGGCGCACCTCGCGGATCCGTTGCCTTAGCTCCCTGAGCATCGACTCGCGTCGAATCTCTTCCATGTTCTCGTTGAACACGACGCGCTGCAGGTGGCCCGTGCCGGGAATGCGACCCTCCATCATCGCGCCGACGAAGACGTTGCCTTTCCACGCCGGAAAGCGGTCGCCCGTGTAAACGGCCAACCCGGCGACCGCGATGGCGGGCACCCAATACACGATCGGCTGCTCGATCCCTTGTCGGGTCGGATTCTCGGACACACGTCGGCCCGAATAGTCGCGCCCGAAGCTCACCTCCGGCCAGCCGTAGTCGCGTCCCGGCCGAATGATGTTGAGCTCGTCGCCGCCTTGAGGGCCATTTTCGTGTTGCCAGATCTCGCCGGTCGTGGGGTGCACGATCAGGCCCAGCTGGTTCCGATGGCCCACGGTGTAGATTTCCGGCCGATGGCCCTCGCGGCCTACGAACGGATTGTCGGCCGGCACGGAGCCGTCGTCGTTGAGACGCAGGATCTTCCCCCGCAGGCTCATGCGATCTTGCGCGACGTTCGCAACGTCGCCTTGCGACCTGCCGCCGGTGGACATGTAGACCTTGCCGTCACGGCCGAAGACGACGCGGCCGTTAAGACCCGAGTTGCCTTCGTAGAAGTCGGGGACGAGAACGTCTTCCACGTCGACGAGCGCGTGGCCTTCGAGGCGGCCGCGCATGAGCGCCGGGGTGCCCATCCCGTTGCCTACGGGTTTGGTGTAGGTGAGGTAGACGAGGGCGTTACGCTCGAACTCAGGATGCAGCGCAACATCCATGAGCCCGCCATTGCCATCGGTCCGAATCGTGGGCAAACCCGAGATGGGCCGTGGGTCCAACACGCCGCCGCGAACGACGCGTAGGCGACCGGCTCGCTCGGTGATCAGCATGCCCTCGTCAGGAAGGAACGCGATGGCCCAGGGATGCGAGAGGCCTTTGGTCACGACGCTGACGCGCACGCTGTGCTGCTCGGCAGTCTCGAAGACCCAGGGTCCCTCAGCCAACGGCGGTACCGGTACGCCGATGGGCTGCGGCTGTGCGTCGCCGAGTCCGCCCATGGCCACCCATAACGCCGCAGCCTGCAGAACGGAACGTCCCACTCTCATGCGAGATTCCCCCGTCGTAAAACCTCGCCGAGAAGGATAGCGGAAGCCCGGACGCAGCGAATATTGGCGCCCAGACTTCTTAGGTAAGGCTTAGATACTTGCCACCGCTAGGTGCTCGCGGAAGGAAAGTCGGTCGGGCTCCGGCCGGTCGCTCAGCGACACTCGAAGTTCTTGGCGTCGTTCGGATCGCCGGCGCCCTTGTAGCGCGGCAGTGCAGGGTAGGGACAGATCGGACGCGACAGCGGCGAGCCTTGCTTCGTTGCGAGCATCGATGCCGGAGGAACGCCGCGCTCGACCCAGTTCTCGAGCGCGGTCAGCGTGTCGAAACGATCCGGTCCCGAGCCGCCGCCGCAGTGCAGCACGCCCGGTGCCAGGAACAAGCGAGTGCTGTCGCGAGCCGCTGGCACGGTCTCACGCACCGCTTCGTAGTAGGCGATCGTCGACAGCGGGCTCGGCCCCGGATCGTTGAAGCCGTGCCAGAGCAACAGCTTGCCGCCGCCGCCGATGAACGGCGCGATGTTCGGATTTTGTTGATGCACTTCGGCCGCCGCGATGCCGCCGTCGAGCCTGCCGAAGTCGCGGTCGGGATCGAACGTCATGAAGTCGTACTTCGGATCCCCGACTGCGATGTACGCCATGAAGGGTGCACCGAGAAGCGCATTGACGCCGCGCGGCTGGTTCGGCGTGCCGATCATGCGCGCAACCCAGTCGCTTTCGCCGCCGCGCATCAGCGGCATCGCCGCGTACCGCCCGTCCTTCATTTTCACGCCGGAGTACGCGCGCCGCACAGTTTCGACTTGAGCGGGCGAGAGACACGCCGCCCCGGACGCTTGCGAGGCTCCGCATTGAAGCTCGGCGGGGTCCCACGCGCATGTGCGAGGGTCGGTCAGGATTCCGTCGGCGACACCGTCCTTCGCATCGCACGCAGCAAGAATAGCGTCGCGGATCAATGGCACGTGCTCGGGCGCAAGATTGCTTTCGGGACGCGCGTGAAACATCTGCACGCGCAGCATCGCATTCGCATACGTGAGCGGCGTGTACACCGGCGCGCCGGCGATCACGCCGTCGTAGTCGTCCGGATAGCGTTGGACTTCCGCGAGGCCTTGGCGACCGCCTGTCGAGCAGCCCTGCCAATAGGCGTGCGCAGGCTCGCGGCCGTAGAAGTGCTCGACGACTTGCTTACCGATCACGGTCGCGAGGTGCGTGGCGCGGTGACCGAAGTCGATGATGCCCTCGACGTTGCGATGCCCGCCTGCGTCGACCGCGAATGACGGATCGAGCGCGCTCGCGCTGGGATGACCCATGTCGTTCTGGATCACGGCGTAGCCGCGACCGAGACCATCGGCCGCCGATTCGGCGCGTACGTTGCCGGCAAATCCGCCGCCGCCGATGCCGAGCACCTTGCCGTTCCAGTTTGCCGGTAAGCGATAGACGGCGCCGATCTTCGAGCCCGGAACCGGTGTTATCGTGGCCTGAACCTCGCAATACGCCGGTGCTCGCGTCGCGCTATCGCTCGGGATGTTCGCGGCGGAGATGACTGCGGTGTGCTCGAGCTCGAGCCGCGCGAGCGGGGCGCACGCGTCTTGCGCTGCGACGGCTCCGCTGGCGAGTCCGGCGATTGCTGCGAACAGGCTGCTGTAACGAATGATCACGGTGGCTCCCCTCGCTTCTGCAGAGCGTGTCGACAGTGTACCGTGCGCCACGGTGAGGCATGGCGCTGCGACGGCCGAATCTCTCCGAGCGCGCAGTTCCCACCTCAAACGCTGCTATCGACCAGAAGCGTTTATGGAGTCTCTGCCTCGGCCAGCTCATAGGCTGTGGTCAAGACTCTCTGCCATTCCTCGAAGTTGTAGACGCTCGATCTGTAAAAGTCTGTCAGCTGCGCAAGACCGAGCCGGAAGTCCTGACCGCCGCACACCTTTTCCTGCGGCACCAGCGAGACATAGTCGGGGGTAGCTGGAGCTTCGAGTTTCTCGAGCCTTATCGGCTGCGTAAGCACGAGATAGGGCAGCAGCATTTGCCACGCGCGGTCGTACTGGGGCGCGATGAAATTCATCGCGTCATCGATGCTCTTGATGTTCTGATGTATAGAGCCCACGGCTCGCGACAGCTCGGGGTTGCCGAGTCGCGCTAGAGTTCCCGAGTTGCCTATTTCGGCAAGTCCCGAGGGCCTGACATCCGGCACGCGCCAGTTGAGCGTCCCCCAGATAGCAGTGGTCAATCTGGTGCGTTCCTCGTCACTCGCATCGCAATTCAGTGCGATTTCGGAAGCGAGTGAAAGATCTCGCAGGGATGCGGTCACGAATTCCACATCGACGCTCGCCTCCTCCCGCATCAGCCGGAGCTCGTCGACAAAAAGGGCGAGGGCGCGCTGGTCGCTCTCCCGCTCGAGCCGCCGCTGGTTCCAGTCGTTTACCTGCAAGCCCACGAAAATACCGAGCACGACGACGGCCACCTCGAGCACAACCGCGAACCAGTTCTGTGCGCGAATCGCGTGAGCAAAGCGGCGAAGTATCATTCGACGGGCTCGCGTCGTGGTTTGTGGAGGAGAATAGCGGAAGCCCGCAGCGGATTCGCCCCTAGATTGCGTCGTGGAAGATGATCCCGGCGGTGTACCGCAGGCCGGAACGAATCCGACTCACGCCGTGACGCAAATTAACGCGGTAGGTGCCCTTCGAGCCTTGCACCGGCCGATGGTGGACCGCGAAGGCGACCGCATCGCCTTGCTCGAGCGGCACGACCTCCGCTCGGCTTTGCATTCGCGGTCTCTGCTCGGTCAGCACGAGCTCGCCGCCCGTGAAGTCCTTGCCCGGCTGAGAGAGAAGAATGGTGAGCTGCATCGGGAACGCGAGCTCGCCGTAGAGATCCTGGTGCAGGCAGTTGAAGTCGCCCGGCACGTATTTCAGTAGCAGTGGCGTCGGCCGCGTCTGGCCGGCGTCGTGGCACCGCTTCAAAAACGCCGCGTGCTCGTCGGGATAGCGCTCGTCGAGTTTCAACCGCGCGTTCCACTCGTTGGCGATCGGCGCAAGACGCGGATAGAGCGCCGTCCGTAAGTCGCCGATCAAGTCTGGGAGCGGATACTTCAAGTAACGGTATTCGCCCTTGCCGAAGCCGTGCCGCGCCATGTGGACGCGGCTTCGGAAATGGCTCTCGTCAGAATAGAGTGCGGCGATGGCGAAGCATTCCTCGCGCGACAACAGCGCGCGAAGTATCGCGCAGCCTGTGTTATCGAGCTCCTCTGCGATCGACTGCCAGTCGTACGCGGCGACGCGCGTCTCTGCGGACGCGTCGACCGGAGCCGAGATTGCCCGCGAGATCGCGTTCACGCGCCCGACTCTCGTCTGATCAACTCGCGCTTGCGCTCGACGCCCCAGGCATATCCCGACAGCGATCCGTCGTTGCGAATCACTCGATGGCAGGGAATCGCAACCGCGACGTTGTTCGCGGCGATCGCGCTCGCAACCGCGCGCACCGCCTTCGGCGCGCCGATGCGCCGCGCGATGTCGGCGTAGCAAACCGTTTTACCGACCGGAATCCGCGCGAGCGCACGCCAGACGCGTTGCTGAAACGCAGTGCCGCGGATGTCGAGCGGCAGGCTCAAGCCCTTCGCCGGCTCCTCGACGAACCCGACGACTTGCGCCACCAGCGCCTCGTAACCGCGATCGGCGCCGATGAGACGCGCGCTCGGGAAACGGTCCTGTAGATCCCGCACCAACTCGTCGGCGTCGTCGCCGAGCAGAATGGCCGCGACGCCTTTCGTGCTCGAGGCGACCAAGATGGCGCCGAGCGAAGTCTGCCCGACAGCGAACTTGATCTCCTCGTTTGCACCTCCCGCGCGGTACCGTGATGGCTTCATGCCCAATATGTCCGTCGACTTCTCGTAGAAGCGCCCACTCGAGTTGAAGCCGGCGCCGTACATCGCTTCCGTCACGGTGCTGCCGGAGGCCAATTCTTCGCGGAGCTTCTTCGAGCGGTGCGCGGCCGCGTAGCCTTTCGGCGTCAAGCCGGTGGCGGCCTTGAACACGCGATGAAAGTGGCTGGGGCTCAAGCCGATCGTGTCCGCCAACTCTTCCAATGACGGAGCGTCGGCGCTTTGCTCGATCATCCTGCACGCCTTCGCGACCAGCGCGGCATTCTCGATTTCGTTCGACGGTCCGTCGGGATTGCAGCGGCGGCACGGCCGGAACCCGGTGGCCCTGGCACTGGCGAGCGTGTCGTGCAGCACGACGTTGCCCGGGTTGGCCGTGCGCGAGGGGCACGACGGTCGGCAGTACACGCCCGTGGTCGAGACCGAGTACCAGAAGCGCCCGTCCGCGGTCTTGTCGCGCGCGACGACGCGGGCCCAGCGAGGATCGCTGGCCACGGACGGGAGCGGCGCTCTCGAGGTCTTGGCAAGCATCGCGGTCATCATTTTAGACTCCTAGGTCGGGGTTTGAGCCAAATGATGCGCGGCGCGCAGCAGCGCCGAACTCCGGTTCTTGCCTTTCAATCCGCTAGCTTGTCCTTGTAGATCCTGCCGTCCTTCATGATGATCAGGAAGCTGCCGGGATCCGCGACCAGGGTCAGGTTCTCGAGCGGATTGCCCTCGACGAGCAGCAGGTCGGCATACGCACCCTCTTGCACGACGCCGAGCTTGCCGGGATAGGGATTGCGCTTGCCGGACAGCGTCAGCAGCTCGGCGTTGGTGCCGGTCGCCATGACGAGCGCTTCAGCAGGCGTATACCAGCGCGCGAGCGACGCGAGGATCGCGCCCTGATGCTTGGCGATCTCTGCGGAGAACAGGACGTCGGTGCCCCACGCCGTCTTGATCTTGTATTTCTTCGCGAGCTCGTAGGTCTTGGCGATTCCGGGCCAGACTTCCTCGGCCTTCTCTCGTTGAACCGAACCCTCCGGAAGCCCCGTCCGCATCTCCTCGGGCAGTGGTTGCAGGCTCAACCAGACGCCCTTCTCGGCGATCAGCCGGGCGGTCGCTTCGTCCATCAGGAAGCCGTGCTCGATGCATTTCACTCCGGCGGCGATGGACCGTTGGATCGCCTCCGATGTGAATGCGTGCGCGACGACGTAGGTCCCCCAGTTCTCGGTGGCTTCGACGGCGGCACGAAGCTCGGCGTCGGTGAACGTGGACACGTCGAGTGGACTGAACGGAGACGAGACGCCGCCGCCGGCCGTCAGCTTGATTTGCGAGGCGCCTTGCATGAGCTGCTCGCGAACGCGCACGCGCATCTCGTCCGGACTGTCCGCAATCGCGGCGCCGCCCAGCTGCTCCATGCGCGCGGTCGGCGCGCCGATCGTGCGGGGCAGATCGGACATCTGGCGGAAATCTCCGTGGCCGCTCGTGATCGTGATCATTGCGCCGGAAGGGTAGATGCGCGGCCCGGCGACTAGCCCCAAGTCGATGGCGCGCTTGAGACCGAAGACCGGCCCACCGACGTCGCGGACGGTCGTGAAGCCGCGCATCAGCGTGTCCGTCGCCTCCTGTCCGGCCGCGAGATTGTTGAACCCCACGTCGCCGAAGATGGCTTCGGCCGCGCTGTTTCGTATCAACATCGCATGCCAGTGCACGTCGATGAGCCCGGGCATCAATGTCCGGCCGCCGCCGTCGATGATGCGCGTGTCAGCACTACGATCGACTGCGATCGGTTGCGTCGAGATTCTCTCGATCTTATTGCCGCGCACGAGCACGTTGGTTGGCGGCGAAAGCCGCTCGTTCGCGCCGTCGAACACGCGCACGTTCTGAAACAGCGCAACCGCGGTCGGAGCGGCGGGCTGAGTGACTGCGACTTGGGACGAGCAGAGCGTGAGGACTGCGAGTAAAGCCGAGTGGCGGACGGAGAGTTTCATGTGGCCCTCCTTGGCACTGATGGCGTCAGCGTCCTTGACCCACCTCGATTGTCGGCGGCCCATCCAGGCGCGGGAATACGCCCTAGGACTCATCCGCGGCGCGAGAGCCCGCCGAGTACTCCACGAAGCTGCGCAACATGCGCGCGCGGTCGGCGCCGCGTCCCGTAAAAATCTCGAACGCCGCTGCCGCTTGGTATACCGCCATGCGGCTGCCATCGAGCGTGCGGCAGCCGCGTGCACGCGCGCCTCGCAACAACTCGGTCTCGAGCGGGAAGTACACGATGTCGGCTACCCACTGCTGCCGGGTCAGCGTCGAAGTATCGATCGGCGACTGCGGGCTTGCGGCCATGCCCAGCGGCGTGGCGTTCACGAGCCCATCCACGCTGCTGATGACAGCCTCCGGATCCGCGGTCGTCTCCGCGCGGCCGGGTCCGAAGCTTTCCTCGAGTTTCTCTACGAGCGCCCCCGCTCGTTGACGATCCATATCGCAGACGATCAACCTCGCGGCGCCGAGCTCGAGCAATGCCTGGGCCGTGGCGGCGCCGCCGCCGCCCGCTCCGAGCTGCAGCACGCGCCCGAGCGGCGCGCCCGGCAGGCCGTTGCGAATGCTCTCAGCGAAGCCGATGACGTCGGTGTTGTGCCCTACGATCGTTCCGTTCGCGAACTTGACAGTGTTGACCGCGCCAACGCGCGCGGCATTCGGCGAAAGCTCATCAAGGCAGTCGATGACGGCCTGCTTGTAGGGATAGGTGATGTTCACGCCGGCAAAGCCGAGAGCGGCGGCGGCCTTCAGTTGCGTGCACAAGTACGATTCGTCGCGCCCCAGGGCCGCAAAGTCGAAGAGCGTGTAGGTAAGCGCGAGCCCCTGCGCTCGAGCTTCCTGCTCGTGCATCCACGGCGAACGAGACGCGCCGATGTGGCGCCCGATCAGGCCGGTCAGGATGCCTTTCCGTTGGACCTCGGCCGAAACGCTAGGGTGAGACAAGACCGGCAATCCCAATGACGCGTAGCGTCTCATCGTGACACAAGTACTGCGCGGCTTGCGGAACCGCAGCAGTCAGCTGCAAAGGTTAGAACCGAGTGCGAACACCTATTGTGAACACGCGCCCCAATGGGCTTGCGTTGATCGGGTCGTAGCCCGCGACGCCTACGCCGTTGTTGCCGCCGATCGCGAACGTGTTGTACTGCGGCGGTTCCTCGTCGAGCACGTTCACGCCGTCGAGGAATAGCTGCGTATCGCCGAAGCTGTACGACAGGTGCAAATCAACCGTCGCGAACGAATCGACGGGATCGCCGCCGCCGGTCGGCAAGCCGTTTACACGAGTCAGCGGGATCGCGGTCGTGCCGCTCCAATTCAGGTAATCGCCGAGGTGGTTGTAGAAGAGATTGATGTCGAAGGAGCCGCGCGCGTAGCCGAAGCTGAGCCGAGCTTCGTCTTCGACCGACGGAAACGTCGTGTTGAAGCCGGCCGTTCCGAGCACGCTGAATTTCTGCCCCTGCTCTCCGAAGAACTGGTCGAACTTCGTCTTGTGCGTCAGTGCGGCGCCGATGGAGAAGTTACTCCCCGAGTCCGTGCTGAACCGGTAGTTCGCCCCGATGTCGATTCCCTCGACATCGAGGTTCAGCACGTTGCGTTGTTGAAAGTTGTAGCTGAAGTAGGTCGCGGCGTTCAGCGGGCCCGTCTGCGGCAAGCCGGACGCAAGCGAGGCGATCTGCGCCGGCGTCGCGCCAGTCGGAAAGAACTGAAGCAGGTAGCTCAGGTCTGCCGATCCGAGCACGAGCGATGGCACCGGGGCGGTGATGCCGCCTCGCAGCTCGTTCGTCCACCACGTGAGGTTCACGCGCAGGCCTTCGATGCCAGGAGGAGTGATGTCGAGACCCACGCTCCAGGTCTCGCCGGTCTGCGGCTCCAACTCGGCGTTGCCGCCGGTGAGGAACAAGCCGGTCACGTTGTTCAGCGAGCAGGTGACGGAGCCAGGCGGGCAGCCCGGGATACCGATGGCGTCCGGAAAGTTGGCGGTCACGATCGTCGGCGCGCCGCCGGGCAACCCTTGTCCCGCGATGCCCGTGAAGCCCGACTCTCCGGTCAAGCCCACAGCGTTCGAGCCGCGGCTCGTGAGAGCGGGGGCGACGAACGCTTCCGCGTAGTTGGCTCGCAGCATCAGCGCATCGACGATCTGCCAGTTGAACGCAATCTTGGGATTGCTGGTCGAGCCCACGTCGCTGTAGTCGTCGTAGCGTGCCGAGAGATTCACGTCGAAGTTGTCGGTGAGCGGCAGGTAAAGCTCCACGTACGCCGACTTGACGTCGCGGTTGTACGGAATGAAGAGCTGCGCGGAGCCCGTCGACGCGGGGCCCGTGTTGTTCGGGCGCGCGATGCTCTGATCGAGCTCGTAATCGATCGCCTCGCCGCCGACGCCAAGGCGCGCGCTGCCGCCGGGCATCGAGAACAGCTCGCCGTCGAACTGGAAGTACAAGTTCTTGATGACTTGATCGCCGATCTGGATCTGACCCGAATCGGTCAGGGCTTGGAGCACCGCAGACGACGTCCGCGCGCCAAACGGATCCAAGGCATTGGCAGTCGTGAGCGGCGTGTTCAGGACGACCGTGGTCGTTCCCGGAATCGACGGCAACGTCGTGTTGCCGCCTCCATTGGTCGTGCCGTTGATGCCTAGGTTGAAGCATGACGCGCACAACTGGCCGAAGTTCTGCTGGCTCGCCGTGTCGAGTCCGGCGAGGTACCCAACGTTGAAATTCCACGAATTGCCGAGTCCGAGCTCCGCATCGAATCGACCGTACATCGTCTCGACCGTGCTCTCGATATGCGCACCGGGGCCCAGCAACGCGTCGCCGCTGAAATTCACCGTGGCCGACGTCGTGCCCGCCGGCGCACCGGCCGGCAGGATGAAGAAGGGATTGATCTGCGCCGCGTTCGCCGCGCCAGGTCCGAACATCGTGGCGCTGGCGTTGCCGCGCGGTACGACTTGATCGTTCTCGCGCTTCGAGTAAATGACGTCGGCGGTAAGGGTCAGGCGCTCGCTGACATTCTGCTGAATCGTCGAGAAGATACTGTTGCGCGTCTCGCTGGCGAGCACGTCGGCATGCAATGACGGATCGCAGTCGCCCGCGACGACACCCGGAGTCGAGTAGGGTGTGTAGTACGTCGCGGTGCCGATCGTGATGCTGGCGGGTCCGCAGCGGTTCGAAAGAAAATTTCTGCCTCCGCGCGGCGTCTGGTCGGCGCGGATGTAGTCGCGATCGGTGGCCTCTAGATTGTCGCGGTCCGAGTAGTTGTAAGAAATCAGAAACGAGCCGTCGTCCCAGGTGGTGCCGCCGAGGACCCCGGCGTTGATCGTGCCGTAACCGTCTCCGGATCCCGTCTGCGCCGACGCCTCGATGCCTTCGACGCTGCGGCGGGTGATGAAATTCACGACTCCGGCCACGGCGTCCGAGCCGTAGACGGACGAAGCGCCGTCCGCGAGGACTTCGACTCGTTCGAGCGCAAGCGGCGCGACGATGTTCGGGTCTGCGAGCACGTGATTGATGCCGGAAACGGGCATCCGATGACCGTTCAGCAAGAGCAGAGTGCTGTTCGACGCCGACGCGCCGAGCCCATGAATCGTCGGAGCGTTCGTGCCCGCACCATCGAAGCTGCCGTAGGCTGCTTGGCCCGCGCTCTGCAGTCCGACGACGGACGGCACGGTCTTGAGTATCTGCTGAACCGTTTGCGCGCCGGTTGCCTCGATCTCCTCGCGCCCGACAGTGACGAGATTTGACCCGACGGGTGCGACGCCCCGCAGAGTGGAACCCGTAACGACGATTTCCTCGGTTGCAGTCGATGTCTGCGCGGAAGCCCCGTGGGTTCCAACGACTGCAACGACACCGACACCCAATGCCGCAACGACGGATGAACGCACGGTCGAGCTCATTTGATTTCCCCCCAGTCTTGCGGAGCGCCGCGTGCGG
>Ga0075428_100002914_pt1 | contig 18625 bp, 15 predicted proteins | sample RhiMetdeltSRZDD2_FD_75291 | JGI IMG/M metagenome (GOLD analysis project Ga0075428, IMG submission 75291) | Populus rhizosphere microbial communities from Tennessee, USA - Rhizosphere MetaG P. deltoides SRZDD2 | ecosystem: Host-associated > Plants > Roots > Rhizosphere > Soil | place: USA... | reverse complement strand
AAGCCGTAGGACTCCAGCCGATCGACGAAGTGCCCTTTCTCGTGCGGCACGGTCGCGAGCGTGTGTGCGGTCGCGAGCTCCTCGCCCTTCGTCGCGGTGTCGAGAATCACCGTGCCGAACGGTTCGAGCGCCTGGCCCGTGATGACGCTGCGCAGTTCGGCGAAGGTCTCGATGCCGGCGATGCGCGGCACGTCGAGTTCGTTGGTGCCACCCTCGATGTCGAGGAACACGGGCGAAGGCGCGAGCCCCGCGAGCGAGGACTTGCCGATGCCGCCCGTGCCGTAGATGAGCACGCGCTGCGGGCCGGCGACGCGACCCTTGCTGACTGCGAAGTCGCGTGTCGGGGTTTGTGGCTTCTGGCCGTTGCCTTGCTTCGGCGGCGGGGCCGGAGCCTTCGGTGGCGGCGGCAACTGCGGGGCGGCCGGTTTCGAGGTTGGAGCTGGAGCGTTCATCTTCTCGTCTTGGTGTCTTGCCGCCGCTAGCCCGGCTGCGTGGCGTGAGCGGGCTTGCCCCCACTCGTGGCTTTGGAAAGTTCGGGGTGCACGTCATCGAGCTTGCGGAAGCCCTCGGGAACGGGGGTGGTCGCGTCGATGTGTTGGTGGCAGATGCCGAGGAACGGACAACGGAAGTGGCTGATGCACGCCTCGGGGTTGCGATACCACGTGCCGCTGCGCTGCATCTCGCGGATCGTGAGCTGCTGTGACCACAGCTCGCGCCGTGTCTCCTCGAGGTCCTGGTCGAGCCTCGCGATCTCGTGCCGCGCGAAGTAGCGCGCAGGGTCGGCGCGCATTGCGTCGGCCACGCGCACCGTGTAGTCGAACGGCGTCTCGTCCTGCAGCCGCGTGTTCGCGTAGGGTGTGCCGTCGCGCTTGAGCTGGATCTTGTCGGCCGGCGTCTTCTTGTAGGGTCGCAGCAGCGGCCGCTGCGTCACGTCGTAGAGGATCGTTTGGATGTCGTGACCGAGCGCTCTCGCCGCGATCACGTAGATGTTCATCTGGTTCGACAGCGAGAGCCGGACCCAGTAGTCGGAGCCAGGAGTCAGATCCTCGGTCGTGGTCTTGTAGTCGGAAAGCGCGAGGCGTCCGTCCGGCAGGCGATAGATGCGGTCGATCTTGCCGCGCAGTCGCCACAGCCGAGACTCGTGGCTCGTTGCTGGGTTCACGATCGGCAAGTCGAACTCCAGCTCGGTCGCGACGACTTCGAGCGCTTGCTCGGCCCATCGCTCGTTGTGGACCGTGAACATCGCGGCCACGAGTCCCATGTCGAGCGGGTCGAGGTCACCTCGCGCAGCGATTGCGGCTTGCAGGTCCTGGCCGAGGTCCTGCGCTTCCTTTGCGGCGTGGAAGGCGTTGCCGACACGGAGCGCAATCTCGTCTTGCTCCGGCGCGATGCCGACCTCGTAACGCAGGTAGTGCCGGCGCGGGCAGGCGCGATACGACTGCAGGCGCGAGTGGGTGAGGACGGCGTTGGTCACTTCGCCTCCCTCCGCTTCCTGGTCTTCCGCTTTTCTCCCGCGGGTGCGCCGCTCCCGTTTGGTGCGCCGCTCCCGTTCGGCCAGGTGTCCGACGGCGGCGGCTCGGCGGCTTCCGGCTCCGCGCCTGGCTCCGGCTGCGCCGCGGCGAGGGCCTCGGCCTTCTCGTTCTGCTCGACAAGGCTGCGCAGCATCTCGTCGAAGGCCTTGCCGTTGGACTTGTGGTCGACCTCGATCTTGTCGCGCACCGCGATCGGCACGCGTCCGCAGACCCTATCGAACCACTCGCGTAGTGCCTGCAGATCGCCCTTCAGCGCGCGCTTGTAGAGCACGCCGAGCAGCTGCACGACCTGTGCCTCGAGCGTCGTCCCCTTCGCTGCGGCCGCTTGGCGGGCCAGCAGCAGCACGTCGGGGCCAGCGGGCCTGCCGCCCGGGTTGCCGCTCGTGCCGGGCGCGAATTGGCCGTTCGTGCGGCGGCCTGATACGGCCTGCTGTGAGGCGTCGCTTGTCATCCCGCCTCGCTGGGTGGAAACCGCTTCGCGAACGCGGCGAACAGGCGATCGACCCTCTTCTGCCGGCGACGCAGGTCAGCCTCAAGGGTGGCCGCATCGACGCCGCGCGGCAGCGGTGCATCGACGATCGCGTAGGCCCGGTCCGCGACGCGATCGAGCGCGTCCTCGAAATCGAAGTCGAACAGATCCGCCTTCGTCATGCCCCGTGCCGCTCGTGCTTGCGAAGGTGCCGGCCGACCGGGGTCGAGGGCGTCGTCGGGGTTCTGGCGGTCGACGCGGGCCGCGGCGTCGAGCACGGCCGTCCGGTTCGGCCGGGTGGCCGGCAGTAGCGAGGCGAGCAGGTGGGTTGCCTTTGTGTGCATCATGCAGCGAGCAGCTCCTTCGCCTCGGCGAGCGGGCAGATGTCTTCGGTGGCGCGGGCCAGAGCGACGTCGCTGCGGTCAGAGCCGAGGAGCCGCCACAGCACCCGTCGCGCACCGTCGCGATCGCCACGCTCGAGCAGGGCGCGCAGCTCCAGGCGCAACCGTGCGCGCTTGCGCGGGTCGCGCTCCGCCACGACAGCGACCCCGCCAGCGACGAGCTTCTGCACGTCGGCCGCGTGCTCGCCCTCGAGCTGCTGCTCGGTTGCCGGCGTGAAGTCGCGCCACGTCTCAGCGCCGCGCCCAACGCGGGCGACGGTGCCGCCCTCAAGGAGGCAGCCGGGATCTCCCTTCTCGGCAGCGGCTCGCAGGTAGGCACCGAGGCGGCTCTCGACGCCGAACCAACGACGCACCCTGATCAGCCAGCGAGCGACTCGCTCGCTGGACCGGGCCCAGCGGCAGACGCGTCTGGCGAGCTCGAGGCGTTCGCGGGCGAGCGCGGCGAGGCGGCGAGGATCGCCCGCGGCATCCGGCGGGTTCGCGCCCGGCAGACGGCCGATCAGGTCGGCGACTGCGGACACGTGGTCCGGGTTCTCCGGCTGCAGGACCTCGATGCCGCGGGCAACGACTCGGAGCAGCCACTGTTCGACGATGCCCTGGACCTCGGCGACGGCAGGCGGTGCCGTCGGGGTCGGCTCTGCCCTGTTCCCGGACTCTGGTTCCGGCTCTGCTGCTCTGGTCTCTGGTTCAACAGTGCGCGCGCTCGCGCGCGCCTCCGGAGGTTGATCCGGTACTCCGGACTCCGGATCTCTTCCGACGCTTCGCGACATCGGGACCGACGATTCGCGACATCGGGACCGACGATTCGCGACATCGGGGACCGACGTTTCGCGACATCCGTCGGCGACAGCTTCCCGTGCCCTCTCTTCTTCCGACGTTTCGCGACATGGACCCATGGCCACGACGAGCTGCCACTTGCCCGGGACGAGCCAGGTGTGGATCGCGCCGATGCGGCGCAAGGCCGCAAGGTGGCGCTCGACCACCCGCGGCTGCAGGCCAGTGCGTTCAGCGAGCAGCGTGACGCCGAGCCGGAGCTGGCCGCGCGGATCGAGCTGGCCGCGGATCAGGCCCAGGAGCAGCAGCACGGGCCCGCGCAGACCACGTTCGCGGTCGGTGCGGTCGAGCCGCACGCGCTGACGATCTTGCGCCCAGCGGGTAGCGTGGACTTCTGGAGCTGGTCGCACGGTGCCGTCTGGCATGCGAACCAGTGCGCCCGTCCGAACGCAGTGCTCCACGCCACGGCTGGCAGCGCCACGATACAGGCCGAGTTCGTCGGCGATCGCCTGCACGGACACGGAACCTTCGGGGAAGGTGCTCCCAGGCATCAGGGAGCCATCGGCCCGCAGCCCGCACAGGGCGGCCGCGGCCGCCAGCACGAGTGTCGCCTCGGCAGGTCCTCGAGCGTCATGTCCGGCGAGCAGCGTTTCGAACCGCGGCGCACGCTTGCTGGTGGCAGTTCTGGAACTTCTGCTGCTACAAGGCGCAGACATCGCCCCTCCTCACGCGGATGCTGATGTTCCTGCCGCCTCGATCTGCTGACCGGCTAGCTCGAGGCGGCGTCGTTACCGCTGGTTCGTCTGCGGGCGCGCGCGCCGAGCTCGACGCGCCGAGCCAGCGAGCTCGTGCTTGGCGCGCGGTCGCATCGCGGACTCCTCGCGGCCCCACTTCGCGCGCAGCAGCGCCTCGGCGCGCCGTTGCAGCGGGCGCTGGCGTCGACGTGGCAATGACAGGCGAAGCGCTTGGCCTGCGCGATCTAGCCGACGTCGCGGCCGCCTTGGTCACAGCCACGACCCTCGTGGTGCCCCTCGTGGTGACCGACCCTACCTCCGCTGTCGGAAGTCTCAGTGCGGTTCTTGGTTGAGTTGGTGCCGGAGGCGGGACTTGAACCCGCACGCCCGTCAAGGGCGCAGGTTTTTGAAACCTGTGCGTCTGCCGATTCCGCCACTCCGGCTGGCCGCGCGCAGCCTAGGGTGGTGACGCACCACGGTCAACAACGGGTGCGGCCACGCTGCTGCCGTTGCGCCGCAGCCGGTGACAGGCCACACCGACGCGCTGCACGATCCCGATACGCTCCCCGGCCTCCAACACGATCTTCGCGTCGTCGAGATCCGTGCCGAGCCGCTGCACGAGCGCGAACAAGAGTGCTTCGGTCGTCACGGTCGCGGTGGCACCACCGAGCTGCACGAACAACCGCGCGAACAATTGCGGCCCCTCGGCTGCATTGACTGCTGTCGTCGAACCCGCTTCTTCCGCCGCATCGGCACCCGCACAACACGGCTCGATGTTCGTCCCACAGTTGCTGCACTGGCCGTGACCGTGGACCTCCACGACAGCGCCCCGATGCCCGCAATAGGGACAGGATGCCGCGTTCGCCTCGGCGGGCGTCATGTCATCGTGACGACGAGTTCCTCGTCGATTTCGGCTTGCAGCAGGTTCTGGATCGCCATCAGCGTGCCCGAAGTCGAGCTCGGGCAGCTGCCGCATGCGCCCTGATACTTGATGAAGATCGTCTTGCCTTCCATGCCCATCACCTGCAGACCGCCGCCGTCACCCGCGAGTGCCGGCCGCACGCGATCGTCGAGCAGTGAATTGATGCGCGCCAGCATCTCGGGATCACCACCCTTGGGTATCGTCGCGAGCGGGTCCTCGGCGTGAGTCGGGCCGGTCGCAGTCGCTGCGTCGGACGACAACGAGCTGTCGGGGACGTGACTCTCGAGCAGGTGCTTCACCTGCGAAGCGACGGTGCGCCAGTCCGCATGCGCCGTCATGCTCACGGTGACGAAGTTGTCGCAGAAGAACAGCGTCTCGACACCGGGGATCGCGAACATGCCCTGCGCGAGCACGTCTCGCTGGGCCTGTTCGGGCTTGCTGTAGGCGAGCGTCTGGCCGCTCTTGGCGAGCGGCCGGTCCGCGAGGAACTTGAAGGCATTGGGATTCGGGGTCGGCTGGATGCTCGTGACCTTCATGATGGCCTCAGGATATCAGGCGCGGGTGGAAGGCGCCTTGTCGGCCTCGAGAGTCGCATGGACAAGGGGCCCGACCAGACCCGTTTGCGCTCCCTCTCGGCCGAGCAGGCTCAGTTCAGGAATCTGCTCGTCGCAGCGGCCGGACCCGTCGTCAGGAAGGCCGGCTTCCAGAGACCGCCCGCGCCGCCGTGGTCGACGACGCGCAGCACGAGGGTGTTCCTGGCACCCCCGCGCAGGCGCTGGGCGAGCTCGGCCGTCTGGCGTTCGAGCCAGATCGTCGTCTTGGTGGCGGCATCGCCGAAATTGCCGGCAGGCTCGCCGTTGAGCCAGAGCTCGAAACTGTCGTCGACGCCCTCGAACACGGCGCGAGCGTCGATGCCCGCCCAATCGGCCGGTACATCGATGTCGACGCGATACCAGGCCACACCCGTGTAGTGCTCGAGGTCCTTGGCCTGGTTCTCCCAGTGGGAGCCGGCCTTCAGGTCGCGCCACGGCGCCGCCGCAACATCGGTCGCGGGATCGTGCCAGTTCGCGGCGCGTCCTTCGTCGTTCGGATCGGTGCGGAAGCGCCACACGGGCAGATCGATCTTCTTCTCGGTCAGAGTCGCGCGCAGTGCAGCGAGCGTGGCGGCGGAGAGCGAACGCTTGGGGGCCGGGCCTGCGCAGAGATGGCGCAGCAGTTCCTGCTCGACATAGCGGCCGGCAGGGGTCGTGGTGTCGAACGCACTCACGAGCAGGCGCCCTGCGCCGACGTTGCAGTCGAAGGCGAACAGGTGCGCGCGCACTTCGGCGATGTCGTGCGTCTCCCAGAATGCGAGGATCGGATCGACCTGGTCGAGCCAGGGACCCCACGGAACGAGGTGACCGCCGTCGAGGTCGAAGGGCTGCAACTCGATCAGCATCTCGGCCGGCAGGCGTTCGTGCACGGCGTGCGGCGGAGCGAACGGCGCCCCGGTCAGATACCACTTCTTCTCGGTGCGCACGCTGTGTTTCTTGCCCGTCGCATGCAGCAGCACGCGAGCGCCGTTCTCGAGCTGGGCAAGCGTGTCGACGTCGAGGTGTTCGACGACACGCACGTTCGCGGGACGGACATTCTCGAACGGCGGGAGCAGCCAGATGTCCCAGCCAGGGCGTTCCGCAGCGAGGTATGCGGGGATCCGGGCAGGGTCGCACTGCAACCGATGACGCGTCGGACGATCGACGTGCGTCGGCAAACCCGTGAGCGGGAACGGCGCGAACACGCGGTGGAAGAGGATCTCCGGCGACTTCACGACGCGCACGGCAATAGCAGGTTCCGTGTCGGGGGTCACGACGAACGCGCGCGCATCGCCCGGCGTGTCGAGGCACAGCATCGTGTCGCCGTGCCAGCTCCACTGCTCGGCACTCCACTTGAGCCGATCGAAGTCGTCGTAGAGACCCATGCGCGCCTTGGCGAAGTCGCGTGCGACGGACACCACGTAACCGGCGTCCGGGATGCTCACGCGCAGCCGTTCGATCTGGTAGCGCCGCGTGCGCATTGCGTAGTCGCGCGAGACCGGACCCAGGCTCGCGAGCGTCGACGCGCCGAACTCGCGCTCGACCCATGCCTCGAAGCGCTCCTGGTCCGGCAAGCAATCGGGTCGCCACCACACGGCGTCGTCGCTGTGCTGCTGCTGCCACGCCGTGCTATCGGCCCACGTGTCGGCGGCGATGCACTCGCCGAGCAGCAGCGGTTTCTGGCCGTGTTGTTCGATGTGCCGCAGGAACTCCTGCAGGCGGCCCGGCCACCAGCGATTGTTGCCATACGGATGTTCGTCCCAGAAGTCGGTGATCCGCTGCCAGCCGATCCACGAACTGTCGTCGACGACGAGCGTGTCGGGCACCGCCGTCTTGCATGCCTCGAAGAGGGCCTTCACGACATCGAGGTCGGCGCTCTGGCCCGTCTCGCACGTGATGCTGCGGAACGCGACCGACGGATGGTTCCGGTCGTGCGCGAAGAACTCGCCATACTCGGCGAGCAGTTCCTGCTTGTGGGCCTGGTCCATGTGTGGATGCCAGGTCGGATACTCCTGCCACACGAGGAGGCCGAGCTCGTCGCAGAGGTCGTGGACGCAGGTCGGCGGCACCCACAGGCAGCACTTGAGGCAGTTGAAGCCCATCGCCTTGAAGTCCTGGAGCTGGCGGCGCCAGAAGGCCGGGTCCGTCGGCGGCGCGAGGTGCGGCGGTGAATAGCCCCAGTGCAAGATCCCGCGCACCTGCAGCGCCAGGCCGTTCCACAGGATGCGCGTGCCGTCGGCGCGTAGGTCGCGAAACCCGACCTTGCACTCGATTTCGTCGAGCGGGCGACCCTCAGCACGCAGCGCCGCGTGCACGGTGTAGAGATGCGGAACGAGCGGCGACCAGGGTTGCGCCGAAGGCACATTGAGGACGCCCGTCGTCGCGAGGCCCGGCTCGACCTCGAACTGCGTGGTGGCGTGGACCTCGGCGCCGTCGCGCACCGTGAGCACCACTTCGAGCCGGCCGGCCGAAGGTCCCAGAGTCGGGATCGCATAGAGGAGTTCGCCGTTGCCCTTGCCGAACAGGAACAGCCCGAGTCGGTCGATCACGGGGCCGCGGTCGAGGCACAGCTGCGTTCCCTGCCAGATGCCGCCGAAGTGTGGCTGGATGATCGGCAGGAAGCCCTGCGTGTTGTGGCCGACCTTCTCGTCGACGCGCACTTCGATGCAGTCCTGGCCGTTCCACAACAGCGCGTCCGTGAGATCGACGCGGAACGGCGTCCAGCCGCCGAGGTGCTGGCCGACCTCCTTGCCGTTGCAGAACACCGTGGCGTGCGTCGCGACCGCAGCAAACTCGACGCGCACGCGCTGGCAACGTTCGGCCGGCAGCGGCAGCGCACGCCGATACCACGCGACGCCGTCGAAGGTCGACCCCAAGGTCGTCTCGAACGCACTCGGCACCACGGTGTTCTTCACCGACAGATGCGACTCGTCGAGCGGCTCGGCGCGAAGGGTCCACGCGCCGTCGAGCGACACACGCTCCTGGGCCAGCAGGGGCAGCGGCAGCAGCAGCAAGGACAACCAGCGCATCAAGCGAGTCCGTAGATCTGAAGCAGCTTCCGTTCGAGGTGGGCCAAGAAAGCAGTCGCCGACAGCGGGGCCCCCGTGACGAGCTTGCACAGCTCCGCGGGAGTGTGGCGACGGCCGTGCCGGTGCACGTTCCGGCGCAGCCATTCGCGCAGCGTCGCGAACTGGCCGAGCGCGAACAGCGCCTGCAGCCCGCCGAGCGCCTTCTCGGCGGCGGCGGCGATCTGGGCCGCGTAGAGGTTGCCGAGCGTGTAGGTCGGGAAGTAACCGAACAGCCCGCACGACCAGTGCACGTCCTGCAGGCAGCCGGACCGGTCGTCGGGCACCTGCAAGCCGAGATACTCGCGGTAGAGTCCGTTCCAACGCTCCGGCACGCCGGCGACGCCGAGCTCGCCGCTGATCATTGCCTGTTCGATCTCGAATCGGACCATGACGTGCAGGTCGTAGGTCGCTTCGTCGGCCTCCACGCGGATCAGTCCCGGTGCGATGACGTTCGCGGTGCGATACAGCGATGCCGCCGAGTGCTGAGCACAGGCGGAGCCCAGGTGCTGCTGCGCGAGCGGCCAACACCACTGCCAGAACCCTTCGGAGCGGCCGACGTGGTTCTCCCAGAGCCGGCTCTGGCTCTCGTGCACCCCGAGCGACACCGCCTCGCCGAGCGGCGTGCCGAAATGCTGTGGCTCGAGGCCCTGTTCGTACAGACCGTGGCCGCCCTCGTGCATCGTCGAACCGAGCGCGTCGAGCACGTTGTCCTTGTGAAAGCGTGTCGTGAGTCGCACGTCGCCGCCCGTGCCCGTGCAGAACGGATGCGTGCTGCGGTCGATGCGCCCGCGCCGGAAGTCGAATCCCATCGCGGTCACGACGGCGCGCACGAACGCTTCCTGCTTCGCCTCGTCGATCTCGATGCGCGAGAAGGCATCGTCGGGCGCCTTGCCGCCCGACAGGCGCTGCCGCAGCGCCACGAGTCGTTCGCGCAGCGGCACGAACAGCGCCCTCAGGTCGGCCGCACACATGCCGGGTTCGTAGAGGTCCGCCAGTGCGTCCCAGCGCGACTGACCCGGCTTCTTGAGGCAGTCGGCCTTCTGCTGCTGCAGCACCACGACGCGGTCGAGCCAGGGCCGGAACTGGTGGAAGTTCGAAGCGCTGCGCGCCTCGGCCCAGACCTGTTGGGCCTTGCTCTCCGTCGCCGCGAGCTCCGCGACGAGCTGGGGTGGCAGCTTCGTGGCGCGGTCGTAGTCGCGGCGCAGCCCGCGCACGTTGGCCGCGCGGTCGCCATCCTGCTGCAGCCGGGGATCGGCCTCGGCAGCGGCGAGCCATTCGCCAACGCGTGGATCCGTGGCCCGCTGGTGCTGCAAGCTGGCGAGCAGTGCAAGTTGCTCGGCGCGGATGTCTCCCGCACCCTTGGGCATGCAGACCTCCTGGTCCCAGGCCAGCAGAGCTGCGGTCGAACCGAGCAGCGTGGTCTCCCTCGCGTGCGCGATCAGGGCCTCGTAGGCGGCGGCAGCGGACATGCGCGCAGGCTATCCGCGGCAGCTCGCTGTGCGCCAACGCCGCTGCGCCGAACCTTGCGCGCTGCACCGCCGCGCAGCGCGTCAGCGCGCGGGAAAGGCGCGCAGATCGAGCAGGTAGCGCGCGAACAGTTCGTTGAACAGCGCGCCTCGCCGCCTCGCCCGCAGCCGCTCGACAGCCTGCGGACCCGTCATGCCGCCGATCATCAGGATCAGGCCCGCCACCAGAGCGGAACGGTTGAGTCCCATGCCGCAGTGACTGAGCACGCGATGCCCCTGCGCGACGAGCCGAGCGCCGAGCTGCGCCACGGCGTGCAGGCGTTCGAGGTTCGGCATGCCGCCGTCGTGGATCGGCAGGTAGATGTAGAGGAACTCGTCGGCTGCGGTAGGCACGCCGTGATCTACGTCGCCTTCGAGGTCGATGACGACCGTGATGCGGCGGTCGTGCACTGGCTTCCATTCTTCGATCGCGCCGGACAGGAACAGCCGGCCGTCGTCATCGACTTGGACGATCTCGTGCATCGCGCGGGGCGATGATGACTCCTGCATGCGCACAAGTCCAACAGGCCCCGCGGTGGCTGCGGTGGCTCTTTGCCGGCAAGCCATGACGACGCAGGGTTGGGCGGGCGCGGTGCGGCTACGCGGCTTTCGAGGCCCGATCAGTGGGAGCTGCTGTGCGCGTGGGCATCATGAATCTCCGAGATCGGGGCCATCTCCTGGATCCTGGCGGCCAACCCCCTCAGGTGCGCCCTTGGTACGTGGGGACTCCTGCCGAGAACCTCACCTGAGTTGGACTTGAGGACCACGAACGCGCCGTCTTCAGCAAGGTGGGGCACCATGTTGCGGATGTCGCGCACGGCCTTGCGGACGCTCACGACCTCGATTCCCACGGGGATGCGCCCATCGCACTTGAGGCCCATGAGCAGGGGGGCTCCATCGGGACCTTTGAGTGTGAACCAGTAGCGACCGTGCTCGTCACAGTTCAGTTCGAATCTCGGTTCCATGCTTGCTTTGCCACTGCGTGGCCCTCCGAGAGGGTTGACGTTCGTCAGCTTCGCTTGCGTCCAAATCGGCACTCACGAGACAGAATTGGTGCTTGACGATCCGCACCGGATTCTGCGTTGACAGTGGCGCATGCAGTGATCCGGCTGCGCTCGCCGCGAGATCAGGCAGACCACGTGTCCCACCGCTGGCCCAGCGTCGGGATGCGGTAGCTTCGACGGTGGAGGTGGTCAGGAAGTTCACTGGACCGCAGGGACAATCTGCTCAGCGCGTCCTCGAACGCACTCGATCGCAAGTGCAGCCATGGCAGCGCGACCTTCGGCAGCGCCATACAGCACCAAAGCACCCGGGCACTGGGGCTGCGAACCCGGTGAGGAAGAGATGCGGCACGAACGGACGAGAATGCGGGGCTCGTGACGCTCCTTTCAGTCGGGCTGCTTGCGCGCGTTCGTGCGAAAGGGCCTGGTCAGGTTTCGCTCGGGTGACGAGCAATTGGCCGTGATGACGTTGAGGTCACTCGCGAAGCCGCTGAAGAGTCCACCGACGCATCCGATCGCCGCTTCGCTGACGAACCGCAAGGGGATCAGCACCGGAGCTGCGATGAAGACGAGGACCGGCGGGAGGTCTTCGGGATCTTCGTCATCGACCGCGTCGAGTCGCTCACAGATGCAATCGATCGGATAGCTCACCGTGCAGACGACGGGCTTGACGACCGTGCACCCGCCAAGCGTGGCGAGAATGACGCCGAGCAGGACACCCAGCAGGAAGCGATGCAGAGCCATGAGAGCGGTTGGCTGTGTGATGGTGATGCGCACGCGGGGCCCACCAGCGGCGATCCGGATTCGCGTGTTGCAGTCTAGCTCCCACCCGCCCAGGGCGTGGCGAGGTCGCGTCGCGGGCCAGCGCTCGTGCTGGTGAACAGCCGGGGCTACCATTCGCCGCATGCGCCCACGTGGCCTCGTGCTGCTGATCACGGCTTCACTTGCGGCCCAACAGGCGGCAGAACCTGCGCAACCGCCGCTTCGCAGCAAGCGCCCGGCGCTTCGCGAACTGCGCGATCTCGCGTACTACAGCGGGCCAGACGCCGACGCGAACAAACACAAGCTCGACCTGTTCTTGCCGTCCGATGCGAAGAAGGTTCCCGTCGTGATGTGGATCCACGGTGGCGGATGGGTTTGGGGCGATCGCTGGATGTATCCGCAGGTCGGGCGGCGCTTCGCCGAGGCGGGCATCGGCTTTGCTGCCATCAGCTACCGCCTCTCGCCGAAGGTGCAGCATCCCGCTCACGCGCAGGACTGCGCGCGGGCATTCGCGTGGCTGCACACTCACGTCGCGGAATACGGTGGGGATCCTGACCGACTGTTCATCGCGGGTCAGTCCGCGGGTGGACACCTCGCCGCGCTGCTCGCGTGCGATCCGCACTTCCTGAGCGACGCCGGCGTGCCGAGTGGTGCACTGAAGGGCGCGATCCCGATGAGTGGTGTGTATCGGATTCCGGCATTGCCCGCGGACACCAAGGGACTCGGATTCATCTTCCCGCGAGCCTTCGGGTCGAGCGCGGAAGTCTGCGAGACGGCTTCCCCGGTGGCGCACGTCGGCACGCTCACCTGCCCGATGCTCGTCATCACCGAGACGCAGGACTTCGGCGTGATCCGTCACAACATGGAACTCCTGCGCGCGGCCGCGCAGAAAGCAGGTGTCAGCGACATCCGGTTCGTGGATGCCGAGCAACGCAACCACATCACCATCGTGACCAACCTGGCCCGGAGCGGCGACGAAGCGGTGAGGGAGGCGATGCTGGACTTCGTGCGCCAGCGATGTCAGGCACTCGACGCGAAGAAGTAGCCCCGGATGCGACGTGAGTATCACTTGAGACTGGTCGGCTCTGCGAGGTGAGCAGGCTCAGAGCACTTCGCGAACGTGGTCCGAGAGCTCACTACTCGTGAGCAGCAGCACGAGGTCGCCGACCTCGATGCGGGTCTGCCCGTCGGGGACCAGCAGACTGCCGCCGCGATCGATCGCCATCACGAGCACTCCCTTTCCGAGCGCCAACTCGGCGAGTTGCCTGCCGGCCGCCTTCGAATTCGGCGCAATGCGCACCTCGACGACTCGCGCACTGTCGCGCGGGGCGAACACGCCGCGACGCATGTCGAGAGCCACGGCTTGCGCTTCGATCTGACTGACCCCGAAGCGTTCCAGCGTGTGACGAGACATCTCGATGGCAAGTTCGAGTTCGGCGAGCACACCATCGACCCGGTGCCGGTGGGAGAGGTGGTGCCGCTCCGCCTCCGTGTCCACGCGGGCAACGATGTCGATGCCCGGTGACAGGCGCCGGGCGGCTTCGATGGCCTGGCGCGTGGCCATCGGGTCGGCCAGCGTGATCAGCAGCAACTTGGCGCGGTCGATCGACGAGCGTTCGAGGATCAGCTCGTTGGCGGCATCTCCGTGGATGGCCGCGACTCCTTGGGACCGCAGATCGAGCACGATGGCGCGGTCCTGTTCGATGACCACCATCGGCAGTTTGCGCTCCCGCAGCATGCGACCGATCACGCGGCCGCTGCGTCCATGTCCGCACAGCACGACGTGACCACCGTCGGCGTTGGCAGGGTCCTGCGCTGGAGGGACCCTGGCGAGCTCCCCGGCCCTGCCGGTGACCCATCGACTCAGGGAACGGATCCGGCGCAGGCGGGCTTCGAGCGGCTCGACGAGCAGAAAGTAGGCTGGGTTCAGAGCGATGCTGATCAGGGCCGCCGCGACGATCGCTTGCGTGGCCTCGTGAGGCAGGATGCCGAGTTGCTGCCCGAGGCCGCCGACGATGAAGGAGAACTCGCCGATCTGGCCGAGGCCGGCGCCGACAGTCAGGCCGGTGCGGATCGGGAAGCCGATGAACAGCGTGATCAGCAGCGCCGACACGGGCTTCACGAGCAGGATGATGCCGAGCGTGGCGAGGATCAGCAGAGGGCGCTCGATCAGGAAGCGCGGCTCGAACAGCATTCCGACCGCCACGAAGAACAACACGGCGAATGCGTCGCGAAGTGGCAGCGCATCCGCAGCGGCCTGGTGGCTCAGTTCCGACCGGCCGACGATCGTGCCGCCCAGGAAGGCCCCGAGCGCCATGGACACCGAGAACAACGCTGCGGAGCCATACGCGACCCCGAGCGCGATGCCGAGGACCGCGAGCACGAACAGCTCTCGCGACTGGAGGCGCGACACGTGTTGCAGGAACCAAGGCACGAAGCGCGTGCCGCCGACGTAGAGCACCGTGAGTCCAGCGAGTTTGAGCGCCGTCCAGCCCAGGCTCGTGAGCAGTCCACCTTCTGCCGAACCGGCCAGCGCGGGCAGAGCCACGAGGATCAGCACCGTGAACAGATCCTCGACGACGAGCCAACCGACGGCCACGTGGCCGTGCAGTGAGTGCAGTTGCCGTTGGTCGGTGAGACCGCGCACGAGCACCACGGTGCTGGCAACCGACAGCGCGAGGCCGAACACGATCCCGGCCGTCGGGGGCCAGCCACAGAGCATGCCGACGAGGACGCCGAAGAGCGTGGCGATGAGGCTCTGGCCGACGGCTCCCGGCACGGCTACGCGGCGCACAGCCACCAGATCGTCGAGTGAAAAGTGCAGCCCGACTCCGAACATCAGCAAGGCGATCCCGATCTCCGAGAGCTGATCCGCCAGATGCTGGTCGGCTACGAATCCAGGCGTGTGCGGGCCAACCAGGATGCCGGCCAACATGTAGCCGACGATCGTGGACAGCCGGAGTTTCCTCGCCACGAAGCCGAGAGCCAGAGCGGCAGACAGGCTGACGGCGATCGTTGCGATCAGTTCCGTCTGAGCAACCGTGCCTGCCATTCGACCACCGTAGCTTGCCGGTCGCAGCGGGAAAGCACATTGCGCGGTTCGTCGACACGGCTGTCGGTCGGGTCGCTGCCGTCATCAGTCCCAGGCCGCGTCCATCAACGCCGATCGAGATGGGCTGCGAGAACGTTCCGGAACCGCTGATGGCTCGCGGCGCAGATGTCGGGCGAGAACCGCAGTGCGATGCCGTGCAGAGCGCGGACTCCATCGATGTGCCCGCGTGAAATGCCGAAGTCCCTGGCAACGGAGGTGCAGTCGTGGATCCAGGACGCAGGCGCATTGCCCTTCGTAGAGCGCGCCACGCCGTCCGCGATGGTGATCACGAACACCGGTGGATTGGCCAGCCTCGTCAGGCACTGGAACGCGCGACGCAGCATGCGCAGGAGCTTCTGGATGGCGATCGGCCGGGCAGGCGAGATCGCGACGGCCAGAATGCTAACGGGCTGGCCGACTGGGGCCCCAGCAAGTTCCCGTCGCCGCGGGGCGACCCACGAACTGGCGGCCGCCGCTGCGGCGATGAGTCCGAACCACCGGGAGGGAGACTCCGCTGCTGTTTCTCAGTAATCCGACAAGAACGGGTAATACAGCGAGTCGTAGCCCTCCACGCCTTCGCCGCGGTTGTGCTTCACGGCAGACGCGAGCACCTTGATCACCTCGGGGGACTTCTCGGTGCGCTGCAGCTCCGTGAGCGCCTTCGTGCTCTCCGGAGTGCGTTGGCCGCCGAGCACCCATATGGCGAGCACGCGCGTGTTCTGATTGCGGTTCTCCATCAGCGGCAACATCGCATCCACGATCTTCTTGTCCGTGTCGAGATGCCCGAGCGCGACCATGACGTGACCCTTGAGCTGCGCCGAGGCGCTCTTGAGCGTGCGCAGACAGAGATCGCGCACCTCGGCATTGCTGCCTTGCGACCGCGCCGCGGCGCGCAACATCACGCCGAGCACGCGATCGCGCTTCTCCTTCTTGCCCGCCGCGAGCAGCTCGGGGACCGCCTCCGGCATCTGGATCGTGTAGAGAGACTGCGCGACCCTGATCAGGATCGGCGCACTCTTGTCCTTCAGCAAGGCGGTGAGCGGCTTCACGGCCTCGAAGTGGCCCTTGCGCGCCAGCGCGCTGATCGCCGCCATGCGCGTCGCGTCGTCGCGCGACGCGTCGCACTGACGCAACACGGCCGGCAGCGCGCGCGCATCGTCGGCACTGCCGAGGCCGCGCAAGGCCGCTTCGCGCACTTCGAGGTTGTTGCTGTCGAGGTCCTTGATCCAGCCGTCGACCTTCATCTTCTCCTCGTCGACGAGCGCCCCGGGGCGCAATCCCTCGGTATTGCCACCGGTGGCCTTCAACGTCATCGCGAGACACTTGGCGAGCGTGTCCTTCGGGATGAGGTAGACCCTGCGCATCACGACTTCGCCCTTGCTGTTGCAGAACACGTGCTGCGGGCAGCAGACGTCGTCGCCGACCAGCCAGCGCGCGCGTGCCTTCTTCTCGATTGCCTGGTGCTGCGCGCACGTGATGCCCGGGAACTTCGTGCAGCCGCCATCCTCGCTCTTGTGTTCGCCGATACAGCAGACGAGGCAGACGAAGCGGTTGGTCAGCTCGATGATCTCGGCGTCGGTGTAGTGCTCCTTGATCGTCTGGTCGTTCGCCGGTTCGCTGTCCATCAGGAACGCGACGAACAGCGGCTTCTTGTCGGTGGCGGCGCGCTCGAGTGCTTTGTCGAAATCGGTCTCCCACAGAATGCGCGCTGCCGGTTTGGCGGCGGGTGCGGGGTCGGGTGGCGTCTGGGCAGCCGCCGTCGGCAGCGTGGACGCAAGGAGACAGAGGAGAAGACCCAAGACGTGTGTTCCGTGCACAGTGCCTCCAGGGAGCCGGTAGAGACGGGAAGACTCGGATTTGCTTCCGGGCGGCAACGGTATCCTCAGCTGCGTCCGCCATGGAGGAATCACCCGTCATCCACGTGGCTGTTACCACTCGCGAGCAAACAGACTCTCGCGTGGACATCCGGTGAAAACCTCAATGAGTGGATCGGGAAGCCGACTTTTCGGCGAATCCGGGCGAGATTCCTGCGGCCGACGACTGCGTCCACTGGGAACTGATGGTTTGAGTGGACCTGCCACTGCCCGGTGCATGTTCACACCCGTGAAGTCCCCAACGGATTGTGCATCCCGGTGGCGTGTCCACGCAAACCATCAGTCCCCGTCCACTGCACTTCCGGCACGTTCGGCACATGCCTACACTAGGCGGATGGTGACCTCACCCCCGGGGGTCGCGAGCCGAGTGCCCGCCATCGTGCTTGCGCTGCTCGTCGTTTGCGCCGGCGGCGCCTGGTATGTGTTCCGGGCCTCGTATGCCGAAGCCAGCCCCGCTCCGGCTCCCGCCGCCGCAGCAGAGCTGACGACGGAGCCGCGGACAGGATTGCCGGACGCTGCAGCCACGAGCGTGGTCGATCGCAGCGAAGCGCCTGCTGCAACTCCCACGGTCGCGGTGCCACGCGCTGACGCAGGTGTTGCCCCGACCGCGCCAGCACCCGAAGCCGCAGCCGTGGTTCACGGCCGGGTCGTGGACGTCCGCGGCGCAGGCATTGCAGACGCGCGCGTCGCTGTCTTGCGGCAGGATCAACTGCCTGCCGGTATCGCGCTGGGCCTGCCGCGTGAGGTTCGCGACGCCGCGGGCGAACCCGTGCATACTGACAGCGGCGGCGCCTTCGCCGTGCCGCTGGCCAAGCGCGGCTCGTTCGAGCTGATCGCGTCCCACGACGGCCATCCGTCGGCGAAACACGCCGGCGTCGCCGACGGGCCGCGCGTCGAGGGCGTCGTGATCGTGCTGCGCGACGGCGGATCGATCGCCGGCATGATCGAAGGGGCGCCCGCCGACGTGGGGGAACTCGAAGTGATCGCGCGCGCGCTCGAAGAGGGCGTTGCCGCCGCCGCAGGCGCCGCCGCGAATGCGATGTTCGACTTCGGCGGGCTCTTCGAGGGGCTCGATCTGCCGATCGGCGCGCGCAAGACCGTCGCGGCCGCCGACGGCACGTTCCGCTTGATCGGGCTCGAACCCGGCGCGCGCTTCTGGGTGTTCGCGCTGCGCAAGATGCAGGACGGGAAGACGACGCGTTGCACCGAACGCATGGACGTGCGCGAAGGCGCGCACGGAGTGCGGCTCCGCTGGCGCGAGTCGCTCGCCATCGTCGTGCGCGTGCTCGACGCGGACACCGGATCCCCGATCGAAGATCTCGACGTGTCGGTCGGGCCCGTGCGCAAGATGGTAGTCGTCGGCATGTCGGTGCCGGTCCCGATGCGGCAGCCGGTGCCCCAACACCACTTCGCGGACGGTCTCGTCCAGATCGATGGCATCAGCGTCGACGACGGCAAGGACCCGCTGTCGATCGAGGTGCGCGCGCCTGGCCACCGCGCGTGGTTGCGCGACGACCTCGACGCGACACGGCCGGGCCGACTCGACCTCGGCGTCGTGCAGCTGGTCGCCGCGCCGGTCGTCCGCGTCACCGTCGTGTGCGGCGACGAGCCGGTTGCCGGCGCGAAGGTCCGTCTCGTGCGCGTCGAAGACGCCCCAGCGGATCGCGAGGACGGCCCCCGCAGCTCGATCATGTTCTCGACGACGGCGACCACGCCGGCGAATCCGGGAGCCGATCCGACGACGCCCGTGAGCATCCCCGTGACCGACACCAGAGTGACGACGGATGCGAACGGCATCTGCGAACTGACCGCCGATTTCGCCGGCAGGGCTCGCATCAACGTCTCTGCGAGCGGTCATGCGGCCTTCTGGGGCCAGCCGTTCGAGCTGCCCTCGCGCGGGGTCGTCGAGCATCGCGCCGT
>Ga0075428_100002913_pt1 | contig 18628 bp, 8 predicted proteins | sample RhiMetdeltSRZDD2_FD_75291 | JGI IMG/M metagenome (GOLD analysis project Ga0075428, IMG submission 75291) | Populus rhizosphere microbial communities from Tennessee, USA - Rhizosphere MetaG P. deltoides SRZDD2 | ecosystem: Host-associated > Plants > Roots > Rhizosphere > Soil | place: USA... | reverse complement strand
CCCGGCGACTTCCCGCCGCTCCGGATGGTTGAGATAGTCGTCGCGCATCGCACTCTCCTCGATCTCGGCCCCGACGGCCTGAATGACGTCCAACGCATCATGATAGGCGCTGGCGGCCTCGCCAGGAAGCCCGCCGGCCGAAAGGGCCTCGCCCTGCGCGGCCAGCAGCCGCCACTCGTGCTCCCGGAATCCGCCCGCGGCGGCCTTCTCCAGCCCGGCGCGGGCCGCGTCGGCGGCCTCGGCGAAGCGACCGGAGGCGAGCGCCAGGCGGGAGAGGGCGAGACGTCGCTCCAGCCGGTCCTGCGATCGCAAGGACCGCTCGTCCTGCGCTTCGAGTCGCCGGCGGAGGTCGGCGACCTTGCGCCGATCGGCATCCTGGACCGCCGTACGGGCGAGCGCGCAATCGGCCAGGAGGGCGATCCGCGCGTGGCCCAGGTCGGTTCCGATCCGGCGCGCGTCGCGCGCCGCGGCCATGGCTGCCCGGGATTTGCCTGCCGCGGCGAGGTCGGTCGCCAGCGAGGCCAGGAGGTACCCCTCCTGAATCCGGTCGCCGCACTGGCGCGCCAGATCGATCCCGCGGCGGTGCGCCTCGAGGGCGGGCTCGAACCGGCCTGCCTCGCGCAGGCATTGCCCTTGCAGGTCCAGGTCCAGAGGGTGCACGGCCGGATCACCCATGCGGCGCCGGGCGCGATCGCTCTCCTCGCCGCAGGCAAAGGCTCGATCGAACCGGCCGCGGAGCATCCAGGCCACCATCAGGGACGCACTTTGCAGGGCGATGGTCTCGAGGATCGTGTGCCGGCGCGCCCAGGCGAGCGACTCCTCGAGCGCCTGGATGGCGCCGGACAGGTCCCCCCGATCCAGTCGCACCGTGGCGGCGTTGGCCAGGGAGCGGTGACGCGCCCCGTGCAGGCCGTGGCGGGCGGTCACGTCGAGGACCTCGCGGAGGAGGGCGTCGGCGACGTCGAGGTCCCCGAGGCCCAGATGACAGAGGGCTGCGTTGTTGAGGATCCACGCCAGGCTCTCGGTGTCGCCGGCGGCGCGCGCGCGAGACACGGCCTCGTCGAAATGCGCGCGGGCTTCTTCGTGACGGCCGCGCCGGGAGAGGATCACGCCGAGATAGGAGAGGCAGGCGGCGATCTCTCTCGATTCGGACGCGGCGCGCGCCATCGCCAGGGCGCGCTTCAGCCGCCCGAGCGCCCGGCGCTCGTCGTCGAGGAACCCGAGGGCCCAGGCTTGGTGCTTCAGCCCCCGGATCCGGAAGACCCGCTCGGACGGCCGTCGCGCCTCACGCTCCAGCCGCAGGGCCCAGTCGAGTCCCGCGCGGTGGTCCCCCAGCTCGTTCATCGTCACCAGGGCCAGATCGTCCAGGGCAGGGAGGCGTCGCTCGTCGCCGGCGGGCAACAAGTCGAGAGCCCGGCGCAGGAAGGCGCTCCGGCGCACCGGATCGAACAGGGAGGCGGCGCGCCCCGCGGCGATCACCAGGTAGGAGGCGGCCTGCGGCGCCTCTCCCGCCGCGTCGAAGTGGTGCGCCAGCTCCTCCGCGACGCCGTCGGTCGCACCGTCCGCCTCCGCCTCGATGGCCCGGCCGGCGGCACGGTGCAGGTCGGCGCGGAGTGCCGGGGTCAGGTCGTCGTACAGAGCGGTCCGCGTGGCGCCCAGGACGAGGCTGACGAGAGGCGGGCCGACCCGCTGCCGGTCGATCGTCGCCACCTGCAGCCGCTCGAGGCTCTCGGCGGACTGCTCCGCCTTGGCTTCGTCCGGTCCGGAGCCACGCAGGATCGACAGCGCTCGCGCCAGCAGGGGGAGCGGCACGGGTCGGCCGATGACGGCGAGGAGCCGTGCTGTGACCGCCTCGGCTTCCGGCAGCGATCCGACCTGGTGCAGGACGAGCGCCGCCAGGCCCTCCGCCACGGGGAGCGACTCCGGCGCGTCGGTCCTGAGGCCCCAGGCCTCGCCGCGTCGCTCGAGGAACCCTTCGAGGGCCAGCGCCTTCATCGTCTCCTCGATGTAGAGCGGGTTGCCGCGAGTCCGCTCGAGCAGGCGCGTGGCCAGTGCCCGAGGCGGCTCCGACCAGGGGAGCATCGACTCGATGAGGCGACCGATCTCCTCCTCGGTCAGGGGCAGGAGCGGCTGGAGCCGCAGCTCGGGATGCGTGCCTAGCCGCTGCAGCAGGGCAGAGGCGGCGGTGGAGCCCGGCGCGTCGTCCCGCAACGTGCCGATCACGAGCCAGGGAGAGCCGTCGGCCCTCGCCAGGAGGTGCCGCAGGATCTCGATGGCCGGGGCCGCCGCCCACTGCAGGTCCTCCAGGAGGAGGATGCCGCCGCCGTCGCCGGCCAGCCTATCGAGACAGTCCGCGAGGCGCGAGGTCAGTTCCGCCTTGTCGAGGGGCGGGCGTGCCGGTCTCGCCGAGGAAGGTGCAGCGCCAGGCGGCGCGCTCGAAGCCGATTCGGACGTGGTCGCGGCCTTCGCCCGGCCGCCGGCCCGACGGGGAGGAGCGCTCGCGGGGCGATCGCGGTTCGATGTGTCGCCGAAGGCTTGCTCGAGGGCCTCCTCGAGACCGTCCGACAGCGGGCCCAGGAGGGGCGCCTGCCGCAACAGATCTCCGAACGGCTGGAGGGGGGAGCAGGAGGGCTCGAAGCAGCGCGCCGCGAGGACGTGCGTTCCGGAGAGCTGCAGCTCGTTCCGCAATTCCCGCAGGAGACGGCTCTTCCCCGACCCCTCGGGGCCCGTCACCAGGGCCAGTCGCGGCGGCGCGGCGTCGGAGAGCGAGATCGAGGGACGCGCTGCGCGGGCGCCCGGCCGGGTGGTCCGGCGGTGGCGCGCAGCGGCCAGGTCGAGGAGCAGCTTCAGCTCCTGCTCGCGACCGACGAAATCGCCGGTGCTCACGAAGCTGGCGATCGTCTCGGCGGTGTCGAGCGGCAGCGGTGTCCGGAGGCCCGCGTTCAGCAGGCCGAGCGCGGCGCCGGCCGAGGCGGGACGGTCCTCGGGCCTGCGCTCCATGAGGCGGAGGACGAAGGACTCCAGGCGCTCGGGGATCTCCGCATCGATTCCCCTCGGAGCCGGCACGCGGCCTTCGAGGATGGCCGTGACGACCCGCCCCGAGGCCTCGGCCTCGAACGGCGGGCGCCCCGTGAGGACCTCGTACAGGACGGCGCCCAGGGAGTAGAGGTCGCTCCTCGGATCGCCGGAGCCGCCCGCCAGTCGTTCGGGGGCGACGTAGTGCAGCGTACCGCTGACGGCCCCGAAGGGCTGGGAGGTCCGCTGCTGCGCCAGCCCGAAATCGAGCAGCTTCACTTGCAGCGGCTCGGCGAGGAGGATGTTCTGCGGCTTGATGTCGTTGTGCAGGTATCCGCGCGCATGGATGTAGTCGAGGGCCCGGAGGCATTGCGCCGCCAGCGCGTCGAAGCCCGCCAGGGCCGCCCGGCCCCGCCGCGTCGCGAGATCGCGGCCTTCGACGTACTCCATGGTCAGGAACGGCCGGCCGTTCTCCGTGACGGTTCCGTAATCGAAGACTTCGGCCAGGTTCGGGTGGCGCAGGTGCGTCATGGAGCGGAACTCGGCGCGGAACGAATCGACGACGCCGGGATCCTGCCGTCCCGACCGCGTCATCTTGAGCGCGACGATCCGGCCACCCTGATGGCGATCCCGCGCCAGGCGCACCTGTCCCGTGCCGCCTTCTCCCAGGCGGCGTCCTACCTCGTAGCGACCATTGAGCAGCAAAGGCCCGACTGCCATGGAGTTGAGGGAAAGTACTACCGTTCACCGGCGGCCGCAAGGCCTACCTGAGACGGAGCCTCGTCTGGCCCGGTGACCCCGGGCTAGTTGACCGAGATGTCGGTCCGGCCGGGGAACCTCAGAAGGAGGCCGGGGTCGGCGCCGGCTCCGCGCCGCGAGAACTTCTCGGTGTACATGCGGGCGTCGGCGACGGAGATCAGGGACTCGTAGGTCCGGCCGTCCTCCGGGTAGCAGGCGGCGCCCATGCTCACCGTCACGCGGATCGATTGGCCGCGGGCCACCGCGAACTTGTGCCTTCCGATCGCCACCTCGATGCGCGCCTGCACCGCCTCGATGCCGGTCCCCCCCACGCCGGGGACCGTGATGATGAACTCGTCGCCGGCGTAGCGCACGCAGGTGTCGTTGGGACGGAGCTGGCTGCGGATGGCGCGCGCCACGCCCCGCAGCACGCGATCGCCGGCCGGATGTCCGAAGCGGTCGTTGATCAGCTTGAAGTGGTTCACGTCCAGCTCGATGATGCCGAGCGGTGCGCCGAGCTTCTCTGCGCGGGCCATCTCACGGTCGAAGCTCCCGAACAGGAAGCGCGCGTTCGGCAGCCGGGTGAGAGGATCGGTCATGGCGCTCTTCTGCGTCCGCTCGTACAGGACGGCGTTGCGCACGGCCTCCGCCAGGTGCCGGGCGACGACCGTCAGGGTCCGCGCGTCGGTCAGGCCATAGGGCCGATCCTCGGCGTCGTAGAGCGCCAGGGCCCCCATGATCTGCTCACCGTCGAGCAAGGGCACGGCCAGGGCGTTCGGCGTCGGCTCGACCGTGCCCGAAGCGAGCAGGAGGTCGAAATCGTGCCGGACGATCTCCGCCGACTCGTCCGAGGCCGGCCCCGCGATCACCGGCTGCCGCTGCTGGGCGGCGCGGCCGCTCGTGCCTTCTCCGAACCGCACCTCCAGGCGGGAGAGTGCCGCGGCGTCGGGGCCCGTGACGTGCCGGGCCCGCAGCGTTCGCCGCTCGCGGTCGACGAGGAACAGGATCAGGCGTCGATGGTGCACCAGGCGCGCCAGGGTCTCCGCCAGGGGACCCATGGATTCGTCCAGGTCCAGGCTGCGCGTCATGCCGCGCGCGATCTCGTACAAGCCGGTGCTCTCGAGGTGCACGGAGGCGATTGTCTGGACGGTGGAGGGGCTCAACGGGGCGCGGTCGGAGGCGACGGGCTCCATGGCCGGGGGAGCGCCCTGCCGGTCGGCCGGAGGCCCGGCCTGGCTGGTCTGCTCGTCCGCCAGGTGCTCCAGGCGGTCGAGGTGGGAGAGGAACAGCCGGACGACCTCGGGATCGAACGCGGTGCCGGCGCCTTCCCGCATCTGGGCCACGGCTTCGTCGCGCGACAGCGGCCGGCGGTAGGGGCGCTCGGAGGTCAGCGCGTCGAACGAGTCGACGACCGCCAGGATGCGCGCCGGGAGCGGAATCTGGTCCGCCCGCAAGCCGTCGGGATAGCCGGTCCCGTCGAACCGCTCGTGGTGCGAACGGACCACGCGCGCCACGGGGTACGGGAACCGGACGCGCTCCAGGATCTCCGCGCCAACCCTCGGATGGATCGCCATCTTCTCGAACTCTTCCGGCGTCAGACGTCCCGGCTTGCACAGGATGTACTCGGGAACCGCCACCTTGCCGATGTCGTGCAGGAGGGCTCCGGCGCGGAGCGCCTCGAGCTCGGTCTTGCCCAGCCCCATCATGCGGCCGATTTCGGCGGCGAATGCCTGCACGCGCCGCAGGCGGCGCTGCGTCGATCGGTCCTTGGCCTCGATCGCCAGCGCCAGGGCCTCGATGACGGAGAGATAGAGCTCGGCCATCTCGTTGCTGTGCCGGCGGGCCTGCCGGACCTGCTCGCGGTAGCGGCGTCGCGCGTAAATGAAGCAGAGGAGTGACGCGGTCATGGCGCCCGCCGCCTCGAGGGACAGGCGGAGGCGATCCGGATGGCCCCGGTGCAGCCAGGACAGGAGGGGGGTGCCCAGCCCCGCGAGAACGAGGCCGAAGATGTAGATCCTGGCTTTATGTGTCCGGCTCAAGTTCATGGCACCGATCCCCGAACGCCGGCCCACCCCGGCGACATGTGTCCGATTCCTGGTCGGGTGGACCCATGGGAGAAGATCGGTCCTTTGACAGGCGGCGGCCATGCCGGTTTCGAGGTTCACGATACTGATTCGCTCCTGTCGTCCGGATGACAGGCCGTTGCCGTGATGACGGGGGCCGCCGGCGCCGCAGGCGGCCCGATGGCGCCTGAACCGGATGCTATACTCGCGCTGGCGTGAGAGGCGCCGGCTCGCGTTCCCGGGAGCGTGTTCGGATCATGGCCAAGGCCGCGCGACCAAGGATGCAGCGCCTGGCCGCCCTGGTGGCGATCCTGTCGGCGGTCGCGCTCGCGATCGTCTCCTTCCACATCATCAGGCCTGGAGATCGCGCCTTCCGCGTGACGCGCCTCGGAAGGGGCACTGCGCCGCTTTCTCCCGGCTTCCATTTCGTCGTGCCCCTGCTGCAACACGTGGTGCGCGCGCCCGCCGATCCCATCGGGGCGCAGGGGAAGGTCCCGCTCCGTTCGAGCGAGGGCGCCGATCTCGAGATCACCTACGACGTGCGGGCCTCCATCTCCGATGCCCGCCTGGCGGAGCTGCTGGGCGACAGCGGCCGGCCGGACGGGCCGGAGGCGAGCCTGGGCCTGGCCGCGAGCCGGACGCTCTCGGCGTGGGGAGAGGGTCGTTCGGGAGAGTCGCTCGTCCTGGGAGAGCGGCGCGACGAAGCCGAGCGGAAGGTCCGGGAGGCCGTCGAGTCGCTGGGGTTCGAGCGGGTCGCCGTCGTCCTGGGGCCGGTCGTCGGCCCTCCCGGCCTTCGAACGGCGCTGGCCTCGCGCGCTCTGCGGGACCGGATCCAGGACACGGGAGAGCGCGTCGCCCTCATCGGTCTCGACGGCGCCGACTGGGAGATCATCGATCCGCTGATCGCGCGCGGCCTCCTCCCCAACCTGTCCCGCCTGAAGTCGCAGGGCGCCTGGGGGAACATGAAATCGATGAATCCCATGCTGTCGCCGCTTCTTTGGACCACGGTGGCGACGGGCCGGCCTCCCGAACAGCACGGCATCATCGATTTCCTCATGCGGGACGCCTCGACCGGCAAGCCCGTCCCGGTCCCGAGCCGGAGCCGGAAGGTCAAGGCGCTCTGGAACATCCTCACGGACGCCGGTCGGAAATCGGCGTTCGTCGCCTGGTGGGCGACCTGGCCGGCCGAGGAAGTGGACGGCTACATGGTGTCGGATCGGGTCGCCTACAGCACGTTCTCCTTCGTCGACAAGCGGGAGAACGACGGCGCCGGGGCCACGTGGCCGCCCGGATACTTCCAGGAAATCCGGCCGCGGCTCCAGGACGCAGCGGGAATTCCGGACGCCGAGCTGAAGGATCTCGCCGATGCGACGCCGGCGGAGTTCCGACGCCTGGCGGGCATCGTCGCCGGCGCCCGGAGCTACCAGGCGGTGGCGCTCGACCTTCTGTCGCGCGGCCAGCCGGACCTCTTCAGCGTCTACTACCAGGGGATCGACGAGGTCTGCCACCGCTTCGCGCACTACATGCCTCCGAAGATGGCGATGGTCAGCCAGGAGGACTACGAGAGATACCGGGGGACCGTGGAGTCGTACTACCGGTATCAGGATCGACTCCTCGGCCAGGTCCTGGCGAGGCTCGCGCCCGACACCAACGTCATCCTGTTGTCCGATCATGGTTTCCGCAACGGTGGCGGGCGGCCGGTCGACGAACCGCCGTACATCGAGGGGAAGCCGGGCCTCTGGCACCGCCAGTACGGCATCGTAATCCTGTCCGGCCCGGCGATCCGCCCCGGGCGGCTCGACACCTCGAGCCTGCTGGACGTGACGCCGACGGTGCTCTACCTGCTGGGCCTTCCGGAGGCCGAGGACATGCCCGGCCGCGTTCTGGAGGAGGCGATCGCGGAACGCTTCCTGAGACGCTTCCCGCAGCGGACCGTGCCGTCGTACGAGGCCTTGGGCGGCGCCCGTCCAGCGGCGGACCTCGTGGCCGACAGCCGCGTGGAAGCGGAGATGATCGAGAAGCTGCGCTCGCTCGGCTACATCGGGGGGGCCGGAAGTCCCGCGGGTGGGCCGGAGGGAACGGGTGCGAGCGGGGCTTCGTCTTCCGCCGCCGGTAAAGACCAAACCTTCGTTACGGCGCACATCAACGAAGCGGCGCTCCTGCTCAAGACCAAGGACTACGACAAGGCGGAAGCCGCGGTCGAGGTGGCGCTACGCGCCGCGCCCGACCTGGTTCCTGCCTTGATCCTCAAGACGCAGATCGCGCAGGCGCAGAAGCGCTACCCGCTCGCGCTCGAGACCTGCCGCCGCGTCCTGGCCCTCGACTCGACAGGCGAGAAGCAGGCCTATACGCAGCTGGCGCGCATCTACGCGGAGGCGGGCCGGACGGCCGACGGTCTCCCGGTCCTGCGCGAGTTGTCCCGCGCGCATCCGGAGATCGGCGAGATCCACGCCGCCCTCGGGTTCCTCCTTCTGAGGGGCGGCGACAAGGCCGGCGCCGAAAAGGAGCTCCTGGAGGCGCTGCGGCTCGATCCGGCCCTCGGCGAGCCCCTGGCCGAGCTCCACACCCTGTACGAAGGGACCGACAAGATCCCGAACCTGGAAGGGATCGTCAGAAAAGGGATGGCCCTCAACGACCAGTCCGTCGTGCACCACAACTGGATGGGATTGATCCACGAATGGCACAAGGATCTGCCGGGAGCCGAGAAGGAGTTCCGGCGGGCGATGGAGATCGATCCGGACTATGCCCCGACCATGGCCAACCTCGGGGCCATGTACGGCCGTTCCGGAAGACTCCAGGAGGCCGTCGAGATTCTGACGCGCGCGATCCGGAAGGACGAGAACAATCTCGAAGCCTGGGTCAACCTGGGGGCCGCGCAGGGGCGGCTCAACCACCCCAAAGAGGCGATCGCCGCCCTGGAGACGGCGCGGGGCAAGGGGGCGCGCAGCACCACGCTGTTCAACGCGCTGGCGCTCGCTTACCTGCAGGACCGTCAGACCGGGAAGGCGGTGCAGTATCTCAAGGAATCGTTGCTGATGGATCCGGGTCAGAAGGATGCGCGGGAGCTTCTGGCGCAGGTGAGCCGTTCGTCGTGAGCAGGTCTTCCGGGTGGCGCAGGCGCGCCTCCAGGCGCTCCCAGGTCTCCAACCCCCCCTCGCGCGTCAGGTCGCGCAGGGCCCGGTAGTGCTCGCCGTAGCGGTCGAGCGCCTCGCGGAACTCCTCCTCGCTCAGGCCGGGATAGCGGCCGGAGCGAGCCTGGGCGACGTTGAATCCCCAGGCGGCGGCTTCGTAGAAGTGGCTCTCCATTGCCACCGTCGCGCGCGGCGGCACCGGCAGGCCGGTGGCGCCCGCCAGGTGTCGCGCGTGGAAGTACTCGTGATCCAGGAGGAGCAGGACCCACCCGGCGCTGCCACCCGGTTCGAAGAGCGTCGGATCGTAGAGGATGTCGTTGCGTGCCCCCGGCCCCAGGAAGGGTGCGTTCTCGCTCCGCGACGGATCGGAGGCTCCCGGACGGACGAGGGCCATGTAGAGCACCTTCGCCGACGCCCGCGCGTCCCCCTCGAGGGGCCGGATGTCGCGCACGTAGACCCTGTAGTCGGGCCGCATGGTGGCGAGGGCTCTCTCGACTCCGCGATCGACGGCCGGGGACGAGACAGCGCACACCAATACCGCGAGGAGCACCGCGGCCCCGCCCCAACACCGCACCCAGAGCGGCGTTCGCGCCGTCGACATAGGCGTTCAGATACGGCGAAAGTCGCTCCGTCTCAAGTGGGAAGAAGGCTCCGGGCGGAGATTTCTCCAATGGGCGCCGCGACCCGTATGCTATATTCGCAGCGTGCACAAGCGACTAGCGAAGCAGGCTGGGACGTATAGGACGAACGAGCAGGTCGCGCGCAGAGTCTACCGCGCTCTCAAGACTCCCAGCGACGGCGATCACACCACAGACCCCATCCTTGGATTCCATTTCGCCGGCCGCGACGACTACATCATGCTCCGCTGCAACAAACAGCCGGAGATCAGCATCAAAGGGAAAGGCCAGACGGCGGGTGAAGTGAAATTCTTCGCCTACAGCGACTTCAAGGACTGCTCCCCCGAGGACGTCATCTTCCGCCTGAAGGACGACCTGGAGCTCGTCGAGCTCTACGCCAAGGGGGCCATCGAGAAAATGACCTGGACGTCGTGGGAGGAGTTCTCCCGCTGGCTCGATACGCTGCGGGACGAGGGCATCCAGATCTCCCTGAAACTGCCCTGTCTCGTCTATACCGCGGTGAAGAACGAGCCGCCGTCCATGCAGAATTTCATCGTTGAGGCGATCAAGGCGGGGCTGAAGCGCAAGGGACAGGATTGAGACCCCTCGTGCGAGCGCTCCCGCTGGTCCTCGTCGTTCTGCTGACCTCTCTGGCCCATCCGGACACGTACGCCGCCGCGAGCCAGTCGCCGCCAGCGACCCAGGAGGTGCCGGCGCCACAGCCGATCGAGTTCCTGCCCGTCAGCGCCATCCGTCCGGGCATGACGGGGGTGGCGCGCACCGTCTTCGACTCCGATCGCGTGGAGGAGTTCGGCGTCGAGTTCCTCGGCGTGCTCAAGAACGCCATCGGTCCCCAGCAGGACATGATCCTCGCCCGCCTCACGGGAGAGAGGGTTGAATTCACCGGAGTCGTCGCGGGGATGAGCGGCAGCCCGGTCTACGTCGACGGGAAGCTGGTCGGCGCCGTCTCGTACCGCATCGGATCGTTCGCCAAGGAGCCGATCGCCGGCATCACTCCGATCGGGGAGATGGTGAAGCTGGTCGGTCGCGGCGAGCCGAAGAAACCGAGGGCGCGCGGCAAGGACCCCGCCGGAGACCTGCTGGCCTGGCTCCGCAGCGGCGCGGATCGATCCACAGCACCGGCTCCGCCACCCGGCCTCGCGGCGGCCGCTTCGGGATTCACCGGGCTGCAGCCGATCGGCACGCCGCTCGTCTGCTCCGGCTGCGATCCGGAGGTGCTCCGTTACTATGCGCCGGCCTTCGAGATCATGGGGCTGTCGCCGGGCGCCGGCGGCGGTGCCGTGGGCTCCTCGGAACTCACCACCCCGTTGCCTCTCCTCCCGGGCACGGCGATCGGGGGCGCGCTCGCGACCGGCGACCTGAACCTCGTCGGCATCGGGACGCTGACCCATGTCGACGGCAATCGGGTCTTCGCCTTCGGACATCCGATGCTGGGGCTGGGCGGAGTCGAGCTGCCGATGACGCAGGCCCAGGTCGTGCTGACGTTCGCGTCGGATGCGGCGTCGTTCAAGATCGCGAACGCCACCGCCCCGATCGGCACCATCATCGAGGATCGTCTGACGGCCATCGTGGGGGAGGTGGGGCGGGTGCCGCCCACGTTGCCTCTGACCGTGCGCGTCCGCTCGGGCGCCTCCCAGCGGGAGTTCCATTACGACGTGGTGCGCGACCGATCCTGGGCGCCCGTGATCGTGGCGCTGACGACGGCCAACTCCCTGGTGCGCACGACGGAGTTCGACGCCGACGCCACCCTCTCGCTGCGCTACCGGATCGCCCTCGCCGGATACCCCGAGGTGACCTACGAGTCGCTCTATTCCGGGACCAACCCGGCCCAGCCGGTGCACACGCTGGCGGCCAACGATGCCGGCGGCCTGCTCGGGCTGCTCTACAACAATCCCTTCGTCGATCCGCCGATCCGGTCCGCCGTGGCCGACATCGACCTCCTCGACCCGGCCCAGGTGGCGAACCTGACCTCGGTCAGCGCCTCGCGCACCGAGGTGAAGGCGGGGGAGACGTTCCGCGTCGACGCCGTTCTCCAGCCGTTCCGCGGCCCGGACCGCACCGTCAGCTTCGATGTCTCCCTGCCAGAGGACACGCCGGCCGGCGAGTTGCAGATCATCGTGGCGGGTGGCTCGACCATCGAGGGCGTGGATCGCCGCGTGCGCGAGCGGCAGCTCCAGCAGGCGGCGGATCTGAAGGACATCATCCGCATCGTCAGCCGGCAGCGGAGCAGCCAGGCGCTCTATCTCCGGGCCGCCCGCCGCGTCCCCTCGGCGATCGTGCGCAGCGAGTTGCTGCCGGAGCTGCCCTTGTCGATCTTCAACGTCTTCAACAACCCGCGGCTCAACGCCGACGCCACGCTCCTCGCCGAGGCCCCGGTGCTGGAGCAGTCGAGGGACCTCGACATCGTGGTGGCCGGACTGCGCCGCATCTCCCTGAAGGTCAAATGAACGGGTACCGGCGGTGCCTCCCATCCGCGGCCGCGGCGATCCTGCTCGGCCTGGTGTTGATCCTGTCCACGTCCCCCGTGCACGCCGTCGGCGCCCGATCGTGGAAGCAGCGCGAGCGGGTCGACTTCGAGCAGGGCGAGCCGCATGGCGTGGCGCTGACAGCCGAGGGCCCCGTCCGGCTCGGAGCGCGCCTGGAGCGGCTGTTCGAGCCAGAGCAGCCCTACGTATGGTCGGTGTCGGCCGGCGAACGGGGGCCGATCTACGTCTCCGGCGGCAACGAGGGCGTGGTCTACCGCATCGACGCGAAGGGTTCCGGGGAGCGGTTCTTCAAGGTCGAGGAGCCGGAGGTGCAGTCGTTGGCCGTGGACGCGTCCGGGTTCCTCTATGCCGGCACGGTGCCCGGCGGACGGATTTACAAGATAGCGCCCGACGGCAAGCAGGTCTGGGTCTGCGAGACCGGCGAGGAATACATCTGGGCGTTGCTGTTCGACCGCCAGGGTGATCTCATCGCCGCGACGGGCACGGAGGGGCGGGTGCTGAAGATCGACGCGACGGGCCGCAGCAAGGTCCTGTACGACAGCGCCGAGACGCATGTCCGGAGCCTGGCACTTGATGCGCGCGGCGACCTGCTGGCCGGAACCGACGGCCACGGACTGATCTTCCGGATCAACCGCGACGGCCGCGGGACGGTGATGTACGACGCCCCGTTGAGCGAGGTGACGGCCCTGGCGCTCGCGCCCGATGGACTCGTGTACGCGGCCGTTGGCGGAGAATCGGGCCGCGGCCCGCGCCCGCAGCCTTCGCGGCCGGCGCAGTCCCAGCCGCCGGCTCCCGGGGGAGAAAGCAGCGAAGGAGGCGCTTCCAGCCAGCCGCCGGCGCAGGAGGGGAGTTCGCAGGTCGGCCCCCCTGAGGCACGCCCCCCGCTCAGCGTGGAAGGGAAGGTGCTGGCGATCTCTCCCGATGGCTACGCCCGCGAGGTCTGGTCGGGGTCCCAGGAATCGATCCTGAGCCTGGCGATCTCCGCGGGTGGTGAGCTCCTGATGGGGGCCAGCCACCAGGGTCGCATCTACCTCCTCGACGCCAAAGGCGGCGTCAGTGAGATCGCGCGTTCCGATTCGTCCCAGGTGACGGCGCTTCTCAGGAGGCCTTCGGGCGCGGGGAAGCCGGACGACGTGATCGTGGGCGGCAGCAACCTGGGAAGCGTATCAGTCCTCCGATCGGGGCATGCCCCGTCCGGCACCTTCGAGTCGAGGGTGTTCGACGCCCAGTCCTTCGCGACCTGGGGCCGCGTGGCCTGGAGGGCGGACGCGCCGTCCGGGACGTCCGTGACGATCCAGGCGCGCAGCGGCAACACGGAAGACCCCGACCGCACCTGGTCCGACTGGGGGAAGGAGGCGGACGACCCGCTCGGATCGCCCCTCGATGCGCCCTCGGCTCGCTTCCTTCAATGGCGTGCCAAGCTGAAGACGAGCGAGCCGTCCCGCACTCCGGAATTGCGCGAGGTCTCCGTCGTCTACATGCAGAAAAACCTGCCTCCCGAATTCCGCAAGGTCGAGGTGCTGCCGCCTGGCGTTTCGATGCAGGCGATGCCGGCGCCGCCGGTGGGCCAGGGGCAGGAGGGGAAGCCGGCCGGTACTGACGGCGATCCCGGGACCCGCCGCCGGCCACGACCGCAGGCGCGGCGCGGATTCGACCCCGGCGCCCGCAGCATCACCTGGCAGGTGGTCGATCCGAACGAGGACGACCTGGTGTTCGACGTACAGTACCGGGCCATCGATGAGAAGACCTGGAAGACGGCGCGCCGCCGCATCGACGAGGATTTCGTGACGTTCGATGGTGCCGCCCTGCCGGACGGCACCTACCTGGTTCGCATCGTCGCGAGCGATTCCCCCTCGAATCCAGAGGGACAGGCCCTGACCACGGAGAGGGTCTCGGCTCCCTTCGACGTCGACACGACGCCGCCACGCGTCGAGCGCCTCAAGGCGCAGCTGGACAAGGGCGGTCTGAGGCTCACCTTCGCGACCAGCGACGACTTCAGCATCGTGCGCGAGGCGGCGTACTCGGTCGACGCGGGGGACTGGCTGCTGGCCCGGCCGGTCGACGGCCTCAGCGACGGACTTCGGGAGTCCTACGATCTCTCCCTGCCCCTGCCCGCCCCGGGAGAGCACAGCGTCGTGGTGCGCACGATGGACGCGGCCGGCAACACCGGATCGGGACGGGCCGTGGTCGACGTTCCCTGACGGCACGTCCCGGGGACGCAGCCGCCGATGCCGCGGAGGGTCAGGGCTGACGGCGCAGCCAGCCGAAGAGCCGCTTGGCCCAGGACGTGAAGCCATTGCCGTGCTCGCACTGCTCGACCGGCTCCGTCCCCTCGATGAACATCTCCTCGATCGATTCCGGACAGCGCCAGGTCGCGAGCTTGCCGGTCGTCGGATCGACCTCGACGTGCACGATCCCCTCCGGCTCGTCCCAGCGCAGGGAATGATCCAGCCCGGCGCGCGCCATGAAATCGGCCCAGATGGGCAGCGCGAGCGTCGACCCTCCCAGCCGGAGCGGCCGGTTGTTGTCGAACCCGACCCAGACGAGCGCCAGGACGTCCGGGCTGAATCCAACGAACCAGGCGTCGCGCCCTTCGTCGGTCGTCCCGGTCTTGCCGGCGAGATCCGCCTCGATCCCGTACCCGGAGGCCGAGGCGCCGGTGCCATAGCGCAGCACGTCCCGCATCAGATCGAGCGTCAGGTAGGCCGCCTGGGGTGTGGTGACGCGATGCGTCTGCGGCTCCTCGGACCGGACCCGCCCTTGGCCGTCCACGATCGCCGCGATGCCGTGCGGCTCGACCCTCTCGCCGAGGTTGGCGAAGGTGCCGAAGGCCGAGGCGATTTCGAGCGGCGTGACCTCGAAGGTTCCCAGGGCGAGCGAGGGGACCGGCTGCATCTCTCCCTCGATGCCGCAGCGACGAGCCGTTCGCACAACCTCTTTGAGTCCGATGTCCTCCGCCGCACGGATGGTGGGGATGTTCAGGCTGTGGGCCAGCGCCTGGCGCGCCGTCACCGGGCCGCGGAACTCCTCGTCGAAGTTGTGCGGCGCCCAGGGCTTTCCGCCGACCACCATCTCCAGGGGTGAGTCGTCGAGGACGGTCGCGGCGGTGAACCGGCTGTCGCCCGCCTCCTGGGCCTCGCGCAGGCCGGCGAGGTAGACGAACGGCTTGAACAGGGACCCCGGCTGGCGGTGCGCCTGCACGGCGCGGTTGAACTGAGTCTGCTGGTAGTCCCGCCCCCCGACCATCGCCAGGATCGCCCCGTCCGCCGGCCTCAAGGCGACGAGCGCCCCCTGCAGCTCGCCTCCGGGCATGGGCCTCAAGTGGCGGTACCCCTTTTCGTACGACCGGAGGCGCTCCTCCAGACTGGCCTCGGCGCGCGCCTGCAGGAGCGGATCGAGCGTGGTGAAGACGCGCAGGCCCGCCGTCGAAGCGTCTTCCTTGACGCCCTCCTGGCGCAGGGCCTCGTGGATGAAATCGTCGAAATAGGGGGCCTGCCGCGGATCGCTGGACGGCTCGGGCCGCAGCCGGAGCGGCACGGCCGCGGCCGTTTTGTACTCCTTCTCCGGGATCATCTGCTCCTGACGCATCAACCCCAAGACCACGTCGCGTCGCTCGCGGGCCGCGGTCGGATTGCGGTAGGGGTGGTAGCGCCCCGGCGACTGGATGAGGCCGGCCAGAAGCGCGGCCTCCGGCAGGTCGAGATAGCGCGCCTCCTTGCCGAAGTAGTGCTGTGCCGCCGCGCCGACGCCGATGATCGCGAACGGGCCCCGTTGCGCCAGGTAGACCTCGTTCAGGTAGCGCTCCAGGATCTGATCCTTCGAGTGGGCGATCTCGAGGCTCAGCGCCGCCATCGTCTCCCAGACCTTGCGGGTCAGCGTGCGGGACTCGTGCCCCTCATAGAGGTTCTTCGCGAGCTGCTGCGTGATGGTGCTGCCGCCCTGGACGACCTCGCCGCTCTTCAGATTGGCGAAGAGAGCCCGCAGGATCCCCTTGAGATCCACGCCGGGGTGGCTCAGGAAGCGCCGGTCCTCGACGGCGATGACCGCCTGCTTGAGCACGAGCGGCACCTCCGCGACGGACACCGGGACGCGATCCTCGTGCGCGCCGCCCGACAGCACGCCGAGCGGCTCCGGCTCGATGCGGGCCGACTCGAGGTTCCTCCCCGTCTCGGCGTCCTCGACGTTGGTGACGTGTCCGGAGGAGACCCGCACCCTCACGGTCGTCGGCTCGATCGCCCCCTCCGGATACTCGAAGCGGTTGAGGGCGATCTCGAACGAGCGGAAGCGCTGGGAGAATTCGCCGGGGGTGCGGGGACGACCCTCGATCCGGCGATAGCCGAGCCGCGTCAGACGCTCCGAGAGATCGGCCGGGTTGACCGCCACGCCGTCTTTGAGGAGGAAGGGGGCCGAATACAGGCGGATCGGAGCGGCGGGCCCCTGCCGGGCGAACCGCCAGTTGGCGTCGATGAAGGCGATGCTGAAGGCGCCGGCCACGACCACGGCCAGCGCGAGCGCCGTGCGCAGCAGGAGCCGGCGAACCGGCGCCCCCAGGGTCAGGCGCCGGAAACCACCCGCGCTGTTCCCCGCGTGCGCCATCGATGACTCCTCGTGCCGCCGGCCGCAACCGGCTCCGTCGAGGAGCCGAGCCCGCGGGCCGCTCTCTTCGCGGACGGCGACCAAGTGTATCATCCGCGCCATGCCTCGGACCTCCTCGGCGGCCGCCGTCGCGGCGCTTCTCCTGCTGAGCGGCGGCACCGTCCGTGCCGCCGAACCAGAACCGAAAGAAGCAGTGCGCCGCCTCGTCCTGACGGCGGGCGCCTCGGGCTACGAATCCGCCGTGCGCGCGGCGATCCGCGCGTCGCTTCCGTCCTGGGCCCATCCGGTCGAGGACAATCTCGGCAACCTCAGCGTGACGATCGGATCGGGGAAGCCGCACCGGCTGCTTCTGGCGCACATGGACGAGCCTGGCTACGTCGTGACCCAGGTCCGGCCGGACGGCTACCTGCGCGTCCAGCGGTTGGCGCGCGTGCCGCTGCCGGCGCTGTTCGACCAGTTCCACGTCGGCCAGCCGGTGGTCGTCGGCGCGCGGGCTGGTGCTGTGCGGGGCGTCGCCGTCGTCCCCTCCACGCACCTCTGGCGCGGAAACGATTCCCCCATGGCTCGAACGGCCGCGGACGAGGACCTCCTGATCGATGTCGGCGCCCGATCGCCGCGCGAGGTCGCTGGAGCGGGCGTTGCCCTGCTCGACCCCGTGGTCATCGGGAGGCGGGTCGTCGACCTCGCCGGCGGGTGGCTGGCCGGTCCCGCCCTCGACAATCGCGCCGGCTGCACAGCACTCCTCGAGCTTCTGGGCGGGCTCGAGCCGGTCAAGGTCGCGGGCACGCTGACCATCGCGTTCACGGCGCAGGGCCTCGCCGACGGGCGGGGAGCGCAGCGGCTTGCGGCGCGCCTGGCCCCGGATGAGGCGGTCGTCGTCGACTGGCCAACCGCCCACGAGTCGCGCACCTCGACGTCGAAAGAAGCGCTCCTCTCGAGCGGACCCGCTGTCGTGGCGCCGTCGGCCGGGAACCGGCTCTCGGCGGACCTGTTCGCCCGCCTGTCGCAGATCGCCGGGAGGGTGTCGATCCCCGTGCAGCCCCTGGTCCATTCCGGCACGGCGGAGGCCTCTGCGTTCGCGGCACCCGTCCGGGTCGGCATCGTCGGCGCGCCGATCCTCTACTCCGGGACGCCGGGACAGGTCGTCGACCCTCGCGACCTCGCGGGATTGACGCGGCTCCTGAAGGCCTACGCGGAGGAGTCGTGAGGCGCGGGACCGGTCGCGTGGACGGGAGACGCCTTCGAGGGCTGGGCCTCCAGGCGGCGGTGGCCGCCGCCGTCCTCCTTTGTGGAGCCGCCTCCATCCAGGCAGCCGGAGAGCCGGCGCGCCGCCCGCAGAAGCAGGAGGAAGGGGCGTTCGCCATCCTCGAGACGCTGATCGAAACCCCCGGCCTCTCGGGAAGAGAAGAGCGGGTCCGGGACGCGATCCGGGGCTTGCTTCCGGCCTGGGCCGATCCGGAGGTGGACGCGCAGGGGAACCTGCTGGTCGGCGCGGGCCCAGGAGCGCCCTCGCCCGAGATCCTGATCGTCGCCCACATGGACGAAACCGGTTATGCGGTCGCGTCGGTCCGGGACGACGGCCTGCTCGAGGTCCGCAAGGTCGGCGGGTTCTTCGATTCGCTGTACGAAGGGCAGGTGGTGCTGGTGCGGGCCGGGGCGGGCGATCGTGGCGGTGTTGTCGTGCCGCGGGGTGGCGACGGCGGAACAGCACCAGCCGATTTCGCCGCAACACAGGTGCGCGTCGACGCGGGAGCGCGCGACAGGAAGACGATCGAATCGCTCGGCATCGCTCCGGGAGATCCGGTGATCGTCCCGAAGGAGCTCCTGCGCCTCTCGGGATCCAAGGCCGCCGGGCGCGCGGTGGACGACCGTGCCGGCTGCACCGCCCTGCTCCTGGCGCTGCGCCGGATCGATCCGGGCCGGCTGAAGCGCCGCGTCACCTTCGCCTTCTCGGTGCAGGA
>Ga0075428_100002910_pt1 | contig 18638 bp, 12 predicted proteins | sample RhiMetdeltSRZDD2_FD_75291 | JGI IMG/M metagenome (GOLD analysis project Ga0075428, IMG submission 75291) | Populus rhizosphere microbial communities from Tennessee, USA - Rhizosphere MetaG P. deltoides SRZDD2 | ecosystem: Host-associated > Plants > Roots > Rhizosphere > Soil | place: USA... | reverse complement strand
CGCGAATTTGCCCTGCTCGAATACCTCATGCGCAACGTGGGTCGCGTCGTCACCAAGACCATGATCCTCGAGCACATCTGGGATTACAGTTTCGATCCGCAAACGAACGTCGTTGACGTGCTCGTGCACCGGCTGCGCAGCAAGGTCGATCCCGACCACACGTTGATTCAAACGATGCGGGGAGTTGGCTATGCCCTTAAGACTCCTTGATCGCTGGGCGCGCACGCTCACGTTCCAACTCAACGTCTGGTATCTGCTCACCTTCACCGCCAGCGTCATCATCCTTTACTTCTTTCTCTACCTGCTGATCTCGCGCGCCGTGGAACGCAAAGACCGCGAAGTGATCGAATCGCGGCTCAAGGAGTACGCCACGGTTTACCGCGCGGGGGGGCCATCCGCTCTGCGCCGGGTCGCCGCGCAGGAAGGCCAGCGCCAGAAGTCGTTTTACGTTCGTCTGCTGAACCCATTCAACCAGGTCGTCTTCATCGTTGTCCCCGAAGACTGGGTTGAGTTTGAACCGCCCGCTACCGATGCCGTCGGCGTTCAGGTCGGCTGGATTCGCATCCCGCGCGATGCGCAACGCGACTTCACCATTCGCAGCATTCAGCTTTTCGACGGATCGATTCTCGAAGTCGGACGCAGCACCAACAATCATGAATTGCTCCTCGAGCCGTTCCGCACGCGGTTCATCACTGTGGTCGCGCCCATCATTCTCCTCGGCGTGGTCGGTGGCGCGTTCTTCGCCTGGAACGCGACGCGCCCGTTGCGCCAGGTCGTTGCCACCGCCCAATCGATCATCCGCACTGGCAACCTCAATGCCCGCGTCCCCGTGCGCGAATCGGATGACGAACTCGATGAACTCGCCCGCCTCTTCAACACGATGCTCGACAAAAATCAGTCGCTGATTCGCAGCATGCGCGAGTCGCTCGACAACGTGGCCCACGATTTGCGCACGCCCCTGACGCGCCTGCGCGGCACCGCCGAAGTCGCCCTGCGCGGCGATACGCAACTCCCTCAACTCCGCGAAGCCCTCGCCGATTGCGTTGAGGAATCCGACCGCGTTCTCACCATGCTCAACACCTTGCTCGATGTCGCCGAGGCGCAAGCGGGCGTGATGAAGCTGTCGCGCGAGCCGGTCGATCTGGCGACGTTGCTTGGCGAAGTGGTTGAGTTGTACCAGTACGTCGCCGAGGAAAAGCGCATCACCGTTGCGCTCCAGGTTTCCGACACGTGCCAGGTCTCAATCGACCGCACGCGTATGCGGCAGGTGTTTGCGAACCTGCTCGACAACGCACTCAAGTACACGAGCGCCGGAGGTCGCGTGGAAATTCGAACGCGCTGCGAACCGGATCGCGCCTTCGTCGAACTCACCGATACAGGCATGGGCATCCCGCCCGAAGAAATCCCGCGCATTTGGGAGCGGCTCTTTCGCGGCGACCGCAGCCGCTCGCAACGCGGTCTCGGCCTCGGCTTAAGCCTCGTCAAAGCCATCGTCGAGGCCCACGGCGGCAGCGTGTCCGTCGGCAGCACCCTCGGCGTCGGTTCCACGTTCACCGTTACCTTGCCCCGGTCACCCGAGCCTCCTTCAAAGCCCTGACTTGCTCTGGGGATTGCCCCGCATCCTCCCCACCGATACCTTCTCCAAATGCTGCGTGGCCTCTTTCTGCTCTTGTTGTTCACGCTGCCCGCTATGGCCCAATACGAATTTCAGCGCCAGTTCTCCTCGCGTTATCTTGGGACGAACCGCACCATCCGCGTGCGACTGCCCGAATCGTACTGGCGTGAGCCTTCCCGCCGCTACCCCGTCCTTTACGCCCATGACGGCCAGAACGTCTTCGCCTCCGCGGGAACCAACTGCTGTTTCGGTTGGGGAAGCTGGCAACTTGACACCACAGCCGCTCGCCTCGCCGCCGAAGGCCGCATGCAGGAAATCATCATCGTCGCCATCGACAACAGCCGCTTCCGCTACCAGGAATATCGCGGCCCCATCGCCGACGACACCCAATCGCGCTATACCAACTACGCAGCTTTCCTCGTGAAGGAACTCAAGCCACTCATCGACAAGGAATACCGCACAAAGAAGACCGCCCGCGACACCGCCGTGCTCGGCTCCTCCATGGGCGGCATTTGCAGCATCGCTCTGGCATGGGAACACCCAAAAACCTTCGGTGCCTCCGCCAGTCTCTCCGGCGCGTTCCAGGTCGAGAAACGGCACTTCATCGAAAACGTCCTCAAGCCCTACAAAGGGCGCGCCAAACCCGTGCGCCTCTACCTCGACAGCGGCACGACCGATTTCACCGGCGACGACGATGGCAATCGCCACACCGTCGCCATCGTCAACGAACTCCGCCGCATCGGTTGGAAGGACGGCAAAAACCTGCAGCATTACGTCCAGCAACAGTCCTTCACCGACGACGAGTTACAGAAATCTGGCCTCCCGCAGCACAAGTGGGACGAAGCAAAGAAAAGCCACCACAACGAATTCTATTGGCGCCAACGCGTCTGGCGCGCCCTCATCTTCCTGTTCCCCCCGTAGCAGACGAGGTAACGAGTCTCTAACTAAAAAGGGGAGGCGGAAGGCGCTTCCGTCCGCAAGCATCCGTGCGACGAAATCACTATTCGTCATTCAACCTTTGTCATTCTTTCGTCATTTGACATTGGTCATTCGTCATTGGGGCAGACCTACCGAATCGCCAACTCCTGCGTAATCTTAAACTTATCGATCCTCTTCCGCAGCGTCGCCCGCGTAATCCCCAAAATCTTCGCCGCCTGCACCTGATTGCCGCCGGTCTCTTTCAACGCCTCGATAATCAACTCCCGCTCCACTGCAGGAATCACCTTCAGCTTGCTTTCCTTGCGCGCCCAGCGAAACAGAGCCTGCGCCAGCGAAGGAACGTCGCCCGGCGCCGCCGCTGCAGCGCCAGTCGCCACGCCTCCCCCAGCTTTCGCCGGACCGATCGCGCCGATAATTTCCGGCGGCAAGTCCCCCGGCAAAATCGCGTCCCCTTTGGCCACCACCAGCGCCCGCTGCATGACATTCTCCAACTCGCGCACGTTCCCCGGCCAGTGATAATCCTCCAGCGCGCGCAACGCATCCGGCGAAATCGACTTCGGCTTCGGCGCGAGCTTCTTCAAAAAATAATTCACCAGCAGCCGGATGTCCTCCCGCCGCTCGCGCAACGGCGGCAGGTGAATGCGCACCACGTTCAACCGATAAAATAAATCCTCTCGAAACTGTTTGTTCGCCACCGCCTCTTCCAGCGGCTTGTTCGTCGCCGCGATCACGCGCACGTCCACCTTGATCGGTTGGTTTCCTCCCACGCGCTCGAACGTGCCTGACTGCAATACGCGCAAAATCTTCGTTTGCGTCGCCGGCGTCATATCCCCGATCTCATCCAAAAAAATCGTCCCGCGATTGCATTGCTCGAATTTGCCGATGCGCTGGGCGCTCGCCCCTGTGAACGCGCCCCGCTCGTGCCCGAACAACTCGCTCTCCAAAAGATTCTCCGGGATCGCCGCGCAATTGATCGCCAGGAACGGCTGATCCGCCCGTTCGCTATGATGATAAATCGCCCGTGCGACCAACTCCTTGCCGGTGCCGCTCTCCCCCGTGATCAGCGCCGTCGCGTTTGAAGCCGAGAGTTGCCCGATCAGCTTGAACACATTCTGCATCGCCTCGCTCCGGCCCACGATCCCGAGGTCGTAATCCTCCGACTCCAGCAGCGGTTGATACGACACCACCTGTTTCATGTCGCGTGCTGTCTTCAGCGCGCCGAGCACGATCTGTTTCAGCTTCGGCACATCAAACGGCTTCAGCAGATAATCGTACGCCCCCAGCTTCATCGCCTCGATGGCCGTCTGCGTCGTGCCGTAAGCGGTCATCATGATCACCGGCAATTTCGCGTCCGACGCGCGCAACCGCCGCAGCGTCTCCAGCCCGCTCAGCCCCCCCATCCGCACATCCATTATCACCAGGTCAGGCTTTACTTGAGGAATCAGCTTCAACCCCTCCTCCCCGCTCGCCGCGGTCGTCAATTGAATGTCAGGCGAATCGAAAATCCGGCGAAACGAGTACTGCACGTCCGCTTCGTCGTCGATCAACAACAACTTGTCCATTTAACCGCCATGACCTTACGGACTGCCTCCAAACCCGGCAACAAACAATCCCGCGTCAATCCCATGCAAATCTTTCATAGAAGCTTAATCCTTGAGCGAGGATTCACGGGGCACAACCAGTCGCGCCAGCGTCTTTGGAGTGCGGCCGCCGTACGCCCAAGGGACATCTAAATCTCGATCTGCATCGCCAGTTCCACCACCTGGTTCGGCGGCAGTTTAAAGAAGCTCGCTGCGCTGGTCGCGTTTCGTGACATCATCATGAACACGATGTCTCTCCAGAACGCCATGCCGCGGCCCCGCGTCGGGATCAGCGTTTCTTTGCTCAGAAAATAACTGCACTGCTCAGGCTTCAAATTCAGGCCCCTTGCCGCGCACTTCTCGATCAGGCGCGGCACATCGGGCTCCTCCATGAAACCGTAGTGACCCACCACCCGATAAAACCCATGCCCCAACTCCTCCACTTCCAAGCGCCGTTCTTCATCCACGCGCGGATGCTCGTGCGAGATCACCGTCAAAAACACCACGCGTTCGTGCAGCACCTTGTTGTGCTTGATATTATGAAGCAGCGCCACCGGCACGCTTCCCAATCGCCCCGCCAGGTAAACCGCCGTGCCATGGACCCTTCTGGGCGGATTCGCCCGAATATCCTCGAACAGCATCGACACCGGCAGGGTCGAGCGGCTCAGCTTTTCCCCCAGCAAGCGCCGGCCGGTCTTCCACGTCGTCAGCAGTACAAACACCACCCCGCCCATCACGAGCGGAAACCAGCCGCCGTGCGCGATCTTCAACGCGTTCGCAGTGAAGAAAGCCAGTTCAATCAGGAAAAACGGCAAGCACACCATCGCCGCCGTCAGTCGCCTCCATTTCCACAGCCGCACGGCGGCAAAATAAAACAGCACTGTCGTAATCAGCATCGTCATCGTCACCGCAATCCCATACGCCGCCGCGAGGTTGCTCGACGACTTGAACCCCGCCACCAGGCCAATGCACGCCACCATTAGAAACCAGTTCACGAACGGGATATAAATCTGTCCCTTCTCCAACGATGACGTGTGTTCGATTTTCATCCGCGGAAAATACCCCAGCTGCACCGCGTGCATCGTCAGCGAGAAGGCCCCCGAAATCAGCGCCTGCGAAGCGATCACCGTCGCCGAAGTCGCCAGCACCACCAGCGGATACAACGCCCATCTCGGCGCCAGCAAATAAAACGGGTTTTCGGCCGCCGCCGGATTCGTCAGCAGCAGCGCTCCCTGCCCGAAGTAATTCAGCGCCAGCGCCGGCAGCACGATCGCAAACCACGCGCGCTGGATCGCTCTCCGGCCAAAGTGCCCCAGGTCCGCGTACAACGCTTCAGCGCCGGTCACAGCCAGAAACACCGCGCCGAGCACGACAAAACCTTTCCAGCCGTTTGCGATGAAAAAGCGCACCCCATGAAGCGGATTGATCGCCCCCATCACGCCGGGTTCAGACACGATCCCTTTGACTCCCAGCGCCGCCAGCACGACAAACCATGCCAGCGTGACCCGGCCAAACACATTCCCTATTTTCCCCGTGCCTAACTTTTGCGCTGCGAACAGCGCGATGAGAATCCCGATTGTTATGGGAATAATGAACGGCTCGAAAAATTTCGTCGCGACGTTCAGCCCCTCTACCGCACTGAGCACGGATATCGCGGGCGTGATCACACCGTCGCCGTAAAGCAGCGCCGTTCCAAACAACCCCACCAGAATCATCGTCCGGAACCACCGCGTTGCGCTCGCCGCTTGCCGCTCAGGAAAACCGAGCGTCAACAGCGCCATGATCCCGCCTTCCCCCTTGTTGTCCGCCCGCACCACCAGGCCGAGATACTTGATCGAGACCAGCAAAATCAGCGACCAAAGAATCAACGAAAGAACCCCGAGAACATTCGTCCGCGAAACCTCTATCCCGTGCACTCCGTGAAAACATTCACGCAACGCATACAACGGACTTGTCCCGATGTCCCCGTAAACCACTCCCAGCGCGCCCAGCGCCAGCGCCGTCAGCCGCCCCCGGCCCGCCGAACCATCGAACATAACTATCCCGCAATCGCAGCCCCGTTAATTGCAAGGCGCACGTACTGCCGGGGATCAAGCGCTCCTGCCACGGAGCAAAGATCGCCCTTCCAATTGCCTGCGAGGTTAGCTGACGGGCTCGGTCTTGAAAGTGACCGCGGCCGGTGATCCCTCACCGCCGTACGCCCCATCCCTCATTCGGGAACCTGGTTCCCCCGCCGCCAGCTTCAGGAAGGAAGCCGGCGTTAGGCTGCGTAAACTCAAACAGAACATAGCCTGAACTCCCTGTCAAACCTTGCCACGTAACCCGTTTTAAACACCAGACTTCCGACACCACCCGAGCCACGCGTGCGCGAAATTATGTCAATCCCTTTTTCGACAAAAAAATGTCCTCTGGTGTCCGCTCGTGTCACTCCCTGTCACTTCGTGTCACCTTCACCAGTGCCATCGATCGGAGTTCGAAAAAACCCATGCTATAATGCGCGCCATGAAGCAGCCATCTGCACTTCGACGTAGCTCAGGTTTCCCAACCTGCTGTATCGCAGACGCCTCCGTACAAAACCGGAGAAAACCGGATTTTTCCGGAATTCCGAGTTTTGCCGGCCATACAAAATCGGCGCATTCGCCGATTCCTTACCGATGCGACCGCGCTGTACCAACCACTTACAACCAATCAAAATCGGCGTACGCCGATTTTTGGTTTTTCCGGAAAACGGAATTTTCCGAAAATTCTTCCGGCTTTCGACCACCATCCTCATTTAACTCATTCACTCATTTAACCATTTAACTTTAACTAATTGCCGTGCCCTTCACCCTGTCAGACCAGTTCTTCGCCAAAATCGCCGGTTGGGAAGCGATGAAGCAGGCCCGTGCCCTCCTCGCGGGCGACAAAGTCCTGAGTTCGAACTGGTCCCCGCCGGTGCTCAAAGGCGTTGTCCAGGAAGGTACGACCTCTTACCGCGCCGGCCTCGTCATCAAAGACGACGTCAACATCGACAATCTCTGCACCTGCCGCGCCTCCCGCGAATGGGGCACGATCTGCGCCCACTCCGCCGCCGTCGGCCTGCACCATTTGCGTGGCGAAATTGCTCCTGAGCCCGCAGGCAAACCGGCCGCACAAGCGCAGCCCAAACCGCAAGCCGTTTCCATCCTCAAACGCAGCGCGACCGACGGCGAACCCGCGGAGCTTTTCGTCATTCTCCCCCCCGGTCTCGATCAGGCTATCGCGCGCGGCAAAATGATGCTCGTGTTCGAGGCAAAATGGCGGCGTGGGCGCTCTCCGCTCAACGCCTTGCCTAAAACCGAAACATTCCGATTTTCGCCCCGGGACATGGCCCTGCTCGACCGCGTCGAAGCGCTCGCCGCCGGTCAGATCCCCGCCATGCTGACGCTCACGCCCGAAGACTTCGCGAACCTCCTGCCCCCGTTGATCGGTCACGAACGCGTCACCCTCGGAAAGAACACGGTCGTTGAAATCTTGTCCGAGGTCTGGTCGCCCCCCTTGCGCGCCGAGCTGCAAGCCAACGGTGAAATAGTGCTGGCGCTGGCTGAAAAAACCGTCCTGCCCGTACTCGTCGGCGACACGTGGGCGTGGCTGCAGCCGCAGTTCCGGCGTGTCGCGATTCCCCAACAACACATGGCCGTGCTGCGCGGACCGATCCGCATATCGCGTTCGCATGTCCCGCTCTTCGTCAGCCGCGATTGGCCCGCGTTCGCAGCCAATGGCAACGCGACCGCCAACTTCAGCGCCTCGGACTTCATTGTCGAAACCGAGCCGCCCTCGATCATTCTCGAACTGCGCGGCGGCCTCGCTCAGCTCGACGCCCTGCTCCAGTTCCGCTACGGCCAGCGCATCCTCACCGCGGGAGCGTCCGCCGCCGAACCGTTCATGGCCGACCCCGACTCACCGCGCCGTTACCTCACGCGCGACCTCATCGTCGAACGTGCCGCGCTCACCCGTCTCCAACACGCCGGCTTCAGCGGTCCCGACGACCAGGGCCGGCTGCGCCTCGCCGGCAACGATCGCGTGCTGAGCTTCTTCGCGCGCGACTATGGCCGGCTGCAACGCGAATGGCAGGTCACCATGGACGAACGGCTTCAGCGCAGCTCCTCGCAAAACCTCGAACGCATCGAGCCGCGCTTCGAGATCACGCCCTCAGGTGTGCAATGGTTCGACCTGAACGTCTCTTACGCAACCGCGACCGGCGAAAAATTTTCTGCGGCCGACATTCAGCGCCTGATCCTTTCGGGCAGCGGCCACAGTCGCCTGCGCAACGGCAAAAGCGCGATCATCGATACTGGCGCAGTGGAAGAATTGCAGGAGGTGTTGCTCGACTGCGCGCCCCAGCAACACACCAAAGGCTATCGTCTCAATCAAACTCAGGCCGGCTTCATCGAATCAACCCTCGCGCAACAAGGCTGGAAAGCGCAGGCGCCGGCCGGCTGGCGCAGCCGCGTTGCCCAGCAAAGCGGAACTGCAAAGCTCGAATGCCCGCAACTGGGCCAACTCGATTCGGTCCTCCGTCCGTACCAGAAACACGGCGTCGCCTGGCTTCATTTTCTCCGCGCAAACAATTTCGGCGGGATCCTCGCCGACGAAATGGGCCTCGGCAAAACCCTCCAGGCTTTGGCATTTATCCAAACTGTCGGTGGTCGCGCTAAGACCGGCGCGCCTTCGCTCGTCGTCTGTCCGACCAGCCTCGTCTGGAACTGGCTCGCTGAAGCCGCCCGCTTCACTCCCAATCTGAAAGTGCTCGCCCTCCACGGCCCGAATCGCCACGACCTCTTCCCAAAGATCGCCGAAAGCGATCTCGTCATCACCAGTTACGCGCTGATCCGCCGCGACGCCGACAAGTACTCCGGCCTCGAATTCGACACCGTGATCCTCGACGAAGCCCAGCACATCAAAAATCGCCAGACCCAAAATGCGCAGGCGGTCAAAGCCATCAAATCAACTCATCGCCTTGTCCTTACCGGCACGCCGCTCGAAAACTCCGTGCTCGATCTCTGGTCCATCTTCGATTTTCTAATGCCGGGTTATCTCGGCGCGGCGCAGGATTTTCGCGAGCGTTACGAAATGCCAATCACGCGCGAAAAAAGCGGGGCCGCTCAAGCCCGGCTTGCGCGCCGCCTCCGCCCGTTCATGCTCCGCCGGCTCAAGCGCGAAGTCGCCGCCGACCTCCCCGCAAAACTCGAGCAAATCTCCTACTGCGAACTCACGCCGGATCAACAGGCCGTTTACACCGAACTGCTCCAGGCCAGCCGCCGCGAAATCACCGATGCCGTCGGCGCGCAAGGGCTTGCCCGCAGCCGCATGATTATCCTCAACTCCCTGCTCCGCTTGCGCCAGGTCTGTTGCGATCTCCGCCTCCTTCAACTCGACAATGTCAATCCATCGACCGCTTCGGCCAAACTCGACCTCTTCGGCGAGTTGCTCGAGGAAGTCATCGACGGTGGTCATCGCGTCCTCGTGTTCAGCCAGTTCGTCAGCATGCTGCACTTGCTGCGCGATAAACTCGCCGCCGAAGAAATCGATTTTTGTTACCTCGATGGTTCCACAACGAACCGCGGCGAAGTCGTGCAACATTTTCAAACCGGCGCCGCGCCCGTCTTCCTTATCAGCCTCAAGGCCGGCGGCGTCGGCCTCAACCTCACGGGCGCCGATACCGTCATTCACTTCGATCCGTGGTGGAATCCGGCCGTGGAAGACCAGGCCACCGATCGCGCGCATCGCATCGGCCAAACCCGTGTCGTCACCAGCTACAAGCTCATCACGCGCAGCACGGTCGAAGAAAAAATTCTCGCGTTGCAAAATCGCAAACGCGAAATCATCCGGGCAACTCTGGGCGGGGAGGATGCCTTAACGGAAGCACTGACATGGGAGGAAGTTCAGGAACTCTTTTCCACGTAAACAAGTCATGCAAATAATCCACAGGCTCTTCCCGCAACGGCTCGACACGCGCTGCCGCGCGCTCCGGTCGCGAATAACTCAGCGTCGCGCACGGCGCTTCCTGCGACGCCGTCACCACCTGCACGTGCGTGGCGCCGATGGTCCGCAGCTTCCCGCTCACCGCGGCGTGCGCCAGGTCGGGCTTGTTGCAATCGCTGCTCAAGTGCCCGAGGTAAAGGTGTTCCAAGTCCGCGGAGACAACTTCGGCCGCCAAATCCGCCGCCGCGTCGTTCGACAAATGCCCGTGCCGGCTCACGATCCGCTGCTTTACGCTCCAGGGCCGCCGCACGTCGTCCTGCAGCATCTTCAAGTCGTGGTTCGTTTCCAGCACCAGAATATTGGCCTGCCGCACCCGTTCCATGACCAGCTTCGTCGGATGGCCAAGGTCGGTCAGAATTCCGATGTTCGCGCAATTCGTGCGGATGAGAAACCCGACCGGATCATACGCATCGTGCGGCACGGCAAAACTGTCGATGCTCACGCCGCCGAGATCGAAACTCGCCCCCGTTTCAAACAAGCGAAACTCCAACTCCAGATCGAGCTGCGCGCGGATTGCGTCGCGCGTTTGCCGGTTGCAATAAATCGGGATCTTCAACTTCGCCGCCAGCCCAATCAATCCCTGGATATGGTCGGAATGTTCGTGCGTAATGAGAATACCGTCGAGGTTCTCCGGAGTGCGGCCGATCATCAAAAGGCGTTGCCGAATCTGTCGCCCGCTCAGCCCCGCGTCGATCAGCAGCCGTGTTTCGTCGCATTCCAGATACGCGCAGTTCCCGCTGGAACCGCTGCCGAGAATCGTGAACTGCACTGGCACGCCGTGACGGTAAAAATCCCGCGCCTGCGTCGCAATTCTTTTCCCAAACTTTTTCATGCGCCTCTCCGCGCGTGTGCGTCCCGCAACGTTCGAATCTCGCGAAGCGTCTTGGAGTGCGCCGGTGCTCTGGCGCTTTTTCTTCGCAGCAATTCAACCCTTGGCTCTTGCCTTCAGCGGCGAACTTAAAGAATTTCATCTCATGCCGAAACGCGCGCTCATCACCGGGATCACAGGCCAGGACGGTTCGTACCTTGCCGAACTGTTGCTCTCCAAAGGCTACGAAGTGCACGGTATCATTCGCCGCGCGAGCACGTTCAACACCGGCCGGCTCGACCACATTTATTCCGATCGCCACGCGAACAAAACCAATCTGCGGCTCCATTACGGCGATCTCAGCGATGCCAGCGCGCTCGCGCGCCTGCTTTCAAAAATTGCTCCCGAGGAAATCTACAATCTCGCCGCGCAAAGCCACGTGCGCGTGAGCTTCGATGCGCCCGAATACACCACCGACATCACCGCCACGGGCGCGGTGCGCCTGCTCGAAGCCATTCGCGAAGTCGGGATCAAACCCCGCTTTTACCAGGCTTCCTCGAGCGAAATGTACGGCAAAGTCCAGGAAGTGCCGCAGACCGAAACCACGCCATTCTACCCGCGCAGTCCGTACGGTTGCGCAAAGGTCTATGCCTTTTGGATCACAGTAAACTACCGCGAGTCGTACGGCATGCACGCCAGTAACGGCATTCTGTTCAACCACGAATCGCCTCGCCGCGGTGAGACGTTCGTGACGCGTAAAATCACGCGCGCGGTCGCGCACATTCTGGCCGGGCTCCAGAAAAAACTTTATCTCGGAAATCTCGATGCCAAACGCGACTGGGGTTACGCCAAGGAATACGTCGAAGGCATGTGGCTCATCCTGCAGCAGGACAAGCCCGATGATTACGTGCTCGCCACCAACGAGACGCACAGCGTGCGCGAATTCCTGGAGATTGCTTTCAGTCACGTCGGCCTGAAGTGGCAAAGCCACGTCGAGATCGATTCCAATTATTATCGTCCCGCCGAAGTCGATTTGTTGATCGGCGATTACTCCAAAGCCAAACGCGTCCTCGGTTGGGAACCGAAAACGCGCTTTGCCGACCTCGTCAAGTTGATGGTCGACGCGGACGTGCAACGCTTGCGCGACCACCGTGAAGGCAGAATCAAAGTCACCGATTGAACCGCTTGAGGAAATCGTCGTATGCGAGCCGAATGCCAGCCTCCAGATCGATGCGCGGTTTCCAGCCCAGCGCGAACATCCGCGAGCTGTCCATCAGCTTGCGCGGCGTTCCGTCCGGTTTCGTCGCGTCCCACTCGATCCCGCCCTCATAGTCGACGATGCGCCCTGCGCGTTCGGCGAGGTCGCGAATCGAGATGTCGCTCCCGTACCCGACGTTGATGAACTGTTCGTCGCTGTAGTGTTGCATCAGGAACACGCACGCGCTGGCGAGATCGTCCGCGTAAAGAAACTCGCGCAACGGCTTGCCCGACCCCCAGCACGTCACGCTCCCCGCGCCGCTCGTCTTTGCTTCGTGAAATTTCCGAATGAACGCCGGCAAAACGTGCGAGGTCTTCAAATCGTAATTGTCGTTCGGCCCGTACAGGTTTGTCGGCATCGCCGAGATGAAGTCGCACTTGTATTGCCGCCGGTACGCCTGGCACATTTTGATCCCGGCAATCTTTGCGACCGCGTACCACTCGTTGGTCGGCTCCAGCGGACCGGTGAGGAGGTATTCCTCCTTCAAGGGTTGCGGCGCGAGCTTGGGGTAAATGCACGAACTGCCCAGGAACAGCAGCTTCTTCACGCCGGCTTTCCACGCCCCGTGAATGATGTTGTTTTGAATCTGCAGATTTTCGAAAAGAAACTCTGCCGGCTGTTCGTGATTCGCGAGGATGCCGCCCACTTTCGCCGCCGCCACGAAAACATATTCGGGCTTTTCCTCCGCGTAGAACCGGCTCACCGTGCTCGCGTCGAGAAGATCGAGTTCCTTGTGCGCGCGGCCCGCGAGGTTTTTGAACCCCTGCCGCTCCAGTTCGCGCCAGATCGCGCTGCCCACCATTCCGCGATGGCCCGCCACATAAATTTTCGCATCGTGCTTCACTTCCGGGGGCGGCGGCTAGAGTTTCTTGAGTCTCAGCGATTCGCGGTCGAACCAAACCTTGCCTTTGTTCGCGCGCAACTCGGCGACGAACTCGACTTCCTGACCATCCGAGGGCACCTCGAACTCGTACTGGAGCAGCGTCCAGTCTTTGCTCCCCTCCAATTTGTTGGTTCGTTTTCCGCCGGAGATTCGCACGCCAGCGCCGCTGCCACTGCTGCTGGTGCGCGGATCGATGCCCGCACTCCGCGCCTTGCCCTCGAAGCGGTACTTGCCCGCGTTGAGCACGACCCGCGAGCGCCACGAAGCGATGCAGCCGCCATCGTTACCGTCGATGAACAAATCGACGTGGTTGCTCTGCGAGTGTCGCTCCAACACTGCGTTGCCGGTCTCCGTTTTCGTTTTCCAGCCCGAAATTCGGGCGAAGCCCGAGGCATCAAATTTCAGCGGCTCGGGCTCCGGCGCGGCGAGCTGTTCTCCAATATTGCGGTAGCGTTCCGCGACCGCATTGCGTGTGGCCGCGCCGTAAGCGTCGTACTCTCGTGCGCGCTTCGGATCGGCCGCCTTGAGCCGCGCAACCGCTTCGTCCACGCGTTTGTTGAGCACGGGAACGTTGAACACATTCGTATAAAGCGTTCGGAGACGTTCACGATACTGCGTTCGCCCTTGCGGCGTTTGCAACACGGCTTTGACGAGCAGCGTATTCATCGGCGGGTGAATCGACACGCCGGTGTTTTGAAATCCCCAGTCCGCCCCCAGCGTAATGAAAGAGAAGCGGCCGGTCGTCGGATCATTATAGAGACGGTAATTGTTGCGGTTGATCGCATAACCGTCCGTGTGCGAGACGAACATCTCCATCACGGTGTGCGTAATGAACCGATCGACCTCAAAAAGTCTCTCCAACTGAATCCAGCGCTGTGCAGGATCGGAAATATTGCATGCCTCGACGAGCGCCTTGCGATCGCGTTGCTTGATGCTCGGGCCGTTGTCCTGGTCCATGGACTGGTCGATGTCTTGCAGGTACGCTTCATACATGGTGCCGCTGGTGTTTTTGAAGTGCCGGCGCAGGAAGTCTTTGTTCACGGCCTCAATGGCCACGTAGGTGCCCAGTTTGCGTCCGTTCAATTCGACGAACGCGTGGGTCACGCGCGGCGCGGGCAGCCCCGCGTCATCGAACATGCTCATGGAGACAAACTCCGCGAGATAAGTCGGGTCCTGCGAGGAATTGTTGAGCATAATTTTGCTCAAGCCGAAAAACTTTTGGTCCTCGACGTACTCGTCGAACTTCACCGAGAAGCTCGGCTTTTCGTGAACCGGCCTGAAACTGCCCATGCCCTTGAGTCGGACCGCGACATTCGAGCACGTCACGCCCCCAACGACGACCGTAGCCGGCACGTATTGACGATTGCGATTGTTGTCCGCGAGCGCGGCAAACTGTTCCTTGCCGAGCGTGATCTTGAAGGTGCGCAGTTCCGCGCTGCCGAAGAACTCCGCGCCCGGATCGTTTTTCGCAAAAGCGGCGAAGCCGGCAATCAAAAACGTAACGGCGTAAACAGCATGCTTCATTCTTCAATTCCTGCGCGAAGGCGCCCATACGAGCACCTGTTTGTCGGCCAGCAATCGCTGGCGCAGCTTCGCATAATCCACTTTCTGTACTGGAACGTCATCATCAATCGCAAACGCCGCGGCGCTGGCAGACGATTGGCCCAGGATCATGAACACGGGCTCCATGCGAATCGAGCCGTAGGCGATGTGCGACGCGGCAAGGCAGACCGGGACGAGCAGATTTTCACACTGGCGTTGCCGCGGCACGAGCGAGCGATAGGAAATCGGATACGGTTTCACCGGTTCCTGCACGTCGCCCTCGTTCTCGACACGGCCCTTCTTCACGATGCGTTGCACGTTGTGCGAGTCCATGTTGTAGGCGCCGAGCCCGACGGAGTCTTCCGCGACACGCGCGCCGCGGCAGTTGTGCTCGGTCATCACGTAATCGGAAATCAGGCGGCGCGCTTCGCGCACGTAAAGCTGGTTCGGCCAGCCTCCACTGTCGACAAATTCGTCTTTGCACGGTCCCCAGCGTTGCATTTCGGTGCGAATGTTTTCCGGCACGCGCGGGCTCGTCGCAAGGAAGGTGAGGAATCCGCGCGTGTAGTGTTCGTGTTCCAGGGCGATCTTCGCGCGCTCTTTGTGAGTTGCCTCGGGGTACGCGTAGTTGGCGCCGATGAAATCGGTCGAGAACCCGCCGTTGTTGTTGATGTCAGTTTTGTGATTCGGCAGCCAGATCGGATGCCAGAATTCACGGAGCTGCGGTTTTTTGCCGGCCTTGACGAGCGCTTCAATGTACCGCGCGAGCAGTTCGTATCTCGCGGGATCGTAGTTCGGCGGTGGCGTAACCGCCAGGCGGTTGGCGTCGTTGGTGGTGAAACACAAACGGTAATTGTAGGCCTGCACGTGATCGTCGCCCGTGCCTGGCTTTCCGCCCGCGCCCGGCTGAACGAACGGCAGCAACCCGCTCGATTGATCGCCAGGCTTCACATAGGGATCGACCGGCACGATGAACTGGTGCTTCGGCGTTTGCCCGCGCACGCCGTTGAACGTCTCGCCATAAATCGAATTGCCTTCGCGCCCGACGTGGTACTGCACGCCGGCCCTGGCCATGAGATCGCCTTCGTAACTCGCGTCGATGTACATTTTTGCGCGGTATTCGGAGCCGTCGTCCATCGTGATGCCGATAATACGATCACCGCGTTTGCGCACGGACGCGAGCCGCTGGTGATACCGCACGGGCACGCGCGCGTCCTGCAGCATTTCGTTGAAAATCGATTCGGCAACCTTCGGTTCGAAGGTCCACATCGTCCGCTGTCCCACGGGCGCGGTAAGCGGATCGCTTGCTTTGGTCTGCGAACCGCCGCGGCGCGCGAAATACTCCGCGGGTTGCTCGTGGATCCACGAAGCTTCTTTAGCGTAATGTTCGGCGACCCGCCCGTAGAACTCGCGCGCAATGCCGCCGATCGCGGCCTTGTTGCCGATATCCGTCGCGCCAAGCCCGCCCGTGGTCAGGCCTCCGATGTGATTGTCGAACTCGAGAAGCACGAGGGTCTTGTTCATGCGCGCAGCCTGAATCGCCGCTGCGATCCCGCCCGGCGTTCCGCCATAAACGCACACATCGGTTCCGACTGGCTCGGCCGCGTCGAGCGACAAAACTACAGAGAGCGCGAGCGCAAACGAAACAACGCGAAGAGTCACAACTCTGTTTTTAACTTTGAAGACCAACGCAGACAAGGCGTGGCTTTCAGTGTTTCTTCATTTTTCCCTGTTTCGAAACCCAAGGGCTTCCTTTTAGGTAAAATCGCAGCGGCAAGTGGGCAGCCCTGGTGATGCCGATGCGCGTGGTCGTGATCATGGGGCCTTTGCTGAGGAGCAACTTTTTGTGTTCGGGATTGTGCGCGATCCAGAGGGACGAATTTGTGTCGCAGAGGTCAGCGCCGTCGAGCGTTCGATTAATCTCAAGGGCGGTGCAGAGTTTTCCGGGGCCGTTGGTAAGTTGTTTGTCGTGCGCGACGGTACGACGCTTGCGCATCAAGTCGATGCCAACAACGGGTTCAACAGCGCGGATGAGCACCGCTTCGGCGACGCCTTTCGGTCGGCAGACCGCATTGGCGCACCAGTAAACGCCATAGATGAAGTAAACATAGGCGTGGCCCGGAGGACCGTACATGCTGCGGTTGCGTGCGCTCTCGCCGCCGTAGCCGTGACAGGCCGGATCATCGACGATGTAGGCTTCGGTTTCGACAATGACCGCAGCCATAGTTCCCCCGGGCGTTTGCCGCACAAGAATATGCCCGAGCAGCCGAGGTGCGACGATAGCGGCGGAGGGATTGAAGAAGCTTCGCGGAAGAGGAACGTACTGTTTCGTCATGCGTGCAATGCTGCGGGCGAGGACGCCCCGCGCTCCCAAGCTACTCACCGGAATGTTTTGAGCAACAGGTTGGGGGCGAGGCCGAGGGCGAGGACGGCTGCGGCCATTAAGACTATGGTGAGTTTGGTGGGCCAGGAGGCGCGGAGCGGGGTCGGTTCGCCAGGGACGACGTAAATCTGTTTCAGAACCTGAAGGTAGTAATAGAGCGAGACGGCGCTCATGGCGATGGCGAGGATGACGAGCCAGAGAAGCGCGAGGTCTTTGCCGGCGCCAAGCGCTGCGGCGAAGACGTAAAACTTGCCGAAGAACCCGGCGAGCGGCGGAATGCCTGCGAGCGAGAGCATGAAGATGAGCATGCAAAAGGAGAGGAGTGGCGCGCGTTTGTTCAGGCCGGCGAACGCGGCGAATTGATCGCTGCCGGTTCGTTGTTCGAGGAGTGTGACGACGCCGAACGCGCCGAGGACTGTAAACGCGTAGGTGACGACGTAGTACAAGAGGGCGGAGAGACCGTGTTCACCGAAGGCGAGAACGCCGATGAGCGCGTAACCGGAGTGCGCGACTGCGGAATACGCGAGCAGGCGGCGAACACTCGACTGCGCGATGGCGGCGACGTTGCCGACGATGACGGAGGCCGCGGCGAGGAGCGCGAGAAGGGGCAGCCAACCTGTTGTGAAGTTGCGCCACGGCGCGGCGCCGGCCGCAGAAGCGAACCCGGTAGAGAGGACCTTTGCGAGAATGAAGAAGCTGGCGACCTTCGAGCCGCTGGCGATGAACGCGGCGGCCGGGCCCGGAGCGCCTTGATAAGCATCGGGAGCCCAGAGATGAAAGGGCACAGCGGCGATTTTGAATCCGAACCCAACTGCGATCATGACGAGGGCGGCGATGAGGAGAGGATCGGCGTTGCGCGCCACGAGTTCGCGTCCGATGCCAGTCAGATCGAGTTCACCGGTGAGGCCGTAAACGTAACTGAAACCGAAGAGGAGGAAGGCGGCGGACATTCCGCCGAACAAAAAATATTTCAGGGCCGCTTCGGCCGAACGAATGCTCTGCTTGTTGAAGGCGACCATGGTGTAAAGGCAGAGGCTGAGGAATTCGAGCGAGACGAAAATCATGAGCAGGTTTTCGGACTTGACCAGAAACATCATCGCGACGGTGGCGAAGAGCAGCAGAGCGAAAAACTCGCCAATGTGGTTGGTGAAATCGGAGTCAACGGAGAGCCACGCGACCGAGATTGTAAGCAACAGAAGAACGACTTTGAGAATGGCCTGAACGTAATCCAAATTGGCGCGCAAGTCTGGCGCCGATCTAAGCAACCATCCAATAGATATTAGACAGCCGATAGTCGCGAGGAGAGCGGCTGTGTTCTGACGACAACGCATCGAACATTTTCGAGCGATACCGAGATCGGTGGCGAGGAGCAGGAAGGCGCCGAGTGCGACGATCGTCTCGGGCGCAATCGACTTAAGGAGGTCGAAGTACATCAGAGTGGTCCTCCGTTGACGAGCGGAGCCATCAGTGCCGAGTTGAAGCCCGACTTGATCAGGTTCAATAGGATCGGCGGATAGAGACCGACTACGACGGTGGCAATGATCAGGACGACCGCGCCGATGCGTTCGGGAATGGAGATCGTGGGCAACGTGCCGGTGTGTTCGGTGACGGTGAGGCGTTGTCCGGA